>Ga0307514_10000936_pt1 | contig 44390 bp, 41 predicted proteins | sample 16_EM_MG_FD_203088 | JGI IMG/M metagenome (GOLD analysis project Ga0307514, IMG submission 203088) | Populus trichocarpa ectomycorrhiza microbial communities from riparian zone in the Pacific Northwest, United States - 16_EM | ecosystem: Host-associated > Plants > Roots > Unclassified | place...
GCGTCGCGTGCCTCCACCATGTTCGGGCGCAGGCCGTCTTCCTTGCAGCCGGCGATGAAATACTGCGTTTGTTTGGCCGGAAACCGTTCGTCGTCGATGTTGAACTGCTTCATCAGCCGCTTGATGGCGCTGAGCTGGTCTTGCGTGTCGAGGATCTGGAAGCTCTGCGGCAGGTTGGCCAGCTTGTAGTGCGCGCGCAGGAAACGGTTGCACAGGCCGTGGAAGGTGCCGATCCACATGCCGCGCACGTTCACCGGCAACATGCTGGACAGCCGCGTCATCATCTCCTTGGCGGCCTTGTTGGTGAAGGTCACCGCCAGGATGCCGCCGGGCGAGACCTGGCCGGTCTGCAACAGCCAGGCGATGCGTGTGGTCAGCACCCGCGTCTTGCCCGAGCCCGCGCCGGCCAGGATCAGCGCGTGCTCGGCCGGTAGCGTGACGGCGGCCAGCTGCTCGGGGTTGAGGTTGTGCAGCAGCGGCGAATGGATTGGCACGGCCGCTGCGGCATGACCTGTGACGGGACTTGAATTTGCTGAGAACATAGGGGCATTGTAGAAACCGCACCCGCCGCCCGAATGCCACCGTCCACATCACCCTTCATGTCACCCCCCATGCCATCCCCCACGCCACCCTTCGCCTCGCATGCCACCGCACGCTGGTTGGCCGCCGCCCTGCTCGGCGCCGCACCGTTCGCCGTGGCCGCCCAGTCTTATTGCGCCAGCGACGGCCAGCCCAGGCCCGGCGGCATCGTGGACCGCTTCATCAGCGCCGACTGCGAAGCCTGCTGGGCCAGCGCCGGCGCCAAGCCCGCGGCCGGTGCCCTGGTGCTCGACTGGATCGTGCCCAGCGCCCAGGGCGACGACGCCCCGCTCTCCGCCGCCGCCAACCGCGACGGCCTGGCCCGGCTGGCCTCACTCGGCCAGCAGCCGCCCGGCAGCAGCGCCACCGCCGAGCGATATACGCCGATCACACCGGTGCGGCGCGCCGGCGGCCAAGCCAGGCTGCGCGTGGCGCACGGCCTGCCGCTGAACGGCTATGTCGGCGCCTCGGTCGAGCTCAAGCCGGTGCCGCCACGTGCCGGTGCCGCGCCCTGGACGGCTTGGCTGGTGCTGGTGGAGGCCATCGCCGCCGGCAGCGACGGCACGCCGGTGGCGCGCAACCTGGTGCGCAACGCGCTGGTGCAGGACTGGGACCCGGCCACGGCCGCCCCCGCTTTCGAGACGCCGGCCGGCACCCGACCCGAGCCACGGCTTTTCGAATCGCGGCCGATGGGTATTCCCGAAGGCGCCAAGCCCGAACGGCTGCGCGTGCTGGGCTGGGTGCAGGACACGCAGGGCCGGGTGTTCGCGGCGGCGCAGTCGCGCTGCATTGCGCCGAAGGAATAAACCAGTTACAGCGCCGGCTTTGCCCCGGCGCCGGGCTTGTGTTAATTTGAAGGTGAAGCCTGACTCACAAGCTCACCAGGGGAGCGCGCAACATGTTCTCGGTCTATGGCGTTACCGGCAGGGTGTTCACCGGCACCGTGGAGCAGCTGCGCCATATCGAAAAGGTGAACGCGCTCGCACGGCTGCGCCGCATCGAACCCAACGACCTGGAACTGCGCTCGGACCAGGTTGTGGAAGGCATGCCGGGCTGGCCCTCCGGCGGCGGTGGCGCCGAGGCCGCACCGGTACCGGTCCCCACACGTTCGGCCATCGCCGCCTATGCCACCGCCGCCCAGCCCGATGCGCCGCGCCAGCCGCTCGACCGCGTGGAGTTGCTGATGACCCAACCCGCCATCACCGTGCGTGCCGACGCCACGCTGGGCGCCGCCTCGGCGCTGCTCAGCCAGCACCATATCGGGCAGATGCCGGTGGTCGATCCGCTCGGCCACCTGGTCGGCCTGCTGCTGCGCGCCGACCTGTTCCGCCCGCAACGCGCGGCCGCCGCTGCGGCGGAGCCGACCGCCCCCGACTGGGACACGCTGATGGCCCAGCCCGTGTCCGAGCTGATGTGGACACCGGTGCCCAGCGTCTCGGCCGACACCGACATCCGCCGCGTCGCCCAGGTGCTGCTCGACACCGCCCTGCCCGGCCTGCCGGTGGTGGACGACGCCGGCGGCGTAACCGGCTTCGTGGCCCGCACCGACATCCTGCGCGCCGTGGCCTCCGATCCACCGCTCGACGTCTGGGGATGAGTGCCGCAGCGTGATTTGCACAAGCTGCAAAACAAGCTGCAAAGGTAGCGCTATCTTTCGACTAGGATGCGGGCATGAGTTCAGAGCCCACGCCCGCCAAACGCAGCCGCCGCCGCAGCGGCGCGGTGACCCTGCACGACGTCGCCCGCCTCGCCGCGGTGGCGCCCATCACCGCCTCGCGTGCGCTCAACACGCCCGAGCGCGTCTCGCCCGAAGTACGCCAGAAGGTCGCCGACGCGGTGCGCCTTACCGGCTATGTGCCCAATCTGCTGGCCGGCGGCCTGGCCTCCACGCGCAGCCGGCTGATCGCCGCCGTGGTGCCGACGATTGCCGGCCCGGTGTTCCTGCAGACCATCCAGGCGCTGACCGCCGCGCTGGCCGAACACGGCTACCAGCTGATGCTGGGCCAGAGCGGCTATGTGGACTCGCGCGAAGACGCGCTGCTCGAAGCCATCATCGGCCGCCGGCCTGACGGCATCGTGCTCACCGGCATCATGCATTCGAGCGAAGGCCGCCGGCGCCTGCTGGCCTGCGGCATCCCGGTGGTCGAAACCTGGGACCTCACACCCACGCCGATCGACATGTTGGTCGGCTTCTCGCATGCCGAGGTGGGCCGCGCCGTGGCCGCGTTCCTGCATGCCAAGGGCCGGCGCCGGCTGGCCGTGGTGGCCGGCGACGACGAGCGCTCCACCCGCCGCCACGACGCTTTCAAGGCCGCCGCCCAGGCGCTGGGCCTGCCGCCGGTGGCCATGGTCGTGGTGCCCGCCCCCACCACGCTCAAGAGCGGCCGCAAGGCCTTGGCCGAGCTGCTGCAAGGCGGCGAAGGCATCGACGCGGTGTTCTGCAGCTCCGACCTGCTGGCCCTCGGCGTGCTCACCGAAGCCCAGGCCCGTGGCCTGGCCGTGCCCACACAACTCGCCGTGGTGGGTTTCGGTGACCTCGAATTCGCCGCCGACCTGCACCCCGCACTGACCACCGTGCACATCGACAGCACCGCCATCGGCCAACAGGCCGCGCGCTTCATCGTGGCGCGGGCGGAGGGGCGCGAGGTCGATCAGGCCATCGTTGATATCGGGTTTTCGATCGTGGACCGCGAAAGCGCGTGAACATGCCCTAACCGAACATGCGCGGATCGAAGACGAAAGGTTCGCGCACGACGGTGAGCTTGATCGCGCGGTAGGCGGGATGGTCCGGGTTGATGAGCAGGTTCATCTCTTCGGGCTCGACCGCCGACGGCACCCAAAGGCCGAGCCCGGTGCCAGAACGGCGCCACAGCACGCCCAACTCCTGCGTCGCCGACGGCTGCTCGACCCAGTCCGCCGGCAGGCCTCCGACGTCGGCCACGGTCTGCAGCGGTGCGCCGGCGGGTAATTCCAGGGACAACATGACCAGGCCGATCGGCGCAATGCCGTTGCAGTGCACACGCTTTTCCAGTTGGCAGATCGAGCGCGAGCCGCCGGCGTACACCACGGGCAGGCCGTCCGGTGGCTTGCGGTGCCAACGGCCGGCATCGAGCGTCGAACCGAAGCTCAGGGCCTCCAGCGTCCGTGCCTTGTTCGTTCCGATGCGAAAAACGGTCGACGTCAAACGACGCCGCCGTGTTCGATCGCGTTCAGGATCTCGCGGACCTTGGTGCCCCCATACTCGTTGGTTGCAGCAATGATCGGTGTTGCGCCACCCAGCAGCGGATGGCCCTTCATCATCCAGGTCGCGGCGCCTTCGCCAAACACTTCGGCGGCTTTCACCATCAGTTCGGACTGCCGCACCAGGCGCTCGGTGACAGCGGCATCGAGCATCTGGTCCTTGCCCTTTCTCGACAGCGTCGATGGCGACAGGCGCAGGCCGTCATAAAAGCCCTTCTTGGGCAGTTTCGCAACCAGCAGCCAATCCTCGACAGCCTGGGCCTTGAGCCCCTGCCTGGCAACGGATGCCGCGACATCGGTGTCCAACCTGGCGCCGCCAGCATATGACCGGAAGAGCTTGGCGCCGCCTGAAGCCTTGCCGCCCACCACGTTGGCTCCGATCAGGCGCGCAAAGGCGTCCGCCATCGACTGGGCAAAGTCACTGCCGGCGTCATAGGGCGCAAGCGCCTCGCCAACCTTGTGGGCGGCGGTTTTTTTACCGGCGGGCGCGGGTTTGTAGGTGGTGGTCATTTGGCCTCAAGTTAGCACAAATTGCATTTTCTTGCTTGATGAATTGCAAATGCAATTTCATCGATCCACGTCGACAACCAGGGTTAACCCTTTGCTTCGAGATTTTCTCTTGCCAAAATGGTAGCGCTACCTCAAACTCTCCTTCTCGCTTTTTCGAGATGACCGACGGATGCCGGCTGACGCGATATCCCCAGCTTTGCCCCGGCTTATCCCACCTTATCCACAAGTTCTCACCAGCCTTTTCATCAGAACTCCCATGCCGAACACCTCCACCCCCCTCGTCACCGACCTGCGCGTTATTCCCGTTGCCGGCCGCGACAGCATGCTGCTCAACCTCAGCGGCGCCCATGGTCCGTTTTTCACGCGCAACCTGCTGATCCTGACCGACAACGCCGGCCGCACCGGCGTGGGCGAAGTGCCCGGCGGCGAGAAGATCCGCCAGACGCTGGAAGACGCGCGTCCGCTCGTCGTCGGCCAGCCGATCGGTTCGCACCAGCGCGTGCTGCAAGAGGTGCATCAGAAGTTCGCCGACCGCGACTCGGGCGGGCGCGGCCTGCAGACCTTCGATCTGCGCACCACCATCCATGCCGTCACGGCCATCGAGTCGGCCCTGCTCGACCTGCTGGGCCAGCACCTGGAGGTGCCCATTGCCGCCCTGCTCGGCGACGGCCAGCAGCGCGACGCGGTGGAGATGCTCGGCTACCTGTTCTACGTCGGCGACAAGGCCAAGACTGATCTGCCGTATGCGAGCGAGCCCGACGCCGACAACACCTGGTCGCGCATCCGGCACGAGGCCGCGCTCACGCCCGAAGCGGTGGTGCGGCTGGCCGAGGCGGCCTACGAGCGTTATGGCTTCAACGACTTCAAGCTCAAGGGCGGCGCCCTGCGCGCGGAAGAAGAAATCGAAGCCATCGTGGCGTTGCACGAGCGCTTTCCCAAGGCGCGGGTCACGCTCGACCCGAATGGCGGCTGGCTGCTCAAGGACGCCATTCGCCTGATGCGCGACATGCGCGGCGTGGTCGCCTATGCCGAAGACCCCTGCGGCGCGGAAGACGGTTTTTCGGGCCGCGAGATCATGGCCGAGTTCCGCCGCGCCACCGGCCTGCCCACCGCCACCAACATGATCGCCACCGACTGGCGCCAGCTGAGCCATGCGCTGTCGCTGCAGTCGGTCGACATTCCACTGGCCGACCCGCATTTCTGGACCATGGCCGGCTCGGTGCGCGTGGCACAAACCTGCCGCGACTGGGGCCTGACCTGGGGTTCGCATTCCAACAACCACTTCGACGTGTCGCTGGCCATGTTCACCCATGTGGCCGCCGCCGCGCCGGGCCGCGTCACCGCCATCGACACGCACTGGATCTGGCAGGACGGCCAGCGCCTCACAAAAGACCCGCTGCAGATCGTGGGCGGCCTGGTGCAGGTGCCGAAGAAGCCGGGCCTGGGCGTGGAGCTGGACATGGCCGAAGTGGAAAAGGCGCACCAACTCTACAAGCAGCACGGCCTGGGTTCGCGTGATGACGCGATGGCAATGCAGTACCTCATCCCCGGCTGGAAATTCGACCCCAAGAAGCCGGCACTCGACCGTTGATGTCACCACCCGCGCCGCGGTGGCCGAGGGCTGAGCGCGAGCCTCCTCGCGCGGTGGCTCAGGTCACCGGCTGCGCAGGCTCGGCCGGTGTATCGAGCTGGTTCAACTGCACCGCGAAGTCGTACAGCTTGGCCTTGCCGGCGTAGTAGCGGTCGAGCCTCCATTCCTTGAGCATGTCCAGCGCCAGGTCGAAATCGCCCATGTCGAGCTCGTACAGCCGTTCGAGCCGGAAGGGCTCTTGCGACTCCAACGACAACACCAGATCGGCCAAGGTCTTCGCGGGCTCGGCGAAGGGGTCCTTGGCGATGCGTTTCTTGGCCTGTTTGATTGCGTTCATGAGGTTACCGGATTGAGCAGTTGAGTCGATGCGACGATTAGACCCGTTGACACGGCGCAGAAGATGACAACGATATTTCAACTGCGTGACAGTGGCGCCTAATCTTCAGCATATGGTCAGCGGGCTGGGCTCTTTCTGCGCTGGATCAAAGCCGGTCGATCTGCCCATTTTTCCAGAACCCATGCAGCTTGCCCAGCCGCGCCAGCGCCTTGCGGCAGACCCTGGCCTGCGCATCCTGCCGCGCGCCGAGCCAGCCCACGGCGAACCAGGCGTGGGGGTCGGCCTTGGCGAGCTTGCGGTAGGCCGCCAGCGCCGTCACCGCGTCATTGAATTCGCCCAGCGCGTCCTGCGCCGGCACCAGCGCGGCGATGTAGCGCGCGGCGGCCTTGTCGCCGAACAACGGGCCGGCGAATTCGGCCAGGTAACGCAGGCGCTTGAGCCGCTTGCGCACACGGTGCCGGGCCTCGGCCGAGAGCGACTCGAAACACATGCCGTCGTGCAGCACCTGGCGGTGCAATCGGCGCAGGCGTTTTTGCAGCAGCGGGCGCGGGTCGTCGGCGGTGGCTTCGACCTCCTCGCTGCCGACCGGCGCCGCGAAGCCGATCAGCGACACCAGCGCCGCCTGGAACGCCGGCGCACGCACCGCCTCGCCGATGTCACCCGCCTTGGCCGCGCGCTTGGGCAGCTTGACGGCCGGCGCACCGGCCGCCTGCAACTGGGGCTGCATGGCGTTCAGCAGCAGCGTGTTGTCGCGCTGCGCACCCAGCACCCGGAACACCTCGGTCAGCGCCGGTGCCCAACTGGCGTCGAACTGCGGCACCTGAGACGGCGCGAGCCCCACCAACTCGCGCAGCGCGGTACGCAGCCGGCGGATGCCCACGCGCAGTTGGTGGACGACTTCTTCGTCTTCATTGCCCGCGGCGACTTCGCTGGCGTTGGGCAGCACCTGGGCCAGGCAGGCGGCCAGCACGGCGCGCTGCACGGCCAGGCCCCCCGCCTTGTCGGCCAAACGCGGCGGCGCGGCCTTCACGGCATCACGAACCTCCCCTTCATCTTTCGCGTTCATCAGCCGTTGACCGCGCTCGGCCTTGGACAAGGTGCTGAACCACAGGCCGTGGCGCTGCGCCCAGGCCTGCGCCAGCGTGACCAGGTCGTCGACACGGCCCTCCACCAGTTCGAGTTCGAGCTCACATACCGGCGACACCCGGGGTGTGCCGTCTGCCGACACACCGCCCATGACGCGGCCCACGTCCAGCGCCAACTCGACCGTGGTGTCGCACCGCTGTTCGTGGCGCGCCAGCCGCCAGATGTCGGTGGCCAGGGTTTCGACCAGCGGCGCCGCGCCCTGGCCCAGCGCCTTGTCGAGCAACCTGCCGACCGGTGAGCCCGCATGGCGGCGCAGATCGGGCACGCCATGCGCACCATCATCGGCCGCGCCGAGCGTCACGTTGTCCTCGAGCCGGTGCAGCGGCCCCTGGCCTTCGACCACGGCCTTGGCGGTTTGCACCCAATGGGTGCCTTCCTTGCGCAGGCGCAGCACCGCGCCATGGGCCGCCAGGGCACCGTCGGCGGTGTCGAAATACCGTGCCTGCAGATGCGTGCGCGTGGTTTTTGCGGCGCGCATGGCACGCTCGACAGCCTTCAGCCGCGGCGCGGGCACCTCGAACTTGAATTCGATTTCCATGTCTTCTTTCTTTGGAAACAAAGTGCATCTGCACCTTATCTCTGGCCTAAAAACTGCGTGTGAATTTTCACCCATGCCCCTGCATGTCATCGACCGTCGTCAAACGGCCATGAAGTCCTTCCAGAATCGGGACATGGAACATGGAGAAGGAGAAATGCGATGCCATTGAATCTGTTGCGTGACATTTCCGAAAAGGTCCTGCCCTGGACCATCGAAGACCTGGAAGACATCGAGAAGGTCCGCTCGCTGCGGGCCTCTGGCCATGCGGCCGCCTTCGTCTCCGCACCGGGCTCGGCCAGGCCTTATGCCCGTGTGCTGGCACTCACCCCGATGGGGCGCGAAGAGTTGAAACGTTGCCTGGCCGAAGCCATCGCCTAGCCATCTCTTCGGGCTTTTACCACCGGCAGTTCACCGCCGCCGGCATGTCCCCGCGCGCTGGTGGGTCAAACCGGTTTGCACCCCACCCGGTTGTCATAATGCTGTTCATTTAACCAGCTATTCTGTGCCAATCGACAGGAGCAACGATGGAAACCACACTGGACACCTTGTACACGGTCGCCTTGCGCGACTACCCCGAACTGCCGCAGAAGGAACGCCTGGCGGCCGAAATGCGTTATTGCAAGGCACTGGAGCGGCGCCTCGGCCCGCCGGAAGACGTGGTGCACACGCTACGCGCGGTGGAACGGCTGGCCGAAGGCGACGTCATGGCCGAGCCGAGTTCCGAAGAATACAAACTCGTGGCCCACTGGCGCATCGCCACCGACGCCGCCCGCCAGGCCGCCATGCAAGGCCTGGGCGAAAGCAACGAAGCCTGGTTCGACCTGCGCGCTGCTTGATCCGAACAGGCGCGGCCTGCTCTTTTATTGCGACTTCCAAAACTCACCACACAACACCGTTCGGGCTGAGCCTGTCGAAGCCTCTACGTCTTGCCTGAGCCACTTCGGCAAGCTCAGTGCGAACGGGGTGGGGTTGTCTCGAAATACGGAAATATCAATAAGCCGGCGCCATCACGGTGCGCCGCGCCTTGCGCACGTTGAACGCAGTGGTGATCAGCACCGCCTGCACCAGCGCCAGGCCGATGAACACGCCGCGGTACTGGCCGTGGTCCATCAGGCTGCCGAAGACCAGCGGAGACACCGCCTGACCGATGTCCAGCCCCGAATACACCACGCCATAGACACGCCCGGTCGAGTTGGGCGGCGCGGCGCGTTTCACGATCAGGTCGCGTGACGGCCCGCCGGTGCCGGCGGCAAAACCCATCAGGCCGAACAGCACCGGCACCGCCAGGCCCGAGACATCGGCGAAACCGATCACCAGCGCCACCAGCGCCGCGAAGCCCAGGCCCAGACCGACGATGCGTTCGCAACGCGTCGGGTCGGCCGCGAGGAAGCCGCCGAGCACCATGCCGCCGGCACTGCACACCATGTAGACCGTGAGGCAGGTGGCCACCAATGCCACCGGCACCTGGTGCAACTGGCGCGCGGCCTCGGGGGCGAAGGCCTGCACCACGCTCAACGCCATGGCATAGAAAAAGAAGAAGGCGAAACACATCCACACCGCGGGAATCTTCAGGAAGCCGAAGCTGCCGCCTTCGAGCACTGGCGCGCCGGTCTTGTGGGCACCAGACGTCGAACCAGACGTTGATGGCGACGGCAGGCTGAGCTTGTCGCGGTTCAGCCAAAGCACGGCCAGCACCACAAAGGCCAGCGTACCGGCCGAGGCCAGCGCCACGCGCCATGAGAACGCCAGGGCGATCGGCACCAGCATGGCCGGCGCCAGCGCCCAGCCCAGGCTGCCGGTGATGCCGTGCACGCTGTAGGCATGGCCCAGGCGCGGGCTGCTCACCTTGCGGTTGAGCAGCGTGTAGTCCACCGGGTGGAACACACCGTTGCCGATGCCGGCCAACACCGACACGCCGGCCAGCATCCAGTAGCTGGTGCTCACCGAAAAGCCGAAGGCCGCCAGGCCCAGCGTCGCCAGGCCGCCAAACAAAATGGGCCGCGGCCCGAAGCGGTCGACCAGGAAGCCCGACAACATCTGCACCGCGCAAGAGACCACGAAGAACACCGACATCAGGAAGCCGAGCTCGGCATAACTCGCGTTGAAGTCGTCCTTGAGCCAAGGGAACAGCGGCGCCAGCAAGAGCTGGCTGAAGTGGCTGATCATGTGGGCCAGGCCCACCAGGCCGATCACGCCGGCATCTTGCTTGAGACTTGTCCCCGCGCCCAGGTTCCGGGCATTGGCTGTTGTTGTGGTGTTCATGCGGCTATCGTAGTATTCGCCCCTGCTTTCCGGAATGCGACAAAAAGACAGGTTCTAGCGAATTTCGGACAACCACGCAGCACGACACACCATGGCCATAACCAAGCCCTTTGCAACCAAGCTCCCCGCGCGCAAGACACCGCACTTCGTGCCGATCGGCGACACCGGTCTCTTCACGCCCACGCCAGCGCGCCCGGTGCGGGTGCGTGCCCGCACCCTGCCGGCCGACAGCCATTTCGAGCCGCACCGCCACGACTGGGCGCAACTGGCCTACTGTGCGACCGGCATGGTGCAGGTCACCTGCGCCACGGAAGCGGACGCCATCACCGCCGACGAGGTCACCTACATGGTGCCGCCTTCGCGCGCGGTATGGATCGCACCCGGCTCGCTGCATGCCATCCACGTGCTCGAACGCGCCGAGTTGCGCACCTTGTACCTCGATGCCAGCGTCACCCCCGCGGGTTGGCGCGGTTGCCGCGTGATCATGGTCTCGAGCCTGCTGCGCGAACTGATCCATGCACTCGACCTGCCGGCGCCGGCGCCCACTCATGTCCACGCACGCGAAGCCATGCTGACCGGCCTGGTGCTCGACGAAATCACCCATGCCGCGATCCAGGCGCTCGGCGTGCCGCTGCCGCCAGCCCACACCGGCGACAAACGCCTGCGTGCCCTGTGCGAAGCCGTGCTGCGCGCCCCCGGTGAACGCGCCACCCTGGCCGGCTGGGCCGCCGACGTGGGCGCGAGTGAACGCACCATGGCCCGGCTGTTCCGCGAAGAGCTGGGCACGAGCTACCAGCAATGGCGCCAACAGGCGGTGCTGGCCCATGCACTGCCGATGCTGGCGCGCGGCCTGCCGGTGAGCCAGGTGGCTGCGGCCAGCGGGTATGCAAGCGACAGCGCGTTTTCAGCCATGTTCAAGGCGGCGATGGGACAGTCGCCAAGTTATTTTTCGGCACGGGTGGACGGAATGGAAGGAATGGACGGAGCGGATTAGGGACCCGTTCTGCGGTAGACCCTGTCGAACTCCCTGGCCAGCCCCGTCACCATGCCGTCCTCGGGCCAGCGCTGCGCCAGGGCCCGGATCACCCCATCGGCCTCGCGGTACTGCCGCGCCTCGTACAAGGCCAGGAAAAGATTCAGTTCGGGCAGCCCCTGCACCGCCCCATCGGTCGTACCTGCGGCACCAGCCTTGGTAGCCTTCGCAGTTTCCTGGTCCGCCCTCGCCTGCTGCACAGCCACCGGCTCGGGCCGGCCGATTTCACGGGTCACCACCAGCCCCTGGCGGTTGCGCAGGTCGGCCAGCACTTCGGGGGCGCGGGCCAGGCGGTCGAGCAAGCTGCGCGGCAGGGCCTGGGTTTGCACCGGTGTGCCCTGGTCGAAGGTCGAGCCGATGTCGCCCACCTTGAAACGCGCCGGGCCGTGCCAGCTCTCCACCACGCCCGAGACCAGATAGGCCACGCCGAGCCGGGCTTCGGCGGCCAGCTCGACCGATTCGCCGCGGCGCAAACGCAAAAATGCCTGCAGCGGCTGCGCCGGCCCTGCCCCGGCATCGGCCGCGCGGTACTGCGCGCTGCCCGCGAGGTTCACCACCAGCGCCGCATCGGTCGCCTGGCCTGGTGTTTGCGCCTGCGCCGGCGGCAGTTGCCAGAGCGCGGCCAGCAGCATCGCCCCGGCCCAGAAAAGACGTTTGTTCATGGCTTGTCTCCGTGTGTGTCCAGCACCGCCGCCACCTGCACCTCGGCGCGCCGGCCCTTGACCTGCATGTTGTGCCATGACCCGATGGGCACCTGGGCCCCCGAGGCCTCCCAGGTCTCGCGGGTCAGCACGATGGTGGCGCCGAGTTCGCGCGACAGGCCTTCGACACGTGCGGCCACGTTCACCGCGTCGCCGATCGCGGTGTATTCGCTGCGCTTGGTCGAGCCGATGGAGCCGAGCACGGCCTGCCCCGTGTGCAGGCCCAGGCCGACACGAAACGGCGTGAGGCCCAGGCCGGTGAGCATCGGGTCGAAATGCTTCGCGGCCTCGCGCGCGGCGCGGTCCATGGCCTGGGCCGCGCGCACCGCCCGCGCCGCGTGGTCGGGATAGGTGGCCGGCGCGCCGAACACCGCCATCAGCCCATCGCCGGTGAACTTGTCGAGGGTGCCACCTTCGGCGTCCACCGCATTGGCCGCCGCGCCGAGGTAGGTGTTGAGCAAGCCCACCACCTGCTGCGGCGTGAGTGCTTCCGACATGGTGCTGAATTTCTGGATGTCGCAAAACAGCACCGTCACCGTGCGCAGTTCGCCGCCAAGTGCCGGTTCGCTGCCCGAGCGCACCAGCTCCTGCACCACCTGGTCCGACACATAACGACCAAACAGGCCCTGCATGCGTTCGCGCCGGCGGTTCTCGTACAAGGCACGGTACAGGGCCAGGCCGATGGCCAGCACCACCAGGCTCGCCTGCACGGAAGCCACCGGCAACAACAGCAGCAGCTGACCGAACGCAAGCCTGGAGGCCACGGCGCTCACCACGATGGCGGCGACCAGCCCGCCGATCGGCCAAAGCCAGCCCCCCGCCAGCAGCGCCAGCCCCAGCGCCGCGAACAACACCACGCCCAGCACCCAGCGCGCCGCGTCAGGCGCGGGCAGCAGGCGTTCGCCCGAAAGCAGCATTTCCGTGGCGTTGGCATGGATCTCGGCGCCGTTCATCAGCCTCGGCGCCAGGCCGAAGAAGCGCCGCGCATACGGCGTCATGTGCCGGTCGCCACCATCGTCGGTGGCCAGAATCACCACCTTGCCGGCCAACGCGCGCACCTGCGGATCGTCGGCCGCGCCGGGCTGCATCAGGGCACGAAAAGGCAGGCGCGGCACGGTGCCCGGCGGGCCCGCATAAGCGATGGCCGTGGGTGCGTCGGTCAAGGCCAGGGAACGGCCGGCCACCGTCCACTGCGACGCCGCGGTGTCGAGGCCGTTGGCGCGCAAGGCCAGCAGCGCGGCCATGGAAAACACCGGATAGCTGTCCCGCTGCTGTGCCGGCGGCAGATGCAGGCTGGGCGCCACCGCCATGAGCCGCACCACGGCGTTCACGTCGTCCAGGTTGGCCAGCGCCACATGGGCCTTGAGGTTGAAGCCGGGCAAGGCGAACAGGTAGTCGGGGTGCGGCAGGAACAGGCCGTCAGCCTGGCCCGCGCCGCCCGAATAGCGCACGCCGCTGAGCACCACCGCGCCGGTCTGCAGCACGCCCTGGAAAGCCGCGTCATAACTGCGCGCCTGCGGATTCAGCTCGCCCAGCGTGCGCGCCATCCAGGCCGTGGGCGACGAGCCGAACAAGATGTCGACACCCACCACCGGCACGCCGACCGCCTTGAGTGTGGTGATCGCCTTGGCGAAATGCGGCGACCAGAACGCCAGCGGCTCGGAAGAAAATTCGGCAAACGAAGCGTCGTCGATCACCACCAGCGCCACGTGCCGCGGCGTCTTGCGCACGCCGGCCAACTGGAACCAGACGTCGGTGGTCGCGTCGTCGGCCCAGTCGAGCACGCCGGTGCGCCGCAGGCCCTCGGCAAGGGCCAGGGCGCACAACACCCCCACGAGCAGCACCAGCGCGCGCTGCCGCAGCGACTCACTCCAATGGCGCATCGGCTGTCTCCTGGTCGAGTTGCAGCCAGCATACAACGAACCCAGGCTCTCACTACAATCCAGCGCTCCCCCTCCTCCATCCCCAGCATCCCCGAACCCCCTGGAGTGTTCATGAGCACCGTCCGCATGCCCGCCATGTACCTGCCCCACGGCGGCGGGCCTTCGTTTTTCATGACCGGCGAGCGCAAAGCCCGCTACCAGCCCACCGAAGACTTTCTGCGCAGCATCCCCAGCCTGCTGCCCGCCACGCCTTCGGCCATCCTGATCGTCACCGCCCACTGGGAAGCCGCCGTGCCCAGCTTCACCGGCGCCGACAACCCCGAGCTGATCTACGACTACTACGGCTTCCCGCCCGAAACCTACGAACTGCAATACCAGGCGCCCGGCAAGCCTGCGCTGGCCCAGCATGCCGCGGCGCTGCTGCAGCAGGCGGGCCATCCGGCCGTCGTCGACAAAAACTACGGATGGGACCACGGCGTGTTCATCCCGCTGAAGGTGATGTTCCCCGACGCGAACGTGCCGGTAGTGGCCATGTCCTTGCAGGCCGGCCTAGACCCGGCGCTGCATTGCGAAATTGGCGCAGGGCTGCAGAGCCTGCGCGACGAAGGTGTGCTGATCATCGGCGCGGGCATGAGCTACCACAACCTGCGCGACTTCGCGGCCAACGCCCCTGCGTCTTATGCCTTCCACGACTGGCTGGACACCACGCTCAGCGGCACGCGGGATGCACGCGCCCAAGGCCTGGCCCAATGGAGCCGCGCGCCCGGGGGCCGGGCATCACACCCCAGGGAAGAACACCTGCTGCCCTTGATGGTGGCCAGCGGCGCCGGCTCGGACCTGCCGGCGCGCCGCCTGTGGCGCGGGGCCGTGGGGCCGAGTTGCCTGGCGGGGTGGGCGTTTGATTAGGGGCGAGGTGGTCTCAACTTAAAGCCGCGAAACTTGATGAAAATTGCCTGCCTCCACACCGCCGAAAGCAACGTTGCGATTTTTGAAACCGCAGCGAAGAACCTTGGCATTCCACCCGGCGTCTTGCACCATAAAGTCCGGGCAGATCTTCTGGCCGCAGCCGAAAATGCCGGAGGGCTGACCCCGGATATTTCGGACGCAACGAAGCTTGAACTGCTGTCGCTCGCCCAAAGTGCCAACGCCGTAATCCTCACGTGTTCGACCCTGGGTGCGGCCGCCGACGCCGCCACGGCACAAACAGGCGTTCCCATTCTGAGAACAGATGCTGCGTTGGCAGCGGCAGCAGTGGCCGAAGTGGCTGCGTTGGCAGCGGCGCATGCGGGCGGCAAAATTGTCGTTCTGTGCGCAGTCGAGACAACCATGGACCCTACGTCCCGTCTTTTCTCTCATGCGGCGCGGGGATCGGGCGCCACCGTTGAAGTACAACTGGTTCCAGGTGCCTGGGCTCTGTTCAAGGCTGGCGACTTCGACGGATATCTTGCGTCCATCGCAAGGGCCGCCGACCGTGCCTACGTTGGTGGCGCCTCGGTCGTTGCACTCGCACAAGCGTCCATGAACGGAGCCGCCAGGTTGGTGTCGGCCGGCCCAAGCCCCCTGAGCAGCCCCCCGGCTGGCTTGGCCGCAGCACTGAAGGCGGCGGCACACCACCTGGGTTTGGGCGCGACGCATTGAACAACGGGCGTCGTGGTGGCGACGGTCGGCAGCCGATGACAGCTACTGTGCAAGTGCGTAGACTCGCTCATTGCACCCGCCAAATTGAAAGTACTGGCTCATAGAACTTCGGTCAGCGCTCGGGAAGCGTTCGGAGATGCCGCTCCAGTTGCTGATGTTCATCAGTAGACATGTCAGTTGCAACCGAGAGCCGCAGCAGGTTTTCCCGGGTCAGGAGCCTTCTTCCGCTTTCGACTGCCTTAGTAGCCTTCTCAAGCGTTGCTTCAATAGTGCCAATCCACTTTGATCCATCATCCCTGCATCGTTTCAAGCTCCTCCACGCCCCCTCAGCAGGTCAAGTCAACATCTTTATCGCAGCCCCGCCAGGCCACCCAATCAAACCAGATACCGCTTGAACCACCCCACCGTCCGCTCCCAGGCCAGCTTGGCCGCCGCCTCGTCGTAGCGCGGCGTCGAGTCGTTGTGGAAGCCGTGGTTCACGCCCGGATAGACATAAGCCTCATAGGTCTTGCCGTTGGCCTTCAGCGCCGCCTCATAAGCAGGCCAGCCGGCGTTGATGCCGGTGTCCAGCGCGGCATATTGAAGCAGCAGCGGCGCCTTGATGCGTGCCACGTCTTCGGCCTTCGGCTGCCGTCCGTAGAAGGGCACGGCCGCGCCGAGTTCGGGGTAGGCCACGGCCGCCGCGTTGGCCACGCCGCCGCCATAACAAAAGCCGGTGATGCCGACCTTGCCGGTGGTCGCGTCGTGGCGCATCAGGAATTCGATGGCGGCGAAGAAGTCGTTCATCAGCTTGGTCGGGTCCACCTGGGCCTGCAGGGCGAGGCCTTTCGGGTCGTTGCCGGGATATCCCCCGACCGAGCTCAGGCCATCGGGCGCGAGCGCGATGAAGCCGGCCTTGGCGATGCGGCGCGCCACGTCTTCGATGTAGGGGTTCAGCCCGCGGTTCTCGTGGACCACCACCACGCCGGGCACCTTGCCGGTGGCCTTGGCCGGGCGCACCAGGTAGCCGCGCACCTGGCCGTGGCCGTTGGGCGACGGGTACATCACGTAGTCGGCAACGATGTCCGGATCGGTGAAGGCCACCTGCTGCGCCAGCGCGTAGTTCGGGCTCAGCGAGGCCAGCATGCCGGCGGCGGTCATGCCGCCCACGGCGTACTTGCCGGCCCGCTCCAGGAACTCGCGCCGGGCAATCTTGCCGTGGACGTAGTAGTCGTAGAGTTCCAGAATTTCGGCGGGGAAATCTTTCGCGGTGAGACGGCTCATGCGTTGCTCCTTGGTCGATGGGGCGCCAGTGTCGCATCAGGCATGGCGAAGTCATCAGTTTCAAGCATGATCATCCCAGCGCGGTGTAGGGGATATTTTCACAATGGGTGGACCGCCAGGGCCTCGGCCGGCAGCACCGCCTGCGCCAGCGGCACCAGGTGCTGGTGGTGGGTGAACAGCAGCACCTGCCCGCCTTCGGCGAACCGCGCCAGCGCCTTGAACATGCGGGCCGCACGTTCGTCGTCCGAAGTCATCAGCACGTCGTCGAGCACCAGCGGCATCATCCGTTCCGGGCTGCGCTGCAGCTCGAGCGCGGCCAGGCGCAGCGCCAGGTAGAGCTGGTCGGCCGTGCCTTCGCTCATGGCGTCGATGCCGATGGCGCGGCCTTCGGCGTCCACCGCCTGCAGCGCGGGTTTGTCGCCGGCCTCGTCGACGCGCAGCCGGGCGTAGCGCCCGCCGGTGATCAGCGCGAAGTATTCGGACGCGAGCGTGACCATCGGCCCCTGCGCCCGTTCGCGAAAGCGCCGCAGCGCCTCTTGCAGCAGGCTCTCGGCCATCTTCAGTTGCGCCCAGGGCTGCACGGCGGCGCGGTAACGCGCGGCGACGGATTCCATGGCCTCGCGCGCCTCGGCCGCCGCGCCCGAGGTGTCGATGGCCTCGAAGGCCTGGCGTGCCGCCATCTGCGCCGCCAGGGCTTCGTCGATGCGGGCTTGCAGCGGCGCCAGCGCGGCTTCGATGCGGGCGCGCTCGGCATCGAGGCCGGCCATGTCGAGGTCGGCCACGGCGTGGCGCAGCGCGTCCAGCGGCCGGGCCGAAGCCGCCGCAAGCTGTGCCGTGAGCCGCGCCACGTCGGCCTGCAGGCGGCGGCCTTCCATGGCGCGCTGCTCGGCTTCGACAAGCGCATGGGTGGCCGCAACGCCAGCCATACCGCACAGCGCCTGCAACACCGTGGCGCTGGTCTCGGCCTGGGCGCGGGCCTGCGCGAACTGGCGGCGCGCGGCGGCACCGCGGCGCTCCAGCTCTTCGGCGCGCAGCGCGGCGGCGGCGGCATCCTGGCTGCGGCGCTGCAACTGGTCGACGAAGTCGCCGAGGTGCACCGGTGCGGCTTCCTGCAGCAGTGTGGCCAGCGAGGCCGCATCCTGGGCCAGCGCGTCTTCGAGCGCCTGCAGCCGGTCGATGCTGGCCTGTTGCTGGCGCAGCAGCGCATCGGCCTGGGCCAGGCTGGCCAGTTCCGCGAGCCGGGCCTTTACGGCGGCGGCCGAGCTGCCCGGTGCCAGCCAGAGCCGCGTGGTCCACTGCGCCTGTGCGGCACTGTTGGCCGCATGGTCGCTGCCGCGCGCGGCGGCTTCGCTTTCGGCGGCGGCGCGTTCGGCGCGCCACTGCTGTTGCTGCGCGGCCTGGGCCTGGGCCCGCGCCGCGGCTTCGATGTGCTGCTGCAGCCAGGTGCGGGCCTGCTGCGCGAGGGTGGCCAGCGGAGCCTGCGCCATCGGCATCTGGCCGGCGGCTTGCAGCGCGGCCTGCAAGGCGGCCAAGGCGACCCGCATGGCCTCGGCGATGTCGCTGGCTTCGCGCTGCAGCGTGGCCTGCTGCTGCGCCAACTCCAGCGCCTGGGCGCGGCGCTGCTGCCAATCGCGCAGCACCGGCGGCGCCAGGGCTGGCAGGCCGGCGGCTTCGAGCGTGGCCTGCCAATCAAACAAGGCCTGGGTGTGGCGCCGCTGCCAGTCGGCCTGGGCCTGCCCATGGGTCTGGCGGTCGGCCTGGTTTTCGTTGATGCGCAACGCGCACTCGGCGGCCTGCGCCGCGCGTGCCGCGCCTTCGCGCAGCAGGTCGGCCTGGCGGTCGGCCTCGGCCTGGGCGCGTTCGAAGCTTTCGGCCAACGCGGCATCGGGCGCGGGCTGGTGCTGCCGGATCTGCTGAAGGAACTGGTGCCACAACACATCGCGGCGTTCGCGTGCGGCCTGCAGGGTCTGCGCGGTGACGAGTTCGCCCACGGCCGCCAGTTCCTGCTGCCGACGCAGTTGCGCCTGCAAGGCCTGCTGCAGCTGGGCATCTTCCTTCTGCAGGGCCTGGCGCTCGGCTTCGCGTTCGGCCATGGCTTGTTCGGCCTGCGTGATCTGCGCCGCGAGCAGGGGCCGCGCGGCCTGCAGTGGCGAGACCGCCGTGGCGCCAAGCTCATGCAGCATCTGATCGAGGCGCTGGGCCAGCGCATCGGCCTCGCGCCGCAGATCGGCCTCACGCGAAGGGCCATCGCTCCAGGGCTGTGCCTGCTGCAGGGCTGCCTCTAGCACAGCGACTACCTGAGCGTTCGCTACATCCGACCCATCCGGAGCATTGGCGACGGCCCGCAGCTGCGCCTCGGTACGTGCCACCCGGGCCTGTGCATCGGCCAGGGCCTGGGCCAGGCGCGCGCCTTCGGCCAGCAGCTCTTCCAGCGCCAGGCCTTGTGCCGGCGTGGGCGCCAGGGCCAGCAGATCGGCCGCGCCCTGCCCTGCGGCAATGCGCGCGGCCTGGTCGGCCAAGGCCTGTGTGCCGGACTGCACCGAGGTGCGGGTCTGCAGCAGCTCGGCGCGTTGCCGGCGCACGGCCTCGAAGTCCTGCACCAGCCGGTCGATGGCGCCGGCGTGGTGGAGGAGCTGGGGCGCGCGCTGCAGGCCGGCCTGGGCCTGGGTGCAGAGGTCGATCTCGGCCTGGGCCTCGGCCATCTGCTGCTGCGTGGTGCTGGCGGTCTGCAAGGCGGCCAGCCGCTGTTCGCGTGCGTCGGCGGGCAGTGGCGGCACCGGCCCGAGCGCTTCGGCTTCGGCCCGGGCCTGGTCGAGCTGCAGCAGCAAGGGCTGCACCGCGCGCAGCTCGGCCAGCGTGGCGGCGCGCTGGCGCAGGCCGGCCATGTCGGCCTGCAGCGCCAGCAGCTGTGCGGTGGCGGCGTCAAAGGCGCGCTGCCGCTCGCGCCAGGCTTCGGGCCGTACCAGGGCTTTCCTGAGCAGTTGCTTCTGCTCTTCCAGCTGGCGGCCGGCCTCATTGATCACGGACTGGGCCAGGCGCGGACCGTAATAGGCCCTGGCGTCTTCCTGCAGCGCGGCCAGTAAGGCCTTCACGCCCTGCAGGCCGGCGCTGGCTTCGAACAGCGCGGCACCGAGTTCGCCCTCGCCCTGCACCAGTTGACGCCCGCCTTCGCGCAGGCGCGCATGGTCCAGGCCAAAGCCGAGTTCGAAGCGCGCGCGGTCCAGTCCGCCGGTGAGGGCCTGCTGCACCGCTGCGCTGGCTGCCACGTTCACCAACGGCTCGCCGGTGGCGGGGTCGGCGGCGGTGAGGGCGTCCCTGTTTTTCTTGCGCCGGGCCAGCGCTACGGCATCACCACCGGCTTGTTCGAACACCCCGGCCAGCAGCATCTGCGCGTGGTCGTGCACGAAGTTGTCGGCGCTGCGCAGCGGGATGCCGAAGCGCAGGTCGCCCATGGCCCGCAGCGCCGATGATTTGCCGGCCTCGTTCGCACCAAAGACCAGGTGCAGATTGGCCGCCGAGGCGCCGAAGTCGAGCACCCGGCCGGTGAACGGGCCGAAGGCGCTGAGGAAGAGTTTGCGGATCTTCATGCCGCCCCTATGCCGTAGCCCCACCTGCGTTGAGGCGCGCCAGCAGCGTGGCCTCGGCGTCCATCAGCAGTTGGCGCAGGGCCTGGGCATTGGCCAGCTGCGGCAGCTCTGCGCCCTGTCCCAGCCCGCCGGCCAACACTTCGGCCGGCAGCTTGTACAGCACCTCGCCGAGCGTGCGCGCCGACCAGTCGGCCAGGCGCTGCGGATCGGCGGCGAGTTCGTCGACCAGGCGCACCAACTCGGCCACCGCGTCCTGGCCCTCGGCGATGCGGGCGCGGTCCACCGGCGATGACACGGCCAGCCGCACCTGTTCGATCCAGACCTCAACACCGGCCACGTCTTGTGCCGCGGCATGCACCATGGCCGCCAGTGTGCCGGGCTGGCGCGCTTCCTCGGCATGCAGCGCGGTGCGGCCGTTCAAATGGATGCGCATGGCGTGCAGGCGATCGCCGCCTGCCGTACCCATTCCACCGGCTCCACCCGCACCACCCGCACCACTCGCTCCACCGCCTGCCTCGGTGGCTTCGGCCAGCGCCTGCGCCACCCGCTGCGTGGCGGCGGCGAGCTGGTCGATGCCATCGAGCGGCACGCTCAGCTGGTGCCAGCGCACCACGTCGAGCGGCACGAAGACGGCGTCGATCACGCCGCCCTGCACGCTGACGAGTTCGCAACCTTTCGGCCCGGTCTCGTTGGCATGGCGGCCCTGCAGGTTGCCTGGGAAGACAACACGCGGCGCGGCCTCGCTCACCACCTGGCGCGCATGCACATGGCCCAGTGCCCAGTAGTCGTAACCCTTGGCGCGCAGCACCGGCAGGCTGGTCGGCGCATAGGTGTCGTGGCCGGCCGCACCGGTGAGGCTGGTGTGCAGCAGGCCGATGTTGAAGGCGCCGGCCACCGGCTCGGGGTAATGGGGCACCAGGTCTTCGGGCACCTCGCGCTCGGGAAAGCTGCGGCCGTGGATGGCCACGCCGATCTCGGGCAGATGCGCGGTCTCGCTGGTCCGGCTGGAGAACACACGCACGGCATCGGGCAGCGGCAACTGCCGGCTGATCACGCCCTGCGCGTCGTGGTTGCCCTGCACGATGAACACCGCAATGCCGGCGCGCACCAGCCGCACCATCTGCTCGCGAAAGAACAGGCCGGTGTGGAAGTCGGGCCAGTCGCGGTCGTACAGGTCACCGGCCAGCAGCACGAAATGCACCTGCTCGCGCAACGCCAGGTCCACCAGTTGCACCAGCGCGCGCCGCGTGGCGTTGCGCAGCCGCTCCACCGGCGCGCCCGCGTAACGGCCGAGGCCGCGCAGCGGGCTGTCGATGTGCAGGTCGGCCGCGTGGAGGAAGCGGATCAAGGGATCAAGCCTGGCTCGGCACGGGTGTGTACAGCGCCTGCATCGTCGGCACGAAGATGTCGCCGATACGGCTGGCCAGCACCGCGTCGTTCTGTGGACCGACCACGCAGCCGTCCTTCACCACCTGCACGCCGGCCACGAACACTTCGCGAAAACGCGCCGCAGGGCTGGAGAACAGCAACGCATCGAGCTGGTGTTCGACCGGCAGGCCGAGCAGCGAATTCGAGCGCGCGTCGAGCACCAGGAAGTCGGCGCGGCGCCCGACCTGGATCGGCCCCACACGCTGGCCGGTGGCCGCCTGGCCGCCCGCCACCGCGGCGTCGAACAACACCGCCGCGCTGCTCTCGCGCCCGGCGGCCTGGGTCGCCACATGGCGAGGCTGCCGCTGCAACCGGTGCGCGTATTCGAGCTGGCGCAGTTCTTCGGGCCAGCTGCGCGCCACGTTGCGGTCGGAGCCGATCGACCAGTGGCCTCCCATCGCGGCAAAGGCCGGCAGGTCGAACACACCATGGCCGAGGTTGGCGGCGGTGCTCGGGCAGGTCACGATGGCCGCGCCCGCGCTGCGCATGGCCTGCAGTTCAGCGGCCGTGGCATGGGTGGCGTGCACCAGGTTCCAGCGCGCGTCCACGTCGGCATGGCTCAGCAGCCACTCGATGGGCCGCTGGCCGGTGCGGGCCAGGCATTCGTCCACCGCCGCCTGGTGTTCGGCGATGGGAATGTGCACCGGCAAACCGGTCTTGCGTGCTGCCGCTGCCAGCGTCTGCATCACGGCCGTCTCGCCGGTGCCCTGCGCATGCAGGCCCACGCCCGCGCTCACCAGCACCGGCCCGGAGGCGGCCATGGTAGGACGCGCCGATGGCAAACGCGCCGCCGCGATGGCCTGCCGGTTGATGGTCTCGACCACGCGCATCACCTGCTCGGGCCCGTCGGCGAGCGTACGGGCGTCGTCCGACGCGGTGTTGCCTAGCGCGCCGCCCACGCCGCCACGCGGGGCCAGCGCGGGCAGCAGCGTCAGCCCCAGGCCGACCTGCTGCGCGGCGCGCACCAGCGCCTGTGCCATCTCCAGCGGCTCTGCAGACGCGGCGTGGTGCAGGTAGAGGAATTCGCAGACATGGGTGTAGCCGCCCAGCAGCATTTCGGCGTACAGCTGGCTCGCCACGGCTTCGAGCTGCGCCGGCGTGACCCGCTGGGCCGGGCTCAGGCGGCGGTCGCGCGGCACGGCCGACAGCTGAGGCAAGTGCGGCAGATGAGGTAGATGCGGCAGCGCAGACGGCCGGGTCGGCACCACGTCGAACGCCAGCGCGCTGCGCCGCTCAGTCAGGCCCGCCCGGGTACGCTGCAGTGCATGGCTGTGGGCGTTCACCACGCCCGGCAGCACCACGCCGACCAGCCGCGTGGCACCGGCCTGCTGCGCCGCGCTGGCGTTCGGCAGCACGCTGGCCCAGGTGCCGTCGGCGGCGATGGACAAGACCACGTCGCGCTCCCATTTGCCTTCGACCCAGGCCTGGTGCGTCACAAATTTTTTTGCTTCGTTTTTCATACAGGTTCTGCAGGGCCTGATAGCCCAAAGCCCGATACAGCTAGCTTAACGGCAGCCAGGCCAAAACGGCAGGGCCGCCGGGATGAAATCAGGGAATGTCTGGACCCAGATCAAACCAGCCGCAACGCAGCGATAGCTCCGCTGAGCGTCAGAGACCGACCATGGCTCTTGCCACATGTCCGGCGATGCGCGGATTCTCTTTCATCCGCCGAATGCTATAGCCGTACCAGTCCCCTCCATAAGGCACATAGATGCGCACTTTGAAGCCCGTGCGCAGCAGCCTGTCGCGCAGGGGTTGGCACACACCGAGCAGCATCTGAAACTCGAATTTCCCTGGGTCGATACGCCTGCTGCGTGCCAGCGCGACGACTTGCTCGACCAGCACCGCGTCGTGCGTGGCCACACCGACGAAGGTTCCCGTCTCAAAACAACGCGTGACGTGGGCCATGAAATGCGCGTTGATGGCACTTCTGTCGCTCCAGGCATGGTCCACCAGCTGCGATCGCTCCTCCAGATAGATGCCTTTGCATAGGCGCAGATTGTTTCCGTCGCGCAAAAGCGGCTCGATGTCTTGGTACGTACGCCGCAAGTAGGCCTGCAGAGCCAAGCCGACATTGCTGTAACGCGCTCTGATCTGCGAGAACAGGTCGATTTCCATCTGGGTGCAACGGACATCTTCCATGTCGATGCACACGGCGGTTTGGTGCTCAACTGCTGATCTCACGATGTGTTCCAGCCTCTGCCCACATGCCTGCCTGTCCAGCAGCAAGCCCAGGGCGGTTGGCTTCACCGAAATGGTGGCGTCCAAGCCATGGCGCTGAATGGCTTCCAGCAGCCGCCTGTATTCGCTGGCTGTGCTTTCGGCTTGCTGGGCGGTGGAAGCGGTCTCGCCAAGCACGTCAACCGTCACGCAAAAGCCTTGTGCATTGAGCTGGCGGATGCGCACCAGCGCATGGGCGAGGTCGTCGCCAGCGATGTAGCGTCGTGAGATCTTTTGGATGAGCGCACGAGGAATCCAAGGGATGGCGTGCGCCACCAGGGTATTTAATAACTGCATGTTGTGTTGATATCCGAGACAAATAGCGGGATGCCTCGATCGGTCCGATGCAAAGCATCGGAAGAATGCGAGGGAGGCAAGGAAGCCTGCGGGAGCACAGTCCAGCAGGTATGAAGCAACAGGCTGGGCCACGCGCATCTCGGCGAGATGCGGCAACTGCAGCCATGTGCGTTCAGCTATTTGTCAACGGAGGCCAGGCAGCGCGATGCATTGGTGGTTCTTTGGCAGCTCAGCCGCCCAGGCCCGCAAAAATATTCTGCACGTCGTCGTTGGCGTCGATCGCGGCCAGGAAGGCCTCGACCTCTTCCAGGTGCTCGGCGCTCAGGCTGGCCGGGTCGACCGGGTTCTTGGCCTTGTAGCCGAGCTTGGCCGACAACACGGTGAAACCCTGGGCCGGCAGCGCGCGGCTCACCAGGTCGAGGTCGGCCGCGTCGGTGAGGAACATGGTGCTGCCCTCTTCCTCGCCCGGCTCGAAGTCTTGCGCGCCGGCCTCGATGGCGGCCAGTTCAGGGTCATGGTTGAGCGTTGAGCCAGCAAGAGGCTCGGCCTCGATCATGCCCACATGGTCGAAGTCCCAGGCCACCGAGCCGGAAGTGCCGAGCTGGCCCTTGCGGAACAGCACCCGCATCTCGGGCGCGGTCCGGTTGACGTTGTCGGTCAGGCATTCGACCATCACCGGCACGCGGTGCGGCGCGAAGCCTTCATAGATCACATGTTCGAAATGCACCGCCTCGCCGGTGAGGCCGGCGCCCTTCTTGATGGCCCGCTCCAGCGTGTCCTTGGGCATCGACACCTTGCGCGCCTGCTCCACCACCAGGCGCAGGCGCGCGTTGGTGGCCGGATCGGCGCCGGCGCGCGCGGCGATCATGATGTCCTTGGCCAGTTTGCCGAACATCCGGCCCTTGGCATTCGCCGCCAGTTCCTTGCCTTTTGCTTTCCACTGCGCGCCCATGTCGTGTTCCTTGCTGTTGCGGCGCGCCGGCGCGCCTGGTCTGGTGTGTGCACGGCCTGCGCGCGGCCCTGGAGGGGCGGGCGCACGGCCGGAGAGGGCTCCGGTTATACACCCAATCCTCGGGTCCACCCGCCCCGCGCGGCTCAGCCCAGGCTGCCGGCCCCAAGCTTTCGGTGCGGCGCCAAGGCAAGGCAATCAAGTTCTGGCGGGTAACCGCGCAGACGCGTAGCCGGCCCTGACGAAGCCCAGCGACAAGATGAACCCGAGCAACCCAACGCCCGAAAACACCGTCCACATGGCCCGCGCGTCCAGGTTCAGCATCATCCAGCTACCGGCGTAATAGCCGGCCGCGCCGCCCACGGCGGAAGCCACGCTGAGCGCGCCGAAGAAGGTGCTCTGGCTGCCGTCCGGCGCCATCTCGGTAACGATGGTTTCGATCGCTGGCAGGATGAGTGTCTCCACCACCGTGTAGCACCCGACGAAGACCAGGAACCACCACGCCGCCCCCAGCCATGGCGCGGCGAAGAAAAACACCGTGGCCATCAGGTAGACCCGCGGCAGCAACGCACGCGGCGAGGTGTTTTCCATCACGGCCATGGTGCCGATCATGAAGACCAAGCCCACCAGGCCGTTCACGAAGAACATCTTCGGCACCGCGGCCTCGCCAGCGATCTTGCTGAGGTACAGGGGGAAGGACACATACAGCTGCGCGAACAAGAAATACCACGGCACAACCGCCAACAGGAAGAACAGGAAGCGCCGGTCTGACACCACCCGCTTCAGGCTCACGGCCAGCACCGTTCCCTTGGCGAATGCCGCATCGATTTCCTGCTGCGTGAACACCCACACGCTCAGGCTGCCGAACAAGAGGCTGCTGACGATGAAGGCCAGGCGGATGTCGTAGGCCAGCAGCAGGCCCGACAGCAGCGGCCCGACCACCACGCCCAGGTTCAGCATCTGGTTGTTCAGGATGAACGCGCGCGTGGCGATCTCCCGCGGCTGTTTCGAGAAGAACGGATACACCGAGGATTCATACAAGGCCACGCCAATGCCCATGACCAGCGCCATGGCCGACAAGGCGATCCAGCCGCTGCCGAACGCAAAACCCAGCAGCCCCAGCGCGCGCAGCAGCAGCCCTGCCGCCATGAAGCGCCGAAAGCCGTAGCGGTCGGCCATCAGCCCGAAGACGAAGGGCAGCATCTGGGCGGAAAGAAGGTTCACGCTCATCACCGTCGCGACCTCCCAGGCCCCGAATTTGAGGGTGCCCACCATGTACACCGCCAGCAGCGACATGGTCATGAAGTGCGAGGTGTTCATCAGGAACTGCGTCAGCAGAACCTTCCAGACCAGCGGCGTGATCGCCTTGTATTTGGCTATGGTTTTTTGAAGCATGGCGCCCTGAATGGATGTGGAAGTCAAGAGCCTCAATACACCAGCGGGAACAAGGCATCGTCCATCACCGCCCCATCGGCCAGCCGCTCTGCCAAACCGGCAAACGGCGGCGAGGTGCGCCAGGGCCTGGGCGCATGGCGGGCGTCGTCGCCGAGGTAACGCGCCGAAAACACGCGCCGCCGCGCAGCCGGGCCCACGCCGCTGGACGCGTGCAGGCTCAGCATGTGGAAGGCCAGCACGTCGCCGGGCTCCAGCGCCCAGGCGAGCTGGCGGTGGCGCGTGGGGTCGGCCTCGATGTCGGGCAGCTCGGCCAGGGCGCCGTCGGGGAACCACTTGGCCTGCTGGTCGCGGAAGCTGCGCGGCATGTACCAGGTGCCGGCGTGCGAGCCGGCCACCAGGCGCAGCGTGCTGGCCAGCGGCACCGGGTCGACGGGGATCCAGAAGCTCACGTTCTGCCGGCCGCTCACGTTGTAGTAGGGCTGGTCCTGGTGCCAGGGCGTGGGCTGGCGCGTGCCGGGCTCCTTGACCAACAGGTGGTCGTGGTACAGGCGCACGGCCTGGCTTTGCATGAGCTGCGCGGCCACATGCGGCAAGGCGGACTCGAACAGGATGGCGCGGTAGGCCGGGTTGTCCTGCCAGGTGCAGAAGTCTTCGACGAAGCGGCCCGGGTCATCGGGCCGGCTGGCCACGGCAGCCAGCGGGCTCAGGTGCGCGAGGTTGTGTTCGATGCCATCGGCCAGGCGCTGCACCTCGGCCGCATCGAGCACACCACGCAGGATCACGGCGCCGTCCTGGGCGTAGGCGGCGATGGTTTCGGGGGAAATGGGAAAAGTCTTTGGCGTGGGCATGGCCACAGCTTAAAAGAAAAAGCGAGGCTGCATTTCGGCAGGCCTCGCTGGTATGGGAACGAGCCCTTCGACAGGCTCAGGGCGAACGGTTGTTATTCGCCCAAATACGCTGCGCGCACCTTCGGATCGTTCAGCATCTGCTTGGCTTCACCGCTCATGGTGATGATGCCGGACTCCATCACGTAGCCGCGGTTGGCGATGCCGAGTGCGCGGCTGGCGTTCTGCTCGACCAGCAGCACGGTCACGCCCTGGGCGTACACGTCCTTGATGACCTCGAAGATCTTGTCGACCATGATCGGCGACAGGCCCATCGAAGGCTCGTCGAGCAGCAGCACACGTGGGCGGCTCATGAGCGCGCGGCCCATGGCCAGCATCTGCTGTTCGCCGCCCGACATGGTGCCGGCGAGCTGGTCCTTGCGTTCGCGCAGCCGCGGGAAGATGTTGAACATCTTCTCGATGTCGGAGGCGATGCCGGCCTTGTCGCTGCGGATGTAGGCGCCCATCTGCAGGTTTTCGGTGATGGTCATGCGGGCGAACACGCCGCGGCCTTCCGGCACCATGGCCAGGCCGAGCTTGACCAGGTCCCAGGCGCCGCGTCCCCTGATGCTTTCGCCCAGGTACTGGATGTCGCCGGCCACGAATGGCAGCGAACCGGTGATGGCCTTCATGGTGGTGGTCTTGCCGGCGCCGTTGGAGCCGATCAGCGAGACAAGCTCGCCTTCGCGGACTTCGAAGTCCACGCCCTTGACGGCCTGGATGCCGCCGTAGGCCACTTGCAGGCCGTTGACCTTCAGCAGCACGGGTGCCGCGCCAGTGGTTTTGTTTTCAGATGCTGCCATCTCAGTGTCCTCCGGTACCGAGATAAGCCTCGATCACTTTTTCATTCTTCTGCACGTCGGCGGGTGTGCCTTCGGCAATCTGTTTGCCATAGTCGAGCACGGTGACGCGGTCGCACAGGCCCATGATCAGCTTCACGTCGTGTTCGATGATCAGGATGGTCCGGTTATCGTTGCGGATGCGGTCGATCAGCTCGCGCAGCATCACCTTCTCCGTCGCGTTCATGCCGGCCGCGGGCTCGTCGAGGGCGATGAGTTGCGGGTCGGTGGCCAGGGCACGCGCGATCTCCAGGCGGCGCTGGTCGCCGTAGCTCAGGGTGCGCGACTTGTAGTCGGCGAACTTGCCGATGCCCACGTAGTCGAGCAGTTCCTGCGCACGCTGGGCGATCTCGAGTTCTTCCTTCTTGAAGCCGGGCGTGCGAAAGATCGCGCCGAGCAGGCCGGAACCGGTGCGGATGTGGCGGCCGACCATCACGTTCTCCAGCGCCGTCATCTCAGAAAACAAGCGGATGTTCTGGAAGGTGCGGGCGATGCCGGCCTTGGCCACTTCGTGCACAGCGGTGGGCTGGTAGGGTTTGCCGGCGAGTTCGAAGCTGCCGGCGTCTGGCGTGTAGAGACCTGTGATCACGTTGAAGAACGTGGTCTTGCCGGCGCCGTTCGGGCCGATCAGGCCATACACCTGGCCGCGCTTGATCGTGATGCCGACATCGCTCAGCGCCTGCAGGCCGCCGAAGCGTTTGGAAATGCCGCCGACCTTGAGAACAACATCTTTTTCCATGGTTTCGCTCATGTTGTGCTCCTTACTTGGCTTGCAGCGATTTGCCGTGGTCGGGCGCCGGCCACAGGCCGCGCGGACGCATCAGCATCACGATGATCATGGCCAGCGCGATCAGCAACTGGCGCAGAATAGCGGAGTCGAGCCGGCCGCCGGTCATGGCCTGCAGCGGGCCGGCCACATAACGCAGCACCTCGGGCAGCGCCGACAGCAGCACCGCACCCAGGATCACGCCGGGCAGGTGGCCGATGCCACCGAGCACCACCATGGCGACGATCATCACCGACTCCATCAGGCTGAAGGATTCGGGCGAGACGAAACCCTGGAAGGCGGCGAACATCGTGCCCGACACACCGCCGAAGGTGGCGCCCATGCCGAAAGCCAGCAGCTTCATGTTGCGGGTGTTGATGCCCATGGCCTTGGCGGCGATCTCATCCTCGCGGATGGCCATCCAGGCGCGGCCGATGCGCGACAACTGCAGGCGGTGGCAGATGATCACGCTCACCACCACCAGCACCAGGAACAGGTAGTAGTACAGCGACACCGAGTTCAGCGTGAAGCTGCCCAGGTCGAGGTTCTTGCCGAGGTCGAGGCCGAAGAACTTGATGGAATCGATCTGGCCCAGGCCCTTGGGGCCGTTGGTGATGTTGATCGGGTGGTCCAGGTTGTTCATGAACACGCGGATGATTTCACCGAAACCGAGCGTCACGATGGCCAGGTAGTCGCCGCGCAGCTTCAGCGTGGGCGCGCCCAGCGCGATGCCGAACAGCCCCGCCAGCCCCGCCCCGAGCGGCACGATGAGCCACAGCGGCGAATGCAGGCCATTGGGGAACATGGCAGCGAAGGCCGGGAAGTTGTCGGTGAGCTGCGGCGAAGCCATCAGGCCGAACATGTAGGCGCCCACGGCGAAGAAGGCCACATAACCCAGGTCGAGCAGGCCGGCGTACCCGACCACGATGTTCAGGCCCAGGGCCAGCAGCACGTAGAGCAGCGCCATGTCGGCGATGCGGACCCAGGCGTTACCGAAGCCTTGCAGGATCAGCGGCAGCACGATCAGCGCCACCGCGCCGACGGCCAATTTGAGATTGGTGTTTGATTTCATGTCGATGTTCCTCGATCAAGCCCATTAAGCCCGGTCGGCCACGCGTTCACCCAGCAGGCCGGAGGGGCGCAGCGTAAGGATGATGATCAGCACGATGAAGGCGAAGATGTCGGAGTAGTTGGAGCCGATCACACCACCGGTCAACATGCCGATGTAGCCCGAGCCGATGGATTCGATCAGGCCCAGCAGGATGCCGCCGACCACCGCGCCGGCCAGGTTGCCGATGCCGCCGAACACGGCTGCGGTGAAAGCCTTGAGGCCAGGCAGGAAGCCCATGGTGTGCTGTACCGTGCCGTAGTTGGAGGCGTACATCACACCGGCGATGGTGGCCAGCACCGCGCCGATGATGAAGGTGGCCGAAATCACCATGTCGGGCTTCACGCCCATCAGGGCCGCCACGCGCGGATTCTCGGCCGTGGCCCGCATCGCGCGCCCCAATTTGGTGTAGTTGACCAGCCACATCAAGAGCGCCAGCGACACGGCCGTGAGGCCCAGGATCAGGATCTGCGTGGGCGTGATCACCGCGCCGCCGATGTTGATCGGGGCGCTGGGCAGCAGTGTGGGATACGGCTTGTAATTGGGCTTCCAGATGATCATGGCCAGCGTCTGCAGCAGGATCGACATGCCGATGGCGGTGATCAGGGGCGCCAGCTTGGGGCTGTTGCGCAGCGGCCGGTAGGCCACTTTTTCGATCACGAAATTGAGCGCGGCGGCCACCACGCAGGCGATGATCAGCGAGACGAACAACACCAGCCAGCCGGGGGAAGTGGGCCAGGCGTCACGCATCAGGCCGATGATCGTCCAACTGGTGAGCGCCCCGACCATCAGCACCTCACCGTGGGCGAAATTGATCAGGTTGATGATGCCGTACACCATGGTGTAGCCCAGGGCCACCAAGGCATACATGCTGCCCAGGACCAGACCGTTGATGATCTGCTGTAGCAATATTTCCATAAAGAATTACTCCATTTTTGTGATGTGCCAGAAGACCTCGAACGCTGCCGGGCCTGGATCCGGCAGCCCTCCTTTTGGGCACGAAGGTGTATCTAGCAAAAAACCCGCCAGGGTGTGCTTTGGCGGGTTCCGGGCGGGATTGTAGCCACGGCAGGCGGGGCGCCAACAGGGGGTTCTGGCGGGGTTTACCCTCAAAAAAATGGGCCCCGCAGGGCCTATTCACCAGATTTCCAAGGCATTAGCCTCCATGATGGTTACGCCGTTTCAGTTCGTCCAGCTTATCGGCGATGCGAATCTCCAGGCCACGCGGTACCGGCCGGTAGAAGCCGGGCGGCGCCATGCCTTCGGGGAAATAATTTTCGCCGGCCGCGAATCCGTCCTCTTCGTCATGGGCGTAGCGGTAGCCTTTTCCGTAGTCCAACTGCTGCATGAGCTTTGTCGGTGCATTGCGCAGGTGCATAGGCACCGGACGGGTGCCATCCTTCTTGACGAAGGCCTTGGCCTCGTTGAAAGCCTTGTAGACGGCGTTCGATTTAGGCGCCACGGCCAGGTACACCACACACTCGGCCAGCGCCAGCTCACCCTCCGGCGTGCCCAGCCGCTCGTACACGTCGGCCGCGTCCAGCGCCATGCGCAGTGCGCGTGGATCGGCCAGGCCGATGTCTTCACTGGCCATGCGGATGAAGCGGCGCGCCATGTAGCGCGGGTCGGCACCACCGTCCAGCATGCGCACGAACCAGTACAGCGCCGCGTCCGGGTCGCTGCCGCGCACGGATTTGTGCAGGGCGCTGATGGTGTCGTAGAACTGCTCGCCGCCTTTGTCGTAGCGGCGCATGCGCTCGCCCAGCACACGCAGCAGCCACACGTCGTCGATCCGGGCCAGCCGCTCCTGTTGCGCCGCCACGGCCAGGGTTTCGAGCGTGTTCAGCAACCGGCGTGCATCGCCGTCGGCATAGGCCACGAGCCGGTCGACCGCCACATCCTCGATGGCCGGCACCGCCTGGATCGCCTGCGCCTTGGCCACGATCTGCTTCAGATCGTCCTCCCCCAGCGGCTGCAACACATACACCGCCGCCCGCGACAACAGTGCCGAATTGACCTCGAACGAGGGGTTCTCGGTGGTGGCGCCGATGAAGGTGAACAGGCCGCTTTCCACATGCGGCAAAAACGCGTCCTGCTGGCTCTTGTTGAAGCGATGCACCTCGTCGACGAAGACGATGGTGCGCTGCTGCATCAAACCATCACGCGCAGCCTGCGCCTGCTCCACCGCCTCGCGGATGTCCTTCACCCCGCCCAGCACCGCGCTGATGGTGATGAACTGCGCATCGAAGGCATCGGCCATGAGCCGGGCGATGGTGGTCTTGCCCACCCCCGGCGGCCCCCAGAGGATGCAGGAATGCGGCTGCCCCGACTCGAAGGCGATGCGCAGCGGCATACCCTCGCCCAGCAGATGCTGCTGGCCGATGACCTCGCCCAGGGTGTGTGGGCGCAGGCGTTCGGCCAGCGGCTGGTGCGTCGGGTTCTGGGGTTTGGCGGCAGAAGATGGGCGGGTCGTCATGGAAGTCGGCATGAGGGCATGGATGCTGCGGCTCAGGATGCCTTGATGCGCCTGTGCATGATACCGGGGCTGAAACAGTCGATGAGCCGCACCGTTATCATCCGGCCCCAACACCATCTCCATCGCCAACTTCCATAAGAATCATCTGAATCATGTCTGACCACGGTTTTCACGTTCACGGACCCCACGACCACGCGGTCGAGCACGCCGCCCACGGTGCGGACAAGGACCCCTTTTCCGGCATGATCGCCGTGATGACCGCACTGCTGGCCACGATCGGCGCGCTGTTCTCCTATATGGGCGGCGCGACCCAGGCCAATGCCGTGCTGTACAAGAACACCGCCGCGATCAAGAAGACGGACGCCTCCAACCAGTGGAACTACTACCAGGCCAAGAGCAACAAGCAGAACCTGGCCGAGCTGGCCGCAGCGCTTGTGCCCAGCGAGAGAAAGGCCGACTACACCAAGGAAGCCGAACGCTACAAGGTCGAGAAAAACGAGATCAAGGCCGTGGCCGAAAAATTCGAGGCCGAGGCGACCGAATGGGACCACCGCTCCGACCATGAGCTGCATCTGCACCACCGCTGGGCACAGGCCACCACCGCACTGCAGGTGTCCATCGCGCTGGCCGCGATCGCGCTGCTGACCCGGCGCGACTGGCTCAAGTGGGGCATGTTCGGGGTCGCGGGCATTGGCATCGTGCTTGGCGCGGCGGCAGTAGCCCAGGTCTGACCAGCCTCGCCCCAGACGCCCGGCCATGCACCCATTCGCCACCAAGCCCTTGCCGTCATCGCCCGATGTGCGTGCCCCCGACGGTTCGGCGGTGCGCATCCTGCTGGCCATGCAGGGCGGCTCGATGGCGCATTTCGAATTGGCTGCGGGCCAGACTTCACTGGCCGTGGTGCACAGGAGCGTCGAAGAGGTCTGGTTCATCCTCGCCGGCCATGGCGAGATGTGGCGCGCCGACGGCGAGCGAGAAGAGGTCACGCCGCTCGAAGCCGGCGTCTGCCTCACCATCCCGGTCGGCACGCGTTTCCAGTTTCGGGCGTCGAAGGCCGCCGCCCTGTCCGCTGTGGCCGTGACCATGCCGCCATGGCCCGGCGACGGAGAAGCCATGCCTGTCGAAGGCCCGTGGCAAGCCGATCTTTCCGACCACGGAAGATGAACGCCTGACCGGATTTGATACCGTAGATTTACACAGCCAATAGGCCGATGGCGCGGCCGATCCGACAGGGGCTGCTATTCTTTGCCTCATGTCGACACCCCTGCTCTTCGCCATGCGCGCGCCCCTGCTTTCGTTTCTTCTTCTGTCCGTCGCCCTCACCTGCCGGGCCGAGCCACCCACCGTCGAGTCGGTCGAAGCGCTGCTGGTCGCCAACAAGAGCGAAGCCATCATGGAATCGGTGAACGCCAACATGGAGAACGTCTTGCGCCAGGGCATGGCGCAGACGCTGGCCGGCAAGAAGGTCACACCGCAGCTCCAGAGCTTCCTCGACAACGCGCCGCGACAGTTCGCCGAGGCGATGAAGGAAGAGATGTCCTGGGCCAGGCTGAAGCCCATGTATGTGCAGCTCTACCAGGAAAGCTTCACCCAGGAAGAGGTGAACAGCCTCGTGGCCTTCTACCACAGCCCGGCGAGCGAGGCTCTGGCCAACAAGATGCCGGACGTGATGCAGAAGACCAAGGCCCTGGTGCAGTCGCGCGTGGCGCCGATGATGGAGAAGATGCGCATCGCCACGGCCCGTGCCATGGCCGAAGCGCAGTCTTCCAAGCAGCGCTAACGCTCGCGGTACGCGGCCTGCTGGGCCACGAAGCCGTCGAACGCGTCCAGCAGTGGCTGGAACTTGGCGGCCTCTCCTTCCAGCTGCATCAGTGCCGCGCAGGCTGCCTCGAAGCTGGACAACTGATCGGGCCGATGTGCCTTGCGGATGTGGTACCTCGACGCGGGCACGTCACGCAGGGCCAGGCGCGGCAACTGCTGCAGCGGCGGGCTGCGGTAGAGCATCTTGCGGCTCTTGCGCCAGGTGCCGTCGAGCACCACCAGCCGCAGTCGCGCAGGTTCGCTGAGCCAGGCCGCATCGCGCGAGGGCGGCGCCATCAGGTCCTCGGCCTGGTCCAGCGGCGTCTGCGGGTAGAGCAGCACCAGGCGGCGCGGCGCGGCATCGTCCCAGGGCGCGGCCAGCCAGCCGGCATCGGGGAAGGATTCGCCGGTGGCGATGCGGCTCTTCGGCAGGCACAGGTGCAGCAGCCGCGCGCTGTTCTTGGCATTGGCCACTTCGAGTGGATGCTGCAGGATCAGCACCTCGACCTGGTGCGCCACCGGCAACACCCAACGGCAGATGCAGGCGCCGATAGGCCGCGCGCAGGCCGGGCAGACCGTGCGTTTGGTGGTGGCGGTGTTATTCGGCAATGTTTACCACGCTATAGCCCGCGTCGGCCTTGATCTGGGCCTCGGTGTAGGGCAGCTTGATCCATTCGCCAGCGGCGTACTTGCGGGTCTGGTCGCTGTAGAACGGGCTGGCCGGGTTGGACGACTGGCCGTAGGTCAACAGGCCTTCGGCCACCGGCCCGGCGTCGTCCCAGGTGACGAACTGGATGTAGCTGTTGCCCGCCGCACCGGCCTGGGTGGCGGGGTCGGCGGTGTAGATGAAGCTGCCGGGCGCGACTTCCGTTTTCTGGCCGTTCCAGTTGTAGAAGGTCTTGGCGCCGCCGGGCACGGCGATGTTGCCATCGGCACGCACCAGGATCTGCACGTCCTGCGGCCGCGCGCGGCGCTTGAGCGCGGTGTCGAACTGCGTCGACGCCACCAGTGTCTCGAGCTGCGCCAGCGCGGTTGCCGTGTTGGCGGCGCCACGCGGGGTGTCGGCCGGATTCGTGACGTCGAAGGGCACGCTCCACCAGCTGCTGGCGTTGAGCTCGCCGAGCGCGGCATAGAACTCTTGAAACAGCACCGCGCCCTGGCTCGTCATGCCATCGGTCTTGTCCCAGGCCTGCAGCACGGTACAGGCGTCGCGGGCCGCGGCGGTGGCGCCGCCGGAAGCCAGGCACGCCGTGGTGAAGTCGGGCAGCCAGCGTTCGGCACGGTAGAACCTGGCCTTCGTCAGCACCTGCTGCAGCTTGGCCAGGTTGAAACGTTTGCCGGCCAGGCCGTCGCTGCCGGACAGGCGGTCCTGCACCTGCGCGTGGCCGGTCTGGGTGCGGTTGTTCTGCAGTTGGCCTTCGGCGTTCGGGCCGGTGGCGATGATCTTGGGAAAACCCGCGAGGAAGGTCGTGAAGCTCGGCCACCAGTGGCTGTCATTGGTGTTGACCACGTAGTCGGAACGCTTCACCCAGGGCCGCGAGGCCGCCGGCAGCGCCCCCGACCAGTCACAGGCGGCGGTGGTGCCGCTAAGCACCACCAGGCCGGTCGAGGCCATCAGCGCCTCGAAAGGCGCGCCGGCCGCGGCGCCGGGCACGCAGCCACCAAGCAGCTGCGCGTCGCTCACATTGGCCGCCACCGAGTAGTTGGCATAGAGCGTCTCGCCCGCGCTGTCGGCGGCGATGGTGTTGACCCAGGGCAGCGCCATGTGGGTCATCGACGCCTGGCGCAGGCTGTCCACGCTGTCGGCCTTGCCGTTGAGCAGCAGTTGGTCCATCAGCCTGTAGTTGCCGAGGTTGGCGTCCTGGATGGCGAAGGCCGCACTGGTGCTCCAGGTAAAGCTGCTGTCCATCAGCATCGGGCCATATTCGCTGGTGTAGAGCGTGCGCGTGATGGGCACCACGCTGCCGTCGGAGGCCAGGCCGTTGATGGTCAGCGGCACGGCGGTCATGGCCACGGATTGGCCGTCCTTGACGTAGCGCGTAGGGTCCGCCGGGTCGAGCGCAAGGTAGCGCAGTGTGAAACGGTTGTCGGTAGACAAGGTGTGGGTCCAGGCCAGCTTGCTGTTGAAGCCGATCAACGGCAGCGGAATGCCCAGCAGCGTAGCACCGAACACGTCGTAGTTTTCGCGCTCCACGGTGAGGTGCAGCTCGTTCATGCGCAGCACACCCCACCACGGGAAATGCGGATTGGCCAGCAGCAGGCCCTTGCCGTTGTCGGTCACGTCACTGCCCAGGCCGTAGCCATTGGAGCCAATCGAATGTTCGCGCACCTTCACCAGGGCCTGCGCAATGGGCGCACGCTCGAGTTGCGCCAGTAGCGTGGCCGTGGCCGTGGCCGCAGGCGCGGCCTTGGCGCGGGCCTCGGCCCGCCTGGCCGCGTTCGGCGGCTGGGCGCTGCCGATCTGGCTGATGAAGCCGAGCGAACTTGCCGTCAGCGCGGCCTGCATCACCCGCAGGTAGGCGTCGCTTTCCGTCATCGGCCGCACCCAGGCCGCACTGCCACAGGCTGCCGGGCGTTGGGCCGCGGGGGTGTCGCGCAGATAGCGGTTGTAGCCAGCCGCAAAGCCGGCGAGCAGGCCCTGCACTTGCGGGCTGGCGGCGGCCTTGGTCTTGGCGACCTGGTCGCTGGTGAGCAGCAGCTTGTAGAAAAAATCGGAGTCGACGTTGCCGAACTGCGTGCCCATCTGGCCCAGGTAGCCACCGTTGATTCCGAAATACTGTGCGCGTTCGCCGCGCATGGTCACCAGTTCCTCGGCGTACAGGCAGAGGTTTTCCCGGGCGAAGGCATAGCCGTAGCCGTAGCCCGCGCCCTTGAAGCTGTCGGCCTTGACGTGCGGCACACCATTGGACGTGTAACGAATGCTCGCGGCCAACGGACTGGCATCGCCGCCTTCCAGGCAAGCGGACAACATCGCCACGACGGGCAACACGGACAAGGCAAGCAGGGAGGGGCGCAGTCGGCGCTTGAAATGACAAAAAGGCACGTTGGGTTCCTTGGCGCAGGATGAGGCGCAGTTCGGGTATCGGAAATGCCGGCTTGATTCTCGACATCTCGGATGCACGAAACTTTGTCCACCGACCAAGTCATCCACGCAAAATGAATACAAAATATTGCGCAGATATGCCAAAGTCTAAGGGAGTACGAATAAAAAAATGACGATATCGTGAGAAATTTTGGGATTTCTCGCTTGCCAAGTTCACAAAAAATGGTAATGCGTCACTTGACTCGAAGATTGGCCCCAACAGGCCTCCATCAAGCCTCCATCGGCGCGCCACGCTTCACGTCGCATCCTCGCCACGCTCGAAGCCCAGCGGCTGCGCAGGCAAGGCGAATGTGCCCTCCACCACTTCGGTAAAACGGCGCTCCTCGCGCAAGATGAATTTGCGGGCTTGCGCAAAGGCGAAGTTGGCGCGGCTTTCGGCGTCGGTCTTCAGGCGCGTGCGATAGGCCTCGTAACACGCCAGCGTGTCGAAGGCGATCAGGCCCCAGGCCTCGTAGTTGCTGCCTTCGTGCGGCAAGAAATAACCGACCAGGTGGCCGCCGCAGCGCGGAATGATGCGGCCCCAGCTGGCGGCGTATTCGGCGAACGCATCGCGCTGGAAGGGATCGATCTCGTAACGGATGAAACAGGTGATCATGGCGGGCTCTCTTCCTCTCTTCGCTGGTGAAGATTCGAAGATAGCCCGCGCCTCCCGCCCAACGCTTCGCCCGCGACCGAAGTATCAGAGGTGCATCATGGCTCCCAACCGCCGCCCAGCGCCAGGAACAAAACCACCTGGTCGTCCGCCAGCTGCGCCTCGCTCGCGGCCAGTGCGGCTTCGGTGGTGGCCAGGGAACGCTCGGCATCGAGCGCATCCGCATAACCGACCTTGCCGCCCTGGTAGAGCCGGCGCGACTGTGTGCTGACCACCTCGGCCTCGTCGCGTGAGGCCTGCAGCGCGGCGCGGCGATCGAGCTCATGGGCGTAGGCGCTGAGCGCGGTTTCGGTCTCGCGCAGTGCGGTCAGCACCGTGCCATCGAACTTGGCCAAGGCCATGCGGGTACTGGCCTCGCTCTGCGCGATGCGCGCATCCACGACGCCGGTATTGGGCAAGGTCCACGAGATCAGGGGGCCGAGGCTCCAGCTCAGCGTGTCGCGCTTGGCGAAGCCGCTGCCCAGGCCTGCCGAGCCGGCCGACAGGCCCAGCGTGACCTTGGGATAACGGTCGGCCACGGCCACGCCGATGCGCGCGGTGGCCGCGGCGAGTTCACGCTCGGCCTGACGGATGTCGGGCCGACGGCGCAGCAGCGCGGCACCGTCGCCCACCGGCACGGCACCGGCCACCTGCGGCGGCGTATCGCAGCTGGCCACGGCGCCTTCGAACTGCTGCGGCAAGCTGCCGGTGAGTGTGGCCAGCCGGAACATGGCGCTCTGGCGCTGGGCCTGCAGCGGCGGCACCGAAGCCAGCAGCAACTGCAGTTGGCTCCTGGCCCGGGCCGTGTCGATGCTGCCCGCGCGGCCGGCCTGCTGCAGACGCTGCGACACCTCCACCACCTCCTGCTGCAAGGCGGCCGACTTGCGTGCGCTTTGCAGCCGCAGGCCGGTGGAACACAGCTCGGCATAGGCGCGCGCCGTGCCGGCGGCCACACCCACCCGCGCCAGGTCGAGCGCGGCGGCGGCGGCTTCGCTGCCGGCCTGGGCGGCTTCACTCGCACGGCGGATCTGGCCGAAGAGATCCAGTGTGTAGGAGACCGAACCCGCCACGCCGTAGTGGAAGGCATCGGGTGGTTCGTAACCCGGCTTGAGCACCGACAGGCCCGACACATGGCCGAACGACGGCCCGCCGCTCACACCGACGGTGGGCTTGCGTGCACCATCCACTTCGGCCTCGCTGGCCTGCACGCGTTCGAGGTTGGCCGCGGCTTGCCGCAGGTCGGTGTTGTGCGCCAGAGCCTGCTGCACCAGCGCGTCGAGCATCGGGTCCCGATACAGCCGCCACCAGTGCGCGGGCAAGGCGGCCTGGGTGTAGGGACGGGCCACGGCGGCATCGGGCGAAGGCTGTGCAGCCTGTGTTCCGGCGAAAGTTTTGCCGGCCTCCGGCTGGCTGACGATGGCCTCGGCGGGCAGCTTGTAGTCGGGGCCGACCGGCGTGGTCGAACAGGCGGCCAGCAGCGTGGCTGCGGCCAACATCGAGAGCGGCGTGGCCAGGCGCCATGAACGGACGGAGGACATCGCAGCTACCCCCTCTTTGCGACGGACGCCAGCGGTGCGGTGACCAGCGGCACCGGCGGCATCGGTGCAGCTGCCGCGCCCTGCGCGCTCTCCACCACCTGCACGGTGACGGTCTGCCCGGCCACCAGCCGCGCGCCCTCGGGCAGAGGGTCGAGCTTCACCCGCACCGGCACGCGCTGCGCCAGGCGTACCCAGTTGAAGGTCGGGTTCACGCTGGGCAAGAGGTTGGCGCTGGTGGAACGGTCGCGGTCGGCAATGCCTGCGGCGAAGCTTTGCACCGTGCCGGAAAGCGGCGCACCGGCGCCCATGGTGGTGATGCGTACGCGGTCGCCGAGATGGATGCGCGGCAGCTTGGTTTCCTCGAAATACCCTTCGACGTAGAACGACTGCGCATCGACCAGCGCCAGCACCGGATGGCCGGCCGCGGCATAACTGCCCTCGCGCAAATCGAGGTTGGTGACCTGACCGTCGGCGGGCGCACGCACCTCGGCGCGGACCAGGTTCAGCCGTGCGCCGTCGAGCGCCACCTCGGCCTGCGCCACACCGGCGCGCGCCTGCTCCAGGCGCATCAGCGTCTGCTCGCGGGCCTCTTGCGAAATCAGCGTGCCCAGGCCGGCATTGCGGTCGTTTTCACGCTGGGCCTGGGCCAGCGTGATGCGCTATGCGGACAAGGCCACCTGGGCCTGGCGCACGGCCAGCGCGTAACGCGCGTGGTCCACCTCGAACAGCAGCGCACCGGCCTTGACCGACTGGTTGTCCTGCACCGGCACAGCGGTGACCAGGCCGGCCACGTCGGGTGCGATCTGCACGACGTTGGCGCGCACCCGGCCGTCACGCGTCCAGGGTGCGAGCTCGTAGTGGTCCCACAGCCGCAGCGCGGCCCAGACGGCAGCGACCACGGCCACACCGGTGATGGCGACCGGCACGCTGCGCCGCAGACCGGCCTTGAAGGTGGGCAAGATAGATGTGGGACGTTTCATGGCGAACTCATTTCAGGAAAAAAGTGGCGCGGCTCAGCGCGTAGAGCACGAGCAGGTAGAGCGCCATGTCGAACAGCGCCGGGTGCCACACCCAGCGGTAGCAGCCGGCGGCGGCCATCAGGCGGCGCACGGCCCAGGTGGCGGGCAATGCACAGGCGCAGAGCACCATCACCCAAGGCAGGTACAGGCCGAAAAAACTGGCTTCGCCGATCATGCGAGAGCTCCTTCGATGACAGGGATTGCGGGCAGCGCCTCGGCGTCTGGAAACAGGTTGCGCCGCAGGCCGACCAGTGCGCTGATGGCCGCGCGCAGGCCGAGCGCGTCCTGTTGCGGCCTGGACAGGGCGGCACTCAATGCCTTGTCGATGCGGGCCAACAGGCTGGGCGGGTTGTCCAGCACATGGGTGGCCGAGCGTTCGCGGAACAGGTGCGCCAGATCCACCATCAGCGCGTCCCCCACGGCCGAGGGAAAGTTGCCACGCACGCGCTGCAGGGCCAGGATGTCGGCCCCCACGCGCAGATCGAGCAGGGCATCACCCGAGATGCCGGCCACTGCGCCGCCGGACGCCGCCACGCGCGGCGCCAGCAAGGCCGTGCGGTCGAGCATGCGCACAGCAAAGAGGTCGGGGCTCGCCTGCCGGGCCGGCGGCTGCGGCGGCGCTGCGGCCATCTCGGCCAGCTCGCGCCAGGTGGCACGCTGGATGCGGCGCGCGCTCCAGTCCACCGCCACGGAACGCATCAGCCGGGTGGTGCGCGCGGCGACCACGATGCCGAACACCTGGGCGATCATCGAGTTGCTGAAGCTCACCAGGTCGGCACTCGTGGTGTCGTGCAGGGCCAGTGTGCTGGCCACGCCCAGCAGGATTGGCAGCGCCATGCCGACGGTGGTGGGCCGTGCCACATAACAACCGAACAGCAGGAAGAACGGTGCACAGACCACCACCAGCATGCCGAAGTCATGCACCACGGGCAGCAGCAGCAACACATAGACGGCGGAAAAAGGAATCGACCACAGCGTGTATTTCAGGAAGCCGTGGATGGCCGGCACCGGGTCGTCCATCGACGCGAAGAAACTGCAGAACACCGCCGCCATCATCACCGCCGCCGCGCCGCCGGGCCAGCCGGTAAGGATCCAGAACGCGCCGCACAGGCAGATCGCGATCACCGCGGCCAGGCCCGACAGCAGCGCCATGCCGACGTCGCGGTGCATCGCCGCGCTGCCCAGGGTCTGCAGGCCGCGCGTACGTGGCGCGATGCCGCGCAGGCCCACATCGACTTCCTGGCGCAGCACGGTACACGCGCACCAGCCTTCGACGAGTTCGTCGAGCCGCTCGGCCAGGGCAACGCGCAGGGCACGCGACCACGACGACAGCGCAGGTACAGAGCCTTCGGCGCCGAAGCCCTGGATTGCCGCGCGCAGGCGGGCCAGCGCATCGTCGTCGGTCGCGGGACGGGCGTCATCGAGCGACGTAAGCCATTGCGCCACCTGCCCCAGCATGGCGCTGACGTCGGGGGCAATTTCTCCTTCTGCCAGCTTCAGCGCCTTGAGCCGGTCGTCCACCGCAGACAAGGCCGGCGTGAGCGAGGCCACGCGGTCCTGCACGGCACGCACCGCGCCGACCGTCCAACGCAGGTGGGTGGTGTCGAACGGAATGTGGATCGACAACAGCCGCAGCTGGGTGATGTCGGCCGCCACGCGCTGGCGGTTGTCGGTGAGGATGGCGGTGCCGGCGGCCGCATTGGCCGGGGCCGGCTGCATGAGATTGAGCAGCCACTGGCGCGCGTCGCCCAGGCTGCGGTCGAGCAGGCCCAGCACCGCGGGGCCAAGGCCGGTGGGCAGCACCACGCTGTGCACCACCGTAGCGGCCAGGATGCCGAGGCCGATCTCCTCGACGCGGGTCACCGCCGTATCGAACAGCTGCAGCGGCGCATCGACCGACGGGAAACCGATCAGTGCCACGGTGTAACCCGCGAGCATGAAGACATAGGAACGCGGCGTGCGGTCCTGCAGCGAAAAGTACAGGCAAACGCCGACCCACAGCGCCAACGCCAGCGTCAGCAGCTCGGGCGCATTCGACAGCGGCGGCACCAGCAGCACCGCGGCCGCGCAGCCGATCAGCGTACCGAGAAAACGGTACAAGGCCTTGGAGCGCACCGCACCCGCCAGCGGACTGGCCACGATGTAGGTGGTCATCATGGCCCAGAACGGACGCGGCTGGCCCATGCGGCTGGCCACATACATGGCCAACATCGCCGCCGTGAAACACTTGGCGGAAAAGATCATCTCCGCGCGGCTGAGCCGCGGCAGACGCCAAAGCTTCATGGCCGCCTTGCCCCGCCAGCCGGCTCGGCGCGCGGCAACGGCAGCGCTACCGGGGCACAACCCAACCGCTCGCGCAACACATCGAACACACGCAGGCAGGCGGCCAGTTCCTCGTCGGCAATGCCGTCGTACAGGGCGGCGCGCATGCCGATCAGCGCATCCTCGATCTGCGCGCAGGCCTGGGCCCCGGCGGCGGTGAGGTGCAGGGTCTTGGCGCGGCGGTCGGCCGGGTCCTCGCGCCGATCGATGAAGCCCATGCCCAGCAACTGGTCGAGCGAACGCGCCAGCGATGGCCCTTCGATGTTCAGCATGTCGGCCAGCACGCCCTGGCGCAGGCCGTCGCCCTGCCGGCCGATCATCACCAGCGGCCAGGCCAGCGCCTGCGAAAGCCCCACATGCGCCACCGCCTGGTTGGCAGCGGCGCGATAGGCGCGCTCAAGTATCGGCAACGAAGTACCGACCACCATCAGCATGGTCTCCCGCCGGCTGCGGGCTGCGCGTTGGTTGGACACCGTGGATTCTTTCGCCAAATATTAGATAGCAAGCTTGCTAATATTGTAAGCACATTCCACAAACTCTGCAGGCACGCCAACCAGTCGAATGGTTTGCAAATGCAAGCTTCTCCTACAAGCGCAGGCCCGCCGATGCGTTAAAACGGGCCTGAACGCTGTCTTCAACCTTGCCGAGGTACTACCCCATGCACAAAAGCAAACTGGCCGGCTTGACCATCGACTGTCAGACCGACGACCTGCCCGCCGCTGCCCGCTTCTGGAGCGAGGCCCTGGGCCTGCCCTCCGAAGCAGCCACCGCCGCGCCGGACGCCAAGTACATCCAGCTCAAGGATCCTGACGATGCGCTGCATGTCGAAGTGCAGAAGGTGTCGCATCCGAGCCGTGTGCACCTGGACATCGAGACCGACGACGTGGAAGCCGAGGTGGAGCGGCTGGAGCAGCTCGGGGCCACGCGTGTTCAGCAGGTGAAGACCTGGTGGGTGATGGAGGCGCCGACGGGGCAGAGGTTTTGTGTGGTGCGGGTGCAGAACGGGGATTTTGAGGAGAGGGCTAGGGTTTGGGAGTGAGTTTTTTGGGTGTTAATTGGCGTTGTCGGCCGGGTCTCGCCCCGGCGGGCGAGTTACCTTTCTTGTGCGCACAAGAAAGGTAACCCAAAGAAAGCGCCCCTACTGTCTGCGACCCTTCGCTGCGCTACGGGCGACCTGCGCTGGGAGGCGCAGCCACAAGGGGGAAGTCGGGAACAGGCCATCGCTTCGCTCGGCGGGGGCAGGACAGCCGAACATCCGCGATGCGCAGCGAGCCGTGACGGTATTGGGCTCCCGCCGAGCGCAGCGA
>Ga0307514_10000937_pt1 | contig 44366 bp, 32 predicted proteins | sample 16_EM_MG_FD_203088 | JGI IMG/M metagenome (GOLD analysis project Ga0307514, IMG submission 203088) | Populus trichocarpa ectomycorrhiza microbial communities from riparian zone in the Pacific Northwest, United States - 16_EM | ecosystem: Host-associated > Plants > Roots > Unclassified | place...
CTTCAATAACTTCCCATCCTTTCTCTTCTCCACAACTTGGGCAGGAGGTGATGCTCCTTCTATGTCAAGATACCTCCTAGCAAGCGGCTTAGAGCTCCAACCAGCAGCTAATACGGACAATGCCTCCCCAACAGCGAATGACAACTCAAGCTGCTTGCTCTCGTGGAGTGCGTATAACGTTTCTTCAATGCCGTCCAGAACCTTCTGGTCCTCGATTTGATCACTGCTATAAAGCAACGAGAAACACCCTAGCCCCGTAATGGCCTTCTCCATGTTCAACTTCGAAGCAAGCATCTTAAGCTTATCAAGGAAACCTTCTGCCCTTTGCAGATATTCTTTCGTTAGGACACCAAACACGCAAATCTCGCTCAGTGCTTGCAGTCCAGCTTCCATAACGATTTTGCCAGGTGAGCCAGAACTCAATACAGATTTCAATATTACATCCAGGTTCTTGCCTATGGATTCCTTGTCAAGTGTATCTTCAAGGCGATTTCGAAGCGATAATCGGCCAAGGGTATAACCAATAGCAGTTATCGCAGTATAAGACTTATATCCACCCTCTTTGGACATGTTTATGAGGCGCTCCAAAATCTCTTGTAAGTTCGCATTGCATGCTGGATGCGTGAGAACTGATCCAAGTGCCTTGACAAGAAGGTTACGCTTCTCAAGGTCGCGGCTCCCACTAGCACCAGTGGTAGAAAAGGCTTCATCATGGAGCATCTTAAAAAGGGCATCAACCTTCTCTGGTTGCCCTGCCCAGTTTGCTACAAAGTCTTGAGGAGCAAGCTCACATAAATCAACCCATGCCTCTGCGCATTTTGGTATATCAAGTAACATGCCATCAATTGCAACCGCAAAAAATTTCTTTATGGCGCTTTGCTGTGGCGAGGATGAGTGAACGTATGATGAGATTAATTCTGTAACCTTCGCTCTAACAACGGCATCTGTGGCAAAAGCATTGTTGAGTTTCGCCGTAAACGATTGCGAATCAGATGTAAACTCCTCCATATGCTCGGGGGAAGAGCTGATAGCCTGCATAATGAGAATTTTTCGGCAATAGTCCACTGAGTTTGCGTAAATTGCGGGCGGTATATTATGGAGTATGTCTGTATTTCCGTGGGTGTCTGAAAGCCGAGGATGTGAAGACGTGATGTATTCAATGAGCTCGCCAAAATCAGGAAGTGAATATCTGTCTTTCTTCACTTCCACATCGACGTCCATTTTGTCTTCGCCTACAATCTGTGATTTTGGGTTCAACATCTTGTACCAGTAGGGGTCTAAGCCCCTATGACCCTCCTCCGCAAGCTCATTCCGGCCGCCCGCAGTTCCACTTGAAGCCCCCATAGCCAAGAGGCAGATCCATTTACCCTTTACATTACCAAACCCAAGACCTCGGTTGGCAAAGCGTGCGGCAACGTAAGTCAATCCCCCCTTCCCCCCCTTCCGTGCTTGCCCATACCCGTGAGCTCTAACTTCATCCTCTACCTCTTCAGCTAGTAGCTCTGCCATAGCGTCCTCAACTTTCTCGTTATGGCCCACCCCCGAGCTACTGAATCCAACAAGCAAGCTCGATAAGGCCTCCTCAACGCTCTGTCGCACCCCAGCAGTAGTACTTGGATCTCTCAAGGTAGAGAACATGAACCTTAACACTGCGAGGTCAGGCTCGTAGACTAATGTCTTGAACAGCCGGCGGCATATAAGACCGATAGTCTCGAATGCTAGTCCTCTCAAATCTTCTGCTCCTTTGAAGCCCCCAGAAAGGATTGATGCAGAACCACCCCCTTCTAAGATTCTATTATTCTCTTCAGCAATGAAGTATCGCAACTTCTCAACAATTCCCGGTCCATATCTCTCAATTACCGAATCATCAGTCATGCGGGAAAACCAATTAGCGTATAAGAAGGTCTCCCTTTTCAGCTTCCTCCTATCTCCAGGATCCGCCCAATCGACTATGGTGTCCGCTATACTCCTGCCCAGAATTAAATCCAGAACCAGAGGGACCTTTCTCCCAAATTTTTCCCCAGATACTGCACGTGTTGACTTCGCCAGAATCGAAACAATGCGTTGCCGGAGTGTCCACCTCACAGGGGGTATCCCTCTAGCTACCCCACCCCCCTCCTCTTCCCCAAAGAAAATGTACTGATACAGAGAGTCAATCAACCTCTCTCCCACATCATCTCTTCCACCATCGAGTGGTACCCCTGGTGCTGACCTCTTGAAAACTTCTTCTGCTAGCTCAACAACCTTGGAGTCTTCATTGATGGAGTTTGCACAAGCTAATAACGTTGGGAGGTATCTCTGCTCATCAGTCCAAGCTCCAGTGCTAAGGAACTTCAGTACTGCTATCTTTGCACCCTTGAGCTTCTCTCCCGCTACACGCCCAGGTGGATTCCAGGTTTCCTTCTTTCCACCCAATGTCAAAAACGAGTATTCCGTAGGCGTAAGCCCCCTACAGGTCTGTTGACCAGATGATAGTACCGTCTGAGAATTGAGAAGCATGAGCTTAGTAAACCAATTGTGTAGGAACTCGGCATCTTGAGGAGATGTATCGAAGGAAAAATATTTGAGCAATTCTGTGTCTTCCGTAGTCCCTCGGGGTGGGGGAACGTAGTGAGGGAGTATCTCCAAGAGGGTGTTGAATACTTGTGATTGATGCTGCTGTGGGGTAGCAGAGATTGTGGAAATGATAACTGGAAGAATGGCAAGGCGATCCTAATGATAGCTTGAGGTTAGAGTGGCATTCTTGGTGGCAGGCTAGGAGGTAGTACCTTCGTTTCAATCCTGCCAATCCCTTGCTGAATATACATCAAATCAAAATTCCGTATCAAAGCATGTTTGCCTCCAGCCTCTGGATCCTTGAACTGCTTAAGCAGAGCCTCCACTGGGAGTTGGATGGGCCTACAGATCCCCCCAGAATCAGTATTCCTCCAATTTAGCTCTCCATGCGGCATGGCCTCAAACCTACTGGCTCTTAATCCTCGTATTCACATGCTGGCACATCCCAATGACCTATCGCCCCGGCAAGAATCAGTGTCTCCCCAACCATCAATGCATTGGCTGTGGTAACACACCTTGTTCCGAACTGCAGCATGTGGGCTCGCAAGCTTCAATAAAATGGGTGCCAGGTATGTCCTGAGCAGTGTCTGTAGCTTCAGCTCAGTATCTGCCAAAGCTATCCTGAGCTCAACTTTATTAAGGAGTGAGAGTTCTCGGGCTTCATCTGGTGGATCGGCCATGTTGGTTATTGGTTATGCTATTATGATTCACAAAATCGCACAGTTGAGGAGTGCATTGTTCGCCAAGAGACCACATGATTTCTAATATAACGTCCGTTCCATAGGTTGTAGTACATACATACAGTATATTTCTTTCGCCTATACGTCACATAATGTATATTGATTCAGTATAACAGCAATTCCTAAACTGCGTTTTAACTTATGCAACACCAGATATAGCCAGTTGCTTGGTCATGTGATTGTAATGGTAGTCAGTAGAGATTCAAATTTGATTAGTGCTGGGTCCCAGGTCTCTGCTCCAATAATGAATGAGAGCTTTAACAGTGGTCATATTTACCACCTCTACTTGATATGTAATGTTGTCAAGTAGGTTGAACGCTTGTGGCTGACATCCACTCCCCCTAGTAAAAGCTTTCCCACCAACCAGCCCCTCACAAAATACATATTTTGATGAATCTTTCGTTTGGCGTGCGAGGCTCCAGACATTTTTTTTTGGAAGCCTATACGTCTGTGAGACCTACCTACTTAAGGCTATGAGGCGGAGGTTCCAGGCATATTGATGATGTGGGGCGAAATTTCCGGCTTGGGAATGGCGAACTAGAGACGGAAGAACTGGTCGTACCGACGAGGTGTACCTGCAGAAAGACACCATACTCTCTAAATACTGTCCCTCCCACAGTGGGCAGTGGTAACTTTGCGGGCGCACAGCGTCGAGACAAAAGGTAAAGGGTGAGTAATGTCATCGTTGATAAATGGGAACCCAATGGGTGGGATCCTCATCTCGGAGATCTTCCCCTAAAGGCTGAACTTCGAGGTGTATCCCTATATATATCTCCTAACCTTCTTCCTCTGCATTGTTTTTACCATGTTCGACTTTTGTAATTTCAATTAGTGACCCAGAAATGCCACCATGTCTCGTGCTTACCTGAGGGTAACTTTTTTTTTGGGGGGGGGGTGTCTATACGCCTTTTCCCCAAAGGGAGCCTTAGGCTATGAGGCGACCTGAGGGTAACACCCCTGTTGGTAATGTATTTGATGCAATAGGAGAGGCTCGTACCCAGGCTATGCATATATGATATCGTGCCAATCAGATCACTACACTTGGTGTCAGTGAAGTCATTACTGAGACTAGTCCCAAATGGCCTTGGTAGTGGAGGTAAAGGAGCGAACAAATAAAGTCAAGGTGCCTGGACTAACTCGAGAGCCTCTTACCGTAGCCTGCCTAAGTAGCATACGAGATTATTCGAATGCCGGAAACGGTTCAAATTACCCTCAAACTTCTGCACTCGTCCTAAGATCCGAGTGAAACTTGAATACCCGCTACACTTGGTGTGGAGGTTATATACTAGGGAGGTCGAAAACCATGAACCATCTCAACGCCAATCTAACATGCTACATGAGACAGGTGTATCGTAATCACTGCTCTCGGTCCCAGTCTCTTCTCTACCTACGCTAAAATAATTATGCTTCGGGGAAAGGATAAGAAACTGGGACCGAGAATACGAAATCACCATATTATGCGTGAACGTTCAAGCCCTTAATTTATCGGTATAATCAGGCTAATCTCTTCGCTTGTGCATACCATTACCTATCTGATCCAGGCATCAAACACGTGCAGATATCGTAGACTGGTGGTGTTGAAATCAGCCGCCAGACTAGCCGACAGCGGGGTGATATGTGGACTAGTGGGGTGTTGTGCCAACCACACTACCTACTACAGAGCAAAGGGTTCCACTGTTAGTCTCGGCACCAGACCCTCGTAGAGCTGTATCTGTTCGGCGGATTTGGCATTGCCCCACACACATGTGTTCTAAAGTTTGGCGGGACGGTTCATCCCGGTGTCGTAGCGGCCGTCTCTCGTTACGAGAGGGTGGTGCTCGCCAGACCATAGCGGCCGAGCACAAATGATGGATTGAACAGGTAAAACCTGCATCGATATCGAGTTGACAGTTCAGTTTCTGTGGACATGATGTTGAACCCCTACTATAGAATGACTAACTCCCAGAGTTTCCTGGTTCAAGTCTCTTTATACGTCGGAGTTGCAGGAATCAGGGTGGGGCAACTGGCGATCTTGATTTCTGCAGAGTGGGTGCATGCAAGGGGATAAATTATCTGGCATGTCATTTGGTGATGGCTCATGTCTGGTTGGCACCTCCAGTCAATACGAGAGGCTGATGGACCCCAGAGTTTCGCCGGAAGGAAAAGCGAGACCAATAGCACTAGCCCGGAAGCGGGAAGCCTTGGCGCGAGCACTTTATTTATTTTTTCCTGCTTCGCCACCTTTGTTACCAGCCCAGCCAATCTGACCCATACAACACAGCCTCTCCCACAGCCCTTGTACGCCCAACCACAAACCACCGGAACCGCCGTCAAAAGCTGTTACAGGATACTAGTCTAGTTACAGGATACACAGGTAGCCCCATGCACCTCTCCTGTCATTCGGCATTCTAATTATCAGAAACCGGGAATACCGTATTTGCTTAGGTAGTTCGTTCCTCAGTGCCAAGGATCGTGCTTATGTAACGCCAGGTGTTGCACCGAACGCAGCTTGGAGTGTGAGAAAGCCCGTTTCGTCATCACTGGAGCTGAAGGTGGGGTTTATTCTAGGTATATATTTGTGCTTCATCAAGGCAAGAGCCAGTGTCCCTGCACCACTACCAGGCCCTTGTCGCTCTCATCGGATTCGCTTGGGTGGTGCCGTGGCTTTGTTGGTTTTTCTTGTGCATAGGTGGTGCTGGTGTGGGACCAAGGCTGTGTGGGACAGAAAGAAGAGAGCCACACCTCAACTCTTCGCCTGTGTGCTGCTCAACAGCCTGAGAAACCGCGACATCATCGTTTTTTTCGGCCTTTCCTCTCGCTTTGCTATTCAGCACTTTTAATTAGGCAAGAGCTACAAAATCAACAATTACGCATCCGCCACGACGCACTACACTTCATTAGGCGCAAACTCGTTGTCCTGCCTGTGTCCTTCGCTCGCAAAACAATAACAGGGTCTTCAGAACGTGGGGAGCTAATCAACTGCAACACGCTACGATATAGCCGAACGCAAAAGAGCGAGAAGGAAAGCCACAGTGTCGAGCCTCAGTGTGGTTGTGCGACGAAGACCACAAAACCATAACGGAACCTGAATTTGACTGGAAATTCGAAGCTTTGTCGGAGACTTTCACTCGTTACCATTCTGGAGTCGGCTTCTGGGCCTGAATTGGGGAGGATTATTAAGTCTTTCGTTCAGTTCAGTAATTGCTGCAATATTATCTCCCGAACAGTCCAACTTACATTCAAGCCGTTCAGAAAGTCCAAAGGGATTGCAAATACTGATCACTGGAACAAATACACTGCACAGAGAGGTTGAAAGCCCCGAGACTTACCACCATCAGGCGACATTCATTTCAACCGTCCCTTGTAAAGCCGCGACTTGCCTATTGCATTTGGGAGTCACCATACCTAGTAAGTTCAGCGATTTTCGAATTTGCTTTTTTCCTCCAGCACCTGCATACGATGCATCAATTCCCCATCGACTGGCTATACTCTAGCTATGCCACCTTGCTTTTTGTCTGGGTTCAGCTCGTCTTCATTGGGCCGGGTACTCGCTCTCTGGACACCTCCAGCAAGTCTTGCCGAGCTTGACCTGATTGAAGAGGAACATCTAAAGGCAGCGGTATCTCTCACTTCTGCCTCGAATTCTTGTTTCTCCGAGCAGCCCGTGTCCTGTTGCTTATCTCAAGTTTGCTACTTTATTTGTACACCCCAATGCCAATCTGGCATTAAATTCCATTGGTTCTAGCTTTCTCTTTCTGGGGATTCATTGGCTTACTTAAAGTAGATTGAAATCCAACAAATTGATCTTGGATTATTCTGCATTCAAGAAGGTATTCAAGCTCCTGTCAACTTTGCATTGTGCAACGTTACATTCCTTTGGCGTTTGCCCTTTACCCCTCTCTCGAACATGGGTGCTTCTCGGTTGAGAGCTCAGCCCTATTGGATCCACCCACCTGTTCTATTTTAATAGTTGAACTGTGTATGAGGATCAATTGTGGCCTCTGGCCCAGCCTCACGGTCAGCATTATTGACCACCAGCCTCGGATAGTTAATGCATACAGTTTGTCGTGGTTTTCTATTTGAATGCCAATTGAGAGATATATGGCTATTATTATATTGGCTTGGTCAAATACTGATTCAGGAATTTATTACGCATAGGCCTTAGTTGGGACGGTTTAGGAGTGCCAGTTCCCTAGAACCAGTCAAGCCAAGTCTTTAAGGCGTTCTGGTTGCAAAAGAAAGAATCGCCGGTGCTGACATATCTAAACATCTAACTGAAAGGTGGTCAGTGAGAATTGAAGTGTTGCAATCGCCAAAAAAAAGCAAGGCTGGCTGTAGAGGCCGGGCAAGGCTGAAACACTGCCCCAGCTGGAGAGTCGATAGTGCAGAGCCTCGGACCTTCAAAACCCAACGCACGCACCACATAGCGACGCAACTTACAGACTACTTACATCATATTCACAATCTTTATCTTCGAAGTCGGCGGAAAAAACAAAACGAACTGGATTGTGCAACAATATCAGTGCGTGTGTAACAGTCACACAAATTCGTGAATTCTATGGATGCTAACAGTTGACAGGGTTCATACCGGGGCACGGGAAAGCGCAAAGCGGGGGTAAAAATACATTCTAGCTAGCGGTCTTCCGCGTGCACATGCATTCATTGACTTTTCTGGTCAGCATACCATAGGTAGGTTTATGGTACCTGGTTATTTTATGCCACTTCCCCACATTTTGTCTAAATACCTGCTACTATTTTTATTTCGCCTTGCGCATGCCACCGATACCCATTTGACTCCCAGGGACATTGAGATAAACTGACAGTCTTCGAGAACGGCCATTGGTGCAATTTCTTATTGGATACCCTATATCTCTGGGCTCAATCAAAACAGAATCTTGTCAGGTCCCCTGTTCTGTCTTGAAACCTTTGGCCTCTCATTTGCTGTGGCGTTAATAGCTGGCTGGTACCTGAAGCACTATTCTTAGAATTGTGGTTCATACACCTCACCTGCCATACTGGAGTCATCCCCGGTTTTCATGGCTCCTCGGGCTTGATTACTGATTCTCATTGGTTACGAATCTGCACATCAACTGCCTGAATCTTGCCATTTACGAGCTGCCCAGCGATCCACCTGTCGTAAACCCCTTCAATGGCTTGTTCTAGAGTTTCTATATTGGTTCTGATATCTCATTGTTCGGTTTATTTTGCGACTTGTTTCACTTTTCATATTATCAGCCTTCTGGCGAATTTATCGGGAATTAGAAACAGCTGACCATAATCGTAATTGCCCTAGATTATAGTCAAGTGCCACAACCCTCTCCCAAATATCAAACTGGAGGCCTTCATCGAGTCTATACAGCTTCAGAGCTATACAGACAGTATGGCATCGCCACATTTTGCCTCAACGAACACTGCATCGGGGCAAAAGGCTCCATCACGCGCCTCACCCGACAATATGCAAGATACGAGTGCCAACGGTAGCTCAGTGCCTTCGGCGCTCCATTCGACAACAGGTGCTCCTAAGACTTTCCCCCCGCCATCGGCGAAACTCCCAAAGATTTGCCTGTTAGATTTTCCACATCTGCTAACTGGAAACCGTCAAGATGCTTCAGGTAATAATTCAAATAATGCTGCAATGTCGCCCGACGGCAACAAAGAAGCCACAGAACCGAGTGGAAATCCCACAGAAATACTAAAAACTGGATTCCCTGTCAGTCGACCTGAAGATGGGCCTGTCAACTCGAGCCAGCCCTCCCCTTCTTTTCCACAACACCACTCAATAAATACACAAGCAACTGAAACAGAAAAGAGTGAAGGGAGGCATCCAGCCTTAGGGGGACTTCCAAGTATAGCTACTGCAGCTTCAGCAATGCAAATTGACACGGACACGACTCCTGCACGAGGGGGGAACATCTCAAGCGACGGCGGTATAACAGCTGGGCCTGTAAGATATCCACGTTTGACGCCTGAGAGCACCAAGTATATAGCTGATGCAATACAGGCGTACATGTTGCATACTCCATTGTCTGCACACCCCATGAGTGCGGATGCGGTTGCCCCAACAACACCAGGGTTTCCTATGTCAGCCACAACTCCTACGACACCTTATCCACCACATACACCTTTAACGCCCGGGGGTAGCAGGAGTAAGCACACATGTACACATTGCAACCAGACCTTCACCAGGCATCATAATCTGAAGTCTCACCTTTTAACACACTCCCATGAGAAGCCTTTCCCCTGCCAGCAATGTAATGCGCGATTTAGGAGATTGCATGATTTAAAACGTCACTCGAAATTGCATACCGGAGAAAGACCTCATATGTGCGACAAATGTGGGAGGAAGTTTGCGCGAGGCGATGCACTCGCGAGACATGCCCGGGGTGAGGGGGGTTGTGCAGGTAGGCGAAATAGCTTGGGTGGGTTATTGGATGGGGATACGAAGATGTATGGGGACGGTACTGATGGGGATGATGAGGGGATGATGGATGAAGACACACAGATGGAGAATGGTAGTGACACAGTTACTCCAACTGTGGAGGTTGGCTCAACTACGCCTGCTCCAGAAACGGTAGCATCTGCCCCGACTGTACCTTCGACCACCTCAGGGGCGAGGCGGCCAGCGAGTTTACCTAGCATCAAAACTAACGTGGCAGACGCACACTCTAATCCCCATCTACACCCTCACCACCAGCCTCAGATACATCAAATACACCAACTCCAAAATTATGGAACTTATCCTCCTATGACCCCTGCTCGGTCAGCAGCATCAACCGGGCCATCTCCAGGAGGAAGTCTATTTCCACCAACACCAAGTCATGGGAAGACACCAGTATCCGCAGCCAGCAGCCCTAACGTCCTAAATAACCGGAGAGGGGCTTCTCCTATGAGTGGTGTCACCAGTAATAATACATCATCAATACTCGGGAGTGGGGGTATGACAGAATCACCAAGGCCTTTATCCCCCGCTCAACAGACGGATGCAATCTCACGGACCAAGAGTCCCCTCGGTCAATTCCAGCCCGCAGGTGCTAAATACGCGCCGCCAATGACCCCCCAATCCGCGCAGCCCCAGAACGCCCCAACGAGCTTCGCCGCTGCAGGATCAACATCCCACACGACTAATCCCCGACAGCCCGCAACTTCACACCCATCACAAGCACCGTCAAATCCAACACAATCAGGCCAAGGCATAGCCCCACAAGCACCAATGGGACTTCCACCGAAAGGTAACCCACCAACAGGAGGAGGCAACGAGAATCCAAACCTGTTTGAGAACGAAAGGGGCATTTGGGATTATATCAAGGATTTAGAGAGGAGAGTGGCAGAGTTGGAGGGGAAGCAGAAGGGGTGTGATGCGTTTATTGCGCAGGCGCATCAACAGAGCTTGGCGGTTGCGGCTGTTGCAGCGGCTAGGGCGGGGACGGTGGCACACGGGGGAACAGGGGGTAGTAATACCCAGGGTGGTGCTGCTGCGCCGTAGTCCTTGCGTTTGCGCCAAAACAAATTCGGTGTGGGTAATAGGCTTTTGGCTGTGGTTATTTCCAGGTTTCAATATCTGGCGAAGGAGAGGGGCTGGGGCTGCTATGGCGAAGAAAGCAGGGGTCTTAAGTAGGTCGGCATTTGCTAAGTCACTTTATTATATTCATGTTTCGTTTTTCCCTTAATATTTCTTTATGTGTTACGGAATCAATTATGGGAATTGCTATTATGCAACGGTAACGGTTTTTCTTATTCGTTTTCTGGCTTCGCTTCTTACTTGATGACCTTTTCCCTTAGTATATGGCGGTGTTGTGGTATGGCGGCTGTGGTTGGGGGCGGGGAAGAAGAAAGTCCCGGGTGTATTTGATAAGAGGAGGTCATAGAAAAAGAGGGAGTGGTTGTGGTTGTGGTGCGTGGTGATGGGGGTAAAGGAGTGGGGAAATATGGGGGTGGGGGTCAGTGCAGTACGGGTATTTCCTTCATGCATCATGTAATTTCGGTTCTCATGCTCCTTTTTTATCTTCATTTTTACCTTTTTTTTGAGCTGCGATAGGAGCTTTTATGTAACGTAACATATATGGCCATACGTATGTGATGCAGTGATGAAAGAAATAGGATAGGGACATGAATACAAACATACATACACATATAATATATACTAGCTAGCAGGCTTTATAGATAGTTAATAATTAGGTGGGTTGAGGGTGGTTCCCGGTATACCCCCAATCTGAAGTAGGCTTATTCTAGGGGTGGGCTTATCTAATGCTTGAGGGAGTTTATAATGGGGAACGGGAATATCGTAAACCGCAACTAAACTCTGCTCATGATACTCTGAGTTCTTTGTTTTATGATATCAGAAGATCATATCTAGTGAATTTCCGTATCTAGTGATATGACGTGCATGATCTAGAGTCTACTTGTTACATGTCTCGGCACTTTCTCACACGTTAGGTACTGACCGGCCTGGCAACTGCAAGCGCAGAAAACCCTATAATGGAGTAGGCGTTCATGTTCTGTCTTGTCTTATTTGTACCGTACCGTACCGTTTGTGCATATACGGGTACAGGGAGGGGGGGAAATACCTAGCCAGGTGGACTGACACAGCATGTTTACCACCCAGTTGAAGCTGCAAACAATCTTCTCCAGGCTAGCAATCCCTCTCCGTGTGTTTACATGTCTCATCAGATGTACCGTACCCAATAGGTTTTCACCATAGGTAATGCAGACAGACATATATATATTGGACTTGACTCACTTATGTGGCTCTTACATACCGTACATACATACAGACATGCATACATTCATACATATATACATCATAGGTTTACTGCTATGAGCCACACAGCCTTGTGTGACGGCCTCTAGTGCGTGTTGGTGGCGCATGCGGATATACGTATCTACTGGCGGCATGGATTACTGTGCCACCTACCTAGGTTGTGCCACCAACGAAACGTACACACCTAAGTGTAATATAACTGTAACGCCAGGCGGTGGCGCGGGGGAAGATCGGCAGATATGCGAGTGAAAGCTAGTTGGTAATCAAGTAATTGGCATGGGCGAGAGTGGGGCGGTCGCTCAACAGGTAACGGTAGTGGGTTCGGATCCGCTTCCCCCACTACTTGGCGCATGGATGGGGCAGTTGGCCCAACCTCATGTAGTTAGACAGGCGCAGTAGGCGCACACGGATCAAAGGGGCCGTCTCATAGCCTAAGAGCCGTCTCATAGCCTAAGAGCCGTCTCATAGCCTAAGAGCCGTCTCATAGCCTAAGGCTCCATAGACGTAGGTATAGGCTCAAAAAAAAAAGTTGGTTGGTAATCAAGTCTTTTTATGGAAGGTATAGGGATACATGAATGGTTGAAACATCGGAAATGATCCCGGAATATGTGGGGTGGTGGGGGAGGGGGGTTAGTCTGGTTGCACGACCCCTTAGGGTGGGGTTACGGATTTTTCATTCCCTGTGGTATTTTTAGTGTTCTTGAAAATGTAGCTGCTACCTGGGTGCCAGAGCTTGTCCTGTAATTATTCTCATATGTAGTTATGTATAACCAGTTTTTGATATTTCTCTCCTGAGGGTCGTGGTTCCGATGTTTCACCAGTGGTTTGTTTATATTGAAGAAAGGCTGTATCATCCCGCCACCTAGAACTCGAGGCAATAATCTTGGTAATGGGGCCACATCTAACAAGTCTTATTCTTATTTGGTTAACCCTTCTCGTGGTATATGTTTTGTATACGCATTACCCTGAACTATACCAACCGCCCATCACGACTTTTCAGCTCAGCTGAAGAAAAAGTCATAAAACCTCCCGCCCATCATATCAACTCTCCTGCCCCAAATTTCTCCCATGCTGTACACTGCTAAGTAAATATCTAATCCACCTTCCTGGTCTCTAATAAATTAGTAGTTTCAACCCATCAAGTCTTTCGTTCGGTCGTGCGCTCGTCATAACCCGTTATATCCATCCCGAACTTGGTAATTTCAAAGGAAAACAACATATGATAAAATCAGAAGACAATTAACCCACAAATTGCACCGGCAAGAGCATGAAGCAAAAAACAAATCATAAAACCCCAATTCACCAGTCAAACCACAAACATAAACAACAGAATCGAAGATGTGAAGTCATCATAACCTGCATGACAAACCTGCAAAAAGGAAAGATTCATTAGTATTCCCATTTCCCCCTTTTCTTCTGTCTGGAGAAAACAATTCCCCAGCAGATATCTGTGATCAAACCGTCATTAGATCCACCCCCCCGCCATCTCCTCCATTCCCATACTACCTGGATTCAACACCGGCACCATCCCCGGAATCGGTGGCTCTTCCAATACCCCCACTGAAGGTGCCGACCCCGAAACCCCCCTAAACCCCATCGTCAGTGCCACCTCCACTGGCACATTCGAGTTACTCAGAGGTCTAGGCTTTTTTCTTCCCGGTAAATCACCGGGGGTGGGGCTATCTGGCCAGACAGTTTCTTGGTCTTCGTCATATATGACTGTTTGAACTTCATCGCCTTCACCCTGGCCAGCGGCTGCCAGGTGTTGTTTGTGGAGAGGGGTGGGGGTCATAGGCTGGTATGGGGCACTCGTTCGTTTTTGAAGACTTATAGGCTGGTCTAGTAAACTCCACCCTTGACTGTGTGCTTCGTTCATTAAAGCGCTCTCACGCTTGAGATCGTCACTTTTTTCCATTTTCCGAACGGTCTTCCACATCTCAGGGGACATGGTCAATCCATCCCGGCTTGCTGGCGCTGAGAGCCCGTCCCCGAAACCACCATGACTACCAGATCCAGAGAGGTCGATAAGATTCATACTCTGTTGTCTTGGGGGAGTAACGCTCTTATGCTTGTCACTTTTATTGTGGTGCGAGTGCCTATGGTGGGATTTCGGTTTTGATTTCTTGGTTGCAGAGGGGGGAGTAGCGACAATAAGCTCCTCCTCGCCATCTTCTTCTGCGCTTTCATTGCCGCCTTTACCCCTCGAAGAAGGTGCGACTGCTGCGGTGGTAAGTCCCGCCTCAGATTTTTCTGTGGAAGAAGGGCGGACAGTAACAGACATTGCACCTCGTTTACCACCGGTGCGGATAGTACTGGTATACCCAGAGCCACTATTACTATCCATATCAACCTGAATCGAAATTCTCGAACCCCCAGCATTCCCACTCCCGCCTCTGCCAGAGGTAGTTATCCTAATCCCCTCTCTGTGCTGTATTTCAATCGTAGCTTGGTGCGTCGAGGGGTATTTCAACCTAAGAAGAGTACTAGGTGGCGTTGAGGGAGGAACTGAAGATTTCACAGACTCCTTCCCATTCGCGCTTTTCGTAACAGCAGTAGTCCCATCAAGCTCATCATCTTGCGGATCTAAAACGGATTTCTCTTTCGGCCCTTTTCCCTCTGGTGTAGGCGTATAACAGTCTGGGGCATCTTCCATAATCGTCGATGGACGCCTACTTTTTTCCACTCGCGTGACAGACGGAGGACCCCTCATATACTCATTCAAACTCATTAACTGCTCTTTATCCAAACTTCTCGGTTTAGAGCCAACAGTCTCGCCACCATTTCCAGCTATCAGGGGTGGCTCTGGTGTACATGCACCAGTAAAAAACGCGTCTTCCTCAACATTCTCCACTGTTGGAGGCCTATACACCGATCCCCTCCTCTGCCCTTCTTTCTCCAGTGACCTCCGTGACTTAATCCTCATCGGCGCCTCCTCTCCCTCGCTTGACCTCATACTCTGCATCCTCATCAGGGACATACTCCCCTTCTTCCTATGCAACTCCCTCGGGGATCTCGGAGTCCCAACTCTACTCCCTTCCCTACTATCCACCTCCGAGAACACCGACTGGCTATACTCTTCTTCACCCCTCGCTCGGAGGGAAATAACTGGTGAGGTAGGCGAGGGGATCTTCGCCGCTGCGTTCTCCAGCATTACTCCACCACTTCCCCAGCTCTCAATAACTGTACTAACAGCACCACCACTGGCGCCACCTCCGTGTCGCCCGGATCTCCAGCGGGGTACGAGTGTGGGTGATTCTGGTCTTGAGGAAGAGACGGGGCTAGCGCTGTCTAATTGACCCACACGATGGGGGACAGGTACGTTATGGAGGGATGTTGGGGAATTCAAGCTCCCCCACGGACTCTGTCGACGCGGGAGAGGTGACAGGAGCGCATCACGGTGTGGTAGGCCAAGTGAGAGCATAAGAGTAGAGGCTGTGTCAGCCTACCGTAGACAATAATAAAATCAAGAAGGCTGGCTGGACTGAAATTGTGTGGTGGGACCCTGGGAAGGAACAAGGCACAGGCAGAGCTTGATCAGGAGCGAATGTTATCAGGGAACAAAATCTCAAAAGGGGAAAACAATTAAGCAAGCAACAGCAGATTCTCATTCAACGTGCTGGATGACCCCCAAGCACAATATAATAAGTCTGCCCTGCTTCGCCCATTATTTGTTTGCTCAGCTCGTAGATTTTCGCCTTTTTTTGATGGTTGGTGATGGTGGCTCTCTGCCCAACGGCAGTGCTGAATGGACTCGTTACACTGCACCACCAGCCGCCAGCGCTTTCTTGCGTCGGGGCTCGGGATTATCTAAACCAATGGCGGGGTAGTGCAGCTGCAGCTGGGGCCAATATGGTGATGAGTGGTACTAAATGATGCCTGTGATGTGAGGATTTGGCTACTTGCTAACCAACGCTCTACCAATCATCCAGTGTCCACATGGTTCAAACTGAGAGGCTCAGGGGCTGGGAAGGTCCCAACTAGAGTACATTCATTACCTGTAAGTAGGAGGGTTAATGTGCTGATTATGAATCTCTAAAAGCTCAGGAGCAGCAGCAACATGCCATTCAAAATTCCTCGACGGGATGTTCCAGCGATATCTCTTGCTGTTGTTTGTTCGTTTCGTTTCACAGAGTCAGGTGACCAGGTCCTACTGTTACTGTACGTACCCCCCGGGATTCTTACGTCCACCTAATGGTACTATCATACGTATACATACCGGTACTCTACAAACAGTATGCACCTATAGTACTTATGACTGTTCTGCTCTGTCTCTCCCGTGCTTCTGTATGCACCTATACCCAGGAAAGGTCCCTCTCCCGTTTCGCTTGACGTTGGATAGAGTACGTGTTAACGTCTCAACCCGCCCTCCTGCCATTGGTACCATGCCGATACACGTATGGTAGCCATGGGACCTCGCTCGAGAATATTTCGGATTCAGTATCTACAAGAACGAAAGAAAAGATATGTTACGATGTAATTGGACCCAACAAAAACAAGTAATGACCATCATGAAGTGTCGGGACATCTATAGAGACCGAGAAAATGAAACAGCTTCGCTGGAAATTTGGGACTGGGGATGATGAACTCATTCGTGTTATATGAATTCTCCAATGGGATTCTGTATCTTGATCCAAGGCCTTCTGCATCATGAACATTAGCGCAGGAATTCCTTTCCAATTGTGGATATCTGTAGAAGCCATTCCAGTAGTCTGGGAGGTCCTATGCACCCTGAGACTTACCGAACCATTGAACTCCAAGCGTATATGTTTAGACTCACGCCCAGTTCTACTTCTTATCCACCAATTATGATGTATGCTTGCTCCATTCAAATGGCCAATTGGATATAACCTCCTACTCTTTTTGATCCATCCATCGAGATGATTTCAGAAATTTTGACAGCCGGTACGTCACGCGGATGCAGGGGCTTCCGTCCGTGGAAAGTGTCTCATAAGGTATCGAATCACTAGCAATATTCCAATGACATTTGTCCAGGTCCTAGACAATATCGAGGTATTCCTAGGCGAGGATAGTTGGCGAGTATCCTGACGCGGGGGAGGATGAGGAGGTGTGGAGCAATACCAATTGCAGAGAGTATGTAGCAGGATTGCCAGTCTGACGTCTGCAGATACAGCGTTGTCTAATATTAGTTGTATCAGCTGCTGACTTTTACGGTTTCGAATTATACTGTGTAGAGCTGTCTCTGAAGTTCCCAGGAGTGACTCCATACGATCAAATAATTTGCTCTACATAGTCTGGTTAGTGTCATACAACTAGATAATAGTGTTTCTTGAGGTGATAATGACCATGAGCCTTTCCTTCAAGCCCATGGTTCTTTTCCAAGATGCAGACCCCGTACCGCGCAAAACCAATTGCAAGGTCCACGCATGAGGGATATGTGTTCAAGTTTCTTGCCCCTCACACTATGAACCGAGCAGTTCTTATGAATAACTGGCGAGAATTTTGTTAGCCATTGACGGCTTAAACCTGTGATGAAGGTATTAATCCCTGTTATATATATCCACTTCTGGTAGCCGGCAATATTAACGGCCATAGACTATATAGGTATAATGGCTATAACTTTGTGTAAGCGCAACATATTCTAGAAGGGAACGCCTAACCAAGAGTGCTACTACATCGTTTTGCCAATGGGTATATCCAGCTTTACTTCCACTTCTTGATTTCTATTTCCGTACGGCCATATAGAGTAATATTCACCTATATTCACCGCTCTGTAGCCCCACATATCAAACTATATAGTATAATGCTTGCCCACTCTAATAAAGTAGGTAGGCCCACAGATGCCATGATAGTGGCAATCGACTGTGTGATCTCACATGCCACCTAACTTGTCTGTTCAGGGTAACTTGGTATCGCGGTGTCTGCTTCTCATACCCAACAGAAAAAGCTAGTCTTGCTAGGTATGGGAAGGTACTTATTCTTATGGAGAGAGCCTGTGCTTGGTATTTGCAGGAACTGGCCAATTTTCATAGGAGAAATACTCGGGTGGCACCCAAAGGTATTATATAAATGGGCAGGTGCTTACTTGATCCCAGCTCTGTGGAAAGAGTTCAGTCGATTTTTTCGACCTTCGTATACTGTGGAAATTCAATCTTGGAGATAATCGGATAATGGTTGCATAATTGTCTTGGCCGCAAACCAACGTTCAGAGATGTGGGTCTCTGCTAAGCTTAAGTATCTCTCTCTCTCTTAGATATGAGACTGACACAACCACTCCTCAAATTTACGGAGACTTCACGGCAGTTTGATCTTGACTTCAGGAAAGTTAAGAGAGCAAGCATTAAGATATCATGATCTAGGAGGTATACAAGGAAAAACAGAGTCGAGATGAACCCCACAATACAGCGGCACAGTTTCATACCACCACTTTAAACGCCAATAAGAAACGACACCAAAAGGTCTCTCACTCTACAACCATCTCCTTATGAGCTCCACTCCCATATACGCCATCACCACCATACCTAATATCAATGTCCTCTTCTCGATCTGTACTGTTCCAGTACAACACCCTCCAGAACGCTTGACCTCCATGTTGTTGTATCCCACGGGAACGGTCTTGGTGTCTTCGTCTACGACGTAATGTCTTGCGAACACTGTTAAGAAATCAGATTTTGGCATGAGTACCATGAGATTATCTGCAACTCGATTGGGAGCTTACAATCGTTTTGTATCCAGATCACCTTGTTAAGTGCCCTCAATACACCAGCCTTGGTTCCGTTGCCGAGGTCGGGGTGGTTCACGACGGCGTCAAGGAGGATATCAACGACGTACCCCAGCAAGATAGACATGTGGATCAATTCTACCCTGAGCCCTGGTTTCTTCGCACTAGAGCACACACCAACGGTGATAAGCAACCCCAATTTGCCTCAAGGGGGCTGGTAAACTTACCGATGTTGAAACCCCACCTGCCCCGTATGCATCATTGCCACCTTATCCAAATACTCCCAATCCTTCTCGTTATCATACTTCATCTCGACCAACTTCACTAAATACCTCGTCAAAAACCCCTTCCTAAACTTTATCTGCTCATCCTCCGCCGCCAAGTTCTGCACATTCCCACCTCTCTCCTCCAGCGACTTCCCCGAAAATCCAGTTTGCTTTTGGACGAATGCCTTCGCTGTGATGTCGAATGAAAGAAGTTTCACATATACGGTGTCGACTACAGCAGGGACGAGGGGTCCAATGACAGGGGCAGCCAGATGGAGGTATTCGACGTCGGAGGAGGTGAAGTTGAGGAAAGCGGTGAGGTAGGCGATCCTGTCAGGGAGGTTGGAAAGGGTAGAGGGGGGAATGGTGTGCATAGTTGTGGTATTGTAGCTGGGCTAGAAGGTATGGTGGTAATAACAATAACGACGGAACTCTGTTCACTTTGAATACTGACGGATTGACAGGGCTCTATTTATTCGAACCCTACAACATGCTAACTAAAACTAGCCGTCAATCACATATCACGCCGTCTCTATGAGTGTATGTAAGAGACGAGATACTAACCGACTCTGGTCCATGTATCAACCAGGGTGTGGCCGGAGTGAAATGCTTCTTCGTTGTGGTTGCAACGTTGTGTATGCATGTCTTGAGGAATTATCAACACTCTGCTCACTCTCGGTCTCGGCAGTACCCGAAATCAAAGACAGAGACATTATTAGAAAAGCATTAGCCAGACTATGTAGAACCACATCACCAAGTCTAGGTACATATCACCTGTTTTTGTTACCACCAGTGGCCTGACATCTCCATATTATCGGACAACCCCCTTCCGATGACTGGCTCGCTTAGGTAAAACCCCCCAGTGCCAGCGGAGGTTATTTCCAGGGAGAAATTCCCCATGCAAAAATTTCTTTATGATAAGAAAAGTTGTTAAAATGTCAGGAGATAATTGGGACAGTCAGGTTGCTAGTGTGGCGCTAGGACGTTGCTTATGGTGCCATTGCCGACAGGATCGGGCTGGGGCGGTCCGGAGTTGTTTGGGTGGGGGTAGGGGTGCTGGATTTTGGTGGGGCAATTGATTGAATTGCTTATATGATGGGATTGTGGACTGAAGGTGCGACTTAACTGAAGGTGTTTGTGATGACCTATAGTCCTTTTTTTTGTGGAAGTGGGTTAGTTAAATATACTTAAATGTGGTAATATTACACAATTTGGATAGTCTCACGTGGGATACACAAACAATATGCTCTAAGCCCAAATCGGAATTACCACTTATTCCCCAAAAGGGTAGTTACACAATGTTTTGCAGTGAGCAGATTTCGCACAATGTCGTCACCGAGCCGCTCCAAGCCTGCCTAAGCAGGAAGGTTTCTGATATGTATGGGAGGATATTGGGGGAGAGAAGGGATCTAATATTGAGATTCTCGACTGTAGTACCCTTCCAGTGATGTTGGAATACGCAGGTCTCAGTAACCAGTGTGGGGATTCGTAGTATTAAATCTGAGAGCTGACCTTTTGGCTGTCGCGAAAATTCTTTACTGCGTGCCAGGTCGGACTTCAGATGGGGGATATATCCATGCAATTCACATTTTACTAGCTAGTTTTGCCGCACCAGTAATATTAACATGAATATTTATATTTTCACCCCGACATGATGTTTATGGTGTATGCAGCTGGTTTGCCATCTTATGATACTTATACTGCTGACAGTAATATTGTGTGGGATTTTCTTGTGTATGACCTGGAAATGTAAATGTATTGGGGTTGGGTGCTTTGGGGTGAGAGCTGGCTTGACAAATATCGGCTGCTCATACTGACATGTCTGGGGCACAGTGTGGTGGCAAAGTGCATCTCCAGACTGATCTTGTGCCAGGACTCTTTGTATCTGTCACATAAGTATTTCGGTGTGCTAGCTAAGATCTTCAGACTAAATTTTTGCCAATTTCTATTTAATGTATATCTACTCCGTATATATACTGTATATGCAGACCTGTTTTGATCCTGTGAATAGTACCTGGTAGTGAGGTAGGTGGGTGGGTATGTGGACAGGGCTATTTTTATCTAGATCAAATATCACAACGTAGCGGTTCCGAGACTAGATCAAATGGGCCTGGTCAGGTTGGGGGACATCAGCCAATGAAGAGGGGGGAGCAGCTGCCGGCTCACCACGTCTGCCAAGCCGCTGGAGCGAGACTGATATAAAACAGTGGAGAATACAGCGTAGTCTGGTGGTGTCTCGTGTGTTCTCGTGCCCAGACTCTAAACCTAAATACAGGGGAGAACCAGAATGTACCTAGTTTTTTTTTTGAGTCTATGATATACTAGGAGACACATCACCTAGTTACCGCGGCGGCAACAAACTTGGTGGTCTCGCGATATAGCAACTAGGCTCCAGTCCCACCAGGATTTGTGTGGGAAAGCAAGAACCTCGTGATAGGTAGTAATACATATAGGTAAGTAGTTGCTTATATCGCGAGAGTGGTTGTAGCTTTACCACACAGCAACCACATTGTGCGAATTGATTTTTAGCAAATTCTTGTCGAAACCAAGTGAACAGCATCACATCTTACTCACCTGAATCTACTCTATTAAGACAAATTATTATTCAATTGCCTTGGTATGTTGGGATCTCACAATATCTTGGTACAAATAAGTATTTCACATTCCTGGTTTTCAGCGAGCTAGCTGTTCTCGTGCCCAGACCGATTTATTTGAGTGGGTGCTTAAATCGGCTCCACTTCAGAAATCCAATTCTGATTCTGATGATATACCTAGCATTTCCTACTTGAAAGCCTTGAAAGCCTACGTCTTCAAAATCCCCATGTCAATTCCTAGAAGGGCGAGCAACTTGAGGCACTGCTATATCGAGGAAAGCGGGATATTAAGGGTCTACAGGGCATCCCGAAGGGCACAATTTCAACCTGTCATTACCTGCCATTACGGGGTTTTTTTTAGGCTGAGCTCAGACATCTCCTAGTTTTTGTATGTCGCCGTATAAGAAATTCCGTGTTATAGGCAACTCAGTGCCAGTCCTAGAAAGTTGCTTATAACGCGGCTTCACTGTAGTCTGGCCCTCTTGTAGAGATCCAGGTTTCAACTGTACCTATACGCGTTTTATTTTGTGGCCATCCTGACACGTGTGACACAACCAAAGCCAGCAGGGTTTGCCTAGGCCTTAATGCTTAAGCAATTCGCAAATTATACTCTCGGTAAGTGAGCTTGAGCTGTCAGTGCCAGACCAATGTAGATGCCACTCGAGAGACCTCGCACTCCAAGTGTACTGGACTAGGCTTTGCTGTTGTTGTCTGGCTGCTGCTGGTTACTGATGGATGGGGCTGTACTGGTAGGGTCTAGGTGCTTCTGAAGTCTCAATGAGGCTGATACCTAGTGCTGTGAAACTGGGCAGAGATACTAAGTAGGATGATAGGTGTCAGGTTCGCTCTGCTCTGTCCGCTCTGGTGCTGTGACCCAGTGTCTTGAAGCATGGAAGCTCGCTATCACCTATCAGTGAATATCGTGGCCAGCCCACAGCAGCACCGTTCTCCCTCCAGACTGCCCTCTCCCCCAAGCTTCCCATCTCCACACTTCAATACCTCTCCACACTCAACTACCGCTACGCCCTACGGTATTTCTTAGAAGTGTTGAGCTTCCCTCCCCTTACTTTCGTTAGTCATTCCTATTCCAGTCCACACCCTCTCCAAGACTCTCCTGATCTCTCCTGGGCTCACATTCAGCCTCCCCCAGTCCCCTCCCACAAGCAGCGGGCCCAGCAGCAGATCAAACTACTGGTGCCGATACTACTACATACCCAACGTGCTATTGTCATTTATGGCGCGAGTCCGTCAAATAAAACGAAGGAATCCCAGAGATACTGCTGAAACACACACTGGATCCTCCTCCCAGACACCCAGAAATACACCTACTGCCTCCTTAGCCCCACCCCAGGGGCCACCCTATACATCTCGAACGACCCCTAGCCACCCGGCTGCTGCCTCCTTACCCCCACTCCAGCAGCCACTGAATGCGCCCAGAACTACACCGAACCAAACAGCTCCAGTCCAGGCCGATACAAAGCTTAAGCTTTGGACTGCAAGAAGCACTGTCAAAACGGCATCTACCCCACCGACCCTACCTACACTATATGATACGGGTTTCGTCGACTTCTTCAATGTAGACCTTGCAAGGTCGTCAAAGTTATCAGAGGGCACCCCTTGGTTCTCTCAAGGGATGGGTTATGCAATGGGAAATGGTGAAGAGTGGGTGGATCCAGCTGTGATGTACACTTCACAGAATGCGAGGACCATGAAACTATCTATGGGTCAAGCAGCGCCAAAGAAGCCAACGTTAGCATCAGGAACAAAGGCGAAAGGAAAGGTGAAGGAGGTGTCATGGGCAGATGAGCTAGACCATCTGTATAACCCAGACTGGGGGGTGAGGTCTGATATACCAACTACCGTGGAACAGAAAAGAGACCCGAGGCATGACTCTGTCGGCCCCCGCGACTTTCTCACTGTGAACCTTGAATCAGCTGTGGATGATCCACCACCGGCTTTTGGCCTGGAAGAACACCTTAAGAGGGCACAAGAGGGAAGGGCAAGGGCACACGCATTAGCACAGGCAAGATCAGAGACTATCCGCCCACCTTATATCGATCTCTTTGACTCCATGCAGCGATTGGGATGCACAGGGCCCTTTTCCAAACAATTCTGCAGAGATAGAGATAGACAAGACAAGCAAAACTTGCAACAGTATAGAGAAGTCGAGAAGCATATCGAAAGCCTTTATCTATGGAGTGGGCCACTCCTTGGAGATGGGCCTAAGGCCTACGAGAAGTTTGGTATGTGTGGGTTAGATTGGAGAGAAACTTTTGACTTCTTAAAAGCACCTTCTGTTGGGGGACGTCCCACAGTACCTGTATCTAGAATGGTCCCAGGGGGAAGAATGAGCAGAATCCTTGTCAATGACTTGCTTCTGCAATACTCTGTCCCTGAAGCAGATTTTCTGGGAAACTACTCCGGAGGGTCGGTAGGGGTACTTGGTGAACTTGGCATTCAACCAATTTCACATACGCTCTCGACTAGGGCGAAGAGGATCATCACTGATAGGACCAGGCTTAATGGGTGCTTTTTCTTTGACTACAGGGGGGATGTTATTCCTGAGGGCCATCAGTTTGATAGGATGAAACCGGCTTTAGACTTTGGGCGCAAAAGACAGATTATGCCATTGAATAATGAAAGGAACTGGCAATGGCTTCTGGGAAATTTCTTCACCTTACCCCCCTCGAAGGCGCAGAGATCTGGGCTGCAGAGGGTGCCATCACATATTCAACTTCCAGCTCCTTTGGCACCAAAGCAAACGGGCCAAAACCCGGTAGCTCTGGTGAGTTACAGGCCAAGGCAGGATTTGCTGCATGACATTGGGAATCTGGTTATTTCTGTCCCACTGAATCAAGGAAGATTTGAGTGTGCATGGGAGAGGTTTTCTGCTATCAGGGCAAAAGAGAGGAGGGGGCCACCTGATGTTGGACCTGGTCATTACAACCAAGCGAAGTGGTATCTTTTGAATTGCCCCATTCATCGGATGAGGTGGATAAAGAGCGCTGTAGAGAATATTTATAAGCCCCGGGCACCACCCGTATCTGGGGAAAACAAGAGCGGCGAGGGTGGGGCTGCTGAGGGGGCAATCACTCAGCGCGAGGCAATAAATTTTTCAAGGCTGCTTTGGCTGGACATATGCGAAGAACTGAGTACTGATGTGGCTGAGTACCCTCCTGAGGCGGAGGAGGTGAGAGCTTCACGTATAGCAAGAAATCGCGCATCAGCAATTCTCAGGAACGACAAACACTGCCAAGAAGTGAAGAAGAAAGATCCCCTTGATTCATTGGACAAAAGAAATGTAATTGGTGAAGCTGTTGAGAAGGTCTTGAAAGGATACGGAGTTGAGGAGAGGAGCCCCTGGGACAAACTGGCCACTGGATGGGTTATTAATGAACTCTTGGATGATCCTGATATGGCAGAGATTTGTGGAGAGGAAGAGCAGAGGTTGGAAAAGGACGTGGAGTTAGGGCGGTGGGTGCCAGGGAAAGAGACAGCAGATCAAGAAGCGGATGTGCTAGGGAGGGAGAGCAGTACGAGTCCTCTTGGGGGAGAGGGTGAAACATACCTTGTCATTCAGGGTTGCACGCTCGCAGGAAAGTCTTTGTATGGGACTTATGCGTGGAGCCTGTTCGAGGACCAAAGTGAGACAAAAAACTCGAATCAAAGCTGCAATCTGTCATCTTCAAATCTGGAGGTACGCCCTGCACCCGTGGGTTTTGACTCCCGTTATCACGACTTGATGAAAGTCGGAATTACGGATGACGATCCGGTGCCATTATCAATCAACCAGGCTAAATATCAAATTAAACCTGTGAATTGCTATGCAAGTACACCATGGGCTGATCTAGGCGGCGTTCGAGAGCTGTTTACTATTAGTGAGGATTCTGGGGGAAACCAAAATGAACAGAAGTATATTGTTGTCCTTGCACTGGTGACTGAGCCAATCAAAGACCCTCACGGGACTGCACCGAAGTCAACACACCCTGTGGAACAAAGGTTAGAGGCGGAGCAAGGATGGTCTACGAAAGAGGAAATAGTTAAGCCCAGTGTTCCAGCAGTGGAGATGCCATTGGCAGAGCGGCAGCAAACGATGTCGAGCGAGGAAGAGCGTGCCTATCATCACGGATTAAACCTCCAGCACCTCCAGCGTCAAAAGCAGCTCCTAGGTGGGGCAAAAACAGTGGAACCAGTGCCAGGGGGAGGCCGTGGAAACCATATAAATGAGAAGATAGTTAAACCCGGTGTTCAGCCAGTAAGGATGTCATCAACAGGGCAACAGCAGCGCATGTCAACCATGTCAAGCGAAGAGGAGCGTGCTTATCATGAACAATTAAGCTACCAGCACCTCCAGTGGCAAATGCAACTCGCAGGTGGGACACAAGCAGACAAGTTTAACTTTCCACAATCAGCAGCACATCTACACTGTCAGAATTTCGGTGGCGTTATACCAGACCCTCCACCACCAGTCCGTATACGCTATCAGAATGCCCCAGATTTTATACCCAACCCTCCACCACCCTCCCCTGAGCCAACGCATGTCCCTACTCAGCTTTTAGCCCTCCTTGGCTCAGGGCAATATAAAGTCGTTGCTGTTTATCCTTCAAACAAAAATTGCGCTTACTGCAGCCGAGTCCTAGACCAAACAAGCGGGAGAGTGCCTGTCCGCTGCTGCCGTACCGAGAGGTCAGGTGGCTTAACTTCGAGCATGTCCCAGCCAAGTTTGAAAGGGGGGCAGTTTGTTCATGCCAAAGACGTCAATGCATTAAGTGATGGCTGTCGGTGTAATGAGCCCAAGAACTTCCATGAGCTCGAGATGTGTTTTGGTCATTGTGGGTTTTGCTCCGAAGACTGTAAAGAGCGGCTCGATCAAGAGGAGCAACAACTTGGTAGTGTCTGGGCAAAGATGAACGGGTTCTTTGAGATGCAGCAGGAAGCAAAAGCTAATCGTGCAATTGCTGAGAGGGCTGCTGCGTGGAGGGGATATGAGGACAATGACTCCGACAACGGCAGTGTAAGGGCGAGAAGAGAGGGTACCGCGCTCACGGAGTCTACTGAAGTGGGGTCTAATCATTCTAGTATGGATCCTAGGATGAAGGTTGAGCCACAACTCTGTTTGAATTGGCCTGGAGGGTGGACTGAGAGGGGTTCGTTGAAAAGAAAGAGAGATAGAGAGGAGCGAGAAGCGGATGTAATGAGGGAGGATAAGAGAAGTAAAATGTCGAATGTGAAATTGGGATCGACGTTAGGAAGTGTGGAGTATAAGGTTAGTGAGGTATTTGGAGGGGGCTGGGAGGGGAAGTTGAAGAAGGAGGGATGGAATGTTCCGTGGTTTAGGAGTGGAGAAGTGAAGGAGAGTGTGTATAATGGGGTGGTGGGGGGGAGGCCGGGGTTGATTGAGAGACTGTACGGGAGTGCAGTGGCGAAATGGTAGTGGGAAGTGGGATGTGAGAGTGGGGAGTGGAGCTTATTGGAATTTTTTACTTTTGTTTTTGAGATTAGGCATTCAAAGGGGGGCGATGACAGCGATATATAGGCCCATTTGTTTGTGGATATCTTGTTCTGGAGTGCCTCCCTAAGGGTTTCTGATTTGGACTTTCTATACCTGTTGCTTCTTCTTTCTCTTGACTATAACTGACGCCTGTGGTGCCCCATCTTGAAGGTTTTTAAATATGGGACAGATTGCTTGCGGTAGCTCATTGCAACTTTTTCTCATACATCTGTACATGTATACCTACAATACTTACTAGTGGTTATATCATTTTTTTAGTGATGAATGTGTCATGAATACGGGGATGCTAGGTGATGAGGACACCAACATCGAGCGTAAAATAACTATATAGGCCAGTATCAGCAGCACCAGAGGTGCAGACCTCCACTGCTATTGCGGCGGCACTAGACCCAAGAATGTGCAAGCAAAAGGCGCTTGAGATTATGAATGGAGGTCTTTAAGTGGGAGAGGTATTTGGAGAGTGTCGTGTAGGGACTCCTATTTCAAGTTGTGGGGGTTGCCTAGGCCCAGTTGGGCTTCAATCACCAACCAGAATCGTGTAATTTTCGCGGGAGTGTTAGTCACAAATAGATTTCTTATGTTATAAATGTAAGGTTACGAGGCTGACCTGCGAAAGTAAAAGTGAAGATATATTCGAGAATTTCTGCAATTTTTGAATCTTGAAGACTTGTCCAATGCCGCGCATAACTAGTGATGTAGCCCTGCTTGCTTTCATGGCCAGGAGGGTAACGTACTTCCCATTTTTTGGGGGGGGGTTATTTGTACCCATTGTTCATAATATATAGTATATGACGAGGGAGTGCATCCCCGGGTGGGTACCCATGTGTATATGGCTGATTGTGCACTTGTTTCTAGTGAGGAAGGGAATAAGTCGAGGAGGTGGCATGGGAAGGGATTGAGGCGCAGCTGAGGGGAGAGGGAACCATTGCAGATGTAGCTGTAGATGGGCCCAGAGAGGAGGGAGGGAGGGTTGTAGTTGCGAGTGAGGAGGGAAGGATGGGGAGGTGAGTGAAGACAGACAGACAGGTCAGGTGGCTAAGGAATGCCCAGAACATGTACAAGAGGGGAAGAGTGCGTATTTGTACAGTATACTCTCGATATAAGAATATCGTCCCGCGGGTCGGGGGGACATTCTTATAGGAATATTTGTTCTGACCCATACGTCAATACGGCCCATTCATCAAGGGCGCTAATGGCCGACCCATTCATCAATATTCTTGTCAAATGTCGGGGTAACTACGAAAGGTTAGTTTAGCTGGTTGTGCAGGGTATTCCTTATCGATAAGCCTGCCTATTTAGGCTAGGTTGTTTCTAAATCACCCAACCAGGTACTCTTCGAAAAACCAGAATATTCTTTTATCAAATATATCCTTATTTTGGATGGGGTATATTCTTATATCGAGAGTATACTGTAGTAGCAGGAGGGTGACTAGCCATGATAGAAAGGTTCAAATAAGAGATGTGATGTAGTTATCAGGAGAATGTAGTATGTGCTTCACTTTGTAGTTGAGACGTCTTTTGTACTTCTCGTCGCTTAGTCTGACGGCCTCACGTGTTGGTGTACAGTATACCATCGGTGTCTAGGCACCCAGTGATCACGTTTTGTCCTAGCGGTAATACTCTCCAACATCACGTAGCTGTTTGCTGCTCAACCCCCTACATTCATGGCGAGAAGTCAATCTTACAGATACCTAATATCCATATAACATCCAAGGAGGTCACCCGGGACCCCCGGGAGCCGCAGTCCATCGCCATGTTCTACGTAGAATAAATGCGATTAATGATTCTTTAAAAAAAAATTTAAAAAAAATATAACATCCAAGCCCAAGCACTCCTAACATCCACGACGAGTCTGGCGGATATTAAAGCGGCCGATAGTTGCGTCTATAAAATGTCTTTTGGCGTTGATTTTGTTTTGTACTTGAGCGGAGCTCAGGGAGCAAGGTGTTCTCGTGCCCAGACTTGTAATTTTTATTCGGAAATGGTTGGCATTGGTCTGCTTAAAATAAAAGGGTTGGCTCCAGGGTTGGCTCCAGGGTTGGATAACCTTCACGTGCGAATAGATACCCGGAATGGTACCAGGAAGTGGCGATTTTCCCAAGACATTGAGAATGAATGTACGTAGTTTAAGACGGGGGACAGGGGGCAGACTGAGGTTAGACAATCTACTTGTAGGTACAGTCCCGTCATAGTCTAGATAGACTGAATATATACGAGTAATGATTTTCAAAAAAAAAAAAAAATGCCCCCTGGTTTGGCGATGGTACAAGCTTTGGCTAGAAACTGTACAGCTTAAATTTATTATTATTTTTTTAATTAAATACACATTACTCGTATACATCCCTAGAAGAAGGGATATGGCGAGCCACTCGGAGGCTCAGATGGATTCGAGGGGACGACAAATTGATCTATCGCCTACACGCTGTACAAATGAGAATCGCTTTCATGTATAAGTTGTCTTCCGCTCCGCTCTCTGTTCTGTCTGCTCTTAGCGCCCTGCCAGTTTCTGGTACATGTGGTGGAAGAAATCCTCTACACTATCGTGTTGTAGCACCCCAGCTTATCCATTCAGGTGTTGAAGGGGCCTTTGCCCTTCCGGAGCCAGGTGTAGAGGGATAGTTAGGGCGTCTTTGCCAGCTTGTACTTTGTTTCCCATAGCCAGGCTAGGCCTCATTCGCCCTTAGGTGGTGCCCTGCTGTATGCGCGGATGCCGCTGTGAGCGGTAAATTCTGTATCGCTCTGCACTGCCGAGGAAGCGCTCACAATTATGAGGTTTAGCCCTGGCAATATCTATCGCCCCATGACTCCCCTCTTCCCTGCAGCACTGGATAGCTTGCTTCCTGAATTTTGCCCCTCACCCTCTACCTCCCGTCTTTTGTTCATGAGCCCTGCTGCCTCTACCACCTTCAGTAGCACAGGTCCATCCTGTCTTGACTCTGTTCGTATCCTTTGAGTACCTATAGTAACTCTCGACTCCACTTCCCTGTTATCAAGCCTTACCTACCACATAAGCAGCTCTTACACCAGTAGTTAGGTACCAACTCCTATCCCAGTACATAGTTTCAAACTGCTCGTACACCGATACATGTATCCCAAGTTTGTTCTCAACTAATTCCAGGCTAGCAACCAAGTGACAAAATGACCATGGTAGCATCTAATAACCATCCCACCAACACCGACCCCCACCATTCTGCCATGGCGGCATCTGTTGCTGCTAGCAGAGACAACCAGGGTACGAAGGGGATGGGCATGAAGCCTATGATCAGAAAGGCTTGTTAGTTCATACTCACTGCATGCAGATATACCTACACATGAGGATTCCTGCTAATTATAGCCACCCATATTTGTTTTAGTTCGAGCTGGAATGAGTGCCGCCCGGATCAAGGGCCCGAAAATATTGGGGCGCTTGGGTGAAACGTTGAGGGCAGCGAAAAAGAAGAGACTGAGCAAGAAGAACAAGACAGAGCCTAGGACTGTGAATGAGGAGCAAGGAGGGGATGGGGGGCTGAGTGGGGACGAACATGTGCCAGAGGAGGTTGATGTTGTCGAAACCTTTGTACTGGCTCTCATCCTCGCCTGCGCCCTCATGGAGATCGATTGCGAGTATGTAGGAGATACTGAGGTGGAGTAAGTAGTGCTTGTGTGGCAAAGTTTCGATAGCTCTCTCATCGTATTTCTTACTCCATTCATTCTGGCTTCTCTCTTTTACTCTCTCTTCCCTGCCTCCCTCTTTCCCCTCTCTCCCTCCCCTCCCTCCCTGCTTCTCTCTCTCCCTGTCTTTAGCCCCCGCCCGTGCTTCTCTCCTCTTGCTCTCCCCTCTTTTCTCCCTGTGCTCTCCGTTTCTCTTTTTGACTTGTTCTCTTTTTGACTTTTACTCTCCTCTCTCTCTGCCTTACAGACTCCACCCTTTCGTATCCCATGTTTGCAATATGAACTCTATAATTACACGCACACATCTATAGCGTAGCTACCCCAATGATATTACGGCTACATCACAAGACCACCATGTGACAGTGCATATGTACCCATATTTCACCAGGTTATATGCATCATCACCGGGATATGCATCAGCCCCACACAGACCCTGTCGGTCCATTCTTGGCGACGTAATAGAGTCCAAAATAAACGGATTCGTAACCAGCAAAGTGTGTAAGTATTGTGAAGATGTAGAGTTCAGTTGAAATGCTGTGGGAATGTATCAACTATGGTTAGGAAGGACCTAGAGAGGGATTGGTGGCTGGTATTGAACCGAAGATAGACATGCAACTCACCCACAGAACAGACCGAGTCCTGACAATATAAATAAATTGAGGTTTGAATGACATATTCCAGGGTCTATAAATGCACTTATCTCAACAGTGGTGGTGGAGCTATTAGTGTCACACTGGGAGGTGAGGGAGAATTGGTGCACTTTTCCGAGATTTTTATATGGCGACCCAGGTCGGACTGGACCAGCCAGTGCACCATTGAGCTAGCCCAAGCTTGCCAATGGAAGGTGATGATGAATAACTTAATGAGGCATGGTATGGGCGAGGCCGAAATCCACAAAGGGGATATAATATCAACAGTGGTTTATAATATAAGACTCTGTATCCCGGCAGAGCATGGCGGGTAGAGATACATCTGTACTTTATGAAAAAAAAATTAAAAACATCGAGGGGCTAAAAGTGGTGATTAAACGGAGTACATATGTACAATTGGAGTAATTCCTCTATCCTACCCCACTTTTTGAATGCAGAATAACATACAGACCTACCAGTAAGTACCATATATACAGCCCCGAGCCCAAAATAATTCTATACCCAACTCCAGTTTGATCGAGTACTTATACACAACTCTGGGAACGGGAACCTGATTTTCTTGTACAGCATTGGAGGGTAGAGTAGAGTAGAGTAGATACAGTGTACATACTGTAGCATATCAAGTCATCTCATTCTTTCGTAACCACTCTGTGCGGGGCTCAATTCATCAACTGAAATCTATGAGTGTGCGTCCGCTGTAGCGTGTATGGAAAAAACTTGCCTTCTATAAAGTCTGTATATCTGCCTTACATACATATGTGTATACATAGCCCATATACACATACATGCTAAAACCCAACATCAAATATTTATTCTTTAAGGGAAAGCACAAGGCTTAATTTGTAACAATCCTCCTCTTTGCTTACCATCGTCAACAGATCCAGGGGTATATAAGATAACCCGACTCACACAAATCATACTGTAAATCTTAAAGCCTGGAGTCAAATGGGAAGCAATAATTGTTAAAAAAGAATGCAAGGTAAGGGAGCAAAAGTTAATGACCGATACGTGACTCGAACACGCAACCTTTTGATATCGTCCCCAAGTTGGAATCAAACGCGCTACCATTGCGCCAATCAGTCTTTTTAACAGTTATCTCTCACTGCATTCATTTATAAAACTGTTAAAGTTGTTAGTACTATATGTATGTACCTAACTAAGAGTGACTATATGGATATGAGCGACATGCGAGTGTATGTTGCATCCAGCGAATTCTTCATTTGGCAACCACTTCATGGGCGACAGCTTACAACTAGGTATAGGGTAATTGCACCCGCTGAATTCGATTGACATTTACAGTCTGCTCAGGGTTGTCCTAGACTCCCTATAATACCCACAATCCTAGCAGTGCCTAGAACCCCTTCCCCCTCTATGGACACCTCAGAACACAGCCCATCTACAGCAGTGCCCGTGGGTTGGAGATGGAGTGGGGAGGTCAGCGGAACAGATGTGGCGGGATGAGAAGTGGTGCGAGCAGGTGTTTGATTTCATTTTGTAAATTAATGTAGATAGTGGGAAGGGCAGGGACTGGCCCGTGGGATGGGAGAGGCCACCTGGGGCGACCTGGGAGCCGCAGTCCATTGCCATAGTCTACCTAGGCTGAATGCGATTATTGATTATTTAAAGCCCCCCCCCCCCTGCTACTATGAAACCCCCCATCTCAACCACCATCCTCCAGACATAGCTTTTTATAATATAGATAGATGCCCCATAGACCCTCTCTATATTCCCTATAACTATATAGGACGACCTAGCTTACTGCATGTATTACAAGTGGTCAAAATGACAATCGCATGGTGCAGATCAAAAATGCAGCCAGCCACCAATCCCTCTCTAGGTCCTTACTAACCATAGTTAAACTTCACTCCACATCACCAAGATATCCATCATCTTCCCCCAGGCTAAGCAAGGTCAATGACTTCGCCACCTCTGTACCCCCATTGCCATCGCCCTGGCCCAACTCATTGCCCAGCCAATATAACTCATTCTCGGGCTGTGGCTGCATGACCTCATACCCCTCATACAACTCGCCACTCTCATCATATCCTTCTCCGTAATCCTCATTATGATACTCCCAATCATAATTCTCTCCATCTCTCTCCCAAAAATTTTCTCCTCCTTCTGCTTCTTCTTCACCATATCCCTCCTCGCTGTCCCTCACACAATAATATTCTTCCTCTTCTTCTTCTTCTCCTTCTGTTACCTCCCTGTCATATTTCTTACCTTCTCCTTCCTCATCGTTATATTCTCCACCTCCTTCCCACTCCCCATAAACCCCCCCGCATTCTGTATAATCTCTGGAGACTTCCTCTTCGTCCGTTTCCTCTGCGAATTCACACCGGTTATAAACACTCGTAAATACCCTCCACCAGGTCAGTGTCTGGTCAGGAGTTAATTTATGTCTCCTTTCTCCGATAAATTTATCCAAGTCAAAACCATTTTCCAGAAGGAAGCCGGTTGCTGTGCAGCACCTGTGGCATACGCAGAACGGGCTGCTGGGTGACGGGTGTTTGTTGTACTGACGCGTTGGGTGGATGAGTTGGGGTGTTTGCATACTGTTAAATGAAAGTGGGTCTGTAATTAGTTTTTAGTGGCTAAAATTTCCGTGCTTTTTGTAATTATTTGATCTGTGGTCTGGCCCGAGTCTGGTGAGTTCGAAATGTTCTTATACAATCCCAGTTAGTGGCCATCTTGCTCATGTGTAGAATACTACTGCACTCTATGTACCCTTAGTAGCCCTATAGTTTATGAAACAAACGGGTGGTTGTGCCAAGCAGACTAAAACAAAGAAATAAATATCGTCAAAACATGGCCTGGCGAGACACCCACCAAATGGAATTACAGGGGTTATTCTGGAACAATGGAAACAATCGAACAATTGTATTATGCACGATGATTGAGTGTCCCACCAGGTCAAGAATATTTTTTTTTTTGAGTCTATACACATCGATAACTTATAGGTATGCCAAACAAAATGGGAATCTGAGTCCTGTATTCTTAGTCTAGCGGGCACCGGCCTCTCGTACTATGATACAGTCTATACGTCTATGAAGCCTTAGGCTAGAAATACGATGCACTAGTACGGGATATTCAACGGTGGTTTGAAGAGAAATCAGGAAATCACACATTCCTGATGTACCTGTTATAATATTATCTCCTATAAAGTTGCGCCTGAAGGACTTGAAGCCTTACGCCCCCCCCGTCTTTAAAATTCCCACATTAATCTAAGCAGCTAGAGGCTCTTTGCTATAGAGGAAAACGGGGTCTGCAAGGAATGGCTAGAACGGCTCATCAACAACAATCCCCGGTTTTTTTTAGACCTCGCGCAGATTTTCCCTAGTTTTTTTTTTCCCTATACTCCGCACATGTCTCGATATATGAAACCTCGCGTTATAAGAAATTCCCTGCTGGCCCTGACGGGGTCGCTTATATCGAGACACCACTGTAAAATACCATATTAGTTACCAACAGTACATCTTCAGACAAGTCTTCGGATCGATTTACACATCAAAAAATAAATCGGTCTACAATAATCTTTTACTGCTCACGCTAGTCCTAATCTCAACTTCCAAGGCATAGCTTGCAAAGGCATCTTAATCTTATACAGCTTCAGCCCTCGAACCCACCTCTTTACTCTTTTAATTCTGTTTTCGAGTTTAGTGGGCGTTTCCAACTTTGAATTTTCATAGAGATAGCTATCTAGAGTCCAGGAGCCTGTAGAGGTGAATTCATGCTCAAGTTCAGTTGGCGTAATGGGTGGGCTCCATTAGGGTACAGTGCGTAGGTGAAAGTTATGGCGCGTTGGCGCATCATTTAACACTGTATATACTGGGGGCAGGAAGGTCGAGGGATAGATATGGACGCGAGTGGTGTTGATGAAGGTGTTGGTGCTGGGTGGGACATTGGGAGTAATTTTTCCTCTTAAGGAATCATTAATCACATTCAGCCTATCTAGACTATGGCGGTGGACTGCAGCTCCCAGGTATCCCCAGATGGCCTCTCTCTTTCCCATGGGCCAGTCCCTGCCCTCCCCACTATTTACAAAGTGTAATTACATTATAAAATTCATCACCTTCTCACACCACTCCTCGTCTCGCCACATCTGTTCTACCGGCCTCCCTTTCCCATCCCCTACCCACGGACATTGTCGGAGATGCACTGCGTTCTGTGGTGTCCATCCATCGCATACGCACCACGGTTCTTCTGTCTTCCCAACTTCCCGCAGCCACTGGCGCTGTGGTCCTTTGTCCATGGCCATGTATACTAGTCCCTTGATAGCTCTCGAGGACCACCGCATGTATGCAGGTGCTCTAGGATGCATCGGGTGCGCTTGCTTGATGCCCGCCGGCGTCGCAATGTCTGGCTTGTGCAATTGGGAATAATTGCACCCGTCGTCTAAGTTTTTTTTTTAATCTATACGTCTTTAATAGCAACCCATGGTCTAAGGAGTGGCTATATATAAAAAGTAATATTCATGAAACAGTCTTGTGCCAGACGCTGTGAAATATGGGGCATGATCTCGAGGTCGCCGATTGCTTGTTGTGTATAGGCACGTGGCTGTACTCTAGTTTCATATATCACTCGGCCGACATCTTAACAGTTAAACATAGGCGCTGACGCGGCAACAGCCCCATACCCAATATCCAATATCTAATTAATTTTCCTCAACTTGTGCTGATGCTGCTTCTCGAAAGTAAGGAGCTTGAGACTACAATGTCCCATCCAGTACCTATACCTTTCCAATATATACTATGTATTCCGAAAATTTGGTCACAAAGTTACCACAGCTGTTTCCAAGGGGGAGTGGGCATTCCATACGTAATGTATATATACTAGAAAGTATCTATCTATAATACCCTCCTCTTAGATGCTGCTCTTTGCTGACCCCGTGTCACCTCGTCCTCTTGGCTAAACTCCCAGGCTCGCTTCATACTCTCAACTGAACTCCTCCTGCTCAACGCAAGCGCAGGGTCTTTATCACCCCTAACATCACCTCCAGCTCTCACATGCAAGTTCTGTTTTTCTGCTTCCACTAGAAACTTCTCCAACTCTTCTATATACCCATCCCGAGCTCTGAACATCTTTATGCGTTCCAATATTCCCCGCAAGTGGTCAATGAAAGGGCCAGCACAATCCACAAGCTCCCACAATGCCTCGAGAATAAAATAGTCACCCACAGAGCCCCCAGGAGCAACAACTTGTGTTAGTGGAGGCCAAACAACAGGCATTTGGGGAACTCCGTGCATGGAACCACCAGATCTCCGTGCCCCTGAGATCGGCGCGCTGATCCTCCCTACAAGTCTGCCATACACACCCGCGCCCTGACTCTGGAGATGGCTTCGGCTCTTTTCGTGATCCATCGGCGCTGGCGGTGCGCTCGCTGCCACCACGCCTTCTCTTTCCTCGTACCCACCTTTATCCGTGACTTCCCATAGGATCCTCACCAGTGCCCGCATGGCCTGTTCCTTGGCCGCCCTTCCCAGTGGTTTCCTCATTTCCAAGTGCCATCGAATGGTGTTGACCCTTCTCTTCAATGCTGCTTCACACCACTTTGCATCTGGTAAACACATCTCTTCATCCTCTGATAGGGTCCGCCCAAGGCCCGACAACCGTTCTCCCCTCCCAGTGAAGTCGAAAAAAGATGCACCGGAAAACAAATAGTCGGAATGCCGTCGGCCTATGATATATACCTGAGCTTCTACCCGTTTGAAAAAAGAAATGGCACAGTACTCTGGTGGGACAGCCTCTCGGAGTGTCTGAAAGAATGAGGGATTGGAGACAGCAAGGCTATATATTGTGCCAGGTAGAGTCGGCGTTGTTGCAGAGTTGAGGATGGTTGAGAGATGTATATCTTCCAGAGGGTTTTGAAACTCTGAAGCTGAATTCGGAAAAGATGGAGATACATTAGGGGTGCTATCGAAGGTTGACAAGATATCTGCTATCTGATCCTCGAGTCCAAATGTTGGTAAAGTTATTAGAGGCTTTTTACATGGCTGTGGTGGCAAAACTCGGTATGGTACTTCCTTTCTCTTGATTTCTGGTACTGGCACCTTGGGAAGCTTCTTCACAGTCGGCTCCCCATTCCGCTCTCCATCTCCATCGGTATCAAACCAACTCCTTTCCTCCATATCCCTCTCACCCATATTTGGTCTCTCTGCTCTCTGTACTTTCGATATTCGTCCCCTTCCTTCAACTCTGCTACTCCCACTGCTCAGCCTTCCCATCCCTGATGGTGTACGTCTTCGTGGTGAGGGTGATGATGGCGTCCGACATGGCGGAAGAGTATTACTGGCATTATGTGGAGTGTTCCCCAAGCTCTCGAGGCACTCCCTATCACCGCCCCAGTGTTCATGTGAGATTGGGTATGTGGGAGGAGACTTTGTATTTGTCGTGAGGGGAGAATTAAGCGGAGGTAGTATGGGGTGTTGCTCTCCCAACACCGACACTGCCGGCTGTGAAAGCCTGAAATGAGCGGTGTTTGATGCCATTGACGGAAGTGGGTATGATGATGAGCTTCCAGGGCGTTGCTGTTCTTGAGGGTGGGTTTTGCTAGACTGAGGTGGTGGTCTCTTATCTCTCTTGAGCTCATCTTCAAGTTGGTGGAGCAGCGCCGAAGCGTCACCAAATGAAAGGTTAGTCGCCATGAGCATTTCGATGAAACAATAATTAATCCAAGCCGTCGAGCAATCCACTCTGTTAGATGACTGACTGCTGGCTAGACTGACTGAACTCATGGAGACCAGAACATATTAATGGTAATCTACCTGCGGAGTTGCCGCAGCTAGTGTATGAGACACTCCAGATAATTGGCTCGAGCCCGCAACCGAGCGCCTGATGATCTCCGAGTTCAGTGTCAAGTGATATCGAGATTTCTGAGGGTAATTCCACCCTTCAGTTCAGTGGTGCCAACACTGGATCCTGCCCATGATCGGGAAAACCCGCATGCAAAAGGAAGGCGTACCCCCTCGGGGCCTCTGGGGCTACCTACACGACCTCAAATCGTTATGGCTTGACCCAGCCCATTAACTTACATACATACATCAAGCCCTAGATCCTAAACTCCTCGCCCTCTAAAGGCGAGGAATGGGATGAGTGAATTAGCATTCTAATAAGCCTTACAGGATGACGACGGACGACTGAAATTCCTCCACCATGCGCAAAGATTACCACATGCTTACGGATATCAATGTTGCACGGTCATATTGCAACGCCGGCGTGGCCGATTTCATGCACACCACACCTACTGGACTCGCCCGAAATAAAAGGGGACTCTCCACCTTGAAGACGAAATTGTTGGAATGGATCTGATATGGAGCTTGCGGCTACCTCCACCCTTGAAAATTTGGTTCGATAGTCTGGTTTCACACGACTCTCCGCGTAAAACCAGATGTCGCGATTTGCAGGGATACCAACACACAAATCGACATGGATCTTCCCTTGCTTGGCTCCAGGGCAATGAACGGGATTACCGAGACTAAAATCGAGCCGGAGACGCCGACAAGTGGCCTTCTACCGTATTTTTGCTGGACGCCAACCATCCCATAGCAGTGTTATCTTCTCTTCTCCGCTCCACGCATTCGATTTGTGGGGTTGTGGTTTGACCAGCCAATCTGCGCAGAGCCTTTACTCTACAGGTAATTTCGGCACACTATGGACTGAGGGAAGTTTCCTGGAGGAGATTGACAGCTCACTTCTGATAGGTCCGAATAGTTAAGTAAAGTATAGTGGATTGGCGGACTGACCAGACTTTTAAACATGCCCCCCCTCAGTTGGTACCAGAGCTAAAGCTAGTGTATCGGCCCTTGAGATAGCTATATTACACATGTTTCCAGTGGAAGCCATTCAGCAATCGGAAGAGGCAGTGACGGCGAGAAATCATATGTACTAATATTTTCTTCCCCAAGGGAGATCCTAACAAAACTGACTTCGATTCGCATGTGCATCCTCTCACGTCAATACGGCCAGCGGAAGTGAGGAGCTGCACCTTCACTCTTATCTCATCGGTTTTCTATATGTTGAGTTACCCTACCCCTTTAGGGGTATCCCCTGGGGCCACGACACATGCGCCCCACCCCGAGTACAACAACCAGCAACGCTGACCCAGAACTGAATCTATTAAGAATCAAGTAAATGATACTGTACTTCTGAAAACAAGACCGATTCTGGCAAAATGAGAGATTACAAGTAGAGCAATAAGTACACATTATTGTATGTACTGGTGCTGGTACTGATCCACCTAGGGGTGAATCTAATATGCTACTTTCCAGCACAACCAAGACAATCTACGCTTTGCAAGTTGAATCTATGGATGAGATCCAGTAGTGCAAAAAGACTTCGCGGCTCTGAGGTTTTTGATGTTAGAAGGATATAGGAAGCATCGGGTTCTGCCGGTGGCTTGCACAGTGGCGTTATTACCAGACTAGATGGTATATAACCTAAGTGCTGCCAAGCGTGACATTGTGTGACCGTACCTACCTACCTAGGCCGGTGTACTCCGTATCTGTGTCCGTACGGAGTACAACTAACTAGATTTTTATTCCTGACTATGGATGATTTGGCCGTTACACGATGCGGCGTGTGGCCCTTAGATACAGCAGCCACTCAAGGAAATCTCAAGATTGCAAGCTCGAACCTCGCATCGGGCTTCCGTTTTAGGCCGACTTGCCAAGCCTTCTTGTTTTAACAATACAAACTTGTACTCTACCCACCCACATCAGATATTGCACGCTTTCTCGAATCAGGATCAGGCACATAAGCTGGTAGGTGAAAAGGCCAATCATTTGCCCCGGATCAATATCACTAAGACAATACGGACAACTCCACTCAGCATTCCCCAATTTAAGTTCCAAGATCAGGCCTCTTATCTACGGTATCTCGTGTATGTAGTGGCAAGGTATTCTCGTGCATTTGGCGCCGCGTACTGGTTCACCGAAACTGGAACTGGTGCTGAGTATATGTTTCTATCCTCTGCCGGGTACACCGGTACCTACTACATTTCTGGCTTGACTGATACCGGCTGTCTAGGTGTGCTGGCATGATCATACGGATTGTACATGCCAGTTTAATTGGCTACATGCATCCAGGCAGAGTGGCAATGCAGCAGACTCGGGGTGTCCGTGGTTGGGTGGTGGTGATGTTGAGAGGTAAGGGAGGAGCTGTGGTTAGTTCGTAGATGTTTCTGGAGAAGATGTACAGGTGGAATTATGAAAATAGGTAGTTTGGTTGGTTTTCATGTGATGTAAATGTAAATCCATATTCACTCTAAATGTATTTATGCCTACTACGTAGTACATACTGAGACTAGCCCAATGGGCCTTGGGAGTGGACAGAAGGAGTATACCGGCAAACCTGGCTGTAGTATAGATAGTAGTGGAGTCGCAGCCAGGTTTCACGATCATGAGAGCCAAGAAAAAGCGGGGTGAGGAAAAGAATTACTATATCTGGCATGATGAGTATATACCGTACATCCAATCACAGCACGAGACTACTCTTATTGAGCTCCGATGCAAATTCTACAGATATTGAGGAAATTCTGCTGAGCCTGGCATTATATCTATGTCTGAGCTCATTTCCAAGTGTATTTCTATAGACATGACTTCCTCAGCTGGTACATATGGACAACAATCTTGAGTCTCTTTTCGAAGCCGATATCACATCTACGCCACCACCTCTTATTCGTAGTTCCACAGCTCTTACTTTCCGTCAAGATCTTACGCACTACCTTCACTCCCTTTCAGTTTCTTCTCTTCTACCAGTACCAGATCCTCTTCTATTAATATTTCTGATCTTGCAAAATCATTATCTAATACCCATCGGTTTCTCAACCAGTGTCTAGCGTCACAGAAGAAGAAATCTAGTCTTGATAGTTGGCTTCACCCCCGCTCATCTTAATTCTTATGTTTTTTGTTACGCCCTGTACCTATGTTGTTATGCCAAGATGATTGTGGGCGCCACTGTTCATATTTATATCAAGTGTACTTTAGCTGTAGCTGGGTTAATAAATCGCGGGAAGGCCTTCACTGTCACTATAGCGCCTATATCACCTATTGCCAGGCGGAATACGTGTGTGCAAAAACAGTCCGGGCCATCTCTTCACTATAGCCAGTTTTTTTCATTATAGGCAACCCCCTCCGACCAGGTCCCCGCGGCCTGACCAGATTAAGCCCCCCCCCAACCAGACAACCCCCTCTGACACTGTCAGACTACTCCCCTCCTACCCAGACTACCCCTCAATGTTACGCACCCGTAGGCAGACTACGTGTGTAGCCACTGTTCATCGAAGCTGACCTTTGGCCGGCAACCGGTCGCACCCCGGAAGCCTAATTTGGTAATCGGATTCTCAACTATTCACTCTTAATTACGACCTGGATGCTATTGGTAGCAAAATGGTTTCCTAAACTACTATCATGTACGGAGATGCAGAACAAAAGTCTTCCTATCTAGGATCTGCATATGCAGTGATATGCCTGCATGAATACTTGGCATATGCATGGGTATTCACAGTCCTGGAGTGTGCTCCCTTGGCCGAGTGGTTTGTACTTGGTCTTGACAAGTGTTGTCTTCGCAGGAGAAAAGCCCAGAGTTCGAGTCCCAACTGCGCCGCCAAGTTCTGTAATTTCCTTATCGTTTCTTTCAGGGGTCAGGGGTCATGTAGTTAGGATTTTCATAGGTTCGGAAGGCAGGGCGTTTATGCAGCGTGTTGTTCCTACGTAAACCCAGACCTTTAAAGGCGCGGGAAGGATCCGTCTCATAGCCACGGGCTCCCCCTTGAGGGGAAAAGACGTATAGACTTCAAAAAAAAAAAAAAAAAAAACTGCCAGTGCAGCACCCCGGTATCTTCATTATGACCAGGGTTGTTGACATGGATCAAGTCACCGTGACGGATCAAGTCTAGGTTGTTTACTGTAGTGCAACTCTCGCCATTTTTTTTGTTGGCACTAAGCCTTGGTTTGTCAGTAGTGACGTTGTTTGAATCATACGTACCCTTCCTACATACGTTGTGAGGCAGACGCAGTTATTTCGCGGATTATGTCATTCATTTGTTTGCGCTAGATATTTAGCGTTCATCACGTTCTTTTTATTGTTCACGGCTGGTTTGTTCCGCAAGGTTAAGTTCATCGATGGACCGTTCCGCAAAAGTTTTATTGTGGACACGTCGGGTTTTATGTTTAGGTTCGCATGTGATTTCGTCATTTTAGGATTATATATAGCGGTCGTTCATCCGTTGTTTTTAGGAGGACATCTCAGGACAGGCAGTTTCAGGACAGGCAGTCAAGGGGACACCGCACGCATCGCACGCATTTTTATCGCATTCGCACGGGTTTTTGTACGTATCTGAGGTTCTATTTGGTGAAATCAATACGATACGCTACTAGAAACATCGCTCTTAACGCTCGTAACGCTCATCACACACGCAACGCTCGAATTAACGCTACGTACGCTTGACATTCATATAGACGACTTGTACGTGATTGTCATATACGCTCTCTACGCTCTCTACGGAATCTACGGTATCTACGGTCTTTTTGGTGCTTTCGGTGTATTTTCGACATACCTAAGCTTCCCGCCAGCTCTTACGCCTCTCCGGAAATAACATAGCGCTATTAGTCTTAACGGATAAAATAGCCGCTTCTTCACAACGTCTGCTGAGTGACCGGGTTTGCCGCAGTTTGTACACTCAAAACAGATTTTTATCAAGCTTGTCAACCTCCAAAGTTACATGGATAGCGTTGATCTTCTTCCACAATTTCTCTTCTGTTTCTACTATTTCGATCTTGTCTCATGGATGATGGGAGGCAGTTGCGATGCATCGAATTCGTTCGAATTGGCTTGTCTTTCTAGCCCTCTTCAATAGGCGGTCGATTGCTGTCCTAAAGGCCACTACGGAAAGTCCGTCCTTTTTGAATGGCTCCCAGTGAAACTTTCCGAGTTCAATTTCGGCCGTACGAGCATCGATCTCGCCACTAAACTGCTTCCTAATTAGATCATAAAGAGAGACTTCCACTGTATTTCCGTGGCCATTTGGCAGTGGAGTCTTCATTCTGCTGTGCTTCTTCCAGCAGTTCGGGACTGGATTATCATCAACAGCATCGTAGTCGTCCCACCATATAAGAGCCATACCCTCAAACTTCTCAGCTATAGATGCACAAAAGCGTTTGCCCATGTGGTAGTTAGATTTGGAGTTAGGGGTATTGGGAGCTACGTATTGGTAGTCTCCATCTGGATCACCTAGGACCCAACCACCATAGTACAACGGCAGGTTTTGAGCTGTGAGACAACGTTTGACTGAAGCGTCGAAGCACTCTAGATCTGCCGGTGTGCCATTGAACTTGACAAGGTTCTTGACCTTAATTTCCTTCACAAACGTAATCATGTTGGATGGTGGTAGACTTGGGTTTGGAGATAGTATTGGAGGTGGTATTGGAGGTGGTACTCTCAACACTGTGTCTCTCGGCGAAGATGATGATGATGATAATAGCGAAGTGGTGGACTCTCTCAAGAGTCTACGACCTCTCTCCTGTTCTTGTACAGGAGCTGGGTCGTAATCTATCTCAGCTCCCTCTTGAAATGCTTTCTCAAACGTGCTGCGAGATGCTCTCTCAAACGTGCTGAAGCTTTTGGCCGCTGCTATGCTCGTAACTTCACGAACACGATCCACAATGATCTATGTCACTTGGCCAACTCTCCTCGGGATAAAGTCTTCAAGTAAAGAAGGTGCAGGGGGCTCAAGAGGTATGCGAGCAAGGCTTGGGGAAATAGACTGGCTTACTCGGGGTGGAAGTTGATCTTCCGTCAACTTACCTTCACCTCGTGCCCTTGTACTGATTCTCTCAGAAGCTCTCTCCACGTGCTGTACACTGGAGTGCTTGCTATTCCTCACTGGGGCACTTCCCTGTTTTGCAAACAAAGTTTGACGCAAAGGACGTAGGATTATCTCCTCTTCAACGTTAGGTGGTAGTACCTTACCTTTGGGTTTCACTG
>Ga0307514_10000939_pt1 | contig 44325 bp, 45 predicted proteins | sample 16_EM_MG_FD_203088 | JGI IMG/M metagenome (GOLD analysis project Ga0307514, IMG submission 203088) | Populus trichocarpa ectomycorrhiza microbial communities from riparian zone in the Pacific Northwest, United States - 16_EM | ecosystem: Host-associated > Plants > Roots > Unclassified | place...
AATGAGCATATGGTAGCTCTCAAGCGCGTGTTTCGGTACCTCAACGGCACAAAGGACTGGCGTCTGCGTTTCGGAGGAGCACTCGGAGGAGCACTCGGAGGAGCACTCGGAGGAGCACTCGGAGGAGCACTCGGAGGAGCACTCGGAGGAGCACTCGGAGGAGCACTCGGAGGAGCACTCGGAGGAGGACTCAGAGGAGAAGGAGAAGGCACACTTAGATGTTATGTCGATTCGGACTATGCTGGATGCCCGGATGACTATAAATCGACAAGTGGACTGGTCATCACCTTGGGAGGAGCGGTCGACTGGAGATCGAGAAAGCAGAAGTCGACTGCCCAGTCCACAACCGATGCCGAATACTATGCCTTTGGAGCATGCTGTATGAGACTCACACAGATCTCACATCTCTTGAACGAGCTCGGCATCCCGACGATCCCTCACGTGTTCTCCGACTCACAGTCACTGATCGCGAGCATCAAGAACAGAATCTACCGTGGCACTGCAGTTGCACACATTGCGACCAAGTGCTATCTTGCTGCAGATATGGCTAGAGACGGAGAGATCGACTTGAGCTACGTACCGACTGCTGACATGCTCGCCGACTGCTTCACCAAGCCACTGCCGAAGCCCGCCCTCTTGAAGCAGTGTGCAGCGATGGGAAAGATCGGAATTGGACTCGGTAATGGCCTCGGGTATGGCCTCGGGATTGGAATCAGAAATCGTCGCGGGAATGGTATCAGAATCGGAACTGGAAATGGCATCGGGAATGCCGTCGGAGAGCAAATTGATTGATTGGGCACGTTTGTTTTGAGGAGATCCACGATGTTTGATTGGCTGCTCTTCTCTTTTGTTTACTGTTTTGTTTGAAACGGACGTGATAGGCATCCTGGAGGAGTGTTGAGCTGATTGGAAGTACGGATATCACTATGCCAAGGACTATGATGTAACTTGCCTCTTTTGTAGTTAGCACCATTAGTCATCGATCGACCATATGTCGATGGGACATGTCTCGTTACACGATACCATAGACACCTTCGCATACGCCCGCGCACACTCGACTACTCGAGCACACGCCACCGTACAACATCATACAGGAGTCTACCTCACCTGTCGTTGCGTATGCATGCAGACGATATGATTACTAGATTCTTAACGTCGACCATCTATAATGGACTATGCCTTCCGAAAGCCCTCACCCTGACCCAACTCCGGTGGTACGAAATGTTCAATGTCTTGCAAATCGTCTAAATTAACAATTGATTGGGCTGTAAGGGAATTCTCAATTTCCCACTGCTGAGAGACGTGTTTCCATACCAGCTGGTAAGAGGGATTGTTCACAACGAGGGTGTTCCATAGCCTCTACAATCCAAGGTCAGAAATTTACCCGCTCACCTTGGGTGAACATTTCTCGCGTTGCAGATATCGCTCAATGTGTGACTTTCACCCCGTCTGCTACACAGTGATAGACAAGGAATACTCCAACCGCCATGCCACTCACACGCAGTCGTAGCACAGTAGTAGGGTGAGGTACCCCATGAACAGACTCAACACGTCACATTGTATCCAGCCCCGCATCTGGCATCGCTAGCACACCCACCCCTCTCAACAGTCTTGAAAACCTGCCTCCCTCAATGCCTAATCTAGAGGCTCGCGCGATCATTACAAATGCACCGCAAATACAAGCGACAGAATGGAATCAGAGATCGAGGCAGTGGCAAGTGCAACTGCAGACAGTGTCTACATCTCAATCAATTGTCTCTGGCAGTCGCAGTATCCAGCGATTTGGTCACTCAGATATGACGCATCCAGTATTTGCAACAGGCAGACTCCTGGCGCTCTACATGTGGAACAGACGGCCGTTTAGGAGTGCAAGCGACTTGGAGATAGTAAGTAATACAACGCAACACGTTGCGAAACCATTAGTTGCAACCCCACACTGGCAAATAATAGAGACATAGTCCAACACGGCTATGCAGCAAAATAGTATTTCGTCCATGGCATTCCTGGCACACACAAAGGAGATCTTGAATGAGGTACACAGAAGCAACAGCCCACGTTGGATATTACACACTCAAACAGGTACTTGGTTCAAGCAAAAGTCGATAATATTAAATCCCATTTTATTCCATTAGGAAGAGACAACATAGCAGTGCTTTATGATCTACACAGCATTGAATCCGACACAGATAGTGTTAGCAACGGGTCCAGATTCACGGGTCAGTTCCGGGTACGGTTCCACCTGAAACCGGACCTTGGCAACGGGTCTTACCACACGAAAAACCCGGACCATTGGAAATGGGCCGGTTTTACCGCCTAAACCCGGCATTTCAAGTTCACCATTTTGGCTTCAATTAAGTATTTGACTTCTGATCGTATCATGACATGATCAGTATGTAGACTGTGCAGTTTTAGCCTCTCTTTCACCTTCCTCTCTCAGATTTGCGATCGGACCAATATTCGTTGAGTCGCTATCGAAAACCCGCCAATTTCGTGTAAAATATCGCGTTATTTCACAGCGACTCAACGAATATTGGTGCGATCGCAAATCTGAGAGCGGGAGGTGAAAGAGCAGCTAAAACTGCATAATCTACGTACTAATCATGTCATGATACGATCGGAACTCAAATACTTAATTGGAGCAAAAGTTGGAGGAACCGCAAAATGGAACCGCGGTGCAGGTACAACCCGGCCAAAAAACCGCGGGTTTATGTCCGGTCCAGGTAACAAACCCGCCAAGACAAAGCGGGTCGGGTTTTTGGCCGGGATTGGAACTGAACTGAACCAAACCGGCTGTCAAAACCCGGACCACTGGCAGGTTACCCGGACCCGTTTCTAACACTAGACACAGAGCATTGGGCATTCACTGATTCCCTTCTGGCAGACAATAAGTATCTTTGTCCAGTACCAGACTGGGGGGGAGGTGGTGTATGCGGCCCAAATCCAGCTCAGAGAGGGTCGAAAGCTGCTAACAAATGGCCAGTGTCAACTTTGCTTCCTCGTTGAAGCAATCATGCTGTTATCTACATCAAATCATATCATCGGGCGAATAACCGCAGTAAGTATGCTGATGGATTTTAAAATTACACAATCTTCTACCAGGGATGGTCATATACCCTCGCCACTGATCATGTTTACCTGCACCGCGTTGCGCCATGCTCTCCAGGCGTGGCTAAAGAACGAAGGGGTTCATCCGAAATCTTCCCAGTCAAAGCTGAGAGCAGACAGATCTGATAGCAATATCTACTTTTGGTACAACAATCACGGTGGTTAGAATGCATCCGGCTGCACTGCAACTAGTCACAAATTGTTAACCTCTCCTGACGTTGCAGATACCTGTACATTCTTGATGAACACCTGGAACACACTACCGAAGAGCTACCAACAGAGGGTGTATAAAATCCATCTTGCTATGGTCAAGCATCAGATCGAACAGGCGGAGAACCCAATTCCTGCTGTGGTCATCAGCATGAAAACAGCGCATAATGACAATCCAATTCTTCTTCAATATTTGACCTCCGAAGTGGTGCTTTAGGAGGCTGAGATTCAAAGCTCTGCCCAAACAACCTGACAGACAACAATTGCCCTGAGAACTAACTTAATTTTGTGATGCCAGGGGGTAGCAGGAATTACGATGATGAAGATGATAAAGACAACAAGCCCAATGCCATCACCACAGCCAGCGGGTGAGGACCGACCGCGACTCAACTTGAGAGGTTTGACCTGGGATCCATTGATGTCAACTGGTATGAGGGCGATGATGGCGATGATGCGGATGGGGATGAGGAGTAACAAGCATTGCAAGCCAATGATGAATCAACGCAGCATGTGGAGTACTAAGGGCGTAGTACTACAGACTGTGAAGATTGGACAGTGTATTTCAGATCTGTAAAATACGATAATGGCAAAGCAAATACAACAGCAAGCGATGCATCTGAAGCGAAGACTGTATTGCAATATGTGACAACATCTCAATGCTAAACATATATGGGGAGAGTGCAGCATCTGATATATAGCACTAATGGAGAGGTACAATGTGGCACTTATCCGGAACAAGGTATAAACATTGCCCAGAGTTGTGTAAACGGCTGCAGCATAACTGCAGCCCCTGCAAACAGTGTAACACATATCTTGTTCTGATGATGCATATACATCACCACATTCTCGGCACCAAGTACAGGAGGTATGTCTGTAATGCGACCTGTTGCCTGGGCAACGGGAAGCTTGTAATTCTCCATGGGATGGTACAAGGTTTTGTCAAAGCTTTCATAGCCGTCTGGAACCCCCGGGTGTTCCTGACGGATACTAGAGTTGTTGCTGATGTCTTAATTCAACCACACTCAAAGATATATCCATAGATTTTGGAATTCAGACCATTGGACACCAATTTCATGCAAAAGATGAAGTGGCCAGGGGACATGGAGGTAGTGGTCTGGTGCTTGGATATGATTGGAATGTACTCAGAGACAGTATATTTATGAAACTTCAGAATGGGCTACTGTACTACCATCAACCATTACACAGCACATCTTCTGCTGAGCATCTGGATCTGGATTCCAAGGTAGAATATATCAATCCCAACAAAGGGATTGTACCTGACTCTCATCACATCCAGGTCAAATATACAGAAAGTGAAGTGAATAACCTCAATAACACCTTCCAAGGCCAAGTTCCTTCATTTTGTGTATTGTATCCTAACTAGACTCCCCCAAATCGAAACTTTCAATTTCAGAAGCACCTGGCTGCCGGAATCAAGATATTGTCCTTTTCAAGAAGATGGAAGATGACTCAACAATGGGTATAAAGTACTCAAGATCAGAAATATCTGGTGGTTATTTCAATAAAGTACAACTATTGACACGTTTCGGCTGATTGGTTTGATGGGTTTTTCTTGGTTATCACACAAACTGAATAGATGCTCATAGAACCTGTCAGTGAATTTGTAGATCCGGTATATTTGGTGAGAAGGAATGCTGTATCTAATGTAATATATTATATATATCTTGTAAATAATCATGTGGATTTCAATACCTACTCGACTCTGTATTAGTTAGAATGTCTGAATCAAGAGGTGTAGAAGTAAGTTAGTTTTTTCAATTTTACTATAGAATATCGACATTATACCAATCACTCTGATGGAGTATGACTGCAGCTTCGAGGTGCTCACAAGCAGTATTGGAAATGTGGTCAATAGTTTGAATAACTCCGAAATTTGCTCTTCCTAATTGTTTCATCTTGAAATATTTTGATGGCAACTTTACACTGTTCCAGATATTCCTTTCATCTGATCTCCATTGTCCAGTGTTTTAAGTAGCATGGGAGAAAATTTCTCGGAGTACTGAAGAGAATATCTCATTGCATTCAGCCTTTGTGGGAGCATTTGGAAACTCTGGCAGGATCAGTGTGGCTGTTTAGAGTTGCTGAGTTATTCAGTTATGACATCCAAACTATTTTACATTTTGTAGATGCTGGAGGTGGTTGAGATGGAGGTGGTTCATTTGGAGGTGGTTGATCAGGATGGAGGTGTGCCTAGAGTGGAAACTCCACTTACTGGTTAACTAATAATTATTGCAATATAGAAAGTTCAGTACAACATAGTTCTCCGAGGGATGAGAGATAAGAGTTATGATAACACAGTCATTCCGGAAGTGGGAAACAGTTGATCTTGGGATAATACAGTATTCAGTGTATGCAGTACACAGTGTATACATTACTTGGTCTACAGTATGCTTGTTACTAACAAGTACTAGCAACGGTTCCAGGTTATATGGCCATGGCCTTGCTTGGAACCACAACTGTTGCACCCGATTCGGTTCTGAATCCGACAAGAAACCGACACGCCCCATGACAAGCGGTTCCAAGCCCAAACCACACCGAACTCAGCGGTTTTCTGGCCCTGTTTTGTATGCAGCTGAGCTTTGTTTTCGGGAGCTAAGCACTTTGGCTCCAATCAAGTATTTGAGTTCTGATTATATCACAATATGATATATATGTAAAAGATGCAGTTCTGCACGCTCTGTTACCTCCTAGTCTGTAAGTTGCGATCCGATCAATATTCATTGAGTTTCTGTGATATAATGCCGAAAATTGGGCATATTGTATTGTGATTCAACGAATATTGATTGCATCACAAATTCCGGAGCTGGAGGTGAAAGAACATGCAACACTGCATCTTTTACGTAGTCATCGTATTGTCATACCATCAGAACTCATATACTTAATTGGAGCCACAGTGCTGAGTTTGCGAAATTGTAGAACTGGACAAAAAACCCCGTGTTCGGTGTGTTCTGGTTTTTCAATCAGGTGAAACCTGTTGTGAGTGTTCCAGATTGGTTTCAACCCGGATCCAAAACCGAGTTGCGGATTTCGAAATGTTGCTAACACTGGTATTAACTCATTGTCATGACATGGAGATAGTGTAAGTGATAACATACATTCCTGTACTTCAGCGATGGTAATATTCAGAATGAGAAAGTGAGAGATGTGAGGAGTTGGAGGAAATCACAATGACAAACTGGGACTTTAGAGTATTTAGTGTGGCAGTCAATTTCCCTATTCTAATACGGCAGGTCCGGCTTCCTGTATCGTGGATAACAACACCAATATAAAGTCTTCCAACATCAATTTGGTGAATCGTACTGCTGATTTCTCATAACCACTCATATTGTATCTATCATTTCCCACTTCATCCCCCATCTCTCTTTGATGTCAACTACTCTACCATCATTGTAGAATATAATGGTAAGTCAAGTATCATTATGACTCCATGCTACAATCATCAGTCAACGCCGAGTACAGGATACCGCGAGTCTGCATACACATACTATAGCATCCACTAAAGCTTGAATCTCTCCACTGATTCTCACAATAATGAGTTGACTACTAAATGTAGCTTCAGCACTAGTTGTACCTTCCTACAGATCTACCGACACCAGCCAGCTCACACAGGGTGCTCAAATGTAAGTTAACTTGTCACACGCCAAACCTTCAAAGTTAACTGACTGATGAATTGAGTCTCAGCACATGTCATGCCTTTCAAGTAACCACAACTATATTTACCACCTCAATGTACTATTCCAATTTCGCTCAATCATCGTCACCAATTTCATCTCCAAACTCACTCATTCATGGCTTCCAAATACATCTCCAAACTCCCTCGATCATGGTCTCCAAGTGCATCCCCGAGATTACTTCATCTCCTCCTCCATGTGCATCTCAAAATTCTTTCCATCATGATCTCCAATCGCGTCTCCAAAATGGCGCAGTCAAATCATCCAAGTGCATCTCTGAGTTCACCCAATCTTGGCCTCCAACTGCATCTCCATACTTGCTCAATCATGGCCTGCAAGTGCATTTCCAAACTCGCTCTAACACTTCCTCCAGTTTGAGCGCCAAACTCACTCAATAATATCATCCAAGTTCATCTTGGCATTCACTCAATCTCAGATACACCTTCTATCATTGATTATGGCCTCCAAGTGTATCTCTATGTTAATTTAATCAACATCTTCGGGTGCACCTGCAATTTCTGTAGCACCACCAGCAGCCAGTCGAGATATAAGGAATGTAGATGGATAGCTATATCAATTCCTAGATTAATCAAATAGAATTTGTAATGAATACATTGGTTTTACAAGTTGTTGAATGGTAAGTCGTAACTATGATTTCCTGGTGTGCACATACAGCATTCCCAAACATTGAGTTAGATTTCACAGACTGCTCTACCGCCATTTGAAGTGCTCTCAAGCTTGCTGCAAACATTCCCAGCTGCTTCCTGGTCCATCTAAAGGCCATTGCATCAGTTCAGTCAACTCTAGGATTTGGCCACCCTGTGATTCTGATATGACAACATCCAATCACTCCTACAGGCTCCAAATAGCAAAAACACATTAGGCTGCTGCAGGAAGACAGGACTATTATGAAAATGGTAGCATTCAGTAAACAACAGGGCAAGGCTGACCGACACTGACAATATGGCTCAAATGACTACCAAAACTCCAACAATGCCTGCAAATGAAAGGCCAGCAATGCATACTGGAAACTACAAAGTTCTTGGAAGCAGCTAATGCGATTACAGAATCCACCCCCACCACCAGGGAGCAACCTGTAAATTGATTTTACGACTACTACCAAAATCAAAAAAGTTTTCAGTTTACAAAACCAAATATGTGATTGCCAGTATCCTGGCCATTCAAATACAATTGGAATTGCGAGTATTGCTGCATTCTTCATCCTGAATGAACAACTCGGAAAAGTCAATTACAGTACACAAAGGCCTCACACACCATCCTCTAACAGATCAATCGCCATCAGCTTCATATAGACATGAATGGAGGATCAGAGATTTCAATGTGAAGTGAAGTGACCACTGGATAGTTGAACATGGAGTGGAAATGTACTAATTGGAAACTGATTACGGCTGATGGCAATTATTCTGATTTGAAAATGGTTACCAATTCCATGTGAGTTAATGTTTATGAAGTTGTGACTGTTATGCATATTGCTTAGCAAAATCCGAATTGCACCAGGGTCTCTAGTGTTACCCCTGGTAATAATACATCAGCAAAATTTCACACCTTGAGGAAGCCACATACAACTGTCCTACACAGTCGAGTTGACCTCACGAGTACTTCTATGTCATTCTTGACACTCGCAGGCCCCTCTGGAGCCGAGCAATGTGCTTTCAGATGCTGCCGGAGCATTCTCTAGCGTGCTAGACAGCCTCTGCAGCTATAGAGGTGTATCCAACATACTACAATATTTGATTTAGTCAATAGCCTCATTTTGGAGCAGCTGAGATCTCCATAGAGGTTGGAGGGAGACTTTGAAAGCAGCTAAGAACTGCAGGGCAGGACTGGGGGAGACTTTCAGAGCAACTGATGAGATCTCTGTGCAGCTTCTTGGGGGACTTTTCACTTAATGCCGTATTTTTACAACAGTGCATCTTAAGGTCCCCTTCCCACAACACATTCGGTCTATCATATTCATCTTTGTTTTAATCACAAGAAGATTCACCGCACTGTATTCTGGTATGCATTATCTATCTTAGGCTATGAATATATATACATACAATCAATCCAACAGCAGATGGGTCTTCAGCACAATTGAAGTAGTACCTGGAGATTCCAATTCAGTGAACATAGAGATGTACTTGTAATCTTTGATACCACCTGCTTGGAGACAAGCTTGGGTGGAGGCCATCATTGAGTGAACTCAAAGATCAGCTAGGTGGCCATGATTGGGTAATCTCAGAGATCAACTTGGAGGGATTGGTCTAGGTACAATACAGATGCCCTTGAAGGCTGTAATTGAGTGACTGTGGAGAGGCAAGTACAGGTGACAATCATGGGCTGTGAAAGGCTGAAATAGAGCAAATTGGAGATGCACTTGGATGAAAGCTGTGATCGAGTAAACTCAAAGATACACTTCAATGCCAAGATCGAGTGAACTCAGAAATCCACTTGGTTGATGGGTCCAGTGTAGTATTCAGATAGACTTGGAGGCCTTGATCTAGCAAGATTGCAGATGCCCTTTAAGGCCAGTATCGAATAACCTTCCATGTGCAATTGGAGAACATAATGGGGAGCACCTGGAGGACATGATTGTGCAAGGGTGGAGAAACACTAGGAGCTCATAATTGTGCAAGGTTGGAGTAGCACTTGAAGACCATAATTGTGCAAACTTGTAGGACTTAATGAAGTGGGCATGGAGATGCAGGTAGCAGCCATAATCAGGCGATATTGGAGGAGCACATAGAGGGGGTCAATCTTGAGGCGGTCAATTTGCAGGCAATTAGTCAGCATGTGCTCATTCTGTAGGCAGTCAATCGGCAGGTGGTTAATCTGCAGGCAGTCAATTGAAAGGCAGTCATTCTGCAGGCATCCTATCTGCAGACGGTTGATTTAGATGCAGTTGGTCTGCTGGGGGTTAATCTGGAGATGAATAATTTGCAGATGGCAAATCTGCAGAGATTTATTTCGCAGCCAGTTGATCTGCAGACACTGTATTATAAGTCAGTCGATCTGCAGATGGTCGATTAGCAGGGGGTCAATGACAGGACTGCTGATCATTTCGCAGTGGGTCTGTAAACAGTCGATCTGGAGTCAGTTGATCTGTAAGCAGTTGATCTGGAGGCAGTTGATCTGGAGGCAGTCAATCTGGATGAAGTCAATCTGGAAGCAGTAAATCTGGTGGTAGTCAATCTGGAGGCGGTTGGTGCGAGACAAAATGGGAGCTGAAACTCTATTCATCAGTGAACTCACAATTATAAGAAAGTAGAGAGCAGAGGTACAACAAAATCTACAGAGAAGTGCATACTAAGTGATGAGAAACTGGCTGGGAGAAGAATACTATCTACATTGGACTAATGCAGTACTTGGTGTACACTGTTCTCAATTGATTTTGTAATTGGTGTTTACTCCTGATCATAGCAAAGGGGGGTAGTGAGGGATGACTATATTTCATGGTTTCAGGTGACAGTGGAAATGGGAAGTTGAAAGATAGAGACGGGACAACATGGGGGGAATCGTTATGACAAACTGAGCCTCAGGAGCTAGCGATGTGAAGGTCAAATTACAATTCTTCATATAGCAGGAATATCTCCCTATGTAGCTGGCCAGTAAGCCACTGCAAGGTATTCAATACTATATCAGGCAAGTCATACCCTTGATTTCCAACATCCGCTTATCTCCTTCATACAATTTCCACTTTCATCCCCAGTCGCACTTTCTTATCCACAACTCTACCATCAACAGAGAACAGAAAGGTAAGTCGTCCCTAGTAAAGGCACATACGCCTGCGCTCGGCTACGTAGGCTCACGTGCGGTAATTGAGTGGATCATGGTTGCACACATGGACTCGAGTGATTGTAGGTGTGGATGTATAGGTAAGATTATCGCTAGAGATCTAAGGCTCGTGGCGAGCCGACTATATAAAATGGGAGTTACCCGGCCCTGGACACGTCACGTGCAGCCGTGCCGTTACATTATCCCCCTCTTTAGTTGCAGACCTCCTGGCCTGCATAATCCCATACACGAGTAGGAAAGGAAAGTAATGAAAACACAGAAACAATCATGCCACATATGTACTCGTACGAACTCATAAGTCCCACAACCGATCGGTACGGCTCCAAGGCGATCTTTCGGCGGGTCTGGCGCACGGGGAAACTCCACCTCCCATTGACTGAGACCCAGAGGTGGTAAAACCCGTGCCGACGCCATTTATACTGGGCCGAGATCCAAAGATGAGAAGAAGAGAAGAGAGAAACAAGAAAACATCCAAAAGTGATCCCGTCCTCCATATCTCCACTTCCGAACTGAACCCATACTTCTCCGACCATCCATTCCTGTAGCCCGTATATCTCGGCGTAGGTCATTGTCGGAATTCGTCAGGGTGGTAGAGCTTCCGCTCATGACTTGGCATCGATGGGAGCTTACGCTGCCGGCATCGGTCGTAGCCATCCGTGATCATCGATCGTATACATTAATTGCGTGTAGTCTCATTTGTAGACATCTAACATGTAAGCTTCTCTAAAATGGTTATACTTACCAAGTTCAAGCGCGCTAGCGCTGTCTGAGCTCTGTGCAGTGCTTCCGCATGCTCTGAAGTGTATATCTTGTAGCCAGTCATCGGTACTTGGCATTGACTTGTAAGTTCATCTTGATTCGGTAATCATTGGAAGTCCGCTTCGGTGACTCTCGGTCGACTTCAAGGTTGCGCTCTTGACAGGTGGGCTTCAGCAGAATCTTGGTCGACGAGGTAGACTTCTCGGTCGACGCATTGCGTGTCTCGGTACGTTGCTTCTCGATGGGCATTGAGTTGTTGATAGGGCTTTATTGTATAGAGGTGGTTATCTACCCCTTTTGAAAACTCGTTGCTCCGTCGACGTCTTCTTCATCATATCGATTGTCGATTGCCATTGTGGCTTGGTAGCAGTGTAATCATGATTCGGGATTGTAATCGTAATCTGTTCGTAATTCGACACGTAATTCGGTTCGGCTTTCGCTTTGTAAAGTTGATTCTAGGCATAGACCATCATCGGAATTGGCCAGGGTAAAGTCGGTGAAATAGTCGATCATCACATGGATCCCGTCTTGACTTCGGACAATGCTGTGAGCTTCCACTCCAGGCATTGTAACTGTGATTTGCAAATAGCACTCGCGGTGACCACTCGGGGGTGGCACAATTGACGCCAATTGCATCCGGCGTGGGTGGCATATCATTGATCCATTTCTAACACATTAACATCTCGGTAGGTTATACTCACCATGTAACAAGAGCGCTTCTGCTCTGGGAAAGCTGCTTTGTACATTGCATTTGCAGATATCGCCATCTCTCGTAATGCCATTCGGTAGGCTATTCAGTATGTTCCGTATCTCATTCGGAACTGCTCCGGTAGCCGTGTTGCAGTCATTCGATATCTCGTTCGGAAGCTGTATATGTAGGTACACTTGACATCCATCGTATGCTGCGTGCACTTATCGTCTCCAATCACGGGGTGCACTCGCCGGCTGTCTTCTGGTGTGCTTGCCACTTCATCGTCGGGTACCCTTGTCGACTCTGCTTCAGGTGGGCTTCTCGATATATCTCATGGTATGCTGGCCATTGTGGTGAAACGGCGGAGTACCCGGCCTTGTGGATCCACGCAATTGCGTGGATGCACGATATCTTGGAAAGATCATCGCCGTTCCCTGAGCCAAGTTTGACAATTGTTCTGCTGGTGCACTTGGAGCTGCTGGCCGTCTCTATTGGTGAATGCACTTCGCGGTGCTTGGTTCTAACACTTCCGGTATGTTGATTGTTTGCGGGAGAGTTGTTCTTAATTCCGGTACGGTCATTCCTCTCTTTTAAAATTGGTTGCTCTGTCGACGACTGATCTCGTACAGCTTGTCGGATGCCATATGGATTGGTAAGACTTGATTCGGTGTTGATTCGAAAGTCGATTGGAGTCTCCAATTGTGTATCTCGAGGTCGCTGAGACTTCGTCGGGATCTCGTTTGGTATCATATTCGGCATTGTAACTCTGGCATGCGTCTGCTTTATTCGGTATCTCTAAATAGTGCTCTGGATTATACTTGGTGGAGGTATGCCGCCGGTACATCATGTATCTGCATCTCTGCGCTCAATTGCAACTTTCGTACCATGAACTCAATAGTCAGTGATCTCAAAAAGTGTATAACTTCACATAACCTCGGTATCGTCATATAACAAATACCACTGATTGTCTCTCTCTCTCTCTCTCTTGATTCATCTCCGGTCATCTATCTCCGGCACTCCTAAGCGCACTTCACCGCTCTCAATTGTCTGTGAGAATCAGCTCCAAACTTCGGACTCGCTCGTACGACTCCGTATCTGTTCCATCCGCGTTAGCCAAACGAATCGAAAAGCATGGAGGCGGTGAAGGGTAAAATCCAGGAGGCCTTGTCATTAGCGGTTCGCTCCAGTGGAACCAAGCCCCGCCGTCCAGTCTCTCCCTTCGGGTCTCGGCGAGCCAGTAGCAGTCATTCAAGGTTCCCATGTGGACGCTCTTCTGCTGCACCTACTGCCGCTGCTCCTGCTCGCTCATCCAGCATACGAGGGTATTCACTTTTCGTGAGTCCGCTCTACCATAGCTCCCAGCAATCCAATGCAATCCTCTACTCGTAGAGCGAATGCCACGGCAACCTCTTCGCTAGCAAGCAGATCACCACTTTTACAGCCGAAAGCATCACGCTGCTAACACCTGTCCCTTCGGGTTGACCGAGTTGGGTGTTCACAATATCGTACGAACCTCTAAGGTTTGCAACGACAATAATCGCTTCCGCGATGAGTATATCTCCGGGTTCTCCCCTCATAATGGTGGTAGCACTATACCAGATAGTGTGCATATCATCCCTCGCCCGTACACGGGTTTCTGAACACTGACCTCGGTCTCCCTGAACGCTGGCGTGTACACCATTGTTTCAGTTCTGCAGGCCCTAGAGTTCTGGATGGTAGCTTTTGGACCGCTTGCACGCAGTTCATCCCATATCTTTCATCCGATATCTTTGATCTCATATCTTTCATTTCATATCTTCTCTTGGTGGTTTCCGCAGTGCCAGTCGATCTTTGAAATCTAAAGGTCTCGACCGTAAATGCACTTTGCAGTGTGCAATGGTTCTCATTTGTAGGTTCTTGATCTTGGTAGGCACGTTTGACTTGTGGATGGCGCTGCATTCGAGTAATGTGTCTGTAGACGTACTTTAACAGTAGTGCACTTCGCGTTGTACAATGATTCTCCGCCTTAGGTGTGATTTGATTGTAGAGTTCTTCGTCTTCGTGGATAACTTCAATTGTAGAGTACTTCATATCCGAGGCACATTTCGTTCAGTCGTGGACAGCATCTCCTCTGTTGACGTACTTGGATAGTGCAATAGTTCTGCTCCATAAATTGGTTTCTCTCTCCTCGTTAAGTGGGCTTCTTTCATCGCTTTCATAGGCGCTCATTGCCGGTAGGCAACTCATTCCCGGTAGGCTGCTTCTCATTCGTATGTGGGCTTCATTCGGGACTCCCATAACTGCGCTTCACAGATCGTCTCTGCCGTAGCGGCACCGTCAGAGCTGCTGGCGAAGTCCACTGGACTCGGTGGCGTGTATCCGTGAGTGCGCTTCGTCGGTGATTCATCGTGTGATGTAGCCGTGTTGACTCGTATATCGTCTCCAACTTTGTGTATAGCTCTTTGCTGGCGAATCGACGCGTTAAGGGGAAACGTGATCGCAATTGCATCTCCTCCGCCAATCGGTGATTGTTGCAGCCGTCCGTAGGTAATCTTCTCCGTTGATCGTATGCGATATATCTCAGTGGAGGGGGTTTTAGACTCGTTTCTCGGGACTCGTAGTAATTGTCGATATTGGCTGTGATGCGTCTCGGTGGCCATTGGATCACCGGAATCATCTCTGCTGCCGTCAATGACTTGATTGAAGGATGAACTTCTTAAGACTCATCGCTCGTGTAATCGGCAGGCCTCTAGACTCGTGTCAAAGTGGATTTCTGATTGTTGACTTTGTTTCTTCCTTGTCAAAATAGGGGTAAACTCGCAAATCCCGTGAGCGAAACATATCTGTTTACTGAAAAGCGATAATAGTGTAAAGGCACATACGCCTGCGCTCGGCTACGTAGGCTCACGTGCGGTAATTGAGTGGATCATGGTTGCACATGTTGACTCGAGTGATTGTAGGTGTAGATGTATAGGTAAGATTATCGCTAGAGATCTAAGGCTCGTGGCGAGCCGACTATACAAAATGGGAGTTTCCCGGCCCTGGACACATCACGTGCAGCCGTGCCGTTACATCCCTCCTTGTATCTCCATGCCAAGGTCATATGTTAACACCCAGTACAGCATACAATAAGTACAGCGTACACCCAGTACAGCATGCCCAGAGTACAGAATACACTGATTAAAGTATACCCAATGTACAGCATACACCAGGTACAGCAAACACCAAGTACAGAATCCACCCAGGATTGACTGTATTGGATTCATTCTCACAATCACAACAGATCCCCAAAGGCAGCTTTAGCATCTGGCATACCTCCCTACAAGATTGACTGCTACAAGCAAAACTGTCAATGAGAGCACAAATGTCAAGTCAACTCGTCACATTCCGGTGGGTGAGAGTTAACAAATGTACGGATCGCGTCTAAGCACTCATCGTATCGCCCAATTAACCGGCTTCAGATCAGCTACCTTCAAGAACTGCGTCAATTGTCCTCGATTATGGCCTCCACGTGCCTGTCCACACTAACTCGACTATATCCCCATACATTCAACAATTATTAACTCCATGTGCATCTTCAATGTTACCTGATCTTGGCTTCCAAGATTGCAAGATCCTGGCCTCCAAATGAATCTCTACACTCCCATAATCATGGCTCTTAGTGCATTTCTAAACTTGCTCCATTGCAGTCTCCAACCTCACCTGATGATGGCCTCCAATTGCATCTTCCATCTCGCTCCATCATGGACTTCAAATGTATCTCCACCCTGACTCAATTATGACCTCGTAGTCCATCGCCCAAGTTGCTCGATTACGACTTCCTGGCTTATACTGAATTCATCCGAAGCAGTACCCACAGTGAGTCCAGATATACCATGCGTAGATGCATAGCTATATAGATTTATAGATACATAGCTATATGAATGAAATTATAAACTAAATGCATGAGTATTAAAATCGGTTAACGATAAGTAATAACTACAATTTCTATAGTCACCAGCAGTGCTCCCAAAACGGATGTGATTTTTCCCAGACTTCTTTACTGATATTTGAGGCGCTCTCAGGTTTGTTGCCTACATTCCCATGTGTTCCCAAGCTAGATATCCATGTTCCCAGATGTGCTGTAGCTTGTTGTCTGGATTGCATGCTGAACCAAAGCATGTTACCAGCATTTCCTGGTGTGCCGAGGCTTGTCTCCAGCCTTCCCAGTTGCTCCCCTAAGTGTCGCCTACCTCTCTATGTCCTCGCAGTTCGGTCGCCAGTGCATTCAGGTGTATCTGACTGCTGCTGCATCAGTCCAGTCAATCTCGATATTTCACCACTTTGGGATTCTAGTCCAACTACATCCAAATACTCCCTGAGGCTTGCAATGAGTGTAATACATTATGCTGAGGTAGCCACCAGAGTCTGTAAGGAACTTAGCTGTTCGCAGTTGCAATCTCATCATCTCTATCATCAATGGATTAGAGCACATCATGTATTTCATGTCCTGTCTGGGACATGAGAGTGATAGATTTGCCCACAGCTCCGGAAGTATGTACTTCTTGTTAGTGTAGGAACTTCTAGGAATAATAGAGCTTAGCACTACAAAGGAACAAGGTTGGGGGTGGCTGTGAGGAAAGTGTGGAATAAAAAGGCACAAACTGTAAAAAAAGGAAATGAGAAGACATCAATTGATAACAAGAGAGGATGTGTAGGGAAAGTGAAGGGAACAAACAACCGGAATGGGAAGGAAGTATTTGAGAAACATGGTAAACCATTCATTGCAATATGTGGGTAATTGTAGGCTGGTACAATGCAAATGGAATGGGGCCTGATTTGAGTTGATGAGTTGAAAGCTATGGAAGGACTGGTAGCTGGACAGTTGAGTAGATGGATGATTGCAGAAGAGTAAGCAATGGGAGAGGAGGGGCTGGTGAAGAAAAGCAGGAGAAGCAGGAGAGAATCCACGATTGATGTGTGGCATTCGAACAATTGTATTGCTTCTAATCTTTGTTTCAACAACCCATTTCCTTATTCATTGACTTGTCAAAGTCCAACTTTGACAAACACACCAAAGTAGCCTGGGTGAACACCTGCTACATAGCTGATGGTTCAGCAAGGCTTATTCAAGCCCACTAGTGGCCCCCACAGGAATACTCACTTTATAGTACCAACATAGACTGTATAGTAGCACATCATTATCAATGGTGTGAGCACAACAAGACATACAGTGCTGGAGGCCTGGATACCACTGAATCACAAAGAGATGTTGAAAGCCATTGCCAGAGTGCCCATCTATTAACTGAATAACATCAACTCTGGGTACAACAATATAGTGTTGCACAAGAATAGCTGGAACTGTATGGCCTATCAGACTGCTCAAGGCATATATCGGCCAACTAGAATCATGCAGGGAGTGACCAATTGAGTATTAGGATTTGTCGAAGTATCACAGAAAACACTGAATGCCCAATGGGGTTTATATGTGGCAATACTCATTCAGAGTGTCAGCTTAAACTGCCTAAAAAGTCAATAAATAAAGGCAGACAGGGTGGAGCTGCCAGCAGTTCAAAGGATCCTAATCCATCACCTCCAGAATATTGATAATGTATGTGCCAGAGTGGAGAGATCTGAAGGCACCATTGTCAGAGACAAATCCAGCCATATCTGAAACAGGGTGAAAACAGTTGGCTTGGCCTATAGTGAGGTGGAAAGATGCCCACAAGCATTAAAGGTGCAGATGGAGTGGAATTGAAACTGCTCCAAAAACTGTACCAGGTGGAGTGCAATTTCAGTGCATTGTGCATACTGTCGAATATGTATACCCAAGCAAGCCACAGTTGCATGCCCCCTCTCATGTTCCAAATTATATAGAAGAACATTCTGGCAAAATGTGAGACTGAGAAATAGAAAGCAATCGCAATGTAGATGAGTGCTGTTTGCTCTGCATCTGCGTTGAACATATTTGACATCACTGATGGCACCAGGCAAGTAGTTCTGCAAGTCGACAACAGCTAAAACAGTTAGGGAGCTAGCTATCAGCAAGAAGATGGAAACAATATCTGGCATAAATATTACTAGCAGGGCAGCCTTTGGACAAATGCCGAGAATTGACATGTACAGGGGAGACTTCAGTGTCATGGATTGATGAAGATAGTTCAGACATTTTCCATCTATGTATATTGGGTCAGATTCTGCTTCGATACAGACACTCACACAATAATGTATCAACCAACATTTCTGGCCAATGATCTGCCAGAAGCACAAGCTGGATTGTATGGATATGACCATTGAAATAAGACATACAACTTTCTGAGGAAATAATTCAAGTTGTAATAACCTTAGATGGTGGCTGCATGGGGAATGGCAGCCCAAGCCAGACGAGGGTAATAATTTGAAGAAATTAATTGATGCAATTTTACAGGAAATACAGGTTGAACAAGGGCCAGAAAGCAAGAGAATGGGGAAAGCACATGAACCATTTGTTTGGCGAAGACTGGTGGAGCATTATATATAAGGATGAAACAAGATAAGTATATATCTGGGGAACATTAAGTGGCCAGAAGGAAAAACTGCAAAGTAATTACAGCAATCATGTTGGGAAGCCACTAACTACCACATTTCAGATACAGTACCATACCAGCAGTTGAATACCAACTCACTGGCAGCAACAGTAGTAATGAGTATAAAGGAGAGGTGTCAAGCAATGGAAGCTGCTAATAAACTAACCAGACACCATTGATGGGAAAGAAGATTTTGAAACATAGTTGATCAGTACTGGTGGTCCAAAATGTATGTCGCCATCATAGACTGGATTAAAATGTTTCAATTGTTCTTGAAAAGAGTGCTGCTACTGTATGATGATCCACAGGAGAGCCCAACTGACTGTCACCTAAAGTAATGAGCAGAAATGGACGCAGTGTACATGACTCGAATTAAGGACTGGTATTACCATCTGGTGATAGCCACAGAATATCATGGCAGGTGGGCAGAGACATGACCAATATAACAGGGTATATAGTACAATGGAGCAGATGTCAAATAGGAGGAGGTCAATCGCCAGTTCGGAACCCTACAAAATGTGATTGTGGATGGAGACACAGATGGAAAGATATAGACTAACCTCCTACTTGAATTGAATACTATCTGGATGATCACTGTAACTCAATATCATGCCTCTGCAATGGGAGTAATCCAATGAGGATGCGGACCGATTGCAGATATACTATCGAAACTCACATCCTGCTGTGACCAACCTACAGAGATAATAATTGTCCACCTATCAGAAGTTGTTTGGACCCACTGGATCACCATCAGATGTATGACTTCGTACATGTCCTTCCACAATATGGTCAGACAACATGCAGTATTTCCGATACAGCATGAAAATATACCATGGAATAATACCAACTAGACTGAAGGCATTCATACTACAGTATCACTGCTAGCAGTCAAAGCTTGGCTGCTGTAAGAACAGCAAGTAGCTACTGATACTGCTGTCCAAAACCTAATGGAGTTGGGATATGGCAATATACTTTACTCCATCTAAGCAGATAATCTCCAAGCTTCAGACCTCCAAATTGGTGATTGGGCTCTAGTGCACAAATCAAAGATAGAGTAGTCTCACTTTAGCACACTGGCTGCAAGGTACTGAGAACTCTACTGTGTCACAGAATGTGTGCAGAGCTTGGGGATGTATCCACTTCCAATCTCAAATGGAGTGGAGCTGTTATGCTGGACAAATGGTAGTTTACTCAAGATGTTCTTTAATCATAACTAAGGTAAAGAAAATCCTGCAGAAATTAGTTCACTGGACACTACAGAAGAGGAGAAATTCAAGTAATCCAGTAAATTCAAGTTTGACACAGTACTGGACCGAAATGTATAGCAGCATGATGGCTACATTGAATCAAGTGGAAAGACTTGGAGGAATAATTATAGGTACAGGAGCAGGGTATAGCAGGGTGCAGGGATGTATTGAATACATGAAACGCCATATATATGGTACCAGAAGACCACCCATTCAAGCAACAATGATACAGACTGAGGGGAGAGAGGTGGGAAAACAGTGTAAGAAGGAAGGAGATTTATTGCATAGACTGTAACAAAAAGATTGCAAGAATAATGAATACACACAATTGGGTAAATTTGCAATATTGTCAGGGAAGAAATATTCCTATTGACTGAGTTCCACCCAGGCTGAACTGAAAATGACTACCATTCGCCCCGAACCCTGGTGTAACCTTGTGATAAGAGAGGCAGTAGGCAATGCCAGAGTGGGCAGAATATTCACCACTATGAAGAGGAATAACAAACAAAATATGATTAAACGCCAAGTACATATAGAAAACATGGAGGAGAAGATGAGTAGATGTGGTTCAAACAGACAGAAATAGCATATGAGGGACATCGAGAACTGCATTGAGACTTGAAGAAGAAGAAATTGGCACAAATCACCACTCAAAAGATATAGAAATCTTCCTTCTTTTACATATTTATGAATAGTAACCAACTCTATAATACCATCAATCAATCTTCGTACAGCAATGACTGTGTCCGATACAGCCATCTCAATCGCATCCTACAACCAATAACTGACATCGTGATTGGAGTATTAAATATCATTGCAGCAGGACTCAGCAATACCATTGCTATGGAACCATCCTTAACAACTACCAATGCTGCTACAAGCCTTGACTCCACTACTGTGTCAGTTACTACCACCACCACTTGTACAGCCACCACCACCACAGCCACTGCCACCACAGCACCAGCTACCACTGGCATTACAACCCCAGTTACCACAACTCCAGCCACCACAACCCCTGCCACCCCAACCCCAGCCACCCCAAACTCAGCCACCTCAACCTTAGCCACTGCAACCCCAGCCACTGCAACCCCAGCCACTGCTACCCCTGCCACAGCAACTACCATTATAATATATCTCCTCCACTCCGATATCTCTACTATTGCTATTATTTGCACTCCAGTACATCAGCAAATTGTATTTTAGTCACTGGGAGCCTTCAAGAGTGTCGGAGATGATGTGGAGTGTAAACATGGATTGGTCAATTTGAGGAGAGTATCGGACCCTAGGAGCGCATTTCTGCCAGCCTTCAGAGTAACTGGAATCTCTGATAACTGGTACAAGAGTACCATGGGTGTGATTGAGATAGGTTTGAAAAGAGCTTGGAGTGCCGAACAGACCTGTGGGAGGACATGGGAAGACCTGGGAGCACTGGCGACAAGTCGAGGAGTGCGGGTAAAAAGCCTGGGAGCACCTGGAAATGCCAGCGAGAAGTGTGAGAGCACCTTGAATCATGATAGGGCATTCTGGGAAAATCAACATCTTCGTTGGCAATGCTGCTGGTGTGTTAAGAATCCATTGCTACTACTTAGTGTCGAATGATTTTTAAAACTCATGTATTCAGTTTGGATTCTCCTGTATGTGTCTATGTATCGTATAGCAACCCATCTACACACAGTATATCAGAATTGCCTGCAGGCGGTGCGAGAGAGCAATTCGAGGTGTGCCTGAAGATGATGAGAAAGTGACGTTGGAGATACACTCCAAGGCCCTGATTGAGCGAGATTGCAGATTCACTTGGGGCCGGTATTCCAGAATATTGGGATATACACTTGGAGGCTGTGATGGAGTGAACTTAGAGATACACTCCGAGATCATGATTAAGCGACTTAGTAGAAGCATCTGCAGGCCATAATTGTGCAAAATTAGAGGGGGCAAGCGTGCAAGATTAGAGATGCACTCGGGGGTTGTGATCGAGTGAGTTTGGAGATTTACACCTGGAGGCATTGATTGTGCGAACTTGGAGCTCGTAATTGAGCAAGTTTGGGGATACGCTGGGAGGACATACTCCAGCAAGTATGAAGGCCTTCATGTTGCGAGTTTGGAGCTCAGTTTGGTGGCCATGATTGTGCGAACTTGGAGGGCACAATCAAGCCAGTTTGAACGACTACTGGGAGGCAGTCGATGGATGGCACACTGGGTGCTGAGTCTGATTTTATCAGTTAGTTACCTCGCAACCATCGCAATATGACCTCACCTTTCAGTTCTAATGGAGAAGAGGTTCATGGCAGTAAGTTGTATAGCGAGCCACACCGGAAGCTAACACTACATTCAGCTGTCAACTCGTTATCATGTTAATGAAGGGAAGAGAAACAATCTTGGTTGGATGCGGTACATGATGTATGCTGCACACAGTGTCAACTCATGATCATGATATGTATACACAGAGAGGGATGGCTTTACTGTATATTCTGCGATGATGGTAGAGTTGCGGACAACGAACAGAGAAATGGGGGATGAACATGAGAACCATGTGGAGGATACGAGTGGAGTTGAGAAATCAGGGGTACGACTTGCCTGATTGAATTGGGAAACGTACTATCATTGCATATACACGCCTGATTAGAACTCATGCCTACTATATCGGGGATAGTACATTGACTCGCACACCAAATCCTATCAAGTCCCAGTTTCTCATTATGTTTTCCCCCATCTCCTCACATCTCTCACTTTCTCTTCCTCAACTATACCAGCACCGAAGAACACGAAGTTATATCATCGCTCTGTATGTTTTGATACCATGATCAAGAGTTAACACCAAGTATAGCATGCACCGAGTACAGCATACACCCAGTACAGCATGCACCGAGTACAGCATACACCAAGTACATCATATACCAAGTACAGCATACACCAAGTACAGCATACACCAAGTACAGCATACACCAAGTACAGCATACACCAAGTACAGCATTTATGAAATACAGCATACACAATGTACTCCATTCACCGTGTACTGCATTATCCCAAGATTGACTTTCTCTTGCTCCCAACCAGTCTCTCATCTGTCGGCAGACCACGTGGTTCTCAATTGACCATATTCCCACAATTAAAAGTTACCCAATGAATAAAGTCTCAGCTCCTGTTGTGCCTCCCCCCTGAACTGCAGCCTCGAGATTGACCGTGTCGAAGAACTTCTCCAATCTTGGTTGATCATGGCCTCCAAGTGTATCTCCAAACTCTATTGATCACAGCCACTAATTGTATCTCTAAACTTGCACGTTTATGATCTCCAGGTTCGCACTATTGCAGCTTGCAAATGCAGCTCCAAACATGCTTGATCATGGTCTCCAAGTGCATCTCCTAACTCGCTCCATCACAGCCATCAAGTGTATCACTAAGGCTGCACCATTACAGCCTGCAAGTTCGCACTATTACGGCCTTCAAGGGCATCTCCACAGCCAGATGGTCACAGCGGCTAAATGTCCCACCAAACTCACTCGATTACAGCCTCGGAGTGCATCTGTAAGTTCACTCGATCAGAGTATTGTGGAGCTACAACGGAGCCAACCCATCATGATCACTCGGTCGCGCTATGCATGGCATCTGAATGGAATTTATGACAATGACCAGTGCTTGCTCGAGTAGTGTATAAAGAGGGTGATAGGATATGAAAGGACTCCTGTCCATTATAAACCACACAAGTTGTGTGGATCTATGAATGCTTCGCAAGAGTCTGTGAGGATCCACACAAATTGCAAGTATCTATGAAAGCTCACTAAGAGTGCAAGAGACCAAGAGATAAGGAAGATGGAGTGTGTCTTTCGTATAATGAGATGATGTCTAACTACCCCATGGTTTCCCAACTATAAGCTTCCTGTCGCTGTTTCTCCATTATCCCTGTATTTCCCTAGGTATATATTTACAGTAACATCTATTATACATGCCAAATTATAATGTAGACAATCCTGTGACAGTAACAAAGACCAATATGATCGATGCAATGGCATGTGGTTATGGAACCCTAAGAACCCCTGGTGCGAGAATATGGCACCAAGTCACCGGTAGACCTGCGCAGATGTTTCAGTAGCTCCCAAATTGGACTATCCTAATAGTCAAATCTTGTAGCAACCAAAATGCACCTCCATCACTGCTGGTGCTTGCAGAAGCATGTGAGAATGCTCTTACAGAGTGTGAGAGCACTTTGGAATGTTTCAGGGGTAGCTGAGAGCTCCTGCAAGTACTTCAAAGCGCTGGTAAGGGCTGTCGGAATGTCCCAGAGGTTTCTATATAGCTTCCGGACTGAGTTACATTTTGCTGATGTATTCCTTTCATCAGAGACAATATTTCAAGTTATCCGTCATTTCTTCACTCATGGACCTATCAGATTGTAACCTTATGCCATTGTGATTGCAGCATGGATCCTCTTCCCCTAATGCCAAGTGAATTTCATTCCTCAGATTGATAATGTCATTGCAAACATTGCTGTCACGCCTAACACCCAGGTCGCAATGCAATCTAACTTTATGGAGAGAAATGTAGACTGCCTGTAGTAGAGAAAAGAATTATACAATGGCTTCCTTCGAGGTATCAATAGCAGCAGCATGGTATATCAGATACTGAAGCATATCAGCAAAATGTATATTGGTCAAAAAGCGCAACCCAAATCCCCCAGACGCTCTGTCCGACCTCATCACACCTCTCGACCTCTTCCAGATTCTTCCACACCCCTCTCGGGCTGACCAAAGTGCTCTCAGTCTATACACGAGCATTTCCAGGTGCTCCTAAAAGCACCTGCAGCAAATGAGGTGCATTCAGGATACTATGAAATTTGACTTATTGAGTAGTCAGCCTTTGACGCAACTGACACCTCTGCACAGGTCTCCGGGACACTTCCTGAACAGCTGAGACCTCTGCACAGCTGTGCAGGAGACTTGGTGCCTTATTCTCACAGCAGTGGTTTTTAGGGTTTCTTAGGCACAAGGCATTTAGTCTATCATATTTGTCCTTGTTATAGTCTCATGATTCGCTAGATTATAATATTACATGTATCAGTATCTAAGTCGCTCAAAGGAAATACGGTACTTGAGAGTAATCGGAGGACCCCTGTAGACGCCAATTGAGAACACAGAGATGCACTTGGAGGCCGTAATGGCATGAAAATCTGTTTGCCCCCCCAATGCCATTGAGTTTGGTGTCGGGAAGCTGGCAGGGGCATATGGAGATAGAGGAATAACGGAGATCATCCCAGCAACAGGGTGTACATATTTGGGAAACTTCAGGGCAGATAGACATCTCATTATACAAAAAACACACTCTATCTTTCCCAACTCTTGGTTTTATGTACTCTGGCCGAAATTTCATAACTCCATGCAATTTGTGTCGTTCCTCGCCACCAGGTACCCATCGATATCCTCTCACCCCCTTCTTACAATACTCAAGCCAGAATAACTCTTTCTTACAAATTTCCTTCAGATGCAGTGACAGCTCCACCATTTCACCACACTATCATTGTGTAAATATTGAGATTTACTTACAGGTCATAATCCAGCGAGTTTGGAGATTTACTTGGAGGACAAAATCATGTGAACTCAGCGATCCCCTTGGAGGCCATGATGGAGTCAGTTTAGAGATGCACTTGGAGGCCGAGATTACACAAATACAGTGATGCCCTTGGAGACAATAATTGAGCAAGTTTGGCAATGCACTCCAAGGCCGTGATCGACCGAGTTTAGCGATGTACTTGAATGATGATATTACGCAAACAGAGAGACGGGCTTGGAGACCATGATCAAGCGAGTTTGATGATGCACTCTAAGGCCGGGATCTAGCGAAATTGCAGGATGAAGTTGAGCAAGTTTGGAGATTCAATTGGTAGCTGTGATCAACCGAGTTTGGAGATGCACTTGCACACTGCAATCATGCGAGGTTGGAGATACACCGGAAGGCCATAATCAAGCGAGATTGAATGAGTACTTGGCGGCAGTCAATCTGAAAGTGGAAGTTTGGGAGGGAGGCGCAATGGAAACTGAGACTCTATTCATTGGTTATCTTATAATCGTGGGAATGTAGAGAATTGGGTACAATATTGTCTGCTGAGAGATGAGTGACTGGCTGGGAACGGCTCACATTTGACATTAGAATAAGGCAATGCGCAATGTATACAGTACTCAGTGAATGCTGTACGTAGTGTATGCTGTACTCGGGGTATGTTGTACTTAGTTATAACTCTTCTTCATGGCATGGAGAGCAAGAGAGGGATAACTCATTTTCAGGTTCTTAGGTGATGGCAGATTTGAGATCCAGACAGAGGGCGATGAGAGGCGATAGGACAAATCATCATGAGAAACTGGGACTTATGATAAATTCGTGTGCGAGTTAATTTACTATCCAGGATTGAGCAGGGATGAGTTCAAATCCTGTGCATAATCACACCAATATGAGGTCTTCCCAACCTAATCAGTCATGTTATTCGCGTAATTTTCAATTTCCACTCATATCCTTCACATCATTGTCCGCTGAATCCTCTATTTCTGTCTTTCTTGTCAACAACTGTACCATTGTTGCAGAAGACAAAGTTAAGTCATCCCTCTCTATCTCTCCATGCCATAATCATAAGTCGACACCGAGTACAGTATACACTGAGTACAGCATACACCCAGGACAGCATATGCCAAGTGGAGCATACACCAAGTACAGCATACACCAAGTACAGCATACACCGAGTATAGTATCCACCCAAGACTGTGTCTTTTCCCTTCATTCTCAAAATTATGAGAAGGCTGTTGGATGCAGCTTGAACATCCGAACTGCCTCCCAACACGATCGACAACCCTCAGCCAGCTCTCCGTCAAGGCTCAAAGGTGAAGGTCACAAACTGATGAATAACATCGCAGCGCTTGGCACCCCATCAATCAACCACCTGCAAGTACTGGTCCAATAATGCTTGATCACAGATCACGGTCTCCAATTGTATCTCCGAACTCACTCAATTATGGCGTGCATGTTGGCACTATCATGTCCTCCAAGGGCATCGCCAAATTCAGTCTATTACAGTCTCCAAGTTCGGACCATCATGGCCTCCAAGTGGATATCCCCAAACTCACATGATTACGCCCTCCAAATCTATCTCCAGACTCACTTGATCATGGCTTCCAGGCATATCTACCAACTGGCTCATGTTTGGCCTTCATGTTCGCTTGATCACGGCCTCGAAGTGTATCTCCCACCTCCCTTGATCATGATCTCAGAGTACATCTCTATGGTTACTTAATCAGGGCCTCCAGTTGTATAACCAAATATGTTCAATTACCGCCTCCAAGTCAATCTCTAATCGCCCTCAATCACGGTGTGCTGAAATGTCAGAGCTGGATGGTCTAGAGCCCATTTTCATGACTCGGCCGCATCTCTTGCGGTATCCAACAGGAACTCATGTGACAGAGTGGATCTGGCTCAAAGAGCGTAGGTATAAGGTATTCAGCTATAATACTACCCAGCCGTAAGGATCAACAATGTCTCAGACAGAGCAAGTGAAATCAACAGATGGGACAGATAGAGTGTGTAATTTGTTGTAAAATAAGATGATATGAGATACTGCAAGATGTGATGCAAGCTGAAATCTACCTACCCCACTCTCTACCAAATATATACACAGTGGCACACAGCCCATCTCCGTTATCTCTGCATCTCTGAATGACAATGTCACCCAGCCCATCTCCATCATCCCTGCATCTCCAAAGTGGAACCATCACTCCCCTCTGCCAAGCTGAGCTGCGGTGGTGGTAATAAATGGATTTTCCCGCCACAACTCCTTCCTGGCCCTTTGTGTGAAGCACACTGCTCCACGTCCATCCCATATTACCTTACACCCAAATCCGAAAGGATGTAATAGTAACATAACCCCAACGGAAAGAACATAAGCATAACATATACTCAAAGGAAAGCTCATAAGAATAACATAAACTGCAAGGAAAGAAACAGACATAGACTCTGACAAAAACCATGAATCAACAGGAGAACCATAAGTTCAAAGGAAAATCTTACAGACTCTTACTCCTTGCACCCCTGTTTGCCTCTGCCACCCTCCGTGTCTGCCATCAGATTTCCATGAGCACTTGCTGAGTACATAGTGTTGCCAAGCGGAGTATCAAATCGAACTATTCCTTCACGGATCATGTATGCAGGTGCTGTGGTTTGTGCGTGGGCCACTATACACTTCTTGGGGTCTTTGTTTACTGCTTATTGGAGCATGCTTATAGCTTTGTTCCCCATATTTCTCTCCTGGTGTGCCAACAGCTTCATCTGATCATCCAATATTCTCTTGCAGTCCGCTCGAAGCTGAGACATTCTAAGAAGCAGCTTACATAATCTTCATCCTGAATGTCCTCATCGTTGGAACTGCATCTTTCACTACTGGGAGTGGCTGCCTGGTCGGGCATAGGTGTGCCCTTCTGAGCAGGAGTGGTCAGCTTCTTTGGTGACGTACTGGCCTCTACCCTGGTTGGAGCTGGCGGAGATGTAACAGCCTCCTTCCTGGTGAGAGCTGGCGGGATTGTACCAGTGTCTTTCTTGGTGGGCACTGGTTGGATTGTACTGGCGCCTTTCTCAGTGGGAGTGCAAGTTCCATCCTCAGATCCATCCTCGGCCAGGTCCGTCAAAACCCCTCCAACATCGCTCCATTCTGTTCTTTTTCTTTTCCCTTCATTGGTGGTGTTGGTGGTGGGTGCATCTTACTCTTATCAGGGTATGGTGGTGGAATAGGTATCTTATGGTTGGCAGACAGTACTGATAATGGGATGGTATGGAGTTGGTTGGCATGATTGCAGTCATCCATGCAAGGGTAATAACTCGGGGGCATGGCTAACCCCTGATACTATTTCAGGCCCCTAGATTCGTAGTCAATTCCTTCTTGCAGCTGAGCGAAGCCACTATCTAATAGCTTTTTAGCTTCCTGAAAGTCGCCAGAAGTATACAACATGTTTGCTCTTGACTTCTGGTTGGGCTTTGTGAGACGGTTCATGTATGCACCATTAAGGCATCTATTCACTAACCCATGGTCCCTGGATGTTTGGTTGGCAACCGGAGTTAATCACATCCACTACTCACTTTCGCTGAAGTAGTTTAGGATTTCCTGGAGTTGGAATAGGGTTTCTAGAGGTTATCCAGCTTCTTTGTTGCCCATGTTTTCCTCTGCTGTACAGAGTAATGTTGCATTATCATTTCATTAACCCTGCCAGAGCTGTCTACAGCCTGAAGGAAGTTATTGTATTGCTTGTACTTTAACTACTTCCAGAAAAGGTTTCTCTCGGTGAAGTTCGACAGCCAAGCGACCTGGGCGTTGGCGGCATCATTAATGTTGCCACAGAGATTATAGATCTCAAGCATCAAATTCGCTTGGTGTTTGGGGGAGAGCTCTTGAGCAGCAGTCTCAATGGCTGCATGTATCTATCCGACAGGTCTACAGGAAAAGAATTCTGTGCAGAGGTGTAATAGTGTTTCGGATGAATAGGTTACTGGAGAGGGGTAGCTAGTGATAGTAGTGATATGCAAGCAGGGGGTATACGTTATAACGGCAGAAGTGGTGGCTGCAGTGGTGGTACCTGCAGTTCTGGTGGCTGCTGCAATGTTATTGATTGATGTAAAGGGCATGTCAGTCATCAGTTATGGTTTGGATGGGCATAGTTATCAATGTGCGAAGGGAGATGACAGGTACCATACGGTGGCTGTCATTCTTTAAGAACATGGAAGGGGAGAGCTCTGTATATACCGGGAGGGGTGCTTAGTGCCACATCCTTCTTTTCTAGTCTCAATGTAGTTCCCTGTTTCCCTAGTATGCTCTTCTCGTATTTTTCTACAACTGCTTTTCTTCTGCCCCACCCTCTTTTTCTGCTTCAACTCGGTAGGTTGGCAAATCTTGCGTCTCGTTTCTGTTCTTAGTGGTGAACTTTCTGCCTACTCATGCAATAGTCATTGTCTTTCTTGTACCAAGGTTACTAGAGGGTTGGGGGGGAATTGTTGGAATTCTCAGTGTAACGTGGGTGCAACTCAGCTAATAGGGATATTTCTTCCCCAGACATCTTGCAAATCCACACAATTGTGTGGATTTGCGATATTCTCAATTCTTTTTGTTGTGGTCCATGCAATGGATATCCTCCCTTCCCCCCATCTTCCCCCCCTTCCTTCCCCCTCCGTCCGTCTTTCCTAACATTGTCTGGATGGGTGGTCTGATGATACCGGGTGTACAGCATTTCACTGATCCACTAGTTCCTGACTCCCTACCATATCCTCTCCCCGTGCCCACGATTGTTTCTCCCGGCCTCTCCACTTAAGTCAATACATCCAATATGCATGTATATATTTCTGGCCTGCTACAGCCCCCACCTCCAATTCCTCAAGTTCCTTCAATTCCTCCTCATGTGTGATGCTAGGCAATCTGTTTTCCCGAGATCTGTATATGCCATCATTGCGAGTGAGGAACTTCTTTATGCAACTACCATCCATCCAGCCCACGAGCTCCGCTCCATCAAGTTAGGCCAGGTGATAAGTCCCCAAGCTCTGGGGGATTTCTGGGACTCGATAGGGTCCTCGCAAACTAGCATCCAGTTCGGCCCCATCAGACTCTTGTAACTTGGTTTCATGCATAAGAGCAAAGTCACCAATTTGCTGATCATCAGCTTGGAGGTTGGCTGGATGGTCGACGTAGCATTTGCTGGCATCTCTCAACTCCTGTATGGTTTGGACTGCAGTATCAATATCTTCTTGCCGTCGTTCCAGTTGCCTTACCCTCTCCATCAGTAGTGACACTGTGTTGTTGATTCCTTGAGTCCAGTTGATGGTATTCCGTTTGAAGTTCTCCAGTGCGATTGGAAGTAGCACATATTTGAAAAATATGAACCGGACTGGCGAACGTCCAGTTGTACCTGTGACGGTGATCCTGTCAGCCAAAAGCACTGCGGCTAGATGGTCAATACATATCTCTTTCTGTTCATTGGAACAGGCCGTCAGTTTGGATAGTGTGTCTGCAATTGATCTGTGACCTCATTCGACGACTCGGTTAGTGGCAGAATGGTATGAGGTTACTGTGATCTTCCGGATAATGTAGTGTTTGAGGAGGAGTTTGGTCGATTTGTTGTTCTCTGCACTTCCGTCCATTACCACATGGTCCGGGGTTCCAACTGGACAAATTACCTCTTTATACCCGATGTCTGAGACTTTCTCTGACGTGCCGTGATTTAGTTGTTGTGCCTCTGCCCATCCGCTGAGATATTCCCATGGCTACCACTAATAGGTGATACCCATCCTCTGCTTTGGGGATGTATGAAATGTCCATCCCTACTTGCTGCCATAAGTGACTGACAGTGATGCTTTCCAGGAGATTATCATATGGTAGAGGCACTCTCTTCTCGCACAGCTCGAATGATGTTACCCAATCCTTGACGTCAATATGCATTTCTGGCCACCAGTAGCACTCCACTATCTTTCATAACATTCCTTTCCTTCCAGGTAGCCCACTCAGTTCGTGTGTAGCATCCATTGCTTTCCTTTTCTGCTTCACGCTTAGTAAGACTTTTACCGGTGGTTCATTAGTATTCTGCCTCCCGCAAGGTTGTCCTTCCGAAACCAGGTATTTCGTGACTTCCTGGCAACATTGCTGCATTTCATTCCGATTTACTGCTTCAGGCCGCTTCTGGTTCGTCAAAAGTTTGTGTATCTTCTTCAAACTCCGTTTGTATTCCTCTGCAACCCATATTTCAACAAATGGTTCGTATGCTCTCCAACTCCTCTTTCGTTCCTGTTCTCATTTCACCCGTATTCCTCAGAAAGTCACTTCAATTGTTTCCTCTTGATCATCCTCTCCTTCTGGCTCAGACGCCCCCTCCCTTCATGGCTGCTGGGAGATGCTCTCAGGACCTCCAATCAGTCTCCCAGGGATGTCTTTCACGTTTAATTTGAATGGTCATATCCACATAATTCAGCAGGTGACTGGTGCTTCTGGTTGGTAGTTGGCAGGCAGGCTTAGTTGATAAACAAATGTGTTAGCGTCTGTCTCCAAGAGGAATCTGACCCCATACATGTACTTGCAAATCTTCTTAAGTGCCTTCATCAGTCAACGGGACTCACGTTTCACCCTGTCATATCTATTCTTACCTCTGTTCCACAGCCAGCCTTCATTGCGATATCGCTACCGGTTGTTGTTTTTGTTTTCCTGCTGCAGGATTTCCCCCCACCCTTTTATGATAAAGTCAACTCCCACAGCTATTTGCCCGGCTCCGTTGCTAATATCAAACATCTTCAATGCACGGGCATTTGGAGAGCTTCCTTCAAGATTGTCATAGCGTTGTTTTCGTCAGGCTCCACTTGAAACTTGATGTACTTTCGCAAGATTCAGGACATGGGGTCTGCAACTACTGTGTACTCAGTGACTCTTATCAGGTAGTATGTGCAAAGCCCAAGTGCTGCTCTGCACTCGGTACGGTTGTCGCACGAGGGCCAATTCTACACATTGTTGACCTTTAATGCATGCGACCACTGTCCTGCTTAGCAACAAACAAACTGGACCATTTTTATCCCGTTCTGGCAGCTGTCAAATTCTTTCCCGACATATTCCCACGAGTTCTCTCCACATCAGCAAGTACGTGTTCAAGGTTCTTGAGGTGTTCCATACCATCCCTCAAATTACAGGCAGTCATTCAACCTACTCCTCTCTGTATTAACTCGTTGGGCCGTTCAGTTGGATATCATTGACAAATACTTCCACGATTCATCCCAGGTAAGAGTTCAGTCTTTTCCTAGATACTCTGCCAAATGCTGATGCTGAATTCGTACCTCCCTATACCAGTTTGGTCAGCCGATGGATGCCTTGCGTTGTCTGGAAGGCCATATAGTGTCGCCTTTCCTCATGCAACATTTCTTGGTCATACTCTAAATGGAAGCCAATCAATGAAGATATGGGCATTCTGGCAAAGGTTTCAGAAGACTCTTTGACATTAGGCAGTATCTTGGTGTCTTCCAGTGCATGTTGATTTGCACTCACGGCAGAGATGATGAATAGGTACATCGTATTATTCTTTGAAACTGAGAAGACAGTATTCCAGTACAGGCCCCAAGCGGGCTGAAATAGGCCAGGCCAAACCCTCACTTGGATTATGTCTTTTTCGACAGCATTGACATTCTTCGGTATGTGGAATGCACAATCCTTCCAGACATTGTAACCGGACTCCAGCCAGACATGGTGGGTTGGCATGACCTCATTGTTGATTGTTCCCAGTTCCTCCCATGTCCATGAAAGTGGATGCGCTCTATTCAACAGAATACACAGGAGGGCTTCCTTTTCCATTGGTCTCAATCTGCTATCTATCCGTAGCTCTCGTAATTACTCAGCTGTCGATCATCCCCCTGTTAATCTGTGGGAGACTGCTTGAATAAACCACTCATTCCAGGGGCCTGTTATTAGTACGGCCTGGGCGAAAGCTCTTCCATTCCAGTCGAGTCTGGCTTCCAGTGTACTTCCATTCGACACGGCAACAGACTTTAATTTCTAGACAACACATTTGTAGTGGCCACACACTGAGGCTGTTTCGGTGTTTACCACTATGTTCCACTTCGTCAAGTTATAGTACACAGAAAGTGGTTTAATTTGACTAAGTTCCGGAGCAATGCGATTTTTTGAAATGCACTCAGAAGTCTTGGATTCTCACCCAGTTACACTCGTTTCCTTCACAGCAGCCTCTTCTCCAATCGACAAGTCTTCCGTTACCATCCTCCTACCCTGCCCTCCAATTACCCATTTTTTCTCCTCTTCCCATTCATCCTCCCACTTTATACCAGTCCCCATTAGCTTCCTCACTGCCTTCGATAGCCCCCCTTGTCTGACTGAGTGTTTTCCTACCTTAAATGTTTCCTACTCTTTCCCACTGTATAATCCTTCTACATTCCTTGCAAGAGCCCTCCTCCTATCAACCAACTCCTTCTCTTTTCTGCATCCACTATTTGAGCCCTACTCATTCCAATCTTTCATCGCAGAACCTTCCAATCTCTTTCCTTCAAAGTGCCGGGCGCAATCCATTCTAGTCGTTCTTACTTTAACAAAGCATATAAGTTTCCTGAGCTACATGCGAATCATTTCCTCTACTGCTATGGAAAGGTAGCGACAATCATCCCCTGCTCTGACCCTGAGATGGTGATCTTCAAACTAGCATCATCCAGGTTTCTCTCACACTTTTGAATGTGCGTTTTCCAGGGATGGCCCGAAATAACCTATACGGATGCAGAATTTCCTAAGAAGATAGCCGCAGGCATGACGATACCATGGGCATTGACATGCACGGACTCTGCGACCTTCGTCAAAGCAGACTCATTGCCATCAGCAGTGATTATATTCCTGTTGGCATGCATCCGCCCAACGTTCAACTTTCCGGCGACCTCTTCACTCATGAGGCAGATCCCAAATCCGCAATTGAAGACTATGGGAAGTTTCTGCCTGTGTCTCATTCCGAGAATGATTGACAAGGCCCTGGTTAATGTTAGCAACGGGTCCGGGTAACCCGCTAGCGGTTCGGGTTTGGACCGCAAAAACGGATCGCTTTAGTTTTAGACCCGTCCAAAATCCCGACCCATTGACTCGTGGTGGGCCAACGCGGACCTGTACCCGTCAACCTGTGGGTTTCCCCGGGTTTGGCTGGACCCGTCGGTCCCAATCTCCAGTTCCGCATTTCGGGTTTCACATTTAGGGTCGCATTCTGATATGTTACTGTTGATCGTAAAATATTGACATCGGTACGTCACAGTCCATTTTCAATGTATTGGCCACCTCAATGATCAAAACAAATAGTCACACGCGCCCTACCACATCCTGAAAATGAGCATCAACAGGGCATCAACGATTTTGGGTAGTGCATTTTCGGTAATATGAGTGGCGCTTAATCACAAGCATCCATAAACAAAGTAATGTCAGCCTTTATGGGCAATTATGGACGGAATATTCCTGCCACATCCTCCAGGGCAGTAACATCTCATTTCATTTACAGAGCTACTGCTAAGTATTCGTGATCCTTTTAGCGTACAAAAACAGTCAAAACTATGTATATAGACAATAACGGCCACATTGCTCTGTATTTAACCAGAAGGGAAGGCCAACAATCGTTGACTCTCCGTTGACGCTCATTTTCATGATGGGGCAGGGAGCATTTCACTTCCTCTTTTGCCTATAACGGCAGTCAATACTTTGTTTATGACTATGTGCCACCAATCGCCCACAAGATTACGCAAGATACGTGACCAAGAATTGTTGACGCTCCGTTGACGATCATTTTCATGATGGGGTAGGGAGCTTGTTATTATCTCTTTGGCCTATGTGAGCAGCCAATACTACGTTTATGACTACGAGCAACCTATCGCTCCGCAGATCACCCAAGGTACATGACCATAAATTGTTGACCCTCCGTTGACACTCATTTTTATGATGGGGCAGGGAGCGTTTTGCTGTCTCTTTTGCCTATAAAGGCAGCCAATACTTCATTTATGACAATTCACAACCTATTGCCCCCCTGATTATCCAAGTTACATGACCAAGAATCATTGACGTTCCGTTGACGCTCATTTTGCCACGGGTGTATGCACATCATGCAATTATATGATTTCGCATAGTCTATCATTCACGTCGATTTGGCAGCCTTTCTAGTATTTTCATTTACTTTCTTCTAGATCACTACATTGTTCTGTAATAATACATATAAGTATATCCTTTAAAATATACTTTACAGTATCCGCAAATTCAGGATAATAATAATCACCAAAATGCCGTGCCATTCGATCAATGCTAGTCATCACTGCCAGGTTCTCTCAACAGGCTGCTCTGGGCTTCAAAATGAATGTTAGCTGCATTACCACACAGCAGATAGTGTACTAACCAGTGGATGTTCCGTCATCAAGCAGCATATCTGGATCAAAATCTGTATCGTGCTTGCTATCCAGGGCAGATATATGGAGGGTATATGAGTCAGCACAGGGAAGAGATGAATGTGAGAACGGATATCCGGCCGGCAAATTGATGATTGCGAGACGTTGAGCTCTGAAAGTATCACCGGTTAAGGCGAGTGGTGTTCCGGGCCGAAGTGGCATCGGCTCAGGAGTCAGCTCTGGAGTCGGCTCTGGAGTCGGCTCTCGAGTCTGCTGTCTGCGTCGGTTGGGCGGAGGTGCACCTGTTCCTTTGCAACTCCAGCGTGTCTGCGGGATTTTCGCGGTGCCATTTGTGCAAGGAAGGCATCCGGGTGTGTGGTTTTGACGAAGCATAGCCAGGTGTCTTTCTTTCGCAGCCTTCACCTGTTTATGCCCAGGAAACTCAACACCCCGCTTCTTCTCTTCTCGGACCTTGGCACGAGGTTTCTTGATTAGGTATTGCGTTTCCTCTATTGTGGCCCGCGAAAACCCTCCTTTCACCATTTTGGTCATGGTCAAGGCCAGGCGGATGTCAGACTGTTCCAGCTGTACACGACCACCTTGCCTTGCCATCGTAGCAGACATGTTGAATACCTACAAGAAATCAGTTGCTGCATCAAACAATGAGATGTGGCTATTACCTCAACCATATACGCTTCTGTAGCCTCCTCTAAGGTGATTAAAGCCTGTGTTGTCCACTCCCAGAGATGCTTATCACGAAATTCGTCCGCGAAGATCCCAGAGCTTGCAACATCATGATGTTCGATTTCGCGGACTGTGCAGACAAATTCCTTGGTCGACCATGCAGGGTTCCCATTATGGGCAGCAATAAATCGGTCATGTAGCCTACGGCATACATCCGCTGCATGGAATATGGTTAATTGACTGCCATGGACCACGGTATGGATATACTCAAATCCAACTGCATGCTGCTTCTTACTAGTGCTGCTTCTAGTCTTATGGACGATTTTTAAATGTGCAACCTGGGTCATATTTTTGGTGGCTGCATTGGTAGCGTCACGGTGGACTAACTGGTGTCTGCGTTCTTGCTGTGTGCCAATAAGTGACGTATTTGTCGAAGTGCCTGCCAATTGGCTGGATTCAGATCCGCTCGGACCTGGCTGAGGTGGTTGTGTATCCATCATTTGCTGGTGTGGAATTGCAGAGGAAGATGATAATGAAAAGAAGTGGGAAGTCCTGAGGATTATATAGTTAGCATCATGCCAGAATGGAATATTTAGCTGCCATCATGTGCGTTATACTCAAGATGGATCCTGCTGCGCACAGCTGCAAGCTGCAGGAGTTCCCCACAGCCCTGAGAAGTGTAATATGTCGGTCTGTTGTCGTTTGTTTGTTTACAGGGATATATTGCGGTGTACAACAGCCAGAATCGTATGATTCTCACATATAAATAGACCATTGTTCGAAGGAAAGGACCTCGGCTGATGTTTGTCTCAAAGAATCCCCGGGATAATATATGAAACCGACACTAACAATCAAGTGATATTGTACGCTTAGCCTAACTATTCCCGATTTATTGATAAGGAAAAGGGAGGTTTTGCTTTGTTCTAGATGAGTAAACGTACTAACCTTGACATAAAAGACACAGCTTGCCTCCATATTGTCCATATCTTACAACATCCAACATCTCACCCAACAAAGTCAACGCAAACTACAATGGTCAAGGCTCCGAAAAAGAACTTTTCGCCACTTCCGGCTCCCAGATACGGCAAATCGACAAAGCGGTCTACCCAATGATGTCATAAAGCGAATGAAGGAAAGAGCGGCTTTGAGGCAGCAAGAGTCCAAGTCCTTGGGGCATTGCACAGCTTAAGATCTAAAAGGAAGCTTGCAGCGGAGAAACGACAAGAAACGCACTTCTTAATCAATGAAGAGAAAGAGGAATGGATGGAGGATGATGTTGAGAGAGAGACCGCTGGGGCAAGAAAGCGAGTGGAAGATGCAGAGGCAGCTGTTCAGCAAAAGCAGGAAGATATGAAGCATGCTGAAATCACAGGATTGACAAACAAAGAGCCTGCAAAGACATTTCAGGAGATGATGGTTGGTATCCGAGACAGTCTGAGTGATCTTGCAAGTTCGAACGATGGGGAGGATGGAGAATATCATAATGAAGAGACACAGCAGGGCAAGCTGAGCGAAGATGACGAACCCAGCTGGGTGATGGGCACAATCACCAAAACAGTCCAGCAGCGCATGGAGAGGTTTCGACAGAAGCGGGTTAAGCTTAACAAATTGACACCACCAGGATTGGAGGATGCAGCCGACTACTTCCGTGACAGAGATAATAAGTACAGCACATATGAATTGATGGTTCCAGCCGCCGTCCAACCGCAAACGAATGATAACGCTGCGGTACCTACACTGACAACATTTGGAGAGCTTATGGAGTGTCTTCAGATTCTCCTTGGAATATCGCCAATGCCGCGAGGGACACCTCGACCAGGAAGTAGTCATATGAGGCTAGGTTCGATGAAGCTGCAGTCGAACACGAGCATATCCAGTCATCAGCCCGCTGCAGAGCGCAATCTGCCACCTTTGCTGAAATTCAAGCCTGATGAACCAGTAAGCTTTAACCCCTGCATATAGCCTCCAGCTAATCACTATATAGATTTCCGATTCGAATGAAAACATGGTGACAGCTCCTGCGTCTGTGGAGGAATGGCTAGGCAAACTGTTTTTTTTGACGTCATATCGTGCTGAAAAGTAATTTTTTTACCAATTTTGCTATGCATCAGCTTTTTCTTAATTTCTGTAACCAAATTGTGAGACATGAAAATTCATCTGTGCATGTGCAAGGGTCGAACGCACCATGTGAAAGTTCTGGAATCCAAATCACGCGGAAAACTGGCCAAAACATTCGATTTCTATCTGCAGGTGACTGGTAAGCGACACAGCAAAAGCTAAATTAGTGACGAAATATACTAACAAAATTTAAGTGAGTGATGTCATAGGTGTCATAGAAGGAGTGGTCAGTGCTCAAGACAAATCTGTCTCAACGATGACTGTCATGCCGTATTCATCCATGTATCCAACTGCATAACTCTCTGCACAGACCTCGTACACATGGTTGAGATATTTGAAATTGATTATGGTACATCATGGAAATCGAAGAGAAGGAGCTGGATAAGGAATGGTGAGGAACTCGAGCTATATTGAACAAAAACTAGTGGAATGATTTAAATGCTGCAAATTGCCGGCCAAAAGCGGCAGAATGTAATAGGGCCACCTCATCGCTTGCTCAGGTAGCATGGACAGCTGTTGATCAGAAATTGAGAGGTAATCAAACTCCTGAATGCAAACGATAATACATACAAACGCAATATTGGATGTCAATACTGTGTATATGATTGGTTGCATACAATTATTAAGTGTATAAAGGCTGTTTTGATGTGATTAATGTGAGTGTCAACAGAGTGTCAATGATTTTTAGTGTTACACATTCGGCAATCAAAGGGCTGCATTGTCAGATCCTTCCAAAGTGAATGTATTGGTCGGCGTTATAGTGAAAAAGACAAATACCATGATCATTGCCATATCCTAAAATTGAGTGTCAACGATTTTTGGCACTGCATCATGGAAAATCCAGAGGGCTGTGCGGTGACGTTTACTCATAATCGAACTATCGGCATCCTTTCTAGGCAAACATAGTTACGACAACATCGCTACTATGTTCTAACAATGAGCGTCAACGGAGCGACAACAACTTTTGGCCTTGCATCATTAAAAATGCGAGGGCTGTGCGGCAACGTTTATCTATAATCGAACTGTCGGCCGCCTTTCTAGGCGATAATGGTTGCGACAACATTGTTACTATGTCCTTATAATGATCGTCAATGGAGCGTCAATGACTTTTGGCCATGCATCTTGGAACATTCAATGGCTGAGCGGCAACATTAAGCCATAATGATACTATCAGCCATCTTTCTAGGCTAAAATCGTTGCGACAACATGGCGACTATGTCCTAAAAATGAGCGTCAACGGATCGTCAACAATTTTAGGCCTTGCATCTTGGAAAATGCAAGAGCTGTGCAGCAACATTTTGCCATAATTGAACTATTGGCCACCTTTTTAGGCGAATGGGGTTGCGACAACATCGCTACTATGTCCCAAAAATGAGCGTCAACGGAGCGTCGATGATTTTAGGCCTTGCGTCCTGGAAAATACAAGAGCTATGCGGTGACATTCAGCCATAATCGAACTATTGGCCGCCTTTTAAGCAAAAGGAGTTGCGACAACATCGCTACTATGTCCTAAAAATGAGCGTCAACGGAGCGTCAACAACTTTTGGCCTTGCATCTTGGAAAATGCAAGGGCTGTGCGGCGACATTAAGCCATAATCGAACTACTGGCTGCCATTCTAGGCAAAAGGAGTTGCAATAATATCGCTACTATGACTTAAAAATGAGCGTCAACAGAGTATCAACAACTTTTGGCCTTGCAACCTGGAAAATGCAAGGGCTGTGGAGCGACATTAAGCCAGAATCTAACTATCGGCCGCCTTTCTGGGCAAAACTGCTGTCCAAGACATTGTCACCATGCTTCAAAAATGAGCGTCAACAGAGCCTCAACGATTTTAGGCCTTGCATCTTGGAAACTGACGGGGCTGTGCGACATTATTGATTCATAATCGAACTATCGGCCACCTTACTAGTCAAAAATGCTTGTGACAAGATTGTAATTGTGTCCCAAAATGAGCGTCAATAGAGCATCCACAGAACATCAACAATTTTTGACATTGCATCTTGGATAATCTAACGGCAGTAGAACGCAGAGAACCCACAATGAACCTATCGGCAGCCTATGTTGGCTAACATGCTAGTGATGATATCGCATCCGCCTCCTACAATTGAGTGCCCACGGAGCGTCAACAATTCTTGTCGAGGCTCAGAACGCTACACAGCAATGAACTGCATTGTGCTGTTCCTAAATCGAGTTCTACATAGTCAGTCTTTGCAATCTGTCTGTGTATACAACTTCACAAATATGCATGCAATGTCTTACCGAACTGATTTTTTTGCTTGTAGCTGTACAGTCAATATTTAAGAACTCGCAGTCTGCTATACAGTAACGTTACTTTCGGCAGTCTTCCAGGTTGAATGAAACAGGTTTCTAATTCTTACCACCATGTCAGATTCAAAATCTTTGAACACATCATTGCTCGAAGTAATGATCTCATCCAACAATGAAAGCGTCTTTATTCATGATTGAAGCGACCATACTTGACTAATCATATTGGATGATTGGTGGGCTTCAATGAATGTAGGCTCGAAGCGGCCTATTGCCTGGAATAATTCTAGACATGCCCCTTCGTGGCAATTCTATTTACACTGTGGAATTGAGGAGACCGGCAGCCCTGGTATCATATGTATCGTTTGCCATAAAGTTCTTCGCCATCCATCAGAAGATGGGACCAGCTCAATGGGGAATCACTTGCTGGCAAAAGCTCACATCGCAAAGCTAAACGAATTAACAGAGTCAGAGGTTACTGAATTGACTAGTTCGACGGCCGATAAAACAGTGTTGGCCATTCTGAAGAGAGAATGAATTCGAGGAATCACAATAGTATGTTTGTAGAGTAAAATGATTTTTGACGTCCAGTTTATTCCATATTGACCTAAATGACAGACAAAACGTTCCAAACTGGCAGTTAAGAACTGTGAAACATCCGAATTTCACCAAGACATGTAGAATAGCAACACCATGTTAGGATTTGTTTTGGCTCATATTCCATGGAACGCTATATTGAATCTGGAGCTCCGACGGTCATATGAAGCATCACGCCATGACCTAGTGCTGCCATCTGCTACGACCCTTAGCAACATATGCTGGAGGGCATATGCACTGACATTGGATGCAATTAAGCAGCAGTTGCCGTCACGAATTAAAGGTAGTTTACCTTTAACCGGATGGACATCAACAAACAAACTAGCCATAATGTCGGTCATTGCTGACTATATGGATCGAAATTGCGCACTGAGTGAAGTTGAACTCGGTTTCGATGAGGTTGATCACCAATTCTTTTCCTCTTTCGAACGCGAATTAAGAATGACAGGTCAAAGGCCAACATACTGGAGCAAGGCTAGCCATACATTTGAAGGAGGTGCTTGATCGTTTTGAGCTTACCGACGGCCATTTGCTTGGTATTATGACTGATAATACTTCCTGAAATTACTCGATGGCACGCGAGCTGCAATTAACACCTGAGTCCTCTGAAATCGAGTGGCCTGCATTGAGAAACTATATACCATGCATGGCGCACGTCATACAGCTGGCTTTAGGTGCATTCGTGAGCAGTCTCGGTGTAAAAGGCCGTACCTAATCTTGGGAAGCCCATGAGCGTGATCAGCAATTTGGAGAGAATGAAAGCATAGACATTGGGAAGAGTCAAAGACTTCGAAAAGACGGCAATGCTAGAATCAACAAGGTGTTGGCCATGAGACCAGGTTTAGCAAAGATAATTGAAAAAGTATGTATTTCATCTTATTTTGAAAGTCCTGAAACTGACCTGCATATAGCAGAGAATGCTTGCTGTATTGATTACACTGACACCTGGTCACCGAAACAAGTTCATTGAATGTCAAAAAGCCAAAGTCTGCATCTCTGTACTTCTGATTATGGATGTGAAGACACGTTGGAACTCAATACTGGAGTTGCTCGATCGCACCTACCGTTTACGGGAATTTACACGCCAGTGGCTCCAAAATTCAAAATACACTGATTACCGTCCACATTCCACAACTCAAGATGAATGGACCATTCTGAAGTAGGTTATGGAAGTATTGAGGCCATTCCAATATTGGACCCTGTGGATGTCGATGAAGCGTATTGTCACATTGCGTCACGTCATCACAGTATACAACGACATGTTCAATCACATGGATGGCGTGATGCGAACTTTGGCCAAGAAGAAGACTTCATGGAACGAAGACTTGTTCTTCGCTGTGACGTTAGCTCGACAGAAGCTGTCCAAACACTAGGCTGAAGTGACTCCAACAATGGGCATGCTTCTCATTTCTGCACTTATCCTCGATCTGTTCCGGAAGTTGCAATTGTTTAGAAAGTGGGTCATTGGAATGGATATCAATCCTGACAACAAGACATCCTATACTACCCAATACCAGGAGGCCTTTCGGAAGTAGGTGGAGAATGAATACTGTGCTAAATATCGATGTGTGCTGGTCAATAAACTCGAAAGCTTACTGAGCAGCCATCTGGTCCCCTCCGCAACGGCATCTGGATCCTGTCAATCATCCTTTGATACATATGATTTGTCCAGCAATGAAGAATACTTGACGCCTGACAATGTGGCTGAGACGACACCTGGACAAAGCGATCTCACAGCACGCCTATTGACCGCTACCAGGCTCTATTTGAATTCCCCGCCTGAAGCACCAAAGAACTGTGGGCAAATTAATCGAAATCTCAATGATTACCACTCCGACCCAATGGAGATTAGCACAATATTTTGAATACCGGACATAACAGACTGGTGGTGCCAACAGGGGGAAATGCACTCAAAGTACACCGATCTCTCGAATGTGGCACGCGCCATATTCTCTATCATACCACATCGTGTCGGAGTGGAGGCCAGTTATTCCCTTGGCCGAGAGGTTATCGGCTGGAGGCAGTCAAAACCACAGCTAAGACCCTTCACGAAAAGTTATTGTAACGCAGTTCACTCGAGGCAATGACGGGATTTTGGCGGGCGATACCCCGGTATCGGATGCGACGAACACTGAAAACGACTTGGAAATCAAGAAACACGCGGAGGAATAGAAATTGCACTGAATGGCCAAGGTCCATGACTTGTTGGAGATGTGGCAGGGCAGCCAGAACCTACGTGCTACGCAGAAGGAGTTGCGCGCTGACAACAAGCAGATGACAGCTGTTGAATACATTTCGGGCATGGAAGAGATTATCAAAGCCTCCTGGTCACACTTGCAACATGATGGTGCGGCTGCATTTAAATTGTCTGAAAGATCACCATTGCCACCAGCGTTGTCCGCAAAAGACCTCCCTGGAGGATGAACTCAAAGCTTAAATGTCCGCCAAATCCGAAGAATCAACCGTCATCCAGTCCAAAGCAATGAGGATAGCGCACTTGAAAGAATTTCGGACAACAAAAATTGGCTAAACTGGAATTGCGACTTGGATAATCCAAATGACAGCGAATGTTGTACGGTGGCGTGCGCTCGAGTAGTCAAGTGTGTGCGGGCGTACGCGAAGGTGTGTCTATTGTATCGTGTAACGAGACATGTCGCATCGACATAAGGTCGATCGATGACTAATGGTGCTAACTACAAAAGAGGCAAGTTACATCATAGTCCTTGGCATAGTGATATCCGTA
>Ga0307514_10000940_pt1 | contig 44153 bp, 48 predicted proteins | sample 16_EM_MG_FD_203088 | JGI IMG/M metagenome (GOLD analysis project Ga0307514, IMG submission 203088) | Populus trichocarpa ectomycorrhiza microbial communities from riparian zone in the Pacific Northwest, United States - 16_EM | ecosystem: Host-associated > Plants > Roots > Unclassified | place...
AGCCGAACGCGAAATAAGTGCGAATAAGCGCAATAAGTCAATAAGTAGCAGAAATATGTAAAACAAGTGCAAATAAGCAAGATCGAGGTTTGCTGATGTTGCGAGAATAAAAGCCGTACAGTTTCTACTCTACAACAGTCTTTTGGGAGCCCGATGAGTACAAGGGGAAACAGCCTGCTCAGACAAACAGGCAATCTTTCGGCTGCGACTCCTGCCTAGAAATGTGAAATGACCGTAAGCGTTGGTTTCTCCACGAGTTGATTACCCGGGTGCGCATTCAGCTTGCGTAGAAACTGGATAAGACAATCGTAGGTACTAGGCGAGCCCTCCGTCGCCGAGTGGCGAGATGATTTTATTTGACTATGGTGGTGATCCTCCAGTGTTAGATTTCACCGCGTCCGCTCAAACAGTTGTCCTCGTAGAAGAATGAACAAACAGGGACGTAACCCACGACTATCATACGGTGCCGTTGAGAGTTTCTGTGTCATACCGGGGAATCAGCGACAGAGCTCAATCCAGAGGCGCACATATAGGGAATTAAAGCCCATCTATTATTTCCATGCGTACAGAAACTTCATCAAAATCGTAAAACAATGTTTTCGTGATAAAAAACCTGGGTATATTATTGACGCAAACCGAGCGTCAGCTGCAACCCTTCGACCCACAATCCCGCAAAAATCTTGCACGATCCCAAGCAATCCACGCGTCTAAGACCACCGTGGTAGGCCTCATCCCGCATGTCGGTGCTCGGTTGTAAGGTGACACGTTCGCGGAACGAGTTCGCTACAATCCTCGAGTTGCGCTTTCCATGAGACTTGATGGCATCATACTCTGCGTGAGTGAGTTGCGTCTGAAAGTAGTCATGGATCGAATGGAGGATGTCCGTTATCCGGATCGACCGACGCTTATTTATGGTGATTGGTTCCCAATTCCACCGAACCCCTGGCTGGTCGAGGAAGCAGATATCAATGTGTAGTGTGTGTGTTGGAGGAGTCGTAGCCGATTGGTTTGCGTTTGCGAGGAATGTATCATCGTCTTCCACGTGTCTTGCCATTCTTGCAGGGTCGGAGACATGCCAGTCGATCAAATTTCCTTCCAACGGGTTCAACGCGATCAATGGGTGGAGTGTAACCCCGAAGCGGTGGTCAAAGGCTGTGCAGTCGGAAGAGGAATCGGATGAATCGGATGAGATGGGGCTCGGGAGAAGTCCCAGGCCCATGGGCTCGCCATTTCCACTTCCGACGTCAACAAAACGCGGGGAGGATGGACTGTAATTTACCAAAGGATTGGGGAGAGGAAGGTGGGACGCAGGGGAAGGGGTGTAGGTAAGGGTTCCGTGCTGAGTATCCCAAGTGAGATGAGTGGGTGCAATGTTTCTCAAGTCTTGCAAGATCGAGTCGGGGAAAGTGTTCTGGTGGGGAGTTCGTGGAATGGCGGAGATTGGGGTCAAGTAAGAAATGGGAGTTGATTGTACAATGTGATGATCCGGAGGAAGGTTGGCATTTAGGGTGGCACAAGTACCCCTCGGAGTGGGGAGTGCGTTGACTAACACGATTCAGTGTCCAGTAGACCACAGGAACAGTGTGCATACCTGGCAGCTGCAGCGTGCTCAGTGGGACTGTTTGGGCGACGGGGGTCTTCTTTGGACTCTTGGGGACCCGTGGCGATTTATGTTGGTACGTCGGCGTCGGCGTGTATAAGATCATCTGCGGCTTGGGTTCGTCTGGCTGGGGAGGCGGAAGGCGCGGGCCGGGCTTGTACTTGATGTCGATACTATAGCGATCGTCGCTGTCTGCAGCTTGTATGGCTACGGGGGATCAGGACAGTGTAGTGAAACGGAGCTGAGAGTTCCTACCCATTGGGTAAAAGACCTGGGTTGTTGTGGCGAACTTGCTGGGCAGACACCCGAGCTTCTGCGCAGTTTTTCCGAGCCAACACAATTTAACATCTGTGGTCGAATATACAGCCATTTAGAGACTTGGAGAGAGAGCGGGAGGGGATTGAGCCTCATTACCCTCATCCGACGCAAGGTTTTATAATCAGAGACTGTGGCGTCGCACGTCCGAGCATCGCAGAAGGACTTGAATGGCCCTCACGAAAGGGAATAATGGCTCAGCCCCAGCGACAGTGTACTGAACATTGAATAATTCCGACGGGTTTGTGTAATTCTCGGACGTTCCTGTCATTATCACAACAGCAACCTATACAGGTCCCAAGTGGCGAGCGACTAGCGGTGGTTGTTGGCGGAATCAAAGCGTCGAAAGCGGGTGAGCAACGCTTCCTCTGTGCTCAGCTGCATCGCCTGATGAATGTGTGGAGGGAGAGCATCGCACGATCACACTTTACTAAAAATAGGAGACAAATAGATATATTTGGTAATTAACTAGGGTTAGGGTTAGGACTAATTACCGGCCAAAAAAAAGGGCCTGCCCAGCCCGAGGGCCGAAGCAGGACAGGGAAATATTGAGAGGGTGCATGAACCGGAGCCCATACAAACCACAGATCTCCTCTGAGGACAGGGTCGCCGTGCTATGGAAGAGCCCTATCGCCCGTAATCCCAATACATGAAGGGGATCACGCCCTCAAGGTAAGTATGAAGAATTCTAGTCAAACCACTCGAGACTTTATACTCCCCAAAATCTGCGCACGGACCATGTTTGGCCTAGTTTATCTCCTTCGTCTAATTAATCCTCACCGCATTTACCCGATCCTCCCGGTTATTCCATTCCCCGATAAAAGTCCTCTCGCATGAGAAAACGTGATCAGAGAAAAATAGCTGATAGCACCACTTCTTCCCTCTTGCTTCCAGAAACCCTCTTCCCACCATGACCACCGAGAGCAAATCCGACGACCTTTCCCCCGCATATAACAACGCTGACGCCTCAGAATTGGCTTCCACCATGGATCAGGATGAACTCCAGCTGGTAATAGGCCCTTGAAGGATCGGGAAATTCTCTATGCATCGTGTTCTGCTGTGTCATATCGGTAACGTCCTGTTCTTGGTGTTCCACACTGGAATGGCTACGGGTATCCGTACGTATCTCTTCCGACCTCTCGGTCGAGATGCACACGGATTGAGATCATACCGTTCGAACCTGATCAGCGCTCATACCTGCGTAGGGAAGCCCCCAGCGTCCTTCACCACTTTCTTACCGTCCTCCCTCTTTCGCGAGGGAGGACCAATACATAATTACTGATCCTTTGCCTTTTCGTGCCGCGTTTAGACAAAGTTGGGGTACAAACAAGTATGTTACAATACGCGTTCAAATCCATCGTAATCAACCATTTGCAGCAACTCCACCGTAGCTGGAACCTCGTCGAAAGTTTTGCCGCGAGTTTTGTCGCAATGAACTTTATCGGCGGTGTTAGGTACGCGAAACCAACTCAGCACCCGGCGGGTATCGGAGTCGGGAAATAACACCGCAGACAGGGCAGGCTTTTTCCTCGGTTTGCTCGCTGGAGGTCCGGCCGCCGTTTGGTAAAATCTAGCGCCACCTCGTGGATTCTGATGTTCCACTGATACGATCCAGGTCTTCGTATATCATCTCCATCGTGTTCATGGTGATCACTGCTGCTGTCTTGGCGGAGATCTGTTCGGCCCTACCCCTTAGCGGGTCCATCTACATATGGGCTGCCGAAAGTGCCGGTCCCAACTATGCCAGATTCTTTGGTTTCGTAGTTGCCTGGTGGTCCTCGACCGCCTGGATGACATTCGCCGCCGGTAATTGCCAGGTCAGTGTTTCTTGATCCCATAGGCTCGGACGCTTCGCTGACCCCCTGGACTTATGCATAGACCACTGCCAACTATATCGTATCTCAATTGTCGGTCTGGGAGATCGATTTCCCAGGAGGGACACACAATGACAATATCAAGTGGCGTGCCCTCATCTGGGCCATCTCCGAGGGTATTCTGGTGTTGTCCATCGCCATCAATTACCTCCCCCCTAGATTGTATTCCCTCGTGTTCAAGTTCTCGGTCTGCCTCTATTTCGTCGATTTCCTTCTGTGCCTCATCTGGCTTCCCATTGGGGTGTCGAAAACATATGGGTTCCGTACTGCAAAAGAGGTATTCACTGCGACATGTCAGTGTTCTTTTTCAATTGACATTGAACCCTTCTGACGACGTGAAATCGAACAGATAACGGTACTGGGGCCCCAGCTGGGTGGAACTGGATGTTGTCCTTGTGGGTTTCGACCGTTGTATCCCTCTTTGTCTCTATACTCACTCCTTGCAGCTTATTCACAGCCGGAACGATGATCGGTTTCGATGCTTCTGGTCACATTGCAGAGGAAACCCGTAACGCCAGGCACGTTGAATCCTATCCAACTCTTCCTGACCACTTTCTGACATAAGACTACAGCATCGTTGCCGGTCGTGGTATCTTGACCAGCGCTATCGCCACCGGAATCATGGGATTCATTACCACCATCCTCTTCTTGTTTTGCACCCCGGATTTGGATACTCTCTTTTCCTTGGATGCCCCCCAGCCTTTCGTCCAGATCTACGCCATGGCCTTGGGGAAAGGACCTAGTATTTTCATGACCATCATCGCAGTGTTGGGTTTGATTCTGGTGAATCCCGTTCCGTCGTATTACCCCCCTTCCCCCGACGATTGACAGCGCCTTGTGCCAGAGTACCAGTGTTGCAATTGTCGCCGCCTCCCGTCTCATTTTCGCTGTGGCCCGGGATGGCGTCCTACCCCTTTCCTCCTGGATCGGCAAAGTCGACGAACATAAACAACCACGAAACGCCGTAACGGTCATGTACATCTTTGGTGCCGCACTCCTTTGCACGATCCTTCCCAGCCAAGTCGCCTTCACTTCTCTCATTTCTGCGGGTGGTATCCCTACCACTGCCGCGTACGGGCTCATCGCGTTGCTGAGGTTGTTCATGACCCCGGATGATTTCAAGTCGTCGAAACTCAAGTTGGGTCCCTTCGCCAAGTACTTTTATGTCGCGGCGGCGTTTTTCAACGCTATCGTGTTTTCGGTCCAAGTTTCGCCGTTCTTTTTCCCTGTCACTGCAGAGACGTTCAACTTTGTGAGTTGACTATTATTTCTCTTCACGAACGTGGATCGCTGATATGTTGTGCGACTTCTGTGGTAGGCTGGAGTCATTTTAGGCGCAGTCACCATCCTTGCGATCTTAAGTTGGTGGTTCACCCCCGAAGAAAAATGGCTTCCCAGGGAACAAGTCATCCGGGTTCTACAGACTGCTGATGAGGAACCCATCAGTGCAACCTAATCCACTCAAAGCTCGCGTAAGAAATACTTCCAATCTTGAATCGTTTGCGTTCAATATTCAATGGCTATAAAGGTGATTATAAATACAAAAGGTAGCCTACAAACTTCTTGGTATCGAGATTCGATGAGATGCGTTGCTTGTTATACAATGGTAAAAAACCCTTTGGACCACGCTCACCAAAACCAAGTCTAAAAAAATCATTGAACTGTTTTCTCTTGGGACTTCCTCGCTTCCCTCTTGGCCTTCTCCTCCTCGACCCACTTCCCGGCGCACTCGACAGCCCGATGTGGTTGGTTCTTGTGCATCAAGAGATATCCTTGCAATGCGGCCATCGAGAACTCCCTCTCGGGAACCGACTCCCTGAACTGCTCCACGAGAACATCAAGTTCCTCAAGTGGGATCTTAACGTCACGCTTCCTTTGACGAGCGATGGCAGCGAGAGATTGACCCCGCGCTTCCGTCGGCAACTCGACGTCGATGAGTTTCTCGGTTTCGGCCTCGACCGGAGTACCGTAGCCAGAGTCTGAAGCTTTGCGATCACCATCTCCGTCTTTTGAAGCCGCAGGATCCTTGGACAACGACCGCTGAGTGGTGCTGGAGCGAGGGGTGGGGAGGTAGAACCGCTTGAACAGCTCCCCAACTTGAAATTTACTGGCCTGTTTGAACTCGACGTGGACATCCATCCTTCCAGGACGTCGAAGTGCGGCGTCGAGAGCCTCGTACCGGTTGGTGGTCGCGAAGAGCAGGCGTCCCTCTTGAGCACCGACTCCGTCGAGGGCGTTCAACAACCCACTCAGAGAAATCTTGGTCGACCGATCTTGAGGAGTCGCAGACCCATTAGGTTTCTTGGTTCCTTCTGATACCTCTCCTTCACCAGGAAGATCCCGACTTATCGTATGGTGGAACGCGGCATCGATATCCTCCATGAGCGCAATGCAATGCTCAGGAAGGTCCGCAATGAGCGCCTGTAAAGAATTGTCGTCCAAACCGGCCCGAGAGAGCGAGATGACATAAACGTCCAAATTGAGTTCGCCGGCGATGCTTTGAATGAGTGACGTCTTTCCGGATCCGGGAGTTCCATACTATGGCGAAAGGTCAACAACGATGGTGACTTTTGCAAGTATGGTGGACGTGAACTTACGAGAAGGTAACCTCGTCGGAACGGAATCCCGCGTTCCGAGTACCATTCTTTACTTTCCAAGAAATCAAGAGCATCCTCGAGGATGGCTTCTTTCACACCTGCGTTGAGGATGATGGATTTGAGGGGGCGCTTAGGGCGAGAGGTGATGAAACGCCATTCGTTCCGAATGTCAGAAGCGTAGACCGAAACCTGCTCTTCTCTCGCCTTTTGCCAGCACTCCCTAGCTTCGTCAAGGATGTCTTGGAGGATTTTGTGGCTCCCGCCAAGAATGCTGTACGACATAATTCAGCTAGCTGGCAAACCGATAACGTCGATTTCATCCTCACCTGAGGTGCAAAGATCGCGTAGGGCGGTAGCTCATACCTTCGGCCTTCGACCTCATCACCTTAACGTACCGCCTCTTGTACCAGAAAGTGAACGTGTAATCGTAGGCCACAACGAAGCGGACTTTTTTACCGTCCGACTTTGGGTTGCCGTATTCATCCATGGAGGTTTCCAATCCGAACGACGAAGTGCTGATGGCAACTTTCCTCGCCTTGATCCATGCCGGATGTTGTGAAAGCCACACCATCATCCAGTCTGTAGAGATAACCCATGGTCAGCATCGACACCTGAGGGAAACTGGGAGATGCAAACACCCACCATAGCTATGATCATCATCCTCAAAGTCGATGGTGATCCAAAACGAATCAACGGTGTTGTACCAAGCCTGGAAGGCGAACCTCCGACACGTCTCGAAGATACCTCCGATGAAGAATAGCTTTAGCCAATCTTGGAATCCGGTGAAAGAGAACAAGATGGTGGCGAGGGTTGCGATGGAAGGCTTCTCGGCGAGGGTGTTGGTGATGTTTGTGAGGTTTGCTGAAATATTCTTAAAGTCCATCACGCTAGCGTCAAGGAGAGAGAGAGGGAGGGGGATGTGAAGGAGGGGGAAAGAGACCCTAGAGTCTTACCATATCCTTTGAGACCTGGGTCTTTATACTTACTTAACCGATGCCAGTCCGACGACATTGAGTCACGAATGAGTCGAGGTGTGAGTCTACCAAACTCAAATAATTCCCGCTCCACCTTCACGCCTATACCCGGGCTGCGCCACCGCTTGCCACACATCCGGACAGCCAGTCGCTTACGATATTCAATGAGCCGGTCGGAATCGGCGGTGCCATTCCCAATAGCACAGGTTCTTCTCTTGCCAGGAGGCCGAGGTCGGGCATGCTGACGCAGGACTCGAGCATCGAAAAGTTAAGCTAGGAGCCACTAGGCACACGCTGGAACAGCTATATTGACTCCGACATCGGTTCATCCGAACACCAGGTGGTCCTCGATGTCCATATGGAAGGTCACCGGTCACCGATAGCGGATGACAACACTACGACGTAACCCGATAAAACCTAGAGTTCGCACCCATCGCCAAAACACATGATCGGATAGATGCACTCGTCAACACAGAAGCAGAAGATGACGCTGGACTAGCGAGATGTGGTAACCGCCCACTTGTGAAAAACTTACGCCTAAAAAGACTAATAAAGCTAGCTTCGTGGGCGTCCTGCATAGCTCCCCTCTTGATCTGCCAACGATCCCGTAAAGCGTCCCCAGGCTTCCGCACGCGTTGCCACAAGTCGCTTCAACAATCTCCTTACGTGGGGTTGTGGGTGCACAAATACTGTCAGAAATTCCATCCAAGTGTCAAGGCCGTCAGAACGGCTCGGTGTCTTACGTCACGTTGGTAAGATTTTCGGCGGAAATCTCGCACTTTCTGACCGCCCGTTCTGATTCTCCGGTGTTCAGTACACACGAACCCAGACCATCGGTAAGATCCTAGGTTCAGGAATTCCCAGGTCCCCGGTAGTCCGCCACCGCCTGCGATGGCTGACCTCCGCGGTGGGTCCCAGAAAACGGACATCATGGCTCAGTGGTCCTAGCGTATGGACGTACCTCTAGCCTGAGAGACTTCTAATCGTTTTGAAAGTCCGCACATCCCACAACTGCGCTACCGGCTCCAGACACCAGGTAGCGATAGGAAAGAGAATTTTCGCCTCATGCGAGAGGCCAGGCAGCTGCAGACACACTGTAGACACACTTGGAATCCTGGGCTCGGTTCGTTTCTCCTCGGTAGTGGTTGATGGTGAAATTCAGCAACCAACTAACCACAAGCAGGACGCCGTACCCTTCACCTTGCGCCAGGTCATTGGGTCATCATCAGGGGATAACAAGTCACTATTTCTGGAGGGGCGCATGTCCTTGCACACGCCAGCATTCAGTATTTTCACGAAAGATGGGAGGAGCGGGGTATGAAAAATGAAACAGGAAATTCAATGATAACACCCTAATCGTGCTCACGAGGGCATGGGGACTCCCACGGGTCCGCCACGTCTCCCCGAAAGGTTGGTGTAAGATTGGCAGGTTGGTAGTGTACAACAGAAAAGGGAATCAGTTGTACGGTGTAGTGTGTCGTCCATACGGGTGTGTGAGATAAATTACTGAATGTTCAACCGCTAGAAGCAGTCACGTCATAGTTAACACTTTTGTGCCCGGGGGCGGGGGGGAAACGCAAGGAACTTACTGGTTTCAAAGCCTTGATCAGTAACCATTCTTCAGTGGAGACGTCATCCTTGAAAGAAGTCTGCGAAGGACAAAGGCAGAAGAGGGGGATCACGACGGCGATCAGTAACCCATCACCAACGATTTAGCAATCCTAACGTACCTTCAGGACATCGATGCTCTGCCTTGTGATGTGGCTATAAATCTCGTCCTTGTCGTCGAAGTGCCGCCCGTACATCTTGGCAGACTGATACACGGCGTGTTCGATCTTCACCGCGACACCACCACCAGCTTGTGACTTCTTGATGAGCTGAGAGAGAAAAGAAAGAGGATGTGTGAGCTTGAGCTAAACCAAATCGATAAACGCCGAACTCACATCAAAGGTCTTGTGGTTGATTTCCAGCGAGGTTCTGCGTAGAAAAAGGAATCGATGACCAAATTTTCAGTGAAATCCCCGAGACGGTACGCTAGGAGGGGGAAGGACGGAACGAAAGGGATTACTCACACCTTTCCCAGGGGGATGATCTCCTTCTTCTGCGTAACCGGATCAACTTTTACAACGCACAAAGGCGTGCCAACCCTCAACGTCCCATCCAGAATATCCACCCCCATGATAATCGGGTCCCTCTTTGTAAACACCGCGATGATCTTCAACCTGCAGGGCCAAACGGCCTGCGGTGCTGCGTCCCTCCTCTTCGCCTCTGTGATCTCGTTGTTGTACGCCGTGAAAGCGTCAAACAGGTGGTAGATGATATCGGCTTGAAAGCTCGAACGTTCCAGTATTCGCGCAGAAAGGAAATTCAGAACCTCAACATACCTTTGAACAACCTGATCCCCATCTCCTCCGCCAACTTCTCAGCCTCCTTATCCACGGTAACATCGAAACACAGGATACATGCCAGCTCTTTTGCCTTCTCCAGCATCGTCGCGGACCTCATGACATCTTTCTTGTGCACTGGCCCAATATTAATCCCCGACACAGGGATTTTACTGACCTTCAAGAAATCCAAAAGCGCCTCCAATGAACCGAGTGTACTCGCTTGCACGCACACGCCACGACCAGACTTGTCAATGGAATTGAGCAAGGTCGTCAGGTCGGACATGACTTCGTCCATCAGGTCTTCTTCGTTGTCATCAGGACCAACGATGAGCAGTCTCGAACCGGCGATAGCCTTCTCCAGGTCCGGAGCGACGAGTTTCACTCCAAGAGCTGCCTTGACCTCCTTGTGATGGACATAAGAGGACTATAGGAATCGGTTAGTTCGAGCGTTGGAGGTATTCCTGTGTGAGGCAAACCCACCTTGATGCGAAGTTCCCGAAGTGGCTGTGGGGTAAGCAGAGCACGGACTTGCGTGATGATTGGACCATTCAAACCACAGACGACAATCTTGTCTCCTTCTCTCAGGATTCCGTTTGACAACACGACATCGATCGTCGTTCCAAGCCCCTCGATGACTTTGACCTCCAAAACCGTGCACTCCAACTCGGACAAGTACATCAACCTGTCGCTCATCCTCTGTTGTGTGAGGTTGACCAACAACATTATCATGTCCGGGACACCCTCTCCTGTGTGGGCTGATGTTGGCACCAACGAGACATTTTTAGCAAAGCTCTTGTTCTCGTAATACAACACCGCGTTGAGACCCTGTTCGGCGAAAGCAAGGATGGTATTCTTGGACCGATTCTCGAACTCCCGTTGGACGGATGGTTTCTGTTTCGCAAGGGAATCTTGGAAGGAGTTATCGGGCGTTGCCTCCCATCCGTACAGACGATCGATCTAAGATTTGCGTCAGCGATGTAAATAATGCGCATGCGACGAGGTGTGGTGACGACAGAAACGGGAACACTGAATTTGGAAACGAACCTTATTCAAGGCGACTATGAACGGTGTCTTCCTGTCCCTCAACAGCCTGAGTGATTCCAGAGTCTGGGGTTCCAACCCGTGCTAAGGAGACGGGGGGCAATCAGAAAAATCTCTCACAGCTATCCGGTCCTCCTACCATAATATCAACAACCAATATGGCAATATTACACAACGAGCTACCACGAGACCGCAAGTTTGTGAAGGATTCGTGTCCAGGTGTATCGATGATGAGAAGGCCAGGAATTTTATATTCTTGTGATCCATCCTAAAAGCGGCCAGTACTCAGCCCCGCCACGCACCACCAAGGCGAGTGAAAGAGTACCTTGTTGAGGACAGCGGTCTTGGTCTTGATGGCGTCCACAGGGAAGTAAGTGGCCCCAATCTGTTGCGTAATACCGCCAGCCTCGCCTTCCTGAACATTCGTTTGCCTGATCTGAAGACAGGGTCAACGAACTCGACTTTGACGGCAAAATCACAACAACCAACCTTATCCAAAAGCTTCGTCTTTCCGGTGTCGACGTGTCCGAGAATACAGCAAATGGGACTCCGCAAATCATCCTTATTCCTAGCAGCAAGGGCAGCTTCGTGGGCCTTGGCTCTCCTCTCGGCGGCCTCGGCCTTCCTCTGAGCGGCCATCTGCTGTGCCTTGGAGAGACCTTCGTCGGAATCTTCGTCGGAATCATCAGAGTCCGAGTCCGAAGAGTCCGAAGAAGAAGAGGACTCCGATGACTCCGATGAAGACTCCTCGACAGGTTTCTTCTCGGATGTTGAGGCGACCTTCCCGGTCTTTGTCGCTACGGACGCAGCTTTTGGCACGGTCACTTGAGAATCCTCAGACGCCAGCGAAGCCAGCGCGATCGGGCACATACCTTTGGACTGAACGGCAGGCTTCTCGTCCTCAGAAGAATCGTCCCAGTCACTCTTCACATCTGCAGCAGAGGCCTTCTCGGGTTTCTCTTCCTCGCTTTCAGCGTCCCAATCATCCTTGGTATCAGCGGGTTTCTCCTCCGACGTTGGCGGTGAGGGTTCTGGTTCGGGTGGAAGGGCATTTGTCGCCAGAGATGGCGTCGATATCGGTGTCGATTCCTTCGTCGAGGTTCCAGTTTGCAGTGCCTTCTTCTTTTTGCTACCGTAAGTGAACTTCTTCGCGGCGCCACCAGAACCTCCAGGCTGCTGCTGTTGCAATCCCTCGACGACGACACCAGAAGCAAGGAGAGCCTGCTTTCGGATTTCTGCGGCTCGTTGGTCCTCCTTCTGCTTCTTGGTCAACAGTTTACCCTCCTTCTTCAGCTGCTCTCGCTTGGCCTGAGGGGCGTTCAGTGGACAAAATTAGGTCAACCAATACTCGCTGACCTTTTCCTTCTCTTTCTTCCTCTGTTTCTCGGCCTCGCGTCGGTCTGCCTCCTCCTTAGCCTTCCTCTCCTCCTCCTCTATCCGTTTTCGCTCCTCTTCCTCCTTCCTACGAACCTCTTCTTCTAACCGCTTCCTCTCCTCCATCATCGCCTTTAATGCACTGACACCGCCCGCCTTTTTCTTGGGAGCAGGCGCAGGCTCTTCCTCCTTCTTTGGCTTCTTCTTTTTCTTCTTTTTGCTGCTCGAGGCACCAGCACCAGGGCCCTCTTCATCGTCTTCTCCCTCATCGTCGGCTTTTGATTCCGGTTTCGGGGGCTCTGAAGGGGAGGGTTCGGTGGGAACGGGAGCCTCTTCAACAACAGCGGCTTTCTTTGCGACAGCCTGAGCCTTTTTCTTCGCCTAGATAAAATGCGTTAGCGAGCCGTCAAAAAACAGAAAGTGAAACAGAAACCTTTTCCCTCTCCTTCTTCAGCTTCTCCTTTTCTTTTTTCGATAACAGTTTTGGACCCGTGTCCTCAACGTCATCGGCGTCCTCAACAGGAGTGGCCTTCTCTCGAAGATCTTCCTTAGGCTCTTCTGGAGGGGGGGCTGCTTGTGCTGGTCGTGTGCACGATCAACATACGAGCATACTAAAGGATCAAACGGGGATCGACCTACTTGGTTCAGGTGCATCATCAGTGTCTTCGTCTTCATCTTTCGCAGCTTTCTTCCCCTTGCCCTTTTTAACCTTCTTGGGTTTCTTTTTTGTGGGACCAAACTCTTCGTCAAGTAGATCGTCAGGGTCGATTTCGGCAGGCTTCTTCGGCGCGCTTATATCCCCCTTAGCATTGGCAGCTTCAGTGTCCGATCCTTCTCCAGGAGGAGGACCGTCGGCGAAGGATACATCGGTGTCCTTCTTCTTCTTTTTGTCCTTTTTATCTCCCTTCTTCTTTTGGGATGCCTTTAACGTGGACTGTATGCCAAGTAGTCGTGTGGGCGTGAGATAAGATTTAAGATCAGATCACAAAAACCCACACCATTAAACCTCCAAAGTCCTCCTCCTCTTCATCGGCCGGTTGGTCCATCATGCCCAGAGCGGCAAAAGACGGAATGGTTATTGTTGAATTCGAGGGGGCATTGTCGTCGTCTGTGATAGTGGGGTTGTTGTTAGCAACGGACGTTCCGGCCTTTTCCCTATAGATCGATTAGACGTGGTGTGCAGACGAGATGGGGAAGAGGTGGACCAGAAATCGTCATCGTCAGCCTTTTTCCCCTTTTTCCCCTTGTTCTTTGGCGGCATCAGATATCTTCGGCAACAATCCGGTGAGTTGGGGTGGAGGTAAAGCGATGGATGCCGCCCACTGACGGACAGCCGGGCCGGGCGTGGGAAATGCTTACAAATTCGCGACGTGCCAAGGCCGACATATCTCCTCGGTATCTTAGAAACATGTTATGTACACTGTCACTGGCCGTCTGTCCGTTTCCGCTCCATCACGTACCTTCATCTAGAAACAAAGGCTGGCGACACGACTCTCATCATCACCTGCTGACTCTCTTACTCTCTCGCTCGGCTTGGGACCGCTCAAACTACGACTCCCAGGTGTTTGAGCGGTTGTGTGGATTTACAGAGGAAATACGGAAGGGTGATTGTCCGCACCGCCCATGTGTCAAACCCCTCAATGTCGATCCCACGCTCAGTTTGATAAATGGTAGCTAAGGGTTCGTCGAACTACATAAAGCGGACTGGGTCCTGTCACCTCCTTACCTCTATTTCCCCCCTCTCGTTTGCCACCACAATGTCAGCGCCCTTCACCCTCGTTAGAACTGGTATCCTTGGTGAGACTTCACCCATCCTCGTCTCAACACATTGCCAATTCAACGCATCTGTTGTCAGCGACGACCAACATCTGCGCTTTGACCATTCTCGGTCTTTCAGTGTATACCTTCACCCAAACCGCGTCCACCTATGGCTTTTATTTCATTTATTCTGCCCTTGGTATTGCAACTGGCATCATTCATTTAGGTTCCATGACCGCTATGTGAGCTCCGTGCTTTGTGTGCGTTTTGTCAAAAACTAATTGGGCTTTTCCCAGGGCCATCGTTGGTCGCCTGCGTAATGGTGCCTACACATCCAGGGTTTCCTTCCAGGTTGGATGGCTGGCTTACCTCTCAATCATGTGGCTTGCCACTGGTGCTCAGACCGCTGCCACCATGCGTCTCCTTCTTTGCAGGGACAAGAACTCTTGTGTGTGCTTCCCATCTCTCGATACTGAAGTCTAATGATACGCTGTAGTCTGTGGAATCACTCAGGCGATCGAGGCGCTTGCTTTCTTCAACTGGATCACCCGTACGCCTTGTAGCTGATGTGCTTGCGTTCATAGCGCTGATTTTAAGCCTTGGCAGTTTTCGGATACGTCATCAGCCTTGTCATGGCCGCCGTCAAAGCTGGTCAAACCGGCAAAACCAACATCTGGTTGACCGACGTGAAGGACCTTCAGTGGATTCCGGGGCCCATCAGAATGAACTTCGTTCCTCCTAACCTCTCTACTATCACGAACCCCCTTATCAGCAACCCCAATCCCGGTGCTCCGTCTAACCCCAATTACAATGCACCCTCTGATCCTAGCTATGGTGTTCCCTCCGAACCTAATTACGGTGTTCCCTCCGAACCTAATTATGGTGTTCCCTCCAATACTAATTACGGTGTTTTCGCTGATGCTAATTACGGTGCTCCCTCTGCACCTGAATCCCAGTCCAACTATGATCAGGATGGTGAGGAGACGGTCTAAATTTTTTTATCCTTCCCTACCAGTTCCGGTTGTACAAATTGTACGCATAGTTCTTCTGTACGCACCGAAAACTGCCCAATGTCCTGTCACTACCCACATATATATATGCATTGTCTCATCGAACGAAAAGACGAGGGCGAGTGTGGGAAAATGTTGAAGGAAGCTTTTGTGTAAGCGCTGGGCACGGCCGATGGTCACGCCTGTTTGTTCGGTTTCCCGCAACCCACCACGCCTTCCGTAATTATTAAGAAGTGGTGACGCGCCTGTAGACAAGTGTCCACCATCATCCGGTGCCTTCACCATGGACGGTCTCTTCACTTCCCTCGCAGACTCACTTGGTGCCTCTGTAGACCAGATCAAGGTGAGCATCCACGTCCAACCTCAGCGGATGATCGATTCGCGTATGCCGCCAACGCATACGAGGCGCCTCTTTCGGACCCCTCGAAACCTGGAAATACTGACCTGAAAACTTGCAGTTGATCGTTTGTCTGCTCGCTTCATACCCACTCGGAAGCCTGTTTGTTCGCGTGCCATCGGTCGGACTAAAACATGTTTTCAGCATTTCCGTCACGCTCTTTTACCTTCTGGGCATGCTCAACATGTTCAGCGCGTTTTTGCAACTTTTGTTAGATATCCTCGTGACATACTACTTGGCGAAGGGTATGACGGATAAAAGGATGCCTTGGCTCGTTTTCATGTGCGTTGTCTTCCTATCTAGCCACGTGTTGGCTAAACACAACGGTTTATGTAGATTCGTGATGGGGCATCTGTTAATAAAGTATGTGCACGCCTCATGTGGACATGGGATGATTCTCCTGACAAGAGTTCGAACAGCCATATCGTTCGAGCCTTCTTTGATCTCAGTTACGAAACCATGGAAGTCACCGGTCCCCAAATGGTCCTCGTCATGAAACTCACCACGTTCGCTTGGAACGTGCATGACGGCAGGCGGTCCGCCGAGGTCGGTTTTCTGCCTATGTCGTCCTCACTTGCATCACGCTTGACGTGCGCATATAGGAACTGGATAAATTGCAACTCGACCGACGAGTAATAGATCAAAAATTCCCCTCCCTCCTTGCTTTCCTCGGATACGCTTTCTATTTCCCAGGGTTTCTTGTCGGCCCATTCCTGGAATACGCAGAATACGATGCTTTAGTCACCGAAAAACTGTTCAAGAGCGCCACGCCGCCTAAACACCTCCATGATCCCAGCTTCGTACCGAAACGACTTCTGCCATCTGGCAGGAAACGTGTTGGGTACTTCAAGCTCGTCACCGGACTCGTGTACTTGGGACTCTTTGTCACGTTGTATGGGAAATTCAGTTTCGCAGAGACATTGAAGCCATGGTTTGGAAGGATCACTCTCGCGGAAAGGTGCGCCTTGAGGTGCTACGCGCAATAATCCACGGGACTGACGTGTTCGACTACAAGGCTTTTCTTCTTCCAGATCGCCGGGTTCTTTGAAAGGTGCAAGTACTACGCCATTTGGACTCTGACCGAGGTCTGTACCTGAATTGCGCATATACGGTTTTTATTGACCCGCATTCCCCCCCCAGGGTGCTGCCATTATCACCGGTCTCGGGTTCACTGGGTACAACGAGGAAGGCAGGACGCTCTGGGACGGAGCTGCCAACGTTCGTGTACTCAACATCGAATTCGCCGAGAACTTCAAGATGTTGCTCGATTCGTGGAACATGAAGACCAACGTTTGGTTGCGCGAGTGTATCTACAAGAGGATCACCAAGAAGGGGGAAAAGCCTGGATTCAAGAGTAGCATGATGACTTTTACGGTCAGCGCGATCTGGGTATGGTTCTTTGACCGAAGCGTTTCATGCTCTAGCTGCTCATTGGCGTTGGGTTTCTAGCATGGCGTCTCTCCAGGATACTACCTCACGTTCGTGTTCGGCGGTTTTGTCACCACTGTCGCACGACTCGTCCGTTCCACTGTCCGCCCGCTGCTCATTCCGGTCCCCGGTCAACCCGTCACCTCTCCATCGTTCAACAAAAAGATCTACGATTGGTTCGGAGTCGTTCTGACTGCTATGCTGACGAACTACGCCGCGGCTCCGTTCATGCTGCTCACTGTGGAAGATAGCTTGGAATGTTTCAGTCGTGTGGGATGGTACGGGTACATCATTGTCGGAGGATCACTGTTCTTCTTCTATGGGGGAGGATCGAGGGCACTCAAGAAGGCCCAGGCGAAGAGGGTCAAGAATTACCAGGAAAAGGTCGCGGAGGAGAAGGAAAGAGAGAAGGAGGGAGAAGAGTCGGTCAATGGAACGGCATATGAGACCGAAGGTGGAAGTGGGGCTGTCACGCCGAGCAGCAGCGACGAAACTCATGTCGTCCCACCCATTACACTCATGGCAACGGAGTTGGAGAAGAAATACGAAAATGCGTCCTAGAAAGTGTACAAACCCCCCCTTGTCAAGTTTCCACCCGCTTAGAAGTGTATAGTGACATAATCGTTATCAAACTTTGCTCCTCCATCCCATCTCGTTTCTGAAGCAGGGGGGGTCAATCAAGGCTCAAAGTCTACTCAACGACAAACCTAAATAAGGGCATCCTCTAACCAGATCCAGTTAGTGGCGATTTCCTAGTAACCCAACTTAGCTCTCATTCGGTTTTTTAATCTGCATCCGGTGACTCTAGTTGGGTCATAATCCACTTCTCGGAGTCTCCGCTCCTCCGCTCGACTCACAACATCCCCATCCCCCCTGCAGTGTTTCATCATGCAACTGATAATCCCCGACTGTTGCGTCGGCGAGTTTTGTCCTGGAATACACGCTGACGGTCACCGTAAAAAAGATGATGTAAGTTCACTCTGTGGAGCGGGTTCAGGGGTCGAAGATCGCTGAGAGTATGCGCTACAGGGCACCTACTATTCGACTGACGACTGCGAGAACAACGCTTATCATTACCACAATACGTGCGTTTTCTCACTTTCAACTCAGTGAATCCGTTGTACTGACATCCCCGCGCCGGGGGGACACATGGCGATCGCAGTGACGGAAGCGTATTCTACCGTTATTCAGACGGGAGCGAGTATCACCGTCGTAAGAACGGAAACATAACATTCAGGCCTCCCGAAGAACCTCACGAGAAGGTCGAGGGGGCGGATCCTGCAACCCTCCCCTCACCTACACTGACGGATCGAGCCAAGCGGCCGTGGTATGATTGGCCGCCACAATTGAATCTCTCTATCAAGACCAATGGATCCTCTGTCATCATTCGAGACGCTTCTGGTTCTGCCATCACTTTTGAACCCGTAGGGTCTAATGCTGAAGCAGAACTAGCTCCAGTACACGATAGGTTCGTGTCCTTCCTGCGTGATGATGTCATCAACCGCGGCGGGGATTAATCACATCGCATGTCTTCCGTTCTGGTAGGAGACTCCCTTCAGCATGCGCGCACCTGGACAGGACTGCGGCTCAGGCAAGCCAGGGTGCGACTTCCAGAGTGCAGGAGTGGGTGAATAAACAAGCCTTAGCGGATGTTGTAGAGGGAGAGAAGGGTCCTCGAGGGATATAGGAAATGAGATGACATCCGTTTGATGTGTTTTATCTTGGTGCATGTACCAGTATGCTAATGGACTGTGGTTTATCGACTTGTAACACACGTGAAGGATACACGCGTTCTCAACGATGTTGAGAATGCATAAGAACCGAGACGCAGGTAAAGAATAGCGTTTGTCCCCCAGTGCTCTGTCTTCTCGTAGTGGCACCGTCTTGCTCACGTCGTCAAGCACCCTGCTGAACCCATGCTCTGGACTCTGGACTCTGTCTCCACTGTAAAAAAAATACCTGGGTCAGCGGCTGAGATCGAGCTTCGGGATCAGAGCTGGAACCGTCATCACGAAGGATTTGAGTACGGTGGGAACAAAGGCAAACAGGAACAGATTCAACTGCGGCCCTCGAGGGTGTTCGGCGAAGGCTTTGACTAGATCTTGAGAAAAGCTTGAAACTTTCCGGACAGGGATGTTTGCTTTGTAACCTCAAAAATGCCCCAATGGATGTGGGGAACGATAAATTCCTAATCCTCACAATATGGTACCGAGTATCTAGTACATCCCATCGAAGAGCTTCTTCATCAGCTGCTCCAAATGCCCATCATCGTCCGCCTTTCTCATGATCTGCCTTTTACTAACCTCCAGTCGTGTTTAAGGCAAGGAGAATACCTGTCCTCTCTGTCCCGACCGGCAGCATCGAACCCAACGAGCATCACAAGACCCCCATCCTCTGGCAAATACGATAAGGTAAAAACGATTTCTTGTTTGTGAAGCAAGTCAAGAGCCTTCGTTACATCCCGTTGGATAACTTTAGGCACCAGCTGTGATCCATAAGTCCGGCGAATAGATCGGCCCTTTGATGACCTCGGTATGTATTCCATGACTGACCACCATGTGCATGTGACCAATGACACGCTCGCAAAAATGGAGAGTTGGGGCAAGCGGGGGATTCTGTTTGGCGAGCAGGCGATGGGCATCTTCATTGTAACTGGTAGCAAACTTGACGAAATCGTCTTGGGTCGAAGTCTCAGTCCCATCAGCGTGATTGGCCTTGGAAAAGCACTCGAGTTTTGGGATCCGTTTGGCGGAATCAGGCGGCTCAGTTGTGGGGCTCGGCCACAAAGGTTTGGTTCGCCTCCGTGAAGGGGAGAGGCCCAGGAGGTTTTTGTACAGTTCGCGGAGCTGTTCTGTAGATTTGTTTATCGCCATGAACACGCGCGCAACTTAGAGGACATTATCTGAACCGTGGGGTCCAAGCTCGAGCGTAATCGAGAGCAACTCGTCGGCATACACGGCGTTGGTGAAAATGGCCGTTGATACGACAAGACGGTTTCCAGCGATGGACAGCAGGATGACAGGTAGATTCGACCGCCCGAAGTACGGGGCATACTGTATGATGCGATTCAGTGGAAGGGGAGTTGAGGGGGGGACAATCTAAAACGCCACCTTGTCTTGTGTAGTTACCCTTCCAAACCCTGTAGAAACGGGTCCCTTCCAAGTCCTGGGTCGTCCTTCAACGTGACGATCAGATAGCCAAAGCAGCCCTCGAGCCAAACACCACACGGCTCGGTCGCTTTATCCGCAATTGGCTGTTGCCACTCGTTCCGGCCAACAAGGAGATTCTCCAGGACGGTTTTAAAACTCGCTTCTCGCTTGCCTTCATCGGGAGAAAATCGGTAGCGCTGGCGATAAGGTTGGGAGTATGGTCCAATGTTGTGGGGTTTGGTGTAAACGACTGAAGGTGCCCAAGGTCGTACTTCAAAATCGCCAGTGGTTCGCTGAAAAGTACGGTGGGTGGTCCGAAGCGGTGGCTGGGCCTTCCATATCGCGGTCCAGTGGGGCTAAGTACAGCTTGCTTGACGGCGGCAGCGCTCTCGAGGCTGTCGGGCGGTGGAGGTCCCCGCTTGATGGCCCTATATGATTCTTCTCGGAATGGGGAAACGTATCCAGGATGGCAGAATGAAAAGATGGCCACCCCCCCATGTATCTTACTCCACTCGCGCCATCTCCGTGCATGGCTTCAACGACTGCAGTTCTGGTTCGCTTGCAAGAACGTGCCGTGCGACAATCGATCATGTGGACCGTTAGGAAATGCTTTCACCACAAGGTCACCCCTGAGAATCTCTGCGTCTTCGTCCTTGTTACGGATCCAGTCGTATGCTTTCTGCAGTGAGTCATTGCACACATCTGCGAACTCGAGTTTGAGGTCAATAGCCTGTGACGTTGGTTGGATCTGGATATTGGCGGGTGAGCGCTAAAGCCCGGTCTGCCGATGTCCAGCCGTGGTCTCCAGGTCTCTTGTTGCCTCGACTTGCCCTCACTCACCAGGGTACTGACATATCCTGATGGGGGATTTGCCGATATCGACGCTCCGCTACGGAACGCGAAATGAAATCGCTGTCCGTGACAGCATACAATAATCGGTGCCTGCAACGGTGCATACAACTTGAAACGGCGCTGACACTCGAGGAGGGCAACAAGCTAAAGACCCTGACTTCGTGCACTCCCCCAGCGCTCAGGATGAAGGGTATGTACAAACTAAACGTCCAACGTGACTAAAAATGGATTGTCGAATAGTATTGTGCAGCCCCCCCCCGGGAGATAAATCGACAACGGTCCAGTGAAGATTCCAATGTCGTGCGAGCCGGGGTCCTGTTCTGACAAGTCCAGATTGGCTCCGGGGGAGCGCTACGGAGAACGGGCCGCACCCACCCCGCCAAATCATACCTCCCGTCAAGGCGTCTACTCGCGTACCTTCGCGTACCATTTTTTTCGTGTGTTGGCTTGATTTTGGCTGGGTGATGTAAGAAGGTAGCGCATAAACACGGGTACCGTCGGGTGCCTCCGCGTACCTTCGCGTACCAGGTGGCGATTTTACTGATGTTTTGTGCACTCGTGAGCATCCCAGTGCCTTTTCCTCCCTGTTTCTAGTCGCCTTCAACTTCGTTTTCTCTTATTTATTGGCTCGGCGGGTCGCATCTCACACCTGTATAGATAACTGTTGAGGATAATTGCGTATTTGAAGCACCCGAGCTAAGGTTCGTTTTAGCGTCTATAAACCATGGGAATGCCGCGGTTGGGCGGAACGCTGATAGTTTTGGTATGGTAGGTGTTGGCGTGGTAGCTTTAGGGAAGGCCGGCGGCCCGTGTCCCATCATATATGAAGTGATCAATCCGTACTCGAGCTGCTGTCCCAGTCCCTCCCCCCGCACAAGACGTGTGCTTGTGAGACAAAAGGTCTTACAAACGTCGGCCTTTCGATATGACCTCTCAGGCCGAACTCGCAGAAATCATTCAACTCGGCCGTGACTTGTGAGTACCTCCATTAAGATCCTACCAGTCATGTTGAACGAAACACTTCGTTATCGAACCAGCTATTTCTCCGAGGTAAACGTGGCCGCAGTCATCGTTGCCTCGCCACCGGATCTCTAAGCATTTGAAATCCAGTTGTTTGAAGTCGCCTTGGCTGCTCTCGTGGTATACGACTACTTCCTGACGCTTAAAGATGAGGTAGCAGAATTTCCACGATGACAGTGACGCAGAAATGTACCTGAACGACTCACAGATCCGTTATGCATGGAAGACGGAGAACGTTCTCAGTGCGCAAATCTTCGTACTTTTTGTGGGGCGCCTTGACTAATGGGACCTCAGTACTCGTACTTTTTCTAATCGTGGGTGCCCTCCACTGTCGGTGTCTACCAGCCTGACAGTCGATTAGATCAGGTATCTCCCAATAGGATTCAAAGTGTGGAACCTCGTCTGTGAGTGGGATTGGATGAACCTGCACCACCCGATGCATCCAAACTTATTGGTCATCACCGCAGCGGTAATGGATCCGGGACAATTAGAGGTATGCTCGGTTTTCATCTACATGCTTCTCCTGAGACCCTAATGATCACGGACAGACGTACGCGTGGTACTCCTCCCAGCAGGCTCCGTTCACGTAGTTGACCCCGGCGTTATAGGTGTATAAAGACCGCGTTCAAAGTGCTCGTGTGCTACGCGTTCATGGCCGTGTTCTGCCAGATCCTCCTGGCCCAAAGGTTCGATAGTTTTTCGTCGAACTGAATGCGCTCGCTCACTCTCACTGACAGAACTTATGCGGTAACGGGGAAGAAAAAATGGATTGCGGGCATCCTGTATACTATTTCTACCCTACAGTTCGGTGTCGGAGTTTACATGTTCGTTTGGGCTGCACGGAACCCAGGTGAACACTTCCGCCCTATCGCATACGTTTGAGCTCTGGAACTAATGAAAAGGCCCACAGTAATAGGACTGCCCGTGATACCCTTGGATGTCTATCGCGTGTGTCCTGTAAACATTCAACAAGCCTTCGCACTCATCCAGATGTCCCTCTCTCTCGCCTTTGGTAAGCATTCGGTCACTCTTCCTACTCCCTCGTTCCTCAAATCGACCCGCTTGCTCGTTCCTTCAGACCTCGCAGTTTCCGTGTTCGTTCTCGCGGCAATCCGCCGTTTCAAATCGCAGCGCGGAGGGGCGGGTGCACCAAGCATCCTCGATACCATCAATAGAGACGCGAAGATATACTTCGGGATTATAACCACGAATCACGTCTTGATCGTAGTTATGTATGCCAGTGCGAGGGTGGGGTTCACTGCACCAGCGTCCGAGTTTAACACAAACTGACCGTTGGATCTGGTTTCTTAGCCAGCGATACGGGGCTTTCCTATAGTGTATGTAAGCCGTCCCCACACGTGCTTTCGGATCAAATCGTTCTTCGCTAATTACCCTCCTTTTTATCCTGTCGGCAGGGGAAACTCTGTGTGAGATGCCTCGCGTTCGGACACTCACTGACCCATAGCTGACTGGTTTTGATCTTGACAGGTTGATGCCGATGATGTTAAGTCGGATGATAATTTCTTTGAAGAAGGCCGCTAGCTCGCAGAAATCACATATCAGTCTGGATACCCCTTCCAACCCGGAGGGTTTCCGACTCTCTCCACTCAAAAAGTGCTAGGGTTAACAGTTGGTACGTCGGCCCCCTTTGCGCGGGGGCTGTATCCCAACTGAACCTCTTTCTAGTCTGGAGGGTGGAACTTTTGAGGTTAGAAGCCAGGCAGTTTCGCGGACTTTGGGAATACAAAACATCTCTTGTAGTAGTATCTACCGTGCTTCACACCAGTGATCACTTGTATTCGTGGGCGCGAGAGTCGCTGTATAATCATCGACTCGAACCAGTCGATAATTCGATTTGGATCGTGATCTATATCTTAACAACTGGCAAGGCATAGTATGATGGCCGGCAGGCGCTGCGAGATCGTATTCCCCATTTTCGAAGAAAACTGACGAACATGTGCCCCAAGAATTCTGGTGTGATATTCATCTCTTATGTTGGACGGCGAGTGCTTGGAGCAACCGTTTTCCAAGTCCTCGCATCGTGGACTCGGTTCAGTTGGCCATCCGTGGAACAAATTGTCCGAGGATGTGAACACGAACGCCCGGTCATTCTCTCGCACCACCGCATCCTTCCCACTTCACGGCGCCGATAGCACGAGAAGTGGAACACGTGCTAACGACCCGATGCACACGAAAGGTCACGGTGACACAAATCTGACATTCAGGAAGACCGGAAACGCCATGTTCTTCTGTGCGACGAACCCGGACCCCAACGCGAACGGGTGTGTGGGCATTGCTGCAGAATGGAACCATACAGAGGATGGAAGAAGCGCAGGAAAGGGGGAGTCTTGGGGAACCGCCCGCGTATACCGATCTTTAGAATCCTGGGGGCTTGGGAAGGGATGCAAATGTGGGGTGACGCACTCCCATGAATTACCGGCCACTAGCTAGATTATAATACCCGTAAACTAAATACATAGGGCTCTTTCTGAAATGTGATGGTCAGACTCGGGGTCATATGAAGAGAGAAGTAGTTCAGGGATTGGAGGATTTGGTGGTCTAGATCGAGCGGAAAGCTTGTTAGGGCATCATATTCCCAATGTCCAAACATGAAAAGCCCTCCACTCGGTCCAAGCGGTCGCACAAACTTCGTGTTTCCATCGAAGCAGAGGTTGACTGCGGTGATACGGAAGATGTTTTTGAGATTCTTGGCGGACTTCAGCAGGCAGTCCGGAAGCGGGGACTTGTTGCCACTAAAGTTGAAGTCTAGGACCATCCATGCGCCGTTTGGGAATGCCGTGTCCTGGTTCCCCAAGAATAGCGAGGTATTTCAGGTGGGGCAGTGGTAGGGATGGGTTTCAGCACGTGATCGACGCGATCAGCTTTAATTGAAGACCACGCGTTATCTTCGTGCCCGCTTTTCGCTTCGACTCTTCCGTCCCACATAATCTCTTCCATCACCTCTGCGAGCACAAAACGGCGATGGAAGAAATGCATGAAGAGAGCTCGACCACTTGGCCCGTACACAGTGAGTCATGGTCACCAACTGGTGGGCCGACCGCTGACTGCCAGCCGCACCGAAAGTCGAGGTGCGCCTCTCCAGAAACGCAACCGCCAGGTTCGATGCCATCCGACAAGCGGTCCACGAGTTTATTACCACATCATTTGGTGCCGTCATCTGGCCTTCGACCGTCATCGAGGGCTGGGAAACGATCCCTAAACTCGAATCTTCCGTAGAACGAATCTACGCCTCGGAATCTTCTTGCACCGAAAGATCCATCCCGATCTCCCAAGCAAACTTGCACATCCACGTGTTCCAGCCATACCCTGACGATACCTACGACGAATTTACGGGAAGCGGCGACGGCGAAGAAGAAGTCGTCTCCGCCACCGTGTGCGAGCTGCCTAGCAAGAATTTAGAAGGACTCTGGGAGAACCTGATTTACGCCGATGGTGTCAAATCCAAGTTGTTGGATTATATCTATGCGACCATTTTGCTCAGCGATGCGGATGTTGACTGTACGGACCCTCCCCCCCCCCTTCTTGCAGATGTGGTTGAGGAAGATGACTGACTATATGCGTCTGACTTTAATCTTACAGTTAACATAGTGTCGTGGAACAGGGTGATCCTTCTCCACGGCCCTCCAGGGACGGGGAAAACGTCACTCTGCCGGGCTCTCGCTCAAAAACTCTCAATCCGACTCGCTCATAGGTAGGTAACCATCCATCAAATCGTAACCCCTCGAAGCCTTCATTTCGTTGTATCCCGATTTCAAAAACTCATATTTCGCTCGTCCAGATACGACCATGCAAGGTTACTCGAGATCAACGCCCATTCCCTCTTCTCAAAGTGGTTCTCGGAATCCGGGAAGCTCGTACAAGGACTGTTCGGGAGCGTTACGGAGATGGCCGAAGAGGAGAACCGTTTCGTTGTGGTTTTGATAGGTAGGCGTGCCTTCCCGAGTCCCTCAAATCGTGGTTGTGGATCGGGGTTTAATTGTTTCCCCAGACGAAGTAGAATCTTTGACTGCTGCACGCGCAGCTGCCATGGCGGGCACGGAACCCTCTGATGGCCTCAGGGTCAGTCCCACATCCTGTGAATCAGTCCCGTCACCAGACAGAGCGCGCTTACAATCCCCAGGTTGTCAACGCACTTCTAACACAACTCGACAAACTCAAGCACAAAAAGAACGTTCTGGTGATGGCCACGAGCAACCTTCCCAAAGCGATCGGTCCGTTTACAAAATAACCCTCCACTTCCGATCCTCATATTCACGTCTGCCTTGTAGATTCAGCATTCGTCGACAGGGCAGATATCATTCAATACATCGACCTCCCACCCAAAGAAGCGATTTATCAAATTCTCCATTCCTGCCTCCTCGAACTCACTAAAAGGGAGCTCATCCAACCGACCGTACGTACCCACTAATCCCCCCCAATCCGTTTGCACAAACGCGGCCTCACGCGCATCATCCTTCTTAAATCAGAAGGTTCCGGACCTTAAATATGCAAAAACTTACCTACAAGATTACCCAGATGGGACATGCAATGCTTTGGATCGTGACATGCAGCTTGCCTTCAAATTGATGGAACTGGCTCAAAGGTGCAGGGTGAGCCATACTTTCTCAGTCTCGATCCCCACCGCTAGGAAGAGTTTAACCTCTTGGATCACGTAGGATCACCAGTTATCTGGTCGAGCTCTTCGTAAACTCCCCGTACTCGCATATGCCACATATGGTGTCGCCTTTAGCCAAGGAGTCACACCTGGGAAGGGAAAACCTCAGTCAGGGACTACGGTGGAGACCTGGCTAGACGCGATGGCGAAGGTCATTGACGACAAGGGACTGGAACGTGAGAAGATCGAGCTTTAAATTCACCTTGCTTTTCGGGATCGAGACCCAGGGTAGCTTTACTTTCTCAGTCGTATGTTCAAGTCAAGGTCAAATGGAGACGGCCCCTTTACTCGTTTGCGTTTATTAGATGTATTAGAACCGCTGGACGCGATAATAGTACTAATCGGGGATCCACTTAGTCACGTTTGAAGGGCGACCGCAAACTCAACGGTGCTCACCGCAGTTTACAGTACGCAGTGGCCCGCGAGATAAGTAGATATGGAGGTAGGCGCGGTGTGAATGTGGGAATAACGACGGTGCATGAGGTGGAAACCGAGCAAAAGTGTTGCGAGTGTGGAGAGGGCGTGCGTTGGGATTGATCTTTGGCGACCGGATTGTCGCAAAGGTAGGATCAAGATCCTTCTCCAGGTGTTGGCCTCAGCATCTGTTCTCTCCTCTTCTTGAAATTCACCTTCTTCTTCCACACCTCCGGATCCACGTTCACCCTGGCTGCCTTATCCCTCATATACACGCTCTTCCCCGCCCATACCCGCCTCCCCAGTCGCGCCTTGATTCTATCTATAATGTTGAACAACCTCCTCTTCGCGCGGACTTTCATGCTATAAAACAAAGCGATGTCTCGCCTCAAGATCCAGAGGTGTGTGGGGATCTCGAAGGTAGACGAACGCCGGGTTTTTCGGAGGAGGGGAGTTGGAGCAAGGGAGGAGGATGAAGAGGATTCGGGAGCGGCAGGCGTATCTGAGGTTGAGGGTGCTAGTCCTGGATCGTGCTTCGACTTGGTCTCGTTGTAGTACGTCCATGCGCGGTACTTCCGCCTGGCGGATAGCTTGCACGCTCGAATCACCCACTTCAGAAGTGCGATATTACGGGTCCTACTGGCAAGAGCCAGTAACGGCCGCAAGGTCTCCTCGTTAACCGCTAGATGAGGAGTCGCGATCTCGCTCAACGGCCTCACCCTCAACTCGTTCCGCAACCGAATGGTGCTTCCATGCTCTCTTTTCATCAACTCCAGTGCGTAATGCTTCGCGAGTACACGACACTTGTGGGCGACACAGTACTTGATGAGGATATTGAAGGAGGTTGAGTTCGGTTCCGCGGATTGTGGTTTCCACTCTTGCTGGATGGGGAAGAAATCGCCGTCGTCATCATCGAATGTATTGTCTGATTTGGCGGGGACAGGTAGTGGGTTTGTCAGCGTTTCGAAGACGTATGTCATCTTCGATATCTGACCCCACCGACCGAGCGTCTTGAGGAGGGAATTAAGGGTATAGGTAGAGAATGGTAGAACCGGTGGAACCCCCGGCGACGAGTTGGCGGTGGATGTGGGTGGTACGGAGGCGGCATCTATCGGAGGAGAGTCCAGGTAACTCAAATCCACCCCATAGCTCACCCTCAGCAACTCCGTGAGTCCTTGTAAGTCATGAACCTCACTGAGGACTCGGACCGCAAGATCGAGGTCGATGGACGAAGGGGGTATTCGGCGGTCGGCCATTTCCCGAAGTGTCAGAATAAAAATATCCACGAGTTTGCGAACAGTAATGGGTTGTTGGGAATCCGAGGGAAGTAACGAAATCCGATGCGCGATAGCTTGAAGGATGAATCCATATGTCTGGCCTTTCGGTTCCAGCCCCATCTTATCCATATGATTCATGTACGTTTGGATCCCAGCGTAGTCTCCGACAGCGGCGAACTGGGACATAATGAAATGATAGTCTTCGATGGTCGGGTCAAACCCCGCGTCCATGATGTTCTGCATAATCTTCTGGAAGCGGGACTCGTAGGGATGGGCAAGTTCGTGCTGGGAGAGTTTCTTTTGCTGGAACAGCCGAGCCATGTGCGGGCGAATGACGGCTGGTGGTGGTGTACATGCGCGAAGTGCGAGTTGGTGCGTTTTCAGCGGAAGAGGGTCACCCTCCATGTAGTCAACGGCCGCGAGGTACTCTCCGTAGACCCTAGTGTGTTCGGAAAACGCAGCTTTAAAGTCCCGCTTCAGCTTTATTTTCTTCTCCGGCTTCGCCTCGAGCCTAACAAGACGCTCAATCGACAGTTGTTCCTGCTTGAAACGGAATCTAACTGGCACATCTTGAGCCTCTGAGAAGAGAGCCGGGAAGGTGGTGGAAAAGTCGCGACGGCATTGAATCGAAAGGTGGAAGGAGACGGAAACGGACTTGGGTCGTGCAGGAGTGGAGATAAAGCCTAGCCTTTGCCAGGACCGTTTCATTCGACCCGTTGGACGTGTTCTCCGTCGGGAGGATGGCCGGGGTGTCGTGGATGGTTTTGTAAAAGTCAAGCCGTGCCCACGTGGCACCGCGATTCCGGGTGATCGACATTCGATCCTCCGACGGGCCCTCTCAGTGAGTGATTATCCGTGGAGCTAAAGTACGACTTGCTCTTACACCTGTCATCGCTTAACGGGGTGGCAAACGGTGCCACTTTGAAATCTCGTACGTACACTAAAGAGTCAGACTTTGGAGTCTGAGAGCCCTCAAGCTATAATCCGGCTCAAGTCCCCCCATTCCCCTGCGGGTCTGGTTCAGAGGTTCCGATGCAGACCAGGGCGACACAGGCTTGCTTGAACAGGACCGATTGCGTTCCTCTTTCATCATTTCTGTTGCCCACGTTTTGGAATACGCACGGCGGTCGCATTCGAGAAATTTAGGGTTGGATCAGTTCCCTTTCACGCTCTGACATCCTGTCAAAATTCTGTCGAAAGCACAAGCAAAATTCCTGCGGATAGTCACTCAGTCTGGAAAGCAGTGCCACATCACATTCGAGATTATTTATCCTACGTTTGAACACTTTTGACCCTCACAACCGTTTCAAGACGAGAAGACTCTCTCGGTCTTTGTGGTGTTCGAGGGAATTCTCTGGCGCTTCATCAACCAGTTTCTCCCAACCCTCTCCCAACGCTTCCACCACGTGGTTGGGTCTGAGGTAGTACGGTGGACCTGTTTCAACGGGCGGGTCCATCGGGTAAACCAAACTGACCAAGTATCCCCCAGGTTTGACCAACTTGTTCATCTGCCTTCCCCATGCCGGGCGCATCTCGGGCGGGATGGCCACGAAAAACCTGCCAATGGGGACGTGAGTCAGAAGTTCAAGAAAGAGCGAGAATGTCCCAACGTGTAGTCGTAGATAAGGTCAAAACTTCCGTGCACGTTGAAGAAATCGCCTGCCCTGAATTCGACGTTCCTGGTCCCCGTCTTCTCCTTCAACGCAGTCGAGGCGACGAGGGCGGTGGTGGATATATCAATTCCAACAGTGTAGAGTCCCAGCTGAGTCGCGATTGCAATCGCATCATAGCCCTATCGAATCCAGTAGCACCATGGTTCCAAATCACTAGGCAGACCGGTCACTCACCGTACCACACCCGGGAACAAGGGCTGTACCCCTGGTAGGGAAATTCACTTTCCCAGAGGTAAGAATATCCCGTAGCGGGGGTTGTGACTGTCCAATGTCCCACGGAGTCAGGCCTTTATTCCTGTATGACAACGAATAAAATCGTGAGTTCGACGGCTATTGGATAACGAACGTGGAATGATTGACCAAGCTGCCTCCCAGCCATCACTCGCAACGGTAGTTCTCATCCTCGCTTGGATCTCCTCTCTTGATAAACTCGTGGTCATGGTGGTGGTCCGAACCTGTCGGACGGCGCCGCCAGATAAGGCATAGGGCCGACAGGCGGCAGAGCCCGGGACTCCCCAGGTACACCGCCGGTTCGTCATACCACATAGGAATTGTCATTGAGAAAGCCTTTGTATGTCCTTACAAGTACAACGTTGTAAGCAAGGAGAGGCGAGCCCTCGCGGAGCAGGGCCGAAGCCGCACCGAGCGTCCAACGGAATAGAGGGAGTGATCTAGTACTCCAGTCAGTTCCGCAGAGAGGGTAGTTGTTTTTCATCATGAATAGAACAGATCATGGTGAAACCAAAAATCGCGGAAGAGGCACCCGCCCTCCCACCGGCTCCTTCTTCCGCGTCTGACCTAGCCCAACCACACTCATTCACCACTTCTGTCTATTCAGCGGACTCGCAGTGATGTCGGACTACAAAACCAAGATTCGAGGGGGGGGATGATAATAATAAATCTCGAAGGACACGTGACCCGCGCCAAAGTTTGCGATTTTGGCGGGAAAGAAGTACACGAAAGAACTACAAAACCCAGTACTCTACGAGTCCCGGGAACATCAGCTTATATACCCGAGGAGCCACGGGTCGCATTAGTCGTAGTAGCATATTGAATGGTAAGCGAGGTGGTGATGCCTGTGGTAAGTGTCCGCTGCGGCTTACTCGAGCCAAACTCACGTCTCGTGACAAGTCGAGGATTATCAAGAATACCGCATAAGTACTATGAGCTCTTCGAAATCCCGCGTCTCCGTTGTTCCGTGATGGGTATTAATTAAAGTGTACAATATGTGCGGTTGCGGTATAGGGATTGTCGGCGGTGAGTATGTTCAAGTTGTTCTGATAGCAAGTGCTATGCAAATGCAGATGAGTGTATCCTAGAAATGATATTCAAACTCGTCCTTCAGAGCGAGGTGATGAATTGCTCACGCTAACATATACTTCTTGGGCCACAGTGTCAACATCTTCCCAATGACATGCAAGGTCTGCACTGGATGGAGGTCATTTCTCCGATCGAGGTTTGCCAAGGACAAGCTCTTACCGTCCCCCTTGCCCTCGATTCTCGTTAATCTGCGTCAACACGATGTACTTGCTTCAGCAAAATCAGAAAGCTCGTCGTTTACGGGACAAGCACAAGATCGCTCACTAGCCACTCGGCTGTATTTCTGGAGGTGGGGGTTGTTGGTGAAAGGGGACACGACAAAACGGCAATACTGCATACCAAGCATCCTTTCCTTTACCCTCTCTCCGATTTCCTTTATCCAGAGCTTGACCTGATCGCGATCCTTGCTTGGCGGCCACACGCTCGACTGTAATGTAGCGGGAAAGAGTTTCTTCATGTACCCCTTGAGCATTTCAGAATCGAACTTCTGTCGCGGAGAGGAGACCTCAGATCTTGGTGTTGTGGGGGAACGCATGGCGGTCATCATGAGGCAGGGGTTCACTTGGAAGCAATGTTAGCGGACCAAAACACGTGGGGATCACGATCACCCGAATAACGGGAAGGAGAGCCTACTACTGGTCGACGGCGACACTCGCGTACAGACCGACACTTTGTTCGTCCTAGTCCTACAAAATGTCCTCGGTAACCTTCCCGAATGCCTCTCACTACAGAATGCATTCAAACGATGAGGACGGGATTGCCCCATACGACTCGAGCTTCGGTACGACCCACGGCATTCAAATGAACCCCCTCTCGCCACATCCTCCTAGGACGCCCAGAACCTCGACGGCGTACAGCAGCGGGTATGATCTGCCTGCACCTTCTCCGAGTCGCATTCCTGCCACTCTTGACGTCGAGCCCGAGGAGGAACGTGTGGAAGCTCACCCAGCTAAAACTCGAGTTAGGAACGAGGAAGTATGGAGGGAGATTGTCAAGTCGAGCGACGGCAGAGATAAAGCTTTCGTGTGTCGTGCCTTCGTTCCATCGTGTATATCGATCTAACGCGCACCATTATCTCCAGAAACTCATCCAGTATTCGATGAAGTTGTACCTGCTCGCTCATTCCGCATTCCGAGTAAAGCAGTCAGCCCTGAAATCCCTTGGGCTCTTCGAAAAGTCGATATTACGGAGGTTGAATAGCACAGTGTCTGCTCTCTCCATGACAAGGTGAGAAAGTGTTTCCGAGGAAATTGATTGCAAGGTTTGACGGTTCCTGTAGACGGTGTCTGCTCTTGTTCAATTGGTTGGGGCCTCTCACGACCATACTGGCTCAGCAATCCGTCCCATACTCATTAGAATCAACGTCGATTGACACCGTGAAACGGAAGACACGACCGTTTATCCACGCTTTGATGCACACGCCACCGCCAGTGCTTCTGGAGTTGGTCAACGCCATTGCTGACGATCTCTATACGTGTTCTCGTATTGGTCTTGTGGGGCTTCGGACGGGGAACAAGGCTGCCAAATTTGCGGATTGGTGTTGGTTCGCCAGTACCGTCGTAAATCTCGTCGAAAACGCGATGCAACGAGGGGTTATGAAGGATCTCCAACATCAGGGTACGTGATTAACTTTACGGATAACTCTGTCGGGACTCGAATCCCCGTTATCTGCCTAGTGGAAGGACGACTGTACACCGAGTCGATGACATCGGGTGCGACGACGAAGTCGAATCCCTCAGCGAACAAGATCGACGAGACAGAACTGGAACGATTGAGGAAAGATGACTACTGGTTGGTGGTTACACGCAACAAACTCCTCCTGGATCTCATCTTTGTTTGTAAGATGACCAACCCAGACCTCTTTGTGGTTGGTATACTGATCTCTACATAGCGTTCGACTGTTTCAACGTGAAACGTGGAAAAGCCACGGCGCAAACGCTGGCGGGCTTGGCCACTGCCTACTTGAGGTACGCGGAAATCCTATGCCACTGTATCCGTCACTCAGACTGGTGCTAAATTATTTCTAGTACGAGGAAGCTGTTTGCCAAGGAAAGTGCTGTAATCGCCAAAACCAAGTCTTGATCGATGATTCTACCCGCTCTCACTGTGAGTTGACCAAGCTGCTCGAATAATACCCAGCTTTTCCCTTGCTACATGCAACCCGTGTTGGGACGGATATCGTATTGGTTATATATATTACTGTTTTTCGCCACATTTTCCCTGTGAACGTAAAAATATTGGATTCGACTTCACCACCACCACGATTTCTTGGTGGGTTTCTCCTCTGGTTCAAGCCTCTCGACAGACACGTTTCCGATTTGTGTTTCGAGGTGTTTGAGACGCGTTTCAAGCTGGGCGACGCGCTCCTGGGCGTTAACCACCTGCTTCTCGTGTGAGAGCTTTGCACGCGCAAGCTGTAAACCCTGCGAACGGAGTCAGTGGTCCTTTCCTGGGGAGGGAACCGCGTAAATCATTTCACGCACCAAGTACACGGTAGAGCCGAGCAAAACAATTGGAATCATCCCCGGAATCATATCCTTGTACCATTCCGAATGCCTCGAATTCGCTGACGTGGTCTCCTGGCCGTATGGGCGGGCGGTTCTGACTCCAGGAAGGAGTCGGCTCGCTCTGTTTCCCAGACGGTTCCAGGCCATCCCTTTTCGACGAACGGGAGAGGCCGCCCGAGGTTTCAGGTGGCAAGATGGTGGAGGAGGGACAATCTGTTGATCGGGATGACGGCACGGACCGAGGGAAGGTGTCGCCGCGTCGCGGACTCGGGATGGACACTGCAGCCCATGCGGGTACGGGTCCCCCACCTGGTCATGCCCGCTTCGGACAACCGGGATAACTACCGAACTATTGCCAGGCGAAATCTCGAGACACCCTAGGGCGCTGCGTGTAAGTACCTGCAACGAGAAGGAGGTCACCAATCTACGATTGCTTCGCCGACGATTAACTTCCTGAATAGTTGCTGTAAGTTCCTGCCGGTAGAACCTTACTGTCAAGTCTGTCTGGGAAATCCAATCAGCTGGAACTGATAACAAAGGCAGTGGGTCATAGATTATCCCTGTGCGCATGCGGAGTTCTTCCATACTGCGATCCTCCCCTAAACCCAGTTGTATCGCGCCTAATGTACGTAACTGGACGCCTGGGATGCTTCCAGTTGGAACGACTGTGCACCCCACCGGTATTCCGTAGTGTTGCCAGCCGCCCTGCCAGTACGGTTTTGGCCACATCCGCATCTTACCAAAAGCTACCGGACGACCACAAACCTGGCTCGGTTGATGTGAACCCACGTCGTATTTGGTCTCTTCCGTCCTTTCGCGCCCTTGGCAGATCCGTCGGGACGCTAGCCGACACAAAGGGTGCGACGGCGGACGGAATCTGGGATGAGAACTCGGAGTGAATCGCCGGGCTGTACCCGCGGATCTATTTGTCCCTGGCCATTACGCAGCATCAAAACAGACAAAATGAGTGGGACAGGGTCGACTCGTTCTCATCTGACCATCCCTGTTTCTTTGGTTCTTCCTCCCGGTCACCGACGGTCCTATTGTCACGGTTTTCATCTTTCATGCTCTTGAGTAGGGGACTGGTTGGGGGACATTAATGATTCCTCAGGATTTTGCGCCGTAAGTCTGACCTTGTCACCCCATCTCCACCTGTCCGACATGTCAACCCGAATGGCACCCGTTACTTAACCTCACACATTTCCGCCTGGGCACGTCTTCCACAACAACAGAGTCTTGCATACATATCTCATCGTCTTTGGAGGAGGTAAATAATTTCTCCCATATGCGCTACCAAACACGTGCCTCGCATCGTTTCTGTGCAGCTTGCTTACTCCTCTCCCGCCTTCTGCCCCATACAGCACTTCTTATTTATGACTATGCCCTGACTTTCGCGGTGGAAATCGAGCGATTCTGGCTCTCCCATCAGATCTCGGTGACGGCAGCATTCTACTTCGTGAATCGGTATGTAGGATTACTGGGATACATACCCATTTTATACCAGTATCTAGGTATGGTGGATGGAGAAGTACGTCGCTCAATCTTACCATCGCGTCCCACATCTAACCAAACCTTACTTTACTTGCAGGAGTGAGTGCGATTAGATGTCAAAACAACCGAACCGTGGTTGACGCGTAGATCTGTGACTGTAATTCGTAGGTGCCGGAAGTTACAGAGTTACAGTATATTCTATGGGTACGTCGTGTTGACGGCCGTGGCTGGTGAGCGTGTAACCAATTCTCCGTCTGCTTTTTTATCGACAATACCCGAACAGGCTTGATGGTGATCAGAATTTACGCCCTTTACAACCGTGATTCTGTCGTTTTGTGGGTTCTAGGGAGTCACATCGTCCTCACCACCCTCATGTGTATTGTACTGGTATGTGGGTCCATTGTTCCCAGGGAGGAGGGTTATTAAACGCCACCTGCCAGCAATCTCTTGGTATCGTGCAGAACAATATGACAGAACCTCCCCCACCTCCACCCCCACCCGGTCTACCTCCACCTCCACCTCCACCCCCGTGCTGTGTGCCCTACCGGTCATTTCAACAGTGCGTGTCCCATTGAATCCTCCTGAGGTACAGCCGTTGTTGTTAAACACGCTCATTGGCTGTTCGTGTCACAGAGGGAAAGGTCTGTTGTTTCGTCTTACCATCGTATCTCAAGGCTAATCCGCATGCTGTCGAAAATAGTTTCTGCCGCTGTGTGGAGCCTCAAGCCGTTGTTTGACCTTATGATACTTGTCTTAACTGTATGCAAGTCCTTCAAGTTCAGGCAAACTCCCCGACCGATGTTGATTGAGATATTGATCGCGGATGGTATGGGCACAAGTAACTTTTATCCGGAGCTGTGATTGACCTGGTTATTCAGGGATTCTATACTTCGTGTAAGGAGACTCCTTAGCCGTCTGTGCCTATCCGACTCATCTTGGTTACAGGGCGTCGCTTGCACTTGGTATCTCGAGCATCTGCCTCTCTATCGTAAGTGCCTTGCCCCCATACTCTCGAAATGACCTCTCACGGCGGCGTTCCTCAATAGTGGGCACCGGTACGTTGCATCTCATAGTTCGGGATTTATCCTGTTCACCTTGCGTGGCTAGCCTTTCCTGCGAGCAGTCGGCACACCGCTAACTATAGTGTGAGCGTTCCCTCCTCTCGGCGCGATAAGATTCTGAACCCGACGGTCCGGGCCAGGATATCCTCGGTTCTGGTATCGCGGATGACGCTTAATCTCCGCAATCCTGATATCATCCCTCACTCTGCGGGGCATCTGTCGGAGCAATTCGTCTCTACGATTCTCAGCCTGGGAAACCCCTCGTACACGGAGAGTTTTGGGAGAACGAGGAGCGAAGTTGCAAGTAGCGCGATTCCTCTCAGGAGAATGGGATCTCGGGGAGTAGATTAGCGCAGGAGGCACTCGAACCCACCAACAATCGAGGTGTGTATCGGACTATCGGAACGCGATGGGACTGGACTCCTACTGCGCCAAGCGAGGCCTTTCGCACGGACGACAAGTGCTGTGTTCAGAATACACGTGCATGACGGTTGACCAGGCCTTAGTGGGTGGGGTGCTGTGTGGGGACGTTTCGTGACCATGGCGACCAGGGCCTTTGCTATTGCGGCAAAGCCAGATCCTCAGGTTATCACAAGAATGGCTGGCTGGGACTTTTTCATGGCGGTTGTTGAAGGACGCAATGTAGTACTTGAGCCCGTTGAGCCAGATCCGAATTCACCCAGTAGATAGCTGACCGTGACCGCCTTGCCGACAGTAGAAGATAGGCGAGAGATTGGGATGGTGATGATGAACGTGCTATAAAAATCGTGCGTCGATGAGGAACCAGGGCGAGCATCAAATCCGCCGTAGCCGAAGCGTCGACACAGGTGCAAAGGATAGCCGCTCCGTTCTCTCCCTCTCCGTCCTCCTCCATCTACTCCCCGCTCCCTCCCTTCTCTCTTCTTCGACTCTCCTTGGACTGGTTTCCATCGAAGGTCTCCTAAAATATGGACACCCAGAGAAAGAGTCGCCACTGCAATCAGCCCCCCTCCCACCTAGTCAGCTCCCCGACCCCCGCCCAACCGATTTCCACAAGGGTCCAAAACCACAAACAATCCGAATCACCCTTCCGATACCTCGCAGAGAGGCTAGCTAACGAACAGATCTTCAACGAGAAAGATCAAACCCCTCTGGAAGATATTTCCAGTTCTTCTGGTAGACGCGCTAGCAGCCATTCGCGGGCGACACATAGGTCCTCTCCTTCCACCAGTCGTTCATCTACACCTGCGCCGTCGCAACACCGTTCGTATTCCAAGCAGCCGAGTCTGCATGTTGGGTCGATGACACCAAATCCCCTACTCACCGCTGCGGGTAATGGAAGCGGGCGCCCATCCCGTCGTGCCGGACAATTCGAAAAGTTCCCATATACCCGCCTACAGCCTTGGATACCCATTATTCTCTACGGAATCTCGAGTCTGGGCTTCGTCATCGCTATCGCATTCTGGAGGACTGAAATTTTCCAAGGTATGGTCCCATTGCACACGCTTTGTCTTGCAGCTGATCTCCACCAATATTTAGGCCTAGATGATCTTTCACACCACTTGCAAGAGGAGGGAATTTATGGCTACGGTGTAATTTTCGTGCTTATTTGGGTCACCACTTTCCGTAAGTCCTGAGCGAACCATCGAGTCAGTGTTGTTCGTTAATCATCTATCACAGCGCCATTGCCATTGTACTCCACCTTCATCACACTCTCTGGTTACACTTACGGGGCGTGGATAGGAGCTGTCATCTCCTATTTTGCTGCGCTCTTCGGAGCTGTCTGCGTGTACACACTCTGTCGGACGTGTTTCCGAGAGACGATCACATCTTGGCTTTCGAGAACTACGTCGATCAAGAGAGTAGTCCGTGCGATCGAGAAGCGGCCAAAACTTCTGTTTATGGTTCGCCTCGCCCCCTACCCTTATAACGTCATGAACGCGCTTCTCGCAGCGTCACCGACCTTGACTTTCAAGACGTACACCCTCTGCACCGCCCTCTCATTGTTCAAGGTGATAATTCACACCACGATCGGGGCTTCGATCCACTCCTTCGCCGGTTATCACCTTCATAAGACACCCAATTCATCAGATCCACCGATAAAAGGGCAGGATCCCACTGGCGGCGATGGTGACGATGACGAGGGGGCTCTGCTGAGTCGCATCTCGGCGGTGGTCGGTATTGTCCTCTGTGTCGCAATCATTGTTTACCTCTCCTGGGTCGCACGCAAGGCCGTAGGCGACGAATTAGAAGATGATGAAACCCTTGCTCACGACTCGGAAGAAACGGAACTGTTCTTGGACTCGGTCGACGAAGCGGAACGCGGTATGGGTGAGGTGTCATGTTCACGGCCACTCGTGCCTATGGGCAATCAAAGCTCGCTCGGTGGCGACGGCCCTGTACGATCTCTCGCCTCGATGAACTCGGTGTCCCTTGATGACCCCTGGAGTAGAAGAGAAGGGCAAAGCTCTACAGCGCTTCGAACGTTTTGATACTTCTCTACGAATTACACCTCGGCCCCTCGGTGCCGCGACCAGATTCTCATCCTGGCTCCTTCCTCCTCCATTCCATCTTACATGTCTCCAGTGGTGTGTACAAAAGCAGAAGTCTCTATTTTATGTAGTATAAGAAGGCGACCCCCCCCATGCGTTCTCGCTTGAAAGCTGGGTAGATCAAAAATTGGTTTACCCTACTCTTTCTCACTTTCCTCGCGGCCTCCTCGTATTTTCTCGTTCATCCGGTTTTTTTCCCTGGTCCCTCACACTTCTGTCGCTCGCGGACGATTTTTCGCCCTCCCCACACAATCTCTTCGCAGCTATCGCTCGTTCCCTAACCGCACTCGTTACATTGTTGTATGCTTCTTAATTCGCTTCACGGACGATTCGCACCAGCACCGAACTGGACAGCCGTTATTTACACCAGGATTGATTGGTCCTCACCCCGCGTCTCCACTTCCCCCCGACGGGCTCTTGGCTCTCTCCAGGCACTTCGTCGTTCTCCGTCCCGTTGAACTCCGTAATTAACACATCTCTTTTCTCGCTCCCGCTCTGACTATTATCGTTCCCTCTATGGGTCTCTTAGTTTTTTTTTCACCCCTTCCCTATGGAGTTATTCCTCCTTTTCTTGTTCCTCATTTTAGGTTTCCTACCAGCATTGTCACGACCCCGTCAACTCATGGTTTCCCTCTCTCCCTCTCTCTCCCTCCCTGTGTCCAATTCAATCTGATATTATTCCTGGGCTGAACGTCTCGTTCCCACTTTTCCTCGTGTTTTGGGCCGGGCATCGATCACAGGACGGTTTTAAACTCGGAGGTCTCGTAAGCCTGGACCTTGGAGTTTCTGAATTGCACGGATATGGTGATATTTGGTCTGAATTTCTCACTCGAGCCTCATCACTTTTTCCAGACGCTGTCATGGGGGTGGTCGAGCCATATGACTTTGTCGGCGTTGCGCAGTTTTATGGCCCGGCCAAGGCATACAGCGCAAGTAAGCTCGATGTTGACGCAAAGGGTTGAATGGATCGATCCTACGCGGGCATTCAACCGGGAGAACAGTTTTACCAGCTCCTGGGTCTTGAGGAAGGGACTGCGCTCCGATATGGATTTGAATGGGCTGCACCGGGAATGTTCTTCCGGTCCATCGCCATCGAATTCAAAGGTTATCCAGCACGATCAGCCCGACCAATTCTCTGAATTGGCGATTCTGTCATTCACTTGTTCTGTTCCGTCCGCATGACGCTTGTAGATGCCATGTTGACGAGTTGGTCCTCCGTCGGAAAGGACCACGAACGAGAATATGGGTATAGGATGGAATCTACCCCTCCGAGGTGATGGTGTGATTTGTGTGCCAGGTGGTGACCATGAACCATGTGTAAATCGAGTGGGTTTTGAGCCTGACTTGTGCTAACCAGGTAAGTTGAACGGATGAGCAATCCAACACGCTGTCATTCTGACAGCTACATGCCCGAACACTCGTCCACATCCCATCTCTTGGATGTACGCGGAGATGAATGTCAAGGTCCAAGCACAACTCACGTCCCCCCCCCTTTTTTTTTCTTTCGTCATGATGAAAAGGATCACTCGCAGCTCTGTGGCGTGATATGAATGTTTCCAACCATTCCAAAGGCATTCAGAGGTGGCGCCAGTGTCTACCTCTGTATCACGCGGGGTTGACGCTAACGAGAGACGGCTAATTGTGATATACAGGGTCGTCCGAGTGTATATGCACTTGACGCCAGCTGCCTCCCCACGAAAGGAGGTTAGTGGGATGGAGGTTTATGTAGCACTCGTGACCTATCAACCCTCCACAAACACGAAGCAAGCACGGGTGTGATTGCAAGTATTGATTGCGAGCATACCGCACGTCACTTGGTTATCTCCGAGATCCGAGAACGTAAACCGTGGATGGATATAGGTGGCCAGGTGGTAAGTTACTATCGACTATATATAGTCGCTCCTTTCACATGTGCCTTTTTTGAGCTTGTACCTGGGAGGTCGTCACACGTGAGTGTATATATCTTGTGTAGATGCAGTCATCGTAAGAGTGGGTGACTGTCCCTCGGACTAGGGATATGGATATCCGTCGTAGAAGGGTGCCACTAGCCGAGCTTTGCGGTGTCTGCGACCCGACAGAGAGGTCGGGGTCCTGACAGCTCCCTTAAAAGGCAATTGATATTCATCTAGACTCGTCTACAGCACTGTGTAGACCTGGGGACAGTCACCCAGTACATGTCCTAGGTATCGGATAATCGGTACACCCGAATTTCAGGATCCAGACCGAACTGTCATTTTAGATTCACCACGTTCCTCTTGCCTCAATGAACCCGCACGGTTGGCTCCTTCTTCTGTAGATCCTTGGTTTGTGTTTAGACGTCACATGCACGTTCTGTTCAAGAAGAGGTGTCACCCTACAACCGGATGAAATCATCCAACTTTTTACGTGTCGAAATGGGGGACGAGGCCAACGTTGATGCGCGGGTTTCCGGGATGGCCACGTTGTACTCTCCCCTCCCCCCTCATTCAGAGTGGAACGACATACGCCTCACCTCCCATACCAAGTTATCACCGTTTGACAAGTCTTGGTCCGTCAACGCGTCACTCGGGGGAAAGTAGTGAGGGGTGAATATTTGAACCCTTGATTTCTTGTGAGCGGGCACAAACATGCTTGGAACCCAGACAAGATAGCCAAGTTGCACGGTGGGGTTTTGCCGAGTCCTTTGCACGTGTACATGTAAAGGAACCCATGGTAGATATATATCCTTCTGATGGAGAGAGAGACACGAGGGGGCCGAAAGTCGGGTCCACTTTCAAAGCGTTTTTTTTTCAATCCCCTCGTGTTCCACCGATAAGCATGATCATGTAAGCGAATAAGCGTACCACTGTGCTTTTAAAGTTGTACCAGTCACGGAACGATGCGAGACGGGAAAATGATAGGGGTAGAGCTGAATATTGTGTGACAAGTTACAACCCTGATATCGTCGGGTTCGGGTTTATATATGGAGGCGGGCTCGTGGGTGACGAAAACGATATAATATTGAGACGATAGCCATAGAACGGTCGTTATGAAAGCACACACGATGTCCGAATCGCATCGTTCGTCGTTTGTGAATCTGCGGTTCGGCGCCCGCCTGGCTACGAGGTGTAGCAGGTGCGACTGGGTGGGAGTGGTTCTCCAACAGCTTTGTGGCTGAAAATCCTTCGCTTCTCGATGCTTCTGTCAGGGGGAGGGAGGGAGGCACTGGACGTTGGTCGTCATGCCGAGTTGTTCATGTAATCGCTTCTCTTCTTCTAACGCTGTGCTTGTATTCTGTTATTGCTTCTTCTTCATTCTTGACCATGGGCACACAGATCGTCCCGTGGTATTTGATTTCCATCGTCTTGTGGTAAGAAAAAAAACCATTTCGTTCCGAGAGAGAGAGAGAACCAGGGAATAGATGAGATGGGTCGGAACCACGAGAACAGAGTGGAGGGGGAAAAGATGATGGGAGAGTACATACGACCGGATCGATGCAGGTTCGGGTCCGAATGAATAGACGGATCATGGGACAGAGAGAGAGAGAGAGAGATTGCTTGTCGAGAAGACGACAAGTGGGTCGTGGTGATGCGAACAGCAATGGCCGATATCGGAGGAAACTAAAGCCCTTTTGCCGCTGCCTGCAGACGAGTGGACGTCTCTACGAGAGAGAGAGAGAGAGAGACGCTGGATGTGCCAAAGCTACAGTGGTCGAGTGACCGTTCCGAATGAAGATCGTCGAGAAGGCAGGTGATCACGGACATAGGAGGGGGATAAGTAAAGAGGGACGTGTGCGTGCGATGGGTGTGTTCATGTGGTGATGGTGAATACGTACAATATCAAAGTGAAAGGGAATATCTCCATGCGAACAGCTTAAGCTTACCGTCCAAAGCCAAAGACTATCTGCATAGTATACTCCACACACACAACCGTGTGGAACCGCGACCCCATCTGCTCATCCTATCGTTCGTCAGCGCAGCACGGGTCCCAATGTTCACAACCAATTCCTAAACTCCGTTCTCTCCGTTGACAAGAAGCGGTGAAAGAGAAGCAGGTGGGATCAAGCGCGCGCATAAAACGAGGGGAGGGGGAGGGGGGAATAGACATTCCAGACATTACCGACCTCCTTCCGGATCTTGAAAAAAGCAGAGAAAAATATCCCATCGGGTGAACAAACAGTCCTCGCAAAAAAGTACTCCGGAACACCAACACCGAACGAACTCGGATACAGATTGCTCGGATCGGAGGTATGTAGGTTATCAAAAAAAAAAAAAGAAAGTATTTCGTTCCAAGTGAAATATTTTTTAAAGAAAACTAAAATAATGAAGCATGCCGTGAGATGCCGGACGCGGATTTCAAATCCATTCTGGCCCAAATCAGATCTGTTTCTATTTCGAAGATCCTCACTCTCTCTCCCTTGGAAGAAATCACAAAACCAGCGTTCGAGAAAAAAAATAATCAATAACCATAATCGGAATATGCCCGCCTGCACCAAACCGCCGAGCCGATACGACGGAGACGAGGACGAGAGATGACCAGATCGGTTAGCGAACGATGACAGATGTGACCAAGCAACCCCCCAAACGGGGAATAAACCTATGTGAGTAAACCCACCATCCATCTCCACGCTATCGTATCGCACGATCTCATCATCCGTATCCCATGCACTCAACGGTAACATGTTACTTGAATGCAACGGCCCCAACGGCCCGCACCGAAAAGAAAAGAGGCGCGAGTTCTGATCTCGAGAGATATGGTTGATGATGATGATGATAGGTTGTCTTCCCTTTTCGTTTGATGACATATACGGGGACGATCTCTAATCAAACCCAAGATACGCCATCCCATTCCGACACATACGAGAGCTTGTACGTAGTTTGGCAACTATACTCACCGAGTCCTTTCTATTCCTGTAACCTTAAATCCCTCCCCCCTTCAACGTGAGAGGGCCATCCGGGTTGCCGTTATTATCCACGTCAGACGTCAGAAACTCATTTGTAACCCCGGGGACCTCGCAGCCTATATGTCAACATCAATGAGCCAAGAAAAAAGAATCACGTCAAGCCGAGCAAGGTTCAAGAAAATCCCGTTTTGATCAACTGTGCTTTGTCTCTGCTTTGGGTATCAACAGTTCCGTTTGATAAACTCGACGAGAAAGGAAGACAAAGGAATGTACGCGTGCGGAAGAAAGGAACCACACATCGGGCGGTCGACGAGCGAGCGGCGACCAACTATTACAATGCGCAAATGCGACCGGTTGATCCTTCGCGAAGAATGAGGGCTAAAGTGAAAAAGGCTAGAAACCCATGTCAGTGTCCCTCATTGGGCCATCGGAAGCGAATCATCTTCTCGGTCGACAATTGCGAATGCGAATGCGCAGAAGATAGCCGAAACCAGGTATACTATTTCAAAAACAAGAGCGTGTCGGCTTGCGCCCAGCGAATGAGAGAGAGAGGGGGGGGGGCAGCGG
>Ga0307514_10000941_pt1 | contig 44120 bp, 38 predicted proteins | sample 16_EM_MG_FD_203088 | JGI IMG/M metagenome (GOLD analysis project Ga0307514, IMG submission 203088) | Populus trichocarpa ectomycorrhiza microbial communities from riparian zone in the Pacific Northwest, United States - 16_EM | ecosystem: Host-associated > Plants > Roots > Unclassified | place...
TTCGTCTTCGTCTTCAGGATCGCGGGCTTCTTCGTGAACTTGAGTCTCGGCGGGATCGTCATCGTTGATTTCGTCTTCTGGTAGTACCGAGACGCGGCCCGTAGGAATAGGCGTGATTCGGCTGAGCAATGCTCGGAGGGATTCAATGCTCGCACGCGTGTTAGGCACACGCAATTGGCTTCACTGTATTCTCTTTGGAGGCATGGAGGGTAATTGGCTGTAATTGTTGATTTCGTGTCTGTCGCGACACGTCAATTAGAGGGGTAAATTCGCGTGATCTCGTGAGCGAAACGTATCCGATTTTCTGAAAGACCGAATATAGTATAAGGGCGCGTACGCCGGCGCCCGGCAGTATAAGGATATAGTATGGTATACGGTTGCACACGGGAGCGAGTGGGATCAAGTGTAGAAGTAAGTGGTAAGATATTCGGTACAGAGCTAAGTCTCCGTCGCGATGTCAATATACCGTTGGCGGTTACCCGGCGCTGGACACCGCACGTGACCACCCGGCAAGCCTAACCACGCATACTTGACAACGCCGTTACATCCGGACGCAAAGTACAGGAAGCCTGATGACGGTGCGGCAGACATTATATTCAATGCGATACGTCGGAAAAATACCCTCCATGGTATAATAGCCACCACATAGGAGGTATGCGACAAGACCTGTGGCATGGGTGACAGGTCGCGTCAGAGACTCTGTCAGAGTGTAAGAGGTTCCGTCAGGGCCGTCAGGGCCGTCAGCAACACCCGGGAGTTCCTGACGAATAATAGGTTTGTTGCTGATGCATGAAGTTGCCCATAACCGGCCTGTGCTGTATGTGAGTATATTGTGGTCCTCTTGATAAACCAAAGTACCAAACTCCAACTTCCGCCCAGAGAATTGGGAATGACACCTGCCTTGGAGAAATTCTCAAAATTCCAGTGGGAGGATTTAGAAAGTCTCATATGGTCACCCATCACTAGACCATGCCACACATGATTTCAAGATGGTCACCCATGGTAGACCAGGTACCAATTGCCAACTTCCGGCCATAGAATTGACAATGATACCTGCCTTGGAGAAATCCTCAACTTTCCAGTCGGAGGATTTCGAAAGTCTCACATGGTAGCCTATAACTAGACCATGCCACACGTGCTTGTAAGGTGGTCTCGGTTGGTAGACCAGGTAGCCAGTGCCAACATCGGGCCGGAAGAGAGAGTTCTGACAGGGAGAAATTGTCAACTATCTGTTTGGAGAACTGAGTTGAAGGCTGGTAGAAAGTGACATCTTCCAGTCCGAAGATAGACTACCACCTGGCTGTGAATAATTCTCAGCTTTTTCGTTGTAGGATTGAGCAACTCCCACAGAGTTGTCCAAACCTAGACCTTGCCATACACAACTTCATGGTTGAGCTCTTCACTACGCCAGGTGCCAAATCTGAACTTCTGGCTGCCGTATTCATTTCTCCCTGAGTGAAATACTCAACCATCCGTTCAGAGGGTTAAGGCAGTCCCCCCCGGTCAACTGTAACTGGACCATGTTATATATAATTTCATGCTGGTCCCCCATGGTCCCCAATGGGCGATGAGGTACTGAGTGTCGACTTCCGGCTGGAGGATAGAGCCTGATGTATCAGAAGTTCCAAACTTTCTATTTGGAGGACTGAGTTCAAAGCTGGCAGAAACTAGCACCTTCCGGCCAGAAGATTAAATACATCCTGTCTGGGAGAAATATTCAACTTCCTGTCGGAGAATACCATGACTCTGCAGAAGGTTTCAACTTCCTACAGGAGGATTGAGCTCGATCTAGCACAAGCTCGGGACTTTCCTGTCAAAAGACTGAGTTCGAAGTTGGCAGATAATATCACCGTCTGGCAGGAGAATTAAACACTATTTGCCTAAGAGAATTTGTCAGCTTCCAGAAGGAGAATGCCATTCTGCTTGAGTAAATTTCAACTTTCGCCTGGAGAATTTAGCTTTTGCTAGCAGAAGCTCAGTTCATGCTAGTTGGCCAACTCTGCGTAGAGCTGGTAGAAAGCATCATCTTCCGGCAGGTGGAGCATATAGCACCTGAGTAGGCGAAATTCCCAACTTTGCGGTCAGAGAATATGGCTTTCTTCTCGAGAGGGATTGGTCTTCCGTTGACAAAATTGAGTTCCACCCAGCGGAAGATTGGAACTTTCTATTCGAAAGAGTGAGCTCAAACCTGGTAGATCCTATCACCTTCCGGCTGTAAAATTCAATACTATTTTACTGAGAGACATTCTCAACCTTCAATCGAAGAATTCCATGCTTCTTGGGAGAGATTGAACTTCAGGCTGGAGAGTTGAGATCTCCGTAGCAGAAGCTTGGAACTTTCTAGTCAGAAGACAGAGTTCAACTATGGTAGAAAGTATCATATTCCACGCAGAAAATTCAATACTATCTGCGAGGGAGACATTCCCAATTTCGGGTTTGAGTATGGCAGCAATTAAAGGAATGTTTCAGCTTCCGGCAGAAGGATTTATTTTATGACTGCATAGAATCCCACCTTCTAGTCGCGGGATGCAGTTGTCATTTGAAAACATTTATCTTCCGGCCGGAGAATTGAGATCTGCCGAGCAGAAGCTTTGATACTTTCTAGTTGAAGGACTGAATTCAACACTGATAAAAACTTTCATCTTCCGGCAAGAAAATGAAAATTTTCATGCCTGCAAGACATGCTGAACTTCCAATCGGCACAAGCAATTCAGTTTCAGAAAGTTTCACTTTCCAGCCGGAGAATTGAGATGTACCTATCAGAAGCGCGAAACCTTCTCCCCGGGAATCTGAATTCAGCACAATTAGCAACATTCATCTTCCGGTCGGATGATTATATATTACCTGCTTAAGAGAAATTCTGAACTTCCGGTCAGAGAATGAAATTCTTCATGGGAAAGTTTCAACTATTGGCCGGAGAATTGAGATTAATCTTACAGATGCTCGAAACTTTCAAGTCGGACGACTGAGTTGAACGCTGGTAGAAAACATCCTCATCCAGCGGGAGGATTAAATACAACCTACCTGGAAGAAATTCTCTACATCCAGTCAGAGAATGCAATTCTTGGTGGTGAAGTTTCAACTTTCAGCCAGAAGATCAATTTTGGGCATAGATCAACTCAGAACATCTGGTTGGACAATGTAGTGCTCATTTGACAATTTCAACTTCCGGGGGGAAAATTGTGATGTACCTAACAGAATATCGAAACGGTCTAGTCTGCAGACTGAGTTCAACTCTAGTAGACACTATCATCATCCGGCCGGAATATTCAATGCTACCTGGCTGGGCGAAATTCTCAACTTCCGGTCAGAGAACGCAATTCTTGTTGCACAAGTTTCAGCTGTTTGGGCAGAGAAGTGAGACGTACCTTGCACAACCTGGGAGGTATCTACTCAAACGGCTTAGTTCAACGCTGGTAAAATCTGACATCTTCCATCCGGAAGATTCAATGCTATCTGCCTGGGAGAAATTCTCAACTTCTGGTCGGAAAATGCAGTTCGTTTTGGGAAAGATTCTACTTTCTGGCTGGCAAATCGATATCTACCTAGCAGACTCTGGGTGCTTTCTACTCAAATAACATAGTTCGATACTGGTAGAAACTATTATCTCCCTGCCAGAAGATGTAATACTATCTACCAAGGTCAAATTCTCATTTTCAGGTCGGAGAATGAAGCCATTTTTTGGGAGACATTATCACATTCCAGCCGGATGATTCATAGACTCCGAACTTCTGGTCGGTGGATATAGTTCTACTTTCAAAAGCGACAACTTTCCAGTCGGAAGTGTAGCCTTAACCTGAACTCAGTGACTGAACATCTGGCTATAATTCATATCTCATGTCCAAACGACTCGGTAGATAATTTCTGGAATACTTTGAGCAGAGGGGCAACCTTGTCTGTACGGAACCACACCATCTCTTCACAGTTTGCATTTTTTCATATTTAGGTGAATATTCCTTCTCAAAATTAACATCCACTCAACATTGAATACTAACGTATGTCTGAAACTGTATTACCCACTTGGCTTCACACTTCTCCCTATAGTAATCAACTGAGTATTTCTCTCCAATGTAATATAGCAGAGAAACCGTATCAGGCAGTATGTCTAAGCATCAATGGTAGCAAGCAATATTTTGGGTCAGCACCACACTATCATATTACCTATCCCACTTTTTTGACTTTTCTTTCATGTTTCTCAGCCAAATTAGCCACCACTTGATAAGTAATGCAATTCACAGTCCGTAACTGTATTATCAGCTTCTCTGCCTACTTGAGTGTAACGGCATGTATTTTTTTTCACTCTCTACTGTGGGATGGTAGATTAATACTGCCAGCTTAAAAGTGGAATCTTTACAGTGCCAAGACACATTCTGGGTGTTGTACCACACCTTCCCTGCACAAGTCGTATTTTTTGATATACTTATACATGTTCCCCAGTATAGATCACAACTACTACACAAATAATACAATTAGCTGTGTGAAATCTCATTATTGGCTTCTCGAAATACTTATATCTGATCCCTTTTAATCATTTTATCTCTCTATTCTGACATTGTGAAGATATTGTACTGTAAGCTACAGGGTCTCATCCAGGCTGGGGAGCATCTTTGGTGTGGGTGGAGACAGAGTATTAACCCCAGATATGCAGGAGTAGTTCACACTCCAGAACTGCATTCTATGGTAGTAGGTCAAATCCCTGAACTGCATCCAGTAGTAACATGTCAGCAACCCTGCATGTGCATCCAATGGCAGGTCATGCCCCGGTTTGCACTCCCTGTAACTGCATTGTAGGGTGTATATGGTGCAGATTACCTGACCTGTACTACTCCTTAGACCTAGTTTTTAACAGACTGTTAATCAGTTTGGTAATGCTAATGTACATAGCACTGGCAACTCAGATAGAGATCTTGTATGCAGTTGCTATTGTTTTCAATTTCCATTCCCAGCAATATAAAAACCTTATATCTACTTCAAAATGAATTCTGCAGTACCTCAATCTACAGTGAATGGTCTGCTACATTTCAACTCTAAGGCCAATGAAATCAGCATCAACATTTGCAATAGTTTATTATGGTGCTGCAATTTGATTTGAATCAATGATAGTGCTGGCCACCAGTTTCAGTAAGGCAATGAGTTTATTCTCACTAATTGTAATGGAATATTGTTGTAGTCTCAAAATTACCGCACTATGATCTTGTCAACTCTGTCAGCCAAGTTCATGACCTGTTCAGAAGTATTTGGAGGAGTATACTGGTTCCATATGTTGCACGATGATAACAGTAATTTTGAAACAGATATATTCCCACTGCCAAATAGCTTTGATTGTCAAACTACTCGTACTTTCATTATTCCGGCAATCCGAAAGGCTGGTGGTAACCACATCCTTGTTTATTATCACAATAGGTAGGATCTGCACATATGCCAATAGTTAACTACTTCTCTATGCACGCAGATGCCAATGAGGTCGATATCTCTACAATGACACTTCGTAAGGATAAGCATATGCAGTTCGTAAAAGCAATGGGTGATTGGTTATGCTGGTCAATTGGAGGTCTATTTTAGGTTCACCGTAAGGTGGTGTGACTTTTCTTTGGCGAATTCAGATTCCTCTCTTGAGATGTATGGCTATTATTGGGAACAGGTCCGGGTTAGGACCAGAAAAAGAGTTCGGAGCTGTTCCAGACCCTTCCAACAACTAGATCTACTCTGTCTTGACGAGGTTGTTAGCTGGACCGGACATACACCTGGAGTTTTTTGGTCGGATTTATCGTACTGCCGAGCCTCATTTTGCTGAACTCCGACATTTGCCTTCAATTAAGTATATCAGTTGTAATCGTAGCACAGTATGATATATATATCAAATATGCAGTTTTAGATGCTCTGTTAGCTGCAATTCACCAATTTGCGATCTGCTCACTAGTTGTTTAGTTGCTGCGAAATAAAGCTGGAAATTGGTCCGTATTCAATGCAACTTGACAAATAGTGATCAGATCGCAAATTGCAGGAAGCGAGGTTAATCAGCTTCTAAAACTGCACCTTTTACATATATATTACATTGTGATAGGATCACAACACAAATACTAAATTGGTGCCAAAGTTCTGAGTTCACGAAAACGTTGAGCTGGCCCAAATACCGCGGGTTCTGTTGGTTTCTCATTTTTCAGGTGGTAAAACCCGTTGTAACGGTTCCAGTTCGGTTCCAACCCGGATCCGGAACCGAACCGCCAATTTGGAACTGTTGCTAACACTGTGGATGGCCCGCAGGATACTGTAGTACTCTTTCCCCGCTCACTTCTCAAACAGGGTTTTAAAAAGGCTACTATGTGAGTCACAAGTTGCGTATCATCTTTGTTTGTTTCATGCTCCACAGAGCGTACCAAGCGGGGGGAGTGTTGGATCAGTAGATCTCAGCTCTCATACGGACTGACTGGGCTGGCTCTCATACGGGCTGATGGAGATGGCTCTGATACGGGCTGACGGAGATGGCTCTGATACAGGCTAACAGTGTTCAGCCGTCTCTACATTTTGATAAGTACGTACATGTTCGTACCGTATATATATTGCCTTGTGGCCCTCTTAGAAAGTACAATTAAGTTTCTAGAAATTAGTATTTTAATTCGCGCTCTCGACTTCCTACCGCGCAAGGGAAGCACGGGCCACCGTAGAGCACACGCTCGAGAGTATTATAGCCAAGTAAATCCCTAGATAGTCCGTTATAACACTAGTTCGTTCCAGTTGTATTTTAGTAGTACAAGAGCGACGGAGCTGATCAAACCTTCGCTAGAAACTCGACCAGGCTCGACGTACGAAGTCCGAGCGGTCCCCTAAGTTCAAACTTGATGTCTTACAACTGCTATTATCAAATACTAACCACGACCATATTAACACCGGTAGATGTTTGCTATCAGCGGTATTTCTTCCATCCTATGCGCCTGTTCCATGTTCGCCTCCATTTCTAGAGATTCTGTACCCATTTTCTTACCACTACCAGTGGCCCTCTCAATACCTGCTTCAGTACTTCCTGCTCTGTGCTCCTTCTATAGTCCACATTCCTGCCCTTTGCCGTCAGTCTCCGTTGTGCAGTCGTCCGTTGGCGGCAAAACTCTACTCAGGGATAACCCAAACCCATGGTCCGTCCACATCTCTGATTGGAAGTCCAGTTGCATGAACTGCAGCTGAAGCATATTGTCAAATAGGATTATTGGCAGCTCAAGATCGATCAATTTTGCCATCATATCCATGCGCATCTGGCTCTGTCATGAAATCTGAAATTTGCGGCACATTCTTTTGCTAGCTGGTAATCATTGACAACGCCATCGCCATGCTCGTCTTCCCTCAGGTAATACTTGCAGACGTTGCCTCGGAGTTCTGCAAGTGAAGGTGCTTCCAGTGGTCTCAACTGTTCTGCTTGAACTGGTTCGAACCTGCAATTCGGCAGTGCGTGAACGGTTCGGCCTACTGAACCGCACCGCCGGACTGCCTCAGGAACCGGTGTTGCATATCCGGTGGCATGTGACTCAGTGGCTAAGCATCAAAGTTTTCGCCGATGATTCTCTGTATATAAGTCGAGTCTTTCTCCTTGTCTCTTCTCTCTGCACTCTGCATCGTAGAATCTCCGCACACGCTCTCCCCGTTATATAGTAACAACCGATCCGAACCGGTTCCGAATAATATCATATAACCAAATACATATATGTCCCGACCTATACGCCAAATTTTCCCGTTGGGCAACAAGGAAAATTTGGTGTACCGGTCAAACCATTGCCAAAGCAGTTGACCAGTGCACCAGTCAACTCTCTGACCAAGAAATCAACCAATTGACAAAGTTATGAAATCTCACCAGACTATTACACTTCATCCATTCGCTAATTTACATTTGCTTATTAATAGACTGAACTCTGTATTTGGTATTTCATGCAGCGGCGGATAAAGAAGCAGCAGCAGTAGCAGAACTGGTAGTGGGAATAGACTTGGGTATTAGCTAAATGGTAGATATACTTAAATAGAGTGAATTTTGAGTGGACCCTAAAAATATAGGGTAATTAGTGGTGCGAAACTGCAATCGTGATGATAGTTGAGGGAAAACGTTGTGGCTCAAAGTGGACCTTTATGGGAATACCGTGATCCCAACCTCCTACTTGGCGCCTCGGTCGGTTGGTGTACAGGTCGACCTATTCTCCAAAAAGACAATTTGGTGTATGGGCCGACCTGTCGGCCGACCGGAAAACTTGGCGTATAGGTTGGATGTTGAGAGCAAAAGGGGACGAACGAAGAAGCTCAATTGTCTATCGTACAGAGAGAGAAGAAGATAGACATATATAAAGAAAGAGATCATCTCAAGCACTAAGAGCGAAGCATCATGAGAAAGGCACTACTCCAGCCCGAGGCTCAAGGGGAGATAGGCACCGCACCTAGCCCGAGGCTCAAGGAGAGATAGGCTCCGTACCAAGCAGGCAAAGTTAGTGCCCTCCTTAGTTCCGGTAGCCTTCGGGCTACAACCTTTAGTCAACATCGGAACATACTTATATATACTTCGCAATTAATCTCGCAAATTCTCTTGATGACTCAGTTAGGGTGGCGCCTTTTCGGGGGATTCCACAATATGCAATCCCCTACTACCTATGGAATGTATGATAATACTGCGCAAAAGATACCATTCATCTATGTAACTGGCATACCAGCGTCCGACACTATTGTTGCTCAGGGCTTAACCCTAACGGGACTGGTTCGAACTGGATCACTATCGGTTCTGAACTGCTAGTTTATAGTTCGAACCGGTTTACTCGCCAAACCGGGAATGGTTCGAACCTTTGAGACCACTGCAGATGTGTCCTTTGTTTGTTTGTTTGTTTTATTCATACTGTATTCACTCTAGCTAGAGTATGACAGAATCTAAAGCACCTTACCGGATGTGTCCTCCGAGGGAGAGAAGGCCCAAACCAGTCATTGAGGCAAAGATGCAGGGATCCTTGTCGTGCAAATGATGGACACGGCTAATATGTGATAGTATGTTTGTTTTTGTTTTATTCATACTGTGTTCACTCTAATTAGAGTATGACAGAGCCTAAAACAACCCCTCCGCCTCCGGGCGAGCCGGCAAGATGGCGGAGCTCCCACCTGCTACCCACCGTCCCCTGTGACAAAGGAAAATCAATCAAGTGCATGCGATTGGGAAGAACAAAAAGATCAACGAAAAGAGAGAGAGACCGCCCCCGGTCCAAACACCTTTAATCCTGCCCGCGATGTGATAGTATGTATCTAGTGGCCAGCGATCTATGTTCTACCAATGGGCGAATCTGTCAGTTCGCAAACTTTGGAGGACGGTTTGCGAGATATTGGCCAGTTCGCAAACTGCAGGAAGGGCTCACAAACTGGTTATTTTATACGAACTCAAAGAACGAGATGTATTATGAGTATGAACTACCACCCTCTCCCACTTTATGCCCCTCTCTGCAAGCTAATATCCATGTCTATCCACTCCCAACGGCCATATTGACATACCAGGATCGGTAACGCGGTACTTTACTGTATTCTCATTCCCTAACGAAGGAATTTCACTGACTGTATAGTAACTATAAGGGCTCCAGCTGTGTCCGCAGGCAATCGACCTCCTTTCCATCCACTAGGTGTAAAGCTTATACCAGGGTTGCATATTGCACTCTGGGTTTACATATTTTCCGTGTGGTTCGAGAACGGCCTGAAGATCACGAACTAAGCCATCCTGTTCCCGTACCGGCAAAGATCGTGTAGTGGTCGGGACGCATATTATGGTTACACTACATCGAGAACGTGTATATTATGAATGAGAAGATATGGATGCATCCTTTCAACACACCAGACTTTAACATTCCACTAAAATACCCATCTCGAAGAATAGAAGAAGTTCGCAAATTCAATTTTCGCGCCTTCCACGTTTATTCCGACGGCATATACTATTCTCGGGACGGATTCCGCTTTAGCTCACAGAACCGCCACGATTAACCATTCGACCTTGATGGATTCCTCAGGCATATGGATCGCGGAAATAGAACCCCAACTCCGTACGTTTCCGCATCCCCGAACCTGTAGTGACCTTTGCATCGAGCGTTCGATAACAGCGCCAACCGAATCGGATTCGTTCGTATCCCTATCATCGATTCAATGCTGGCATAAAGCCATGGAGCGAAAATCCACCCAGTAGGTGAGGTTGCGGATGAACTTGACGAGGCAGGATACGACGGTCCCAGATTCGAAAAAAGTATTTATTTTATAGTCTTATTCTTTGGCTCATTCGTGGACATGTCTAGACGCGTCATTGCGCATGTATGTTCTTTGCTTCTACGAGTCAAATCGAGCTTAGATATGGCTGAGTAGATTATAACCAATACCGCTGCAAACCCATGAACTAGCAATTAATTAGCATGGCTTAGGGTTTACCGGCAGATAACCGGCCATCGAATTGCTATACAGTATAAGCGTCATCTATAATGGTGGCCCTCTATCTACTCCCTTTTCTATATCATCAAGTGTATGAATGTCAAGTTATCCTGTTAAAGTGTCATCTAAAGGAGGTGGTGGTAGGGTGGATCTGGCTTATCTACTTCTGCCGTGAGTCTAGATTTAAATCTGTCCATAGTCTTGCTCCTCTGCTCCACAGCCATCACATGTGTCATCCACGTGTCCGCAGCAACACCCACGCCGACTCCGTTCGTTTCCCAAATTTTTTATCAGATACTCTCTCAAACATTAGTACTCCGAGTCAGCTGTTGGTCTTAAGGAACCAGCCTTAAGGAACTTAAGACTATACCGGATAAAAATACTAGTAAATCCATCTTGTTACATATGTTCCGTACCATCGACGACCCTTACAGTTCGCGAACTGGAGTGACTAGTTTGTGACATTTACAGTCCCACTCGCGAACTGGCGAGCGTTTGCAAACCGTCTCCCATCGGTTACCTTACTACTGGTACTTCCTTTCTTTATATACATTCAAAAGACTTCAAAGTTTACAATCGACCCTATGTTCTGCCAGAGTAGTACTTCTAATCTAATATATTCGCCCTTATCTTTCTACTCAGTAGAGCTATTTAGACGAGTTGTCAGACGGAAGGTGCTATTGCGTAAACCTGATATGCTCTGGCAGTGAATGTCAACCTGGGAGGTTCAGCAGTGGATGGATTTTCATTGTCAATGTTGCTGTCAGAACTATCTGAGTCTACTTTCTCGTGGGAGGAGAGAAATCCCAGTTCGCTCTGAGAGTGATTTTAAGTTGCCGCAATTATGCTCATCTGATTAGTGGCTGTAGACCCAACTTTTGAGATCATTTTTAAAGCATCTGCAGCGCCGCATTTCACAGGCTTTCTTGCAGTTGCATGAGACTCTAGCTTTGTTACTGATGGATGCTTGTGCTGCAGCTTGTAGGAAGTGGGGTTGCTGATAGGAGTTCAGGCTGCAAACCATCTCCACGTTGCGGTTGGGTCGGCTCCAGGTTGCGAGCCGCCACGGGTCGCGTACCGTACAGAACACATATGCAAGTTGCCCACGCTAGCGCCCAAACTGCCTGCAGCCTAGAGCCTAACTGCTGGCAATAAGATGCTTATAATCGTACTTAGGTTAATAGGTTACACCTTAAGACTGTCTCTGAGTGTCATCGCGAAGCCCCTCAGTGTTTTGGGCTCCCCCCACAGACGTACAGTAGCGAGACAAAGGTGAAGGAACGCTTGACAACCTGCAACTCGGTCAATTCCTATTGTACTGCGTCGATTCAACTTTGCCTTTGGTCAAAATTCAATAGAAACCAAGCGAATGATGTTGATGAGCAGGTTCTATCTTTTTGGAATCAAGTTCAGCATTGTTGCTGTTACGGGGGTAACAACACTTCTGACAATATACTTGCTGCCTTGTATATGTACTTTAGTGCGCACGGCCGTAGATCCTATTCCTTCCAGGAACTATCTGTTTCTTCAGAGGTATCGCTACTGCTGAATCCTGACTCTGATAATTGCTGCTTCCGATATTCCCTAACCTGGGTGAAGCCAGCAGTTCCCATATCTATCTTTATAGGTCGTCTACAATCCTTGACCTTATGTGTTCCCTTTTTCTCGGAAGGCCAGGCACAGCATAAACACTCTCCTGCTAGCTTCCTTCTAAGAATTTCGACAGGGTCTATTCCGTCCGTTTTAGAATTGTCCTTATCCTTAATCTTAGCGGCTCTTCGGAACCCTCTGGATGTGGCCTGTTTCTTAGTGACCTTGAGCTGCTGCTTCGTTGCCGCCAAGGGGTTTATTCGTCCGGTCATAATTTTCCCTGTAGCGTTAAGCTTTGCCAGATCTCACAATCTTCTGGAGTCTCGTAGGAACTCCTCGCACTCCTTAAGCACTTTATCCTTTCGATTGAGAACACTATCCTCTGGTTGTTCCTGAATCGTAGCTGGAGTTTTGAGTCCCCTCGTCTGCTGAGCTTCTTGGAAATCCGTTGGCTTCCTTAGATTCGCCTGACGCTCTTTGTCGTGAATATTATCGATGTGGGTGATTAATCCTAACTCAAGTCCGATGACTGACACTAGCCACCAAACACACTGAGCAACAAATATCTGTTGAGACTTCCTAGCGTAAGATATGATCTTCTCTAAGGCGTATACAATAACGTCGTTGTCGTTCTCGAAGGTTATCGTCATAAGCTATTTGGGATATCAATGGTGCAGAGCTGCCGCTACACAAAGCTAATAGATTCTAAGTATAGATATAATAGATATAGGTGTCATAAAAACGCAATAATAAATAAGGATATTTCTCCGCTGGTAGGTATCGTTCTTCTAGCTGTTTGAGCTTATGTTTTTCATTGCCGGAACAATGTGATCTCTTTATAGTCCCTTTGGCTTACTCCAACTGGAACTTTGATCATCGCACAATGATAGATACAGATCTGTGCGTCTTAGTTTTATGTGCGGTAGATATCCTTGCGGCTTATATCCGAAGAACTCGCCTATCGGAAGTGACCACGTATTCCCGAAGGTCAACATGTTCATGCATGATATCATATATGTCTCATAATCCGACCATAACTTCAACTTTGACATCTCGCTATCTTTGAGTTTATTCGGTAGTCAATCTCAGGCTTAACGGATACCAGTCCGTGCTGCCATAACGTAGATTAAGATACATATCATACGTTGCAATCCAGACCCATGCTAACCAATGCACGGTGTTTGCTTCTACCTAGGCCAATGTCAAAAATCCCTCAGTTACGTCAGGTTTAGGTGGAGGCAGTACTCGAGGCAGTACTCATAACACCGGGGTGTGCCGCACCTTTATCCACCAGTTACGGTGTGGAGGATTGGAGCCCGCATACTAGCATATGACTATCAATTGCCGTGCATGTCTCCATGCAGTCACGCATAGTATCCAAGAGTGAAAAAAGCTAGAGCAGATCTCAGCTACTCATGACTGATCTGGCTCACCACTTCTCGAGACAAATATGAAACCCCGCTAAAAGGCATATTGCTGGATCACTTGAGCGTCTCGGTATGGTATGTACTTTCATAGACACCTGATCAAGTACCAGTATCACTGTCAGGGAGGACCCCTAACAGTTGCTATTGGATGGGTTAATTAGGTTGATACAGATATATCGCACGTTCCCTCACTTTAGTCTATCAGATGGCTTGTATACGGCGTTGCGTAGCATGCTAGCAAGAAATCGCCGTATCGCAGACTCCCCTTACCTTATTGCCTCACAGGTCACTGTGTTTTGTGGCCAGAGATGAGTCTTGTATGGCCAGAGATGAATTTCATATGGCTAGAGATGAGTCTCCTATGGCTAGAGATGAGTCTCTTATGGCTGGAGATTACTGCCGGCCTCATAAGTCTATACATAGATGCATACACACGCATTCACACTTGTACTCATATATATATGGCCTTGTGGCACTCTTAGATAATATACCATCAAGCTTCTCTAGCATCACTATATGACCAGATTATGAGCCTGGTGCCCACTACAATCCTTACTAAAGATACTCTATTTATATCTTCCGATTAAGATCCTCAAAACCCTAACCCACTCACAACCATCCCTGCTCATCAGCCGCAACACCATCACCATCCATCACTCTGCATCATCACCTTCCTCTGCTCCTTCACCCGAAAAACATGTCCAACGAAACATTCAAGACCGATCTTGGCAATGTGCCCAAGCTGACCAAGGGAAACTACCCTGTCTGGGAGGAAAAGATTCACAGAGTCCGCATCACCAAGAATCCCTACAATATCGTCACTGGTGTTGAACTCCTCCCTGTTGGCAACGGCGTCGCCCTATACCTTCAACAAGATAGCTGACATGACGGAGCCAATAAAGCACTAGCACAAATATACCTCAGACACTGCGATGAACTGCTTCCACTCATCTACAATATCAACAACTCTGTGGAAATGTGGGAAGCACTTAGGGACCGATTTGATAATGCCTCAACAAAACTCGGCCGCACTCAAGTCCTGCCGAAGTTCACTGCCTCTCCACCATCGCAAGATGAAATAGTCACCCTGTACTTTCCCAAACTAATCGCCTTCCGCAAAAAGTTGATCAGCACCACTGAAAATATCACTGATGACACCATTAAGACACGTATCTTCACTACCCTATCTAATTCATATGAAACAACCATCCAAATTCTTGAACAACGGATCCCCGCTCCCATGGCCCAGGAGTGTATGGATGCAATCCGTGAATATGCCAAGTGAACGACCCTAACCCAAGACATCAGATATGCATCCACCAGCGCGGTACCATACTCCCGTGCCGGAAATCTTGGTCGGGGCAGTGGCTTTGGCCGTCGCAGACAGGTGGCGTACGTGGAGGTAGACGAGGAAAAGGACGCCAGAAGAACAAATGCACATGCTGCAAAATGGACAATCATACCACCGAAGCATGCGGAAAGAGAAAGCACGCTGAATACGACACAAACACCGGCGGTACAAACACCGGCGTTACAAACACAGGCGTTACAAACACCACCAGGAACGACGAACGTACTTGGTACCACTGCGGTCTCTCAGGACACTTCAAGTCCGACTGCATTCACTTCAAATGTGCCCGGGATCAACACAACAAAGTCAACAAGGGCACTGCATCCCTAGCTACAGCCGAAGATTGCGACATAATCTGACTGGCGGACAACACAGACACTCTCACCGCAGCCTCTACTCCAGCTGCATGCGTCATCAATTCCGGAGCGTCTCACCATATGGCGCAATGACCGCACCTGATTCAACTCAATAAAGAAACTTCGTCAGCCAATAGTCATTCAGCTCAGAGATGATAACAAAGTCACTGTAAGCCATCATGGACTCATTAACGTTTCACAGGAGTACAAAGTCAATGCTCTCTACAGACCTTTGGTCCGGCTCTCGCTTCTCTCCATCAATCAATTGAACACAGCCGGGTACACATCCACATTTGGACACAGCATGTGCTCCATATCATCTCCAGCAATCACCATCACAGGCAATCTGGTCAATGACCACTATATCATATCTCCCGCAACTTCTCTCACTGTTACGGGTTCTCCCCTAAAAGCGATAATGATACATGACTGATCGAGAAGGTACATGTCTTAGGGTAACCTATGATATGCAAAACCCCTATCTTCAAATACGATGTCATGTTTGTCAGTCAAATGATCTTTAGCGGGATTACATTTCAGTCACTTGTCAATTAAGCAGTGACGATATGCTCACACTGTCGGATTCAAATATTATGATGAAGTTATGCTGCCTACTCTGGAAGTGAAAAACCTTCTCAGATGCGTATAGCTCTTGGCCATAATTACTATAACTTATCTAGCGGGATAACACATAGTTAAATTGTGATTACGCAGAATTACATGTGCAGCAGACGTCATGCAATATGACAGTACAAGGGATCTGCAAGCTCATGCGCTCAGCGGTGAGAGTACCTGCGGCACTCCCCGGTCTATGGAAGGTCGAAACCTAATCTTGGAGTTTCTGAGGGATAACTGGCATTGGCTGAGGATTAGAGGCCTGAAGCAACCCGACTTATTGGTTCAAGATCGTATGCATCGCAACATCATATTAAGATGTATCAGAATCTACGTTGGCAAAGTATCAGTTGGGTGCTGATTAAATCTTTGATAGCAATGCTGAATACCCAATTATGGTGAAGCAATAATATTCCTAATTAAAAGCATTTAGAAGATCAAACAGAGTTAAATTGCGATTACGCAGAGTTGCCTGTCAGTCGTAAATGTTCCAACTACTGAACCAAAATGGAAGGGCAATATGTCAAAGTTGAAGTTATGGTCTGATACGTGATCAACATAATTTAATATATCGCATGGCCTGACTTTGATCAGGAGTGTAACGTTTTAAAACCACAATATATGAACACGATAACCATAGGGATTCATGGCAGGATATATTACGGGGCGCAGTCAGTAGAATGTAAGACGCAACCAAAATACTGCAATTATAAAGTAAACGGAATCATAGTATGGAAGTCTGGGCGATAAGAATACTGTCCCTCGAACATGACTATAAAAAGACCACATTGCTCGTGCACTGAAGAGAACAAGCTCAAGCAGCGAACAGTCAGAAACCTACCAGCGAAAGAAAACCTTTAATTATTAATGTGTTTTTATGATACCTATACCTAGTATTATATATATACAATTTATTAGCTTTGTGTCGCGGCAGCCCCGCACCGAAAAGTATCCCCCGGTACAAGGAATGACTATAACCTTTACCAACGATTCCGACATTATAGTTTATGCTCTCAAAAAGATGATACATTGGGCCAGAGATAATCAATACCTGTTCGTGGCAAATTGTGCCTGGTGGATAGCTAGAGTAATCGGGCTAGATTCAGGACTGATAATGCACCTCGATAATCTGGAAGCTGGAAAATACAATAGTCAGCATCGAGTGTCTAAGACGCCACGAGATATTGCAAGACCAGTTTCAGTTAATTCAGATCCGAAAAATCTAGAGGAATTACTCTTACGTACTACGGACAAGCGACCATTTGTTAGTATAACCAGATCAACACGATTGCATCCTGAAGGAGGAATTCGGAAACTCTCCAAAAACCAAAGAAGGAAATTGGCCAATGCAAAACGAGCCAAGGATTCCAGTTAAATAGGATCTACAGCTGTACTAGTACCTAATAAGGCTACCTAAGTACCCCAGAAACAATCACTTCAGTAGTACGAAGAATGTCTACAAAGTCCACTTCAAGCAAGAAGTAGAGAAAAAGACCATCATCAAGCACATTCATCACCACACCATCATCGAGCACACATACCACTGTACCATCATGCAGCGCACAGAGCACCGTACCATCAATTGCACACTCCAACGCGTCTACTACTACAAGCCCACTCCGCACTGACTCTCCAAGTGAAGCCAGCACCATACCTCAAAGTCCACCTACCACCGTACCTGTCACACAGACCACTCTGAAACCTCTCACAATCTCAGAATCACAACTGTGGCATCGCCGTCTAGCACGCATTAATCCTACTACCCTACAATCTCTAATTGATGGATATACAAAAGACGACTCAATGTGCACCGCTTGCTTCCAGGCCCAGCAGAAGCAGAAAATCATCAAAGTCAATACCAAGCGCACTACAAAGCCATTTGAACTTGTACTTTCAGATTTGTGTGGACCATTCTCTACGCCCACCTCCACCGGCCATCGCTACTATATTCTATTTATTGACGATTACACATGCTACACCTCTGTTTGTGTCCTTCCAGATAAGAATTCGCAAACATACACCTCAGCCTAGCAATCATTTCAGGCCCAAGTTGACTGCTTGGGATGCGAAGTGAAACGATTTCGGTCGGAAACTGGCTGCCGAAAATCTGACAACAAGACCTTCCGACTGGTTCTCGCTGCTTGTGGCACAACATATGAACCATGTCCTCCCTACATTTATCATAAGAATGGGGTTACTGAATGCATGATCCAGACCATCACCGAGAAAGCACCATCTATAATGATTGACTCCCAGGCGCTACTCAGCTTTTGCAGAAAAGCAGCCAATACCGCAGTCTACCTCAACCAGCGAACCCCAAAGGAAGGCCTAACGAGAAGAGACAGCCGCAACGGCTATCATGCACCATATCCAACACCATACGAGATGCTGCAAGCACTTGGCAAGCCCTCTCACAACAATGATGGCAATGAAATCTCGTACAAAGCTCCTCTCCACCACCTTCAGCGATTTGGCTGCTATGCCAGTCGACTTATCCCTGAGCCGCAACTAGTGTTAGCAACGGGTCTGGGTAACCAGCCAGCAGTCCAGTTTAGCCCGGCGGTTTGCTTCAGTTCAGTTCATTACCCGGCCAAAAACCCGACCCAGGTTGACTTGGCGGGTGTGTTACCCAGACCGGACTGAGGTTCCAACTTTACGGTTCCAACAACTTTCCCTCCAATTAAGTATTTGAGTTCTGATCATGTCATGACATGTTCAGTATGTATATTGTGCAGTTCTACCCGGTCTTTCGCCTACCAATTTCCGATTTGCGATCCCACTGATATTCGTTAAGTGTGTGTGAACTGAGGGCCCATTTTAAGCGAAATTGGCGGTTATTCGATAGCGACTCAACGAATATCGGTCGTATAACATATCTGAGATCGGGAGGTGAAAGAGCGTGTAGAACTGCACAATCTACATACTGATCATGTCATGATACCATCAGAACTCAAATCCTTAATTGGAGGCCAAGTTGTAATGTTGAAATGCCGGGTTTTTGGTGGTAAAACAGGCCCATTTCCAGTGGGCCAGGTTTTTCGTAGGGTAAGACCCGTTGCCACGGTCTGGCTTCGGATCAAACCAGAACCGGAACTGACCCGGGGATTTGGACCCATTGTTAACACTAGCTGCAATGCCATTGAAAATTCAGCCCAAAATCCAAGCCATGTATAATGGTCGGTTACGGGCACAATTCGACTACACTTTGGAGGATATGGGCCCCGGCATTCCAAATAGTAAGATCACAGTGGAATGTCATTTTCGACAAGGAGAGGAATACCCAAGCTTCATGCCTACCCGGAGACCTTACAGATATCATTGAGCTACCAGAAGCAACGGAATATATCAAGGAAATCGACAGTGAAGATTGACTTCTCCAACCACAAGACAATCAAACAGGTGGAGATGGACTTCTCCAAACACAAGACAATGAAACGGATGGAGATGGACTTCTCCATGACCATGCAGGAAGCAGTCGAACGGGTGAAGGCCACGGAAATGGTGATCATTACTGTACTGATGATGACACAGATCACAATCTGCCCAACGCTGACAACTGTCAAAGTCTCCCTGCAAGTACAGGTGTGAGATCACATCCTCCTGACGAGGAGGATACACCACCAGTGTCCAGAGAAACTGTCGTCCACAATGAATATCTCCGCTGGGAAATTGACAAAGCTCGCCGAACAGCGGCCATGACCAAGCAATCATGCCAACCACTATGCACGAATTGTATCACAAGATGTCCGGTCAAGATCTCTGCAAATACACTAACCATCATGGCAATGGCTCTTGCATCAACGACCAGCAATCCATTCACATATGCGGAAGCAATTGACAGCCCGCAACATGAGCACTGGAAATAAGCAATAGAAGCAGAGTGCGCATCGATTCTGCTCAATAACACATTCACAACTCTCAACTCCCGGGAAGCAAGGCAATTGCGAGTCAAGCCAATTGGCTCAAAATTGATCTACAAGACGAAACACAATCATGACGACACCATACGATGCAAAGCACGCCCAGTCAGTAAAGGCTACAAACAAATGGACTTCGGAGAAACTTATGCCCCTGTCGGAAGACTCACCACTTTTCGACATCTCACATCCCTGGTCAGAAAGCAAGGGTGGAACATGCATCATTTGGATGTGGTCACTGCATTTCTCAATGCTCAGGACGATGACGATGATATCTATATCACGCTGCCCGAAGGCTGGCTGGAAAGCCTCAACACATCTAAGATCATTGTTTGACTAAAGAAAGCACTTTACGGCCACAAACAAGCACCACCACTTTGGCACAACGATAATATCACCTTCTTGCTATCTTTCATGTTCAAACAATCCCTGGCCGACCCCAACCTCTATCTCCGCAGCGATGGTATTCTCATGCTTTTGTACATCGACGACATCTGAATGTTGTACTGGGAAGAACCTACCAAAGTTGCTTTCGAAGTCAAGGCCAGGCTCTGGGAAAAATACAACCTCTCGAATCTCAGCCCAGCACGCCAAATCCTTCGCATCGAAATCCACCGCGAGGAAAACGGTACTGGCACCAGCTCCGCAATCCCTCTTGGACAGAAGGCCTTCATCGCCACGATTCTCAAATGATTCAATCTGCAGAATGCTCAGGGTGAATCAACTCCAATGGATCCTAATGTAAAGCTAGATCTGACGGAGGATCGGGGGGGGAAAGAACTCCAAAATATCAAAGGGTACCAGGCAGTTGTCATCTCATTTGATTTACGAGGCACTTCGAACTCGGCCCACTATCTCATTTGCAGTCGCAGCACTTTGCCGATACAATTCCCGCCCTTTCACCAGCCATCTCATCTCCGCCAAATGAGTTCTCCAGTATCCCAAATCCACTGCCGACTTTCGACTGCATTTTAGCAGCAGCAGCACTGGCGGCAATGATCAACTCACTGCGTACACGGACTCTAATTGGGCCAATGACAGTGCCGACTGCAAATCACAAGTTGGTAACATCTTCCATCTGAGCAATGGAGCTGTCTCGTAGCAGTCACGAAAGCAAGATCTCATCGCTATTTCAACTTTCGACGCCGAATACGCCGCTTTTTCGGAGGGCTCCCGTCAAGCAAAGTGGCTACTCCAGCTCCACCGAGAGATACACGGCAAAGACGCATGTCCGCTCCTGATCAATTTCGACAATCAGTACCCACTTAGTCATATTTCAACTTGGATCATAACGGCTCGCACAAAGCATATTGATGTTTACTATCACAATAGTCGAGATCTCCATGCCCACTAGATAGTTGACCAATCCTATGTGCACACAAACAAGAATGTGGCAGACATACTAACCAAGGCCTTGACGAAGGATAATCACAAGAAATTCACAAAGGAGATGGGGCTATGGTAATGGAGATTGATTTAAGATTAGATTTAAGGTTGGACTTAAGGTTGTTTCACTTTTCTTTTGCACACACGGAGTTTCTTGTTTCTCTATTGATGGCCATTCTCAGGCCACTGTAGTACTCTTTCCATGCTCTCTCTCGCAGGGTTTTAAGGAGGCTACTATGGGAATCACTTTGTTTGTTTGTTTGTTTGTTTCATCTCTTCTTATCTGTTTTCTTGCTCCACGGTGTATAGCAAGAGGGGGAGTATTGCATAATAGGTCTCTGTCTTCAGTGGCCAGAGATGAGTCTGGTATGGCCACAGATGCGTCCTGTATGGCTAGAGATGAGTCTCGTATGGCGAGAGCTGAGTCTTGTATGGCTAGAGATGAGTCTCGTATGGCTGGAGATTACTGCCGGCCTGATAAGTCTATATATCGATGCGTACGCACACATTCACACTTGTACTCATATATATATGGCCTTGTGGCACTCTTAGATAATATACAATCAAGCTTCTCTAGCATCACTATTTGAACACACTTTGTCCCGCTGTACCGAGTGATGTTAGGTGACTAATCGCAGGATTGATTTTCTCGCGTATGTAACAGATAGGGCGAATCCCGTTTTAAGATACAAAGTACCCCCGTTTTAAAGCGAATAGGCTGCTAAACTGCACTTAAGTGCAAAAATCTCTTCTGGTGTGGCCGATGTAGGTGACTTCTAGTGTGGCTGCTTACCAAACAAACTCATCTCAATCGATCATGTCCAATTCACCAAGTCGTAGTCGGCGATGATCGAGTATCTCGCCCTAGTGCTGAGCCTTAAACGAGACGGATTTCGAGCGCTGATTCGTGAATCGCAATTTTTAGTGGTACATGCATCATATGCATTTATGGTTGCAGCCAGTGCACTACAGGACCCCAGGACACTGGAGCCCCGCTCGTTGCTACACTGCGAGTGAAATTATATTCCGCAAGCACAGCCCTCGGACATATCGCGTTCTTCATCGCAATCGAAAAATTGAGAAATAACTAGATGTTCTAGGCTTCTCTTGCTACCACCGGAACCCAAGGATTTGGAGATCTTGGGCGGAATGACCTTGCACGCTGGACCCATTTAGTGTCTGCGGACCGCAGGCAGGGGCTGTGCGCAGCAACTTTCAGCGCGGCGTATTTTTTGGGCGAATGATTCAATTCTGCAGGCAGGTGTGAACCCAGCCAGCCAGCATAGCATGCGCAGTGTAACCTATATTCAGCGCCTCATTCGTTTTCGACTGCGAGCCTCATGCAAGTTGTGGCCTACCCCAACTGAACCCCTCATCAGCACGTTACTATCACTATCAGCTACAGGAATGAGCACCTCATCACCATCACCGCTTCACCATCACAATCAACTGCAAAAAGCATCAGTCAGTACCTAATCTGTCTACACAGATCCGTCAAAGTTTGTGTCTTGCGTCGAAACGATTGATCCCAGGACATCTGAATCTTGCCCAACGATTTATAATTTACCGAACCCACTTTAACAACAACGCTTCACATATCACCGACCTAGCTATGTCGTCTATCGCTAGAGCAGTTAGGAGCGTAACCAAGAGATATAGCCTGGTTCAGGTGGTGGTGCGAAATGGTACGTACTCTACATCAGTCTCCATATTCCTAGATATAACGGTGATCTGATAAACTAGCAACGTCCAATGACCCATGTGGTCCCACTACTGCTGAAATGAGATATATCGCTCAACTCACATTCGACACGTGAGCCTTTACCCCTCCATAGACCGCGCATCGGTCAGGCTGCTAAACTGACTAAAGAGGCACGGTTCCCGCGGAGATCATGGATATGCTCGATAGACGCCTCAAGCAGAACGGCAAGAATTGGAGGCATATTCTAAAGTCTTTGAAAGTACTCGATTATGTGGTACACGTAGGTTCGGAGTATGTTGTGCTTTGGGCGAATGCAAACATCTACAAAATTAGTGTGCTGCTCGGGTTTCAATATATAGACGAACATGGACAAGATCAAGGGATGATTGGTGGGAACCTGGCTGTATTGTGGAAAATGTGCATCTGGCTAAGCAGTTAATATAGTGCGCACATCCGCGAGAGAACTTGTTACACTACTATTAGACGACGAACGACTGCGGAACGAACGCTGTAATCTAGAAACATGGAGAGGTTACGGAGCAACCGAATCCGTTCATGACCATGTGGAACTCCCAGTTCCATTGCCACTTCCATTGCCGCGGGCATATGAACAGCTTACAACGAACAGGTATGAAGCGAATTCTCGATCAGCTGAGCCTTATCCGGTAGAACTGGAGGGCATACCTGCAATGACTGCGCAATATGATAGGCTGGAAGCAAGAAAACTAAGTTTCGAAGCCGAAGATGCGGCAATCTATCAACAACAATCGCCCGGTGTTCAACAAACATTCGCTAGTGGCTCATCAACAGGCAAACATCCTCGGTACCCGGCGGATTATCTACTGCTACAAGAGTTTCCTGGTAGTGGTTGCACATCCGAGTTGAGTCCTGATGCGGAACTAGGCTACCCACGCATGCCGACACCTCCAGGCAACGACACTGATTGTAGGATTGTATCACCTGCAGTGATATATACACGGCTACAAGCTAGTCCACCCCCGCCATTCCCTGCGAAACCTGGTGAGGGTTTTGGGTCCTCATCATACCAGGAATCGCCGGCTCAACAATCATTCGCTGCTTGTTCCTTAGCAGGCAAAAATCCTCGGTCTTTGGCCGATTCTCCACTACTACAGGAGTCTCCCGACGGTGAATACACTTCTAAATTGAGCCCTGATGCACACCAAGCCAACGCACGCGCACTGGTATCTTCCCACGGTGGCAATGATCGCAGCCCAGTACCACTTCAAGTGCCGTCTCCTCAGCCTCTATGGCAGTTTCAACCTCTATCGCGGTCTCCACCTCTATCGCGAACTCCTCGACCTCCCCCGCCTCCATCGCTGCCTCCCCCGCCTCCATCGCTGCCTCCCCCGCCTCCATCGCTGCCTCCCCCGCTTCCATCACGGCGTCCCCCGCCTCCATCGCGGCCTCCCCCACCACCTCCGGATACATTTCACATGCCAGCGGCGAAACCGGTTGAGAGTTCTGGGCCCTTATTGCACCAGGACCTGGCGGCTACAACGAATCCATGGTACAAGTTTTTGCCAAAGGCACCGAATGCCGCACCGGATGCCGCACCGGATGCCAAATCCGGACCGCCATCGTCCGCACCACAGGCCCCGCGAACAAGACCATCTAAGCCCGCCGACGACCCGTCCGCACCACGGAAACCGCAGCAAGGTTCCTCACTGTATCCAGCGGGACAGTTGGAGAGAACACTATTGCCAATTGATCGATACCAAGGATCGTCAGTGGTAACACTGTATCCGGAATCAACAGTGTCTCCGATAAAGTCAATACCTAGAGTCAAAACAAATACACCTAACAAAGTTTCTAGAGTCAAGACACATACGTCTAACAAGATATCTATCTCCAAGCATCCAATTTCTGACTTAATCGACCATTACAAGTTGGAAACTGAGTTCGATTCTAACTATACGAAGCACTTCACATACCAAACCAATTCAACCAATAGGCGGCATAGACAAAGGATCGAGAAGACATGGTTTCGAGACAGGAAGATAGGAGAGGGCGGCTTCAGTCAGGTCTGGCTGGAAAAAGAACAGGATGGCAAAGAGTTGAGGGCTGTCAAAGTGTTGAAGAAGTCCATACCGCTAGACTACAATAGAGAATTGTTGGCTATGGCCAGGTTATCGAAGGTAAGTCGTATGTCCTCGCTTCATAGCTTGTAGTTAGGTTTGGTGTCCTAACACTTTATACAGCATGAATTACTCTTTGTACAATTCCTCGGTTGGTACGAAAGCCAGCGCAATGTTTACCTGGCTATGGAGTACTTCGAACATGGAGATCTAGGTGCTTTCATAGATTCTGTTCCGAGTATAGGCGAGAAGGATGCGAAAGTCATTGTACAGCAAGTACTCGAGGTATTTCCATCAGAAATCACGCCGAAATCGGATTTAAAGTTAACAACCGAATTCAGGGATTAGATATTATGGTGCAGCTTAACTTTACTCATCGAGATTTGAAACCACAAGTATGACTCACTCATCATTTCGGCTAAATTTATCTACAACTGAAAATTCGCATAGAATATCTTTGTTATTTCGAAGTCGCCCTCCATTTGGGTAAAGATTGGCGACTTCGGTCTTTCAAAACGGCTTATAGGAGACACAATCCTTCAGACGCAAGCTTACACTAAGAATTACGCCGCGCCAGAAATCTGCGGATGTCACACCGTCGATAACAGAGACGACAACGCGAGCTTCGAGTATACAAACGCCGTAGATATATGGTCTGTTGGAATCATAACGTACGAGATCCTGACCAAGAATGTCCCTTTTCGAACCGATATCCAGTTGGTACACTACGTCGAGGGTAGAATGACGTTCCCATTCAAAGAACTGAACACAAAACAGACCAGCCTATCGGCAGTAAGCTTCATAAAGCGGTTGCTGGCACCCATTCCCAGCAACCGCCCTACAGCTAAAGAGTGTTTGGTTGATGTTTGGCTGCAAAATAGCGAAGAGACGATGTTAGAGATGGGCACAAGAACATTCTATCCAGATTGTGATGACGATTGAGGTAGATGTTTGGCATTGTTTGATACAACTTGCTCAGACGTATACATATATATATACCCACCTATAATTTAGTACATATTGAGAGTACGTACAGCTACTTACTAATGGAAAAGATCGGGAAACGGGGGGCAAAAGGTTTGAATGTGTGGTTAAACCTCTTCAAAGAGGATTTTAGACACCCGATCTCAACCCTTCAATATTTGGGGCAATTCTACCAGGATTTTGAGAGCCGGTCCCTAGACCATACAAGAGACCAACCCGAAAAGTGCTGTATTAGCTAGAATAGGGAATTCCCGATCTTCTCTGTCAATAGCTGTAACTGGAAAAGGAACATGTACTTATTATCGCGCTGCATTGACACCTTACGTGCTGACTTGGCCGATTTTAGGCCGCTTGCAAGTTGATGTTACACACGTTCTTGGCACCCCACCCGTAAGTTGTTACCCCGCAGTCCTGTTGAAATTCCGTCCGCCCCCTGTATACCGAGCTCCACGATCAAGAACGGACAAATCGACTACCATCGATCCTGAGTCATGGCTACCAACGATGGTAACACCAACAACTGGTCCAAATACCTAGTCTTCCACGACGATGATTACACCATTAGCTGGGACACCGCTTGGCATGACAACTTGCAGTATAACGTACTATAAGGCACATACTCTATACTCAAAGAAGCAAATGCTGCCGCAGAACAGAACGTTCGAACGTTCTCAACGAATGGCTTAGAGAGAACTTTAACGAAGAATACAGTTATAAGACAGCGATGGTCTTGTCAGAGTTCACGCTGTGAGTATGGAGGGGACCACGTGGGATATCAGAGTGGTCAAAATTAGGGTTGATGAACCATTGGCAATCAAAGGATAGCTTACACGGGTTTTCATGCATGGGATGATACTGTGGGGCCAGTGGGGCACCGGATGGTATCTTTTAGTTCGAGTATGGAGAGTGCATTCGAGGCGGCCGAAAGAATCTGAAGGACAATTGCCAGTTGAAATGTAAATATGTGAGCGAAGACGAACGTACGGCGTTTAAATTTATAGTTATGCATAGCCTGAATGGATTCGCATTAGAATTTGTCATGGTTTTTGCCGTCGTTCTCTTTCGTTAGTTTCGTGGATTTCGGCAGTCGCGTCGCTATCGGGTTCCTCCTCAACGCAGTGCAAGTAAAGGCTAATCGAATGGTTCAGGACTATGGAATGGGTATGGAGGGGAATTCGGGAATTGAGAGGGAAGTGTATCCAAAAATGCAAATATAAATCCGAGTGGCCGTTCGGGTGTTAGTGAACTTTTGCCTGACCTGTACTGCCCCACTGACGGAATCCGTGTATGGGGTTGTCTCGCACGACGAAAAGTAACGGACGGGGCTGCTGAGGCGTTTCATCGGGCTGGTGCATAGCGTAGTCATGTGATATAATTAATTGAATTTTCTTCGTGACTTCGCACTGGCCTCGGCATAGGCACTTGGAGTGGCAGGGGTGCGATTGGCTGTGAACTACTACCAAGCATATCATGTGATACACAGTTAAAAATATGAAATTCAAGAGAGAGCCATGAAAACAAGTTGAGTGCATTTGAAGTAGATTTGAAGTTATAAACTACCTGACTTAGTGCAATCTGCTTTATGTAAACATTATCTGCTGAACTCTCTAGTTTATTCTATCATACTCCAGTGGCAGCAAGATACGATGTTAGTGCAATACAGTCAATCTCAGTGTGAAACGGAAGGTATCATTCTTAGAATAGTATTCAATTACTAATAATATGAGCTCAATTGACACATCTGCCAACAACATGTACATTAACTAGAAACCCCCTGGGATGCCCAGTCAATGCAGTGTTTGAATAAGAACATTTCTGAGGATTTGAAAACTGTCACATAAATATAGTCATTTCATAGTTAACTTGTAATCTCCTGGATTGGCAACAGCATGGTGAGTACATTCTATTGCAATATACAGTAGCTACATTCATCAGCAAAAAGCAAAATTGGTTTCTGAAAATGGACTTCACAGACCGATCCGTTTCCATATTCGCAACAAATACTTAGTACCACATTTGTGAAATCTTGCACAATGCTTTGAAGTGTTCAATGATGTGACCACATTCTTATGACATTTCAAAAACTTGTTTAGTCCTTTGGTTAGTTTACAGTGCTTGGTACTTTTGTTGTGCAGAACCTGTCGAGACGATTGATTGATTGAGTCTAAGTCTCAGATGACATGTAGCCTATATAGTAGCTGCAAGCCCTAACCCACAGCCGCGTGATGACGTACTCTACAAGGACTCGGTCTAACACTCCTCCAGGGCATTATCACGTCCGTCAAACACTAAGCCAATGAAAAAACAGACAGAACAGAAGACAGAAGACAGAAGCCAAACCATGCCATGCCCTGAGCTCCTCCCAAATGACACCCGCTCATGCCGTTGGAGGCGTCAATCATATGCCTATTCCTAAGCTCGGTAGTCGATTGTGCTGTCGGATTGAACTATTTCGACTTCCAGCGAACCGCTCCTCCGAAGGTGACACACAGTCCTGTTGTATCGCGATCGGTATCGTGGTGGAACATATATATAAACCTGCAGTACTTGCCGTGTACTGTATCGAAGGTACTGCTCCAACCAGCTGGAGCGTCGTTAATTCTCGTACTCAGCCTCTCTGTCCAAATCATGGGTTGTGCTGTCGGTGTCGTAATTGGAGGTGCTTGTCCATGGCGATGTGTACTTCCGCTCGACAAACGAAGTGGAAGTGTTGTTTCCCTTTTTAAACACAAGTGCTCATAACCTGTTGTACTGTGGCGGATGCTCGAGTAGTTGAGTGTGTGCGTGTGTATGCGAAGGTGAGTTTGTTTCGGTATCAAAATTGGAGACTCTTCTCCGTGGCGATGTTGACTGCCGCTCGACAAACAAAGTGGAACTGGTGATCATAGCCGGTTCCATTGCGGATGCTCGTGTATTGGAGTATGTCTCGGTGTCAGTTTCGGTGTCGGTGTCGGTGTCGGTGTCGGTGTCGGTGTCGGAGTTGGTGTCGGTGTCGGTGTCGTAATTGGAGACGCTTCTCCATAGCTGCAATTCGAATTGAAGACGCATCTCAGATGGTCGCTCTTCCGTCTCAGCTAGCCCTAGGGAACTCATTCCCGTAGATCGTGGATCCCCGTACACAGCCTCCTGGTGGAGGAGGGGTTGTTGTCATTGAAGTTTTCGGGTGAAGGTACAATACACACTGTACAGCTAACAAAGCTTCCTCATCCTCACAGTAGAGGAGTCCACAGACTTCTTGAGTTCATGGCCCAATTGCCACCGCCAGTCTCACGAGGCTGTCGCAAATCACATACCCAGCGCACTGTAGCGGACCAACCGCAGCGCTCCCCGGGGGTTTCGTGTGTGTTTGCTGACATCTCCCAAGTATCCGTGGTCCATTACCCGCCCACTTCTTTTAGACTATCCAAATACCATAATGTATGTCGATATCTCTTCATGGCTTTGCCACCGGTTGACCTGTTCTCAAAATTGCTTCGAACACATCCTAATGATGCAGATGTTGACCCGAACTCATCCTGTTCATGCTGATGTTGACCCGAACTCCTGCGAGGGTGTTGATCCGAGCTCCTCCGAGGGTGTTGATCCGAACGCCTCTGAGGGTGTTGATACGAGCTCTTCCGAGGGTGTTGACAGGATGTCCTCTGAGGGTGTTGACACGATGTTGACCCAAACTCCAGCTGAACTGCTCTCCGTACTCGTCCCGAATGTGTCCTGTCGATGTATCGTTCTGTTGCCGTAATCTCGTATACCCGTAGAACTCAACACCACGGCAATCGTAGCTACCGTAGCCATCGCGGCCATCGTAGCCCTCTAAGCGGTTGAGTGTGAGATTTTGTCGAGAGCAGGAATCTGAGTTCTTTGCATCGTGGAATCGTTGTCCTGAGTCGGTAAGGTGTCCTGATTCCGGATGCGTTCGCAACGCAACCGAGACCCTGCAGCCTCGCTCGTATGAAGGTTCGCGATTCGACTGTTATCGCTTGATAGTTGTCGAAAATCGTGTCCGGATAGTGGTCGCACCTGGGCTCATAACCTGTTGTGACGAACATGTTGAGACGATTGATTGATTCAGTCTAAGTCTAAGATGACACGTAGCCTATATAGTAGCTGCAAGCCCTAACCCACAGCCACGTGATGACGTACTCTACAAAGACTTGGTCTAACAACTTTCACATCGGTTCAATGGATTTTAATCCTTTTGACAGTTTTTTGAACATTTCAATTGATTGCAATAACATTCTTAAATATTGAATACCTTAGGACAACTATTTTACAAAAACTTGCAAAACTACCATTAGACCAATTTGGACAGCCAGAGTAAACATTCATCAGATTTCTATATATCGCTGCCACAATTACTTTAAGCATTGACTTGAATAATCAACATGTCAAACAAATTGACAGCATTCAAGTCAATCATGTTGCTCAACAACCACTGTGAACTATATGGCTATAGTATCAGCAGAAGCAGGCAAACAGGCCGTTGGATCACAATTATAATGATGATATATGTTGTTCTGATTTGGAAACTAGACTTACAACAGTAGTTTCCATTATGCAAGGGCTGTATCAAAGGTTGATGTGTCATCTCACCAATCACCACACCAGCAGTCTGAGGTATTGCCCCTGGTGCGAATATCTGAATCAAGGCAAGAAGCCCTGTAACACTTCATTCAGCTTTCTCGACGATGAAAAGGCACTTCAACCATGCAGGAATGTGTGCTGCAGTGGACATACAGTGGCTGACTGAACTTGCCCCCATTCAGAGAAGCACAGTATCATTTCACGGTGGCTTATGCTTTCTTCACATGGTGGGTCCAGTGAAGTGAACATCATGAACTCCAGGCTCTTCGCATTGAAACAATGTCACTACAATTGCTACTATGTTGTACTAAATGTATTTTGCATAGTAGAGATATTTGAAATGCTGACCATGATTGACATAGTCTGTAAAGTCTGCAAATATCTTGATATACCAAGTGATGTGATTCTGTAGCTCCCCTGGGATATTGCACACCACTTGTTCAAGTCATCATGAGTCTTGATTTATCGGTGGGTGTTTTTCTTCATTCGCTGATATCAACAAATTGCGAATTTGGTGTCTGACAATGGTCCCTATGCATTCATTGTTGCCCACATTTTCCAAATATAATGTCAGGGACTTATTGGCAATTTTCCACCATAGTTGAAAGTGTCCAATGATGTGACCATGTCATCGCGACAGATCTAAGCGTTGTTTAGCCATCAAATGAAACCCATTAACTGTACATATTTCATTGACATTCGTCCTTGATACCTGCATTGTTTCAATGGGTTATTGAACTGTTCTATTGATTTCTAGAACATTCTGAACTATTTACTCCCTTGGGATATCAATTAGGTACAAGCTTGCACAATATCAATAACACAAATCAAGACACCTAGAGTAAACAAATTAGATTTCTATATATCACTACAATGATTACTTCAAGTATCTAATCACGTAATCGGGATGTAAAACAAATTGAAACCATTCCAGTGAAACTTGTTGCTCAAGTACCACCACATGCTATCTGGCTGCGGCATCAGCGCAAGAAGGTGTATGCCCCTTTGGATCACCCGGATAGGGATAACAGAGGTGTTTCCGTCCACAAAAAGACACTTATGATGGTAGCTTCCATTCTGCAAGTGTTGCATCAGAGGTTGATATCTCATCTCAACGATAACCATACCAACAATCTCACATATTGGCTCTGTTGCAACCGTCTGAATCAAGACAAGAAGCTGTTTAACACTTGATTCAGCATCCTCGATGATGAAACATCAGGAACAACTGTAGTTTCCGTCTGAAACATCCGGCTGTTCCAGATGGTTCTGGCGGCTCTAACAGAACCTCATACCCTCTGATAGAGAATTATACGCATCCAGTTGCGCAGGTTACGGACTGTGTTACATACTTACCTTCATTACTATGCCCCTGGTATACGCACCATCAGAACAACACATGTGTTACACTCTTCGCACGGGCTGCAGTTATGCTGTAGCCGTCTGCCCAACACCTGGAGATGATTATGCCTTTTTCCGGCCGCTAGCCACACGCCGCACTCTCATTTAGGTTTAGTTTCGAGGTTTTGTCACTTATAGCAACAGTCTTCGCTTCAGATATATCGCTTGCCATTGCATTTGCCTCCCCATTAACATATATTCCATGTCTGAAGTATACTGTCCCATCTTCACACTGTCTAGTACTATGCCCTCAGTCCTCCAGATTCTGCGTTGCTCAATCATCGGCTTGCGACGTTGCTTTCTCCTCATCAGTATCCATATTGTCGCCATCCTCGCACTCACACCCCTCGACACCACTCTTTCCTGGGTCAGTCCTCCAAATTCTGCATTGATTTCTCATCGGCTTGCGATGCTGCTTCCTCCTCATCTGCATCCCCATCCACATCATCACCAACCTCGTCCTCACACCAGTCAACATCACTGGTTCCCAGGTCAAACCGCTCGGGTGCAGTCATGGCCCGTCTTCGCTTGCTGGTGGTGGGGATACCATCACGCTTGTCTCATTCTTCACCTTAATCTTCAGAATCCCCGCTGCCACTTGGCATTCAGAAATGCAGTTCGTCATCCGTGCAATTGGTGTCCATCGGGATGTTTAGGTCAGTGTGTAGGATGACAGGCTCCTCAATCACCACTTCGGAAGTCAAATAGTCGGGAAGAATAGTATTTGCAACACCCGCTGCTTCCAAGCTGATCAACACGCCAGGCGTTGGGTTCTCCGCCTGTTGGATCTGATGCTTGACTGTAGCAAGAGTGTTTTTATTCACACTCTGTTGGTAGCTCTCCGGTAGTGTGTTCCAGGTTTTCATCAAGAATGTATACGTGTCTGCAATGTTAGGTGAGGTTAACCACTTGTCACCTGTTACAGCCCAGCAGGATGCAATCTTACCACCGTCATTCTTATTGCTCAAGTAGTGTCAGCGATCAGGTTTGTCCGCTTTCAGCTTTGACTTGGAAGCTTTTGGATGAACTGCGTTATTCTTTTGCCACTCTAGGAGAGCATGGCGAAACGCGGTGAATGTAAACATGAACAGTGGTGAGGGTAAATGATCGTCCTTGTCGTCACTCATGGAAATATAAAAGCCGTCGTTACACTTGCCGCGGTTATTCGCACGATGATAAAATTGGATGTAGATACACTGCAGCATTGCTTCCGGGAGGAAATACAGTGCACGTTAGCAGTTAGTTTTGAACTTCCGACTCTCTCTGCATTGGATTTGACCCGTGTACACTATCTTCCATACGCTCCGCTACCTGATAAAGATACTCATTCCCTGCCAGAAGGGAATCAATGAAGTCCCAACGCTCTGCAGCAGATTCATAGAGGTGGAGATCATAATGCTCTGCAATGTTGTCCCTTGCTGATTGAATAAAATGGAATTTAACCAAATGCAATTGTGGCCGAACCTGGTAGTTGTTTGAGTGTGTAGTATCCAACGTGGGCTGTTGCTTCAGCATACCTCTTTTAAGCTCTGCTTTGTGCGCGCCTCAAATGATATTGACCAAATGTTGTTTTGCTGCATTGCAGTGTTCCAGTATGTCTCTATTATCTGCTGGTGTAGAGCTTCAGCTACTTCATTCGAAATGCGTCACGTTGCTTAACTTACTGTTTCCAAGTCGCTTGCACTTATCAACTCCCCTCTGATCCACATGTCGAGCTCCAGGAGCCTGCCCGTTGAAAATACAAGACGCGTCACATTTCAGTTACCAAATCGCCCGGATGCTGTGACTGCCGGAGACCATGAATCGAGGTGCAAACACCTTCTGCAGTTGCAATTGCCACTGCCTCTGCCTCAGATTCTTTTCAGTAGCTAGCATTCCGAGTGGATTTGTAATGATTGCGTGGGCCGCTGGATTATGGATGGGGGTAGGCAGGTTTTCAAAACCTCTGAGAGAAGTGGAAGTGACAAAAATGCTGGATGCGGGGCCGGACACACCACCACGCATTGAGGTTACTCTGGGTGCTGGTGTGCTATGACTGCTTGTACCCAGCGTGGCGGATGGAGTATTTATTGACTGTCGCTTTGTAGCAGACTGGGTGGAAGTCACGTGTTGATTGATATCAGCAATACGAGAATTGTTCAGCGAAGATCTGGGGTTGGAGTTCTAACCTTAGATTGTAGAGGCTATGGAATACCCTAGTTGAGAGAAATCCCTCACGCCAGCTGTTACGGAAACAGATCTCTTCGCAGGCAGATGTTGACAATCCCCCAAAGGCCCATGTATTTGGTGATTCTGACGATTAGCAAGACTTCCAACATTTCGTATTCGCAAAGTCGTGTCTGGGTGAGGGCATTGGCAGTTCATAGTCCAAAATAGATGTTCGACATTAAGAAAGTAGGAAAACTTGCCTGTGCATCCATTTGCAACAGCAGGCGAGGTAGACTCTAATTTGAGCCACACCGGAGGGTTTCGACAAAAAGCGAGACGTAGTGTGGACCGCGCTAGACTGTAAACCCTGTCAATACTCAGTGACGAGATGCCTTGAAAAGCATTCAATTATGGGGTTAACTGCGATAAGATTAAACTCAGATTGAACTGAGCATTGATATTCACTGTTACAGCAACGCCGGAATGTCAATTTGCACCGCTTGAAGGATCTTTGTGCCGTCTTGGCGAAATTCTCATAGTACTGCACACGTTCGTGGCACAATACTTCGAACTATCGATTGTGTATATCTTCAGATTCCTACTCAATATACCCCTTTGGCAGTGCTAAAAGCATCATAATGCGAGCAATGACACATTCTCTATTCTATGATATCAGTTTCGTGCGCTGTTTCCACTGCTAGGTGTTGGTAGCCATATTGGATGGTTGCAAGGTTGGGACAACCTGAGAACTGCTCAGTTTGTTCCAAGATGGACGAGGTCTGAAGGTTAAAAATGATGTGTGATGTAATAGCAATGCCCAGCATTACAAACTGTCCTCTCCACGAGTACTAAATCTTGTCTCGAGTCTTGTCGTTCATAAGGTGCCTGGCAGTTTTGCAAGATGAAGTCTGGGCCGGTTTGTGTTCGTTAACCAACTAAACTAATAAGTTGAATATTGAACCACGCAATTGCCGGAACTTGAGTATATGTATCCCTTCTTTCCGCCTATACTTCCTTTTTCTTTTCCCCCCCCAGATCATACACACCTCCAGTATCCTGATCTCGACATCACGTGACTTGCACAAAACAACCCCTCTCATTCCAAAACACTCCCAATAACTTAAACAACTGTGTACTTTGGCTCTGAGCTTCCCTTGGTTACAACTGTATCGTAATGCTAACGTTTCGGATGTAGATTCATTTTCAACTCACAGTGATGTCACCAAAGGACAGCAGAAAAGGACTGGGAAAGTCTAGGGCAAAGATGCCGACATCGGTTATCAATCGACGTCTGTTGTTGGATTGGGACCGTACAAAGGGAATCATCTCGCAACACATCCAGGGACTCATATGGATAAACAATGTTTGCAGCGTCAGGGATGACTGGACATGGGACCTCTTTTAAAATATAATCCTTCTTGATCCAGTCACAACTCTCCACTTTTCACAATTCCAGCAGGTGTGCCCGAACTCCAGAAGCAGGAGTTCGCCCTTTCGGGAGTGGTGGGCTGCCTTCCACATATAGATGAGGAAAATGTTCGACAAATCCCACGACCAAATATACAATTTGAGGTGGGATGATCCCTGTGCCTTCGGGGATCAAGTCGATGGCTCCAATCCGCAGACAACCAGCTCTGGGAAGGTCAAACTCACCGGTTAACATTTCTCTTGGTACGGTACCCATAATCTCAGGGCAAAGATTGAGCTGCCAAGCTGTTGGCAGTACAAATAAGGTGACATTGTGGCAGTTAGACTACTGATTTGGAATGAGATAATTGACGAGGTTGATGATGATGACAGCTGGGCAGATCCCGGTGTGCCGAGCAGTGCAAGGAGCCATCCTGGCAATGGCAATGACAATGATTACGGCGACAGTGAGGAGGACACACCGGCCAGTGCGAAAGGGACCAGGAAATGGAAGGGAACATAGATTAGGAAGAGCAATGGGAAGGCGACTGAAGACCGGAAGGGGAAAGAGAAAGGGAAGGGGAAGGCAAACGGGAAATGGAAAGGTATTGTTGAACACACCCCACAAGGAGGTGATATCTCTCGTGCCATTGTTGTGCAGTTGCAGTTGGAAATGTAAGATGCACACTCGGACACGGAGCGCTAACTAGAGCTGGTATCTTTAGAGCCGGAAGAATCACGCACCACGTCAACTCCCTCAGACAATGATAACAACTGTACTGAGAAGTCAGACACTGAACATGATTCAGAAAATGATTCTGATGTGGATCTGCGGATGCAGGATTATGTGGACGCACCGGACGGTGTCGATTTAGGCAGCAATGTGCATCTGGAAAGGAATGGTGACGATGGTCAGGGGGAAGATGAAGTGGATGGAGATGAAGAGAAGGAAGATGTGGAGGAGGTGGAGGAGGAGGATGAGGATAAGGGGGAGGATAGGAATAAGGATGATGGCAAAGAACCTTGGACGATTGGCCTGGGAGAGATGGTAAATACATCGGCTGACGATGCTGATACCATAGTAGAGGATGAGCCAACCATGCTACCTAAGCCAGTCCAGAAGATGCGCAAATATACCCCGCAGCCACAACCTCCGGCGCCTGCCCTACGGCCACAAACCCCGGAGTCTTCCCCACGACCACAAACTCTGGAGACTTATACCCTCAGTGGGCTGGAGTTTTTGGGGCTTGTGACGCCGCAAAATCCTCAGCCAGCGGCGCCAACTCTGTGAGAGGCTAAGGTAGCCCGAAACGCCTCGCTTGTCGATGGGGAGCAGCAGCAACTCATCAAATCGGCATGTGGCGACAGTCTCCCCGATGACCCTCTCCCAGCTGACCCTCTCCCGCATGTGCCACTCGCAGTTGTGCTTCTCCCGAATGTCCCTCGCGCGGATATCACTCTGCAGGATGTCCCTCTCGCGGATGTCCCTCTCCCTGGTGTCCCTCTTGTCGATTTCCATTTTAGTGGTGTCCCTCTCCCTGAGGGGCTCCCGGATAGCTCGGTAGGCGAAGAGGGAACCAGTCCTTGGGTTTCAGTGGAGGCATGCATTTGGGTTAGAGTCGGGTTCTTGTCTTGTGAGATTCCTTTCCTGCAATCTATTCATCTCAGACAGTGATGATAGCACGCGTGGAGGTGTTTTGTTCGTTTGGGTCAGGGTTGTGGGCCTGTTGCTTTCCTTTGTTCTAATCTAATTATCTCAGGCATTGATTATTACACGCATCGCGAGGTTTTTGCATTGCTCAGGGTTGATTTTATATTGTTCATAGTATTGGGGGACATCCCGCATGCAGTGTTTTTGCAGCTCCTGTGGTGATGGTGTTGAGGCTCAATAAATCTCTCAAGTATCGTGAGCTTATACCCACACCAGACTACTCAGGCCTAGCTCCAACTTTCGTCCGTTTCTACAGTGAATACTCCACTCCTTCCACTGTTGCCGGCCATGCCAGAGAAGACACCATCCCGTTGCACTGAATTTTCATGCCAAAAGAAGTTCACCTCCGACAGCTGGCGCCTGAAACATATATCATTACACCATCCTGAACACCTTCAAGTTGCAAAGAGTCTGAATGTTCGCAGCGCACTCCGACGTGTTGAATCCGCTCAGCGTCGTGAATTGAACGCTAACAAAGATTCACTCAATGAAATGGACGCGGCTCTGTACATTGAAAACTTTGAAAATATTGCAGATTTGGAGTCTCAACCACTGCCACCTCCTCTGCTGTGGGCGGAAACGTACCCAGGTGCCGGTGCTCCGCTGTGCGATTACACAGCTGAGCCAGGGAAACGCGATATTCAGGGTTTTCTTGGGACAAACCTATAAAACTGTCCCTACTACCCGTTTGGGACGCGTGAAAAGTATAAATATATGCTGTGTGGGATCAAGAGGAAGGGCATGAAGATGTACTATGATAACGAGCTGAAGCACGGAAACACCGCTCTGCATTTCCCAAACTTCAAAAACGGAGATGGCGTCCAGATGCTCTTGGCTAGCATGCCAGATGATCTGGCTGTCGGGGAGTGGGCACTAACCACTCTCGAGGATATGAAATGGAATGACAATCACCAACGCCCTATCAAATACTGGAGCCGAGACATCATCGAAGGCATGAGATGGTTGTTGTGGCAGCCAGCGTACACCCAGGATCTTATTTACGCCCCTCAGCCTTGTTTTCATGGTGATACGCCACCGAAATGCTTCTATACTGAAATGCACACTGCCGACAGGCGGTACGAGACCCAGGTCGTGAGAGATACTCCAGGATAATAACCTGTTAACTGACGTTTAGGCAATGCTCAGAGTGGGGGATACACTGGTTCCCTTGATCTTGATGTCTGACAGAACACATCTCTCGAATTTTGCTCACGACCAGAAGGAATGGCCTGTATATATAAGAATTGACAATCTATCTTCGAAAAGATTCAGCCGATGCTCTCAACACACAGTGTCGTAATGATAGCTCTCCTGCCGATTGCAATCTTGAACCCCAATATTCCTGAGAATCGGCTGGATGAGCAGCGGCAAACAAAACAAGAGGTGCTGAAAGAAATCAGGTGCCGGGTACTCCAGCGTCTCACCTTCGGACACAATCTCGGTGCCAAGAGTGGGTATTACATCATTCTCTGTGCAGATGGCGACTTCCGGCGTTGCAAACTGGTGTTACCAGTATGGCTTGCAGAGTGACCTGAATATAGCGACCTACATCCTCTCGAGCAGCATGTCTGTTTTTGGTGCGAGTGTTCCAGGTACGAACTTGGAGATGATGTCCCTCCTTACAAGCAACACCCCGGGCGGGATCACAACCTATATCGCACGCTCGGCAATGCCATCGTTAAGGCATTCAATGCCAAACTATCGTCGCGCCATGTTCAACGAGTATTCAACATATTTCGACATATTCCCTGTATTGTGAGCAACCTCCCCAATTACAACCTCCTCCATTCAATGCAGTTCGGCATGCTTGACCACCTCCAGATGTGGAGTTTCCACTTGGTGAAGAGGTACGAACAGCTCGACAATTGCAATGCAATCCGGCTATCCGTGCCTGCTAACCACGTCCTCACTTTAACAATGAGTCATATGAAGAAGTGTCTCAATGGAATGGGAAGGAGATGAAGGAAATGAGCGGATACCTGCTTTGAGTTGGAAACCAGTCTCTACGAGGTGGAAGCCCCGCTCAATGTGCCATGTACAATTGTGCAATTGAGTGCACATGGCCATTGTTAGAATTCAATATGTATGCTCGATATAAATCTCAGGATGATACATCATTGACCTACATGGAGCGCGCCTTGCATCGTTTTCAGACCTTCAAAGACGATTTCTTACTCGGGCGAGCCGGCAAAAAGGTAAAGGCCAAAGCGAATCCCGTGAGAAGGGAATTCATGAAGAAACGAAAGGTAGACAAGGAAAGAAAGGCTGAAACCTGGACGCCATCCAAGAAGTGGCGCAAAATGAACGCCTGGTGGGATCAAGTCAGCCACGAGACAGATGTTTCCAAGGAGTTAGATGCCGACTTCAACTTTCCGAAGTTCCACTTTGTGTCTCATTGGGTTGAACAGATTCGTGAATATGGAACCTTGAAACAGTATTCTACCTAGCGACCTGAACAAGCACATAAAACTAACCTCAAGGATGGTTCGAACAACTCCAATCACAATCTCAACTACCTGCCACAAGTAATCACCATTCAGCGTCGCATCCACTGCTTCGAAGTCAGAGAGCTCAATCTCCAAGCACTCGCGTAGCGTCGGGAGAACACCGCTACCACATGCAAAGTCCCCCATTCCGGTGTTGATCTAGCTGCACCGCTGAGCTCCCAGTTACATGTGAAGCCCGTATTCATGGGTCCCTAAAACCACCGTGATGGAAAGCATCCTGATGCTAAGATCCAAGACTTCAGAGCATTACTCAACAATATGCAAGACCCAACGCAATATGTGGCAATGTACAGCTACACACAGCAGTTTATGAAGGATAAGAGTCGTAACAAAATGTATATATTGGATAAATAACTGCTCGCAATGGAGCTCTGTATATACCATGGTATTAAGCCTCAAGTTGAGGGTTTAGATGGTGAACACATATCTCAAATGTGTCGATGCACTGGAAGGCAGAGCTGTTGAGGAGTGGATCGACAGAACAACTGGATGAGGGTAAAGCAATAGCCTGGGAGGTGTTATGTCGTGCTGCATTGGCATCTCCCGTGGCAACTGCAGCAACTATTCAAAATCAAACTCCAAAACAAGGATGGAGTTTTCGATGAGTGCTGCTTTTCCTTGGTGCTCACCATAATACGTGAAAACTCAGGTAACTTGGATCCCGTCTCGTAATTTGTACAAGTGAGGTAAGCACTGGCAGCCATTGCTTTGCAAGATGTCAGTGTGGGAAATACTGTCGGCTGCGCGCACGTAATTCCAACGATTGCTACTTGTTGTAAGACAGGTGACAGACGGAATGAACGATGGATTGTCAATAGCCACCTAGATCTTGGGACTTGGAATGATGTGTATAAGTAGTAGAGCGAGAATTGCATGTTGCGCGCAGGTAGGTGGAATGCCAGGAGAGATATTTGCAGAGTCACCCATCGCAGTGCAATCCCGTTGCAAGTGCATACCCAATAAACACATTGTGATGTATTGTCACAGTTGGCCACAACGCCAGAGTGATTCTTTCAAATAGGAGACTGACAGAACGCGAAGAATCAGTGAAACAGAGATCGGAGGACGATAGACAATGCGACGGGTTGTATTGACGCCGAGCACGGAGTATTCTGCCACCTGGGAGTCTCAGACAGCTCTGACGGGATGCATCCACTCCAACAGAGTCAATCCTCCGGAATGGAATATTTCTTTGCTGATGAAAGGCTTTTAAGCAGTGTGGGAATACATCTCACAGTGAGCATAAAGTGTCTACCCAGACGTATACCCATAGAGAGACGCACTCTATAATCTCTTTGTATGTTATGCTTATTCTACCAGGTGGACCCAGTGTAATGAACCATATGAACAGATTTCTCGTCGCATTCCAAAGAGGTCAGTAACGTTGCATGTAACTTGTACAAAATGTATTTCACAGCGTCGAGACAACTGATATACTGATCGTGATTGAAGTTGTCTGAGCAGTCAGATATCACTCCCAACACTAACCAATGACATTCTTAGGTCTACTTTCGGCATTGCACAGAATTCTGCCAAGTCATCAAAGGTTGGTATTTCCGGTCACGTGTGATTTATTATTTGCTTGATAGGGGCTTTCTTTCAAGGCATTTCATTGTTGCGATGTCTTTTGGCAGTGTTTGGATTCAGCTCTCACAATAGAACCCCCTCTTTTGGTACAAACATTTGCAACAACAGGAAGACAGCCTTATGACTCTTTGATTGCCAGTAGACTTGTTTAAAATTAGTAGTTATTCTTTCAGGGAATTCAGAGCTTCCATTGAAGAGGCTGCAAAGCTGGCAGATATGGTCAGAGAAGTAGTACAGGATATGTTTCTGAATACAGTTGAAATACAATTCTTCAAGACGATCTTGTGCAATTTCTGACTCAATCTGAGTTTTGTCTTATTCGATGCGACAACGGTTTCCAGCTGCACAATCATTGTTCTATGTGGAGTCACTTTCCCATTCTTCCTGTTTGTCCAACATAAGCTACTATTTCAAATCTTCCGGGACCTGCTACGCCCATTAACTGTCGCAGAATCCACTGCACACATCCTTGTGACAATGTAACAACTCAAGATTATTCTGCATGTAATTCATTCTGACCTCAATATGGTACCGGTACTGTTCCATAAGATGGAAATATACAATGTTCTTGACGCAGAACTGGGCTTCTGTGAAGGGAATCGTTTGCCTTGCCAAAGGGTTCTAATTAGTCGCCGTGAAAACTGGACCAAACACTTCCTGAAGTGGTTTCATCTCCTTACCACTGTATTCCATGCCTAGATGACTCATTGAATTCAGTGAAGCCAGGATACCGAGATATCATCGTCCAGAGAAGGTTGAAATGTTCGATTCTGGAATGATGGTCCAGGAAGGACATCACCCACTCTGTCAAATGCTTAACCCTACCATGATAGAGAGTATGGAGGACTTCAGGCGTGATAAGCGTCGTCAGGGAGATGCATGTAACAGCGCGGCACGTGATATGTCCAGCGCCGGGTAACTGCGCTCATATAGTCATCGCCACGACACTTAGATCATTACCGAAAATCTTACTACTTACTTCTCCACTTGATCTCACTCGCGCGGCGTGTGCAACCTTATACCATAATATCAGCCGTATCCATACCCAGCAGGACGTGGGCATACGCACCCTTACACTATTTTCGGTAAAGATCTAAGTGTCGTGGCGATGACTATATGAGTGCAGTTACCCAGCGCTGGACATATCACTTGCCGCGCCATTAGAATGCATTTCAAATTCCTGAAGATGCCAATGGAGGTTCCAGTTGCTTGATCTTTCAAATACTCTATATATCAGCACGAGTGCATATCGACTAGAGACTGCGCTACCCACACACGTGCACACAGGCAGCAAATAGCAATGTTCCCATGCATCATGATTGAGAGCCTGGTTGAGCATCTGATTGTGATCCTGATTGAGAGCATGATTAAGAGCCTACTTGAGATTCTGCATGAGAGTCTGCTTCATAGCCTGCTTCAAAGCCTGCTGCAGAGTGGCTCTTGAGAGAGCTTCGCATTGGTGGGAGTAGCATTTTCAGCGGAAGCTTTGGGCCGTTTGGACTCTGAGCTTGTGGAAGCTTGGGCCAACAGAAGGCATAAGTCTGTTGCATCAGCAACAACCCTGGTTTCCGACTGAAACACCCGGGTGAACCGGACGGCTCTGACGGCTCTGACGGAACCTCGTACCCTCTGACGGAGAATTACACGCTGCCTGTCGCGTTGCATAGCAGAGCACCTGGGAGCGCCAGAGGCAAACCTGTGAGCGTCTGGGAGCACCTCGAATCACAGTAGAGCATTCTGGGAAAAACAACATCTTCTTTGGGAATGCTGCTGGTGCGCCTGGAACTCATAGCTACTACTAATCGTGCAACGATTTTTAAAACTCATGTATTCAGGCTGTATTCTCATCTATGTATCTATGTATCTATATAGCTACCAATCTACAACTCAGAGATACACTCCGAGGCCGTGATCAAGCGAGTTTGGAGATGCAATTGGAGGCCGAGGTCGGATGAACTCAGAGCTGCACTTTGAGGCCGTAATCGAGCGAGTTTGGAGATGCAATTGGAGGCCGAGATCGAGTGAACTGAGAGCTGCACTTGGATGACGTGATCGGCCGAGTTTGGAGATGCACTTGGAGGCCGTGATCGATCGAGTTTGGAGATGCACTTGGAGGCCGAGATCGTGTGAACTGAGAGCTGCACTTGGAGGCCGTGATCAAGGGAGTTTGGAGATGCACTTGGAGGCCGAGATCGAGTAAACTGAGAGCTGCACTTGGAGGCCGTGATCGAGCAAGTTTGGAGATGCACTTGGAGGCCGAGATCGAGTGAACTGAGAGCTGCACTTGGAGGTCGTGATCGATTGAGTTTGGAGATGCAATGGGAGGCCGTGATTGAGGGAGTTTGGAGATGCACTGGGAGGCCGTGATTGAGCGAGTTTGGAGATGCACTTGGAGGCCGTGATTGAGCGAGTTTGGAGATGCACTTGTAGCAGGCTATGATCGAGTGAGATTGGAGGAGTACTTGGAGGCGGTCGATTTGGAGGGAGGTACGCCGGAAGCTGAAGCTACATTCAGGGGTCAACTCGAAATTGTGAGAATGAAGGGACGACAGAGAATCTTAGGTGTATGCTGTACTCGGTGTTAACTCATGAATATGGCATGGAGAGATAGAGAGGGATGACTTAACTTTGTGTTCTTGTGATGATGGTAGAGTTGTGGACAAGAAAGAGGGAGATGGGGGATGAAGATAGGAACGATATGGAGAATACGAGCAGCTTTGACAAATCAGGAGTACGACTTGCCTGATTGGGTTTAGAACACCCCTTATCGGTGATATTACCCGCCGGATCAGGAATTGTACCTGCCGTATTGGGGATGGTCAATTGACTGGCACACGAAATTTTCTCAAGTCCCAGTTTCTCATGATGATTTCCCCGATCTCCTCTGATCTCTCTCTTTCTTGTGCTCAACACTACCATCACCTAAGAACACGAAGTT
>Ga0307514_10000942_pt1 | contig 44050 bp, 31 predicted proteins | sample 16_EM_MG_FD_203088 | JGI IMG/M metagenome (GOLD analysis project Ga0307514, IMG submission 203088) | Populus trichocarpa ectomycorrhiza microbial communities from riparian zone in the Pacific Northwest, United States - 16_EM | ecosystem: Host-associated > Plants > Roots > Unclassified | place...
GCATTAAATCTCGTACTTTGGCAAGGTTGCATGCTGGATCCCCAATTCGCGAACCGGTCAAAATTCGCAAACTGGCCCATCCAGTTCGCGAACGGGCAAAGTTCGCGTATCGGTCGGAACATATACTAATAGCAACAATATCAAAAATACCTATGTGTAAACAGTTCCACCAATAGAAGGGGCAAAGGCGTTGGTGCTCACTTAGTCGGAGTAACACTAGGGCTCTAAGCTGTGTTCGGTAATTGTGTGCAGAGACGGTTGTTGAACCCGCTTGTCTCTACCGCAGTCTAACCTGTTAAAATAACTGCATGTTACAGTGCCCGCGTAGTGTCTATTAGTAACGTATAGAGGAATTACCATCGAGTAGAAAGTCGGTCTTTCGTAAATTTGTAATTTACAAGCGATTAGGCAATTCCTATGTACTTAGGTGCATTAAATAAATAAATAGTTAGAAATAGTATGAATAACACTTGATCCCATCCGCGAACCTAAAAAATTGTTCCAACAATCGAAGGGATATGGAAAAATTCTCCATCCAGTAAATCCCAGAAATTGCCTTAAATTACGTCATCCTGTTTGGGGAAATTTTGGGCCCGTTGGGTTAGGCAAGGTTTTCTTCCTCTAACGTAATTCGGGGTTTTTTCAAAGATAGTGAGAAACGTTGGAACGAAAAAATAAACAATTTCGACTCAACGTGAAGACACTCTATTTCTATAACAGGGGCTTGAAGGCTCAAGGTAACTCCTCGGAAATGGTCCAATGGCAACACTATTATTCAGCCCTTGTGCGCAATGATATATTTGTTTTGTTTTCGGTACTCATAACGACAAACATCTCTTCAAGTGCCGGCGCAGTCGTAACTTCAGGTGGCTGTTCGCCGTCAGTGAAACTCGGTAACTCATGGAAAATTGATCCACTCTACCAGGATATAGCACGGCGACTCATCGAACACTAATGCGCTTTGTCGCCGTACAGTGATGGAATACGATTGAACATGTCATAGGCTAAATATGCCGCCATAATTCTTTCTGTGCTTCGAAACGTGATTGCTTACAGGGTTAACCGGTTTATGGACCAGGAACGTCGTTAATTGGCAGAATGTTAGTGGTTCGCAACCTTCGTGTTGTACGGCCGATTGCAGCGGCCTTCACCCACAATGCTACCCCTCAAATGCCCCCTCAAATGCTGGCTCTACCCCGCTATATGGAACTTTTTGGCCAGACATCTATCTTGACATCAATTATTAGTATCTTGAGCCACTTCTTCCCTGGAGCGTTACATCAGCCATGGCTGTACCTTTTGGATGTTGGTGATCTCTCTTTACTCATAGCTTTTAGTTGGTTAATGGTTGAGTGCACCCACAGTTGCCGTTGGCGATTTCCTTGCAGTAGCGCACATGGCATATAACATATATACCAAACTTATTGTAAGAAACAACTTCATCATCGACCCTATATTTATCCCGGGCATTGTTTTTGATCTCGCCGATGATAACTAGAGACCTGCTATCAATGCCTCCCAAGAATACAACGAGCTTGTCAGCGATGTGGGGACCCTTCATGTTGTCCTGCGATTAAGCCACGAGGATTTCGGAGGCCGTTTGGAGAAGGCAGATAGTCAGGCGAAAGAAACTCTGAAGAGCATCATCGAAGATATTTACCGCGTTCTCGGAGAGTTGAAGACACTACAGGAAAAGGTCCACCCAACTGAGGGAGCAAGAGGCCTCCAGGCGCTGTGGAAGGGCTTTGCATGGGCGGCAGAAAAGCCAAAGCTCGTGCAACTTCGAACACAGATCAACGAGAAAATTACTATCCTAGATTATTGCAGAAGTGGTATTGAGTTGTGGGTGCCATCCAATGCAAAATACAAAATGGTTTATGCTGACGGTCAATTGCATCATCAGCTCAGCGCTAAAAGAGCAGTGTCGACTCCTTAGAGGCCTCGTGGAGGAAGTGCTGCAAAACCAAAAAAAAAACGCCGGGAAACCAAATTCTACCGAAAAATTACCTTCCTCCGAAACCTCTAAGCATCCAATTCCGGCGCCCCAAGGAAGCTCGACGGATGTGCCAACCGCGTCAACCGCTAAGGATAATAAGCCACCGAATGACACATCTACCGCTGAGCCTAACCTACAATGTATATTGGAGGAGAGAAGAAAAGTGGCAGCAACTATTCTAGAAGCTCTAAACCACAATATACCGCTGGATTATATGGGCAGTGTGTCATGGGTGCCACCAGTTTCATTCGATCAGCACCCAAAGCTCTCGCCGTTATTTCAAGAGTCGGTGGAGGAATATGATAAGATTTGGAGTAATATGGGATGGAAGTGCCCGCATTCTCCACGTTTTTGGCTCAGAAAAGCTTCATGGTGGTTACTGAAGGTATTACTCCGAGCTACCATTCGAACCAACTACAAAAATTATAGCTAACTGACAAAGTCACGCAAAATTAAGAGAGTATCCCAAGAGAAATCATCAACCGAGCACGCATGGCTGCCTCAAGCTCACTTGGACCTCTGGAAAGCCAGCTGGCTGGTCTACGAAAAGGTGATAAATGATCAGGATACCCTTCTGTTGGAAGATCGAACGTTGCTTGAAGATCTCCTAAATGTAAATCTAGGTATTTTAATCGTTGCTTAAAATAATTTCTGATATGGTCTAGGAAATCCAGCAAGATTTTTTGTTCTTGGAAAATCTTCCTGAGCAGGAACGCCGATTATATGAGTTTGGCAACAGTACAATCTATAATTATAGTTTGCGGGAAAACCAATCGGGATTCGAGCTCCAAGTTGACCCAATGAATGTTCACCCCTCCTTAAGAGCAGATAGATGGTTCACTATCCGAAGCTATGATACGCCGGGAATGCAGGAACGTGTTCTCCTTCGGACCTTCGTCCGAGCCACCCTCAGTACCCAAAATACAGATAATAACCATAATGACCGATGGTTCATGCTCGTATTATGGGTAATGGAAGGGGAGGGCGAGCCGCACATCGCGTTGTGCAATCACAACAGTACAATGAATCTCACTCAACACTGTGAGACCCTTTCCTTGGTTTACGGAATCATATTTGACATTGGTGCTCTTTAGTCACAGAAGAAGACTTGCGCCCTGCTTTCAGCAACGATGAAAACTCTTTATGGAGGAACATTTTATTTCCCGGGTATCCTGTTAAAATACAATTCCTTCACCAGATTGAGCTCAATGAGTTCTTGAAAGTTCGAAAACAACATTTTCAAGAAGTATGGAATCGCCAAAGACTTCGTAACTATGAGCGGCAAATATTTCGGAGGTATTTTCAAGGATTTTCATTCTTACTCCGCATTACTAATCCGGACCCAAAGCATAGTGCAGGTGCGAGATCACCAATATCAGCACAGCTCAAAAGTAACACAGCAGCTACCATTTACTTGCGATCTGAGAATATATGAAACAGCTGGTGACGAAGGCTGGAACAGCATCAGGCGAGCGATTCTTACCGGTACCGCTCCCTCTGGTGATGGTACAGGCTTGCTGCTCTGGTGCACCAGCTACTGTAGGCTCCCTTCGCAAGCCTCATGGGTTGGCGTTAACTACTAATGTTATAACCGCCGAAGTCATGCCACTGAGCCGCGTACGTCTGATACATGACGGAAGTCGGTACATGACTGTATGGTGGTAGATTGCTGGAACCGAAGGAGAATGGAATCAGTGGAAATGTTGAATGAAAGGCGGAAAACAAGGCTTGAGAAATTCCCTCCCGCTATACTATATGTGCGTTGTAGGATCAGATTGCAGTGAATCAACTGATGGAAAATATTGCTAGGAGTATAACCCGGATATTTCCAATATACAGCTCGACTTTACCTTCGAGACTCCCGAAGAGGCTAAGACTCTGCGAAGCATCATATTAGGGCTTGGATCACCAGTGAAGGAGAGCAGACTGCACTCTGGCAGAAGACAAAGCCAACAAACACCCTCTATTTCGGACGAAACGATCACATTGCAGACGACAAATCCTGCCAAGATTCCAGAGAGACGTATATACATTCTTCCTAGGCGAACGTCAGAGGGAAACCCCGCCTCGTCGCTTTATCATGGCTTGTTCCTGGTTAAGAAGCATAAAGATTGGGAATATGCCGATCTGTATCTCAGTAAGCCCAGGGAGTCCCTACTTTATGCCATGGTCTAACAGAGTAGTCCCCCGACAACTTGATATCGCGTCTCGTCTCGAATCTGACGGGACCTGTTCGCTTATATTTTACACCATTTTCCACATCCATTACGTCCCAAGATATCACGGCGGTGCCGACAAGAACGATCTTCCACAATGCGAGAAAATACGTCGTGAAAATGACCTCGTTGTCAGCTTCGATAATGTACTCGAGACTAAGCAGTTTTTCGAGTACATTTGCGAAACTGGGAGCCGTGCATGGGAACTCCAAACATGGTTGGTCGGAAAATTCACTTCACCCTCAGACACCTGTTTCTCACTGTGCCATAGGTCCATCTGCGATGTACCTTACCGGATGCCCGGCTTCAGATGTAGGATTGGGAAGGACGGCACAGACTATGAGGCGGAGGTCTCGATGTGGAAAGAACACACTTCACCTGTCGCATCACATGGTTCCTCGACTACTATCGTCGCGGGCTCTTCCTGTGCGAAATACCGCGTGTTAATTCGCTGGAAGAATTCCACGATAGAGAACAAGTGGTTAACAGGCTCAGTCACGCCTGCAGCATTGTTCTCCATGCCGGAAGAGAACGTCACCCGTGGTAACTTGTTAGACACTGGGAATATGAGCGCTGTCCACTCGTTAGGCACACAAAAGGTAAAAATTTCACCTCCCAAGGAAAAAACGGTGATTTATTCTGGTAAGTCATGTCAAGAATATGTATGTACTTTGGAAACCTAGACGCTAATATTTGGAAGTGCATCATCCTAATCTTACACCAGTTAGTACTGGCACGCGCACTGTTCCGGTGCAGGCCTTGATGCCATTTTTTCGTGGTCATTAAAGAATACTACTTTTTTTGTAGGGAAGGAACATGTATCCTTATTATTAGCTAATATACTTAGTTATATGTCTTTAGTTCTACATAGTGATAATACTGGTTAGTTATGAACCGTCTTATCATTAATACTCGTGTTAAACGTACGCCTCCGATTAGGTCAGTGACTTGAATATATCCGAATATACCTAGCACGTTTACTCCCAAGTAGAGATGACAAAGCCACTAACCAAGATGAATTTTTGATGGCGGATTATAAACTTCCTTTAGGAGCGGCGGGGATTCTAATCGGGGGGTATCTTCCACACAAGTGTATACGGTACGCATGAACTTTTGCTGGGGGTGCAATCTCCAATGTAATTTCACGCTGGGTTTCCTGTAACGCGATCATAGATGCTGCAGGATGTACTTGTAGCTACATGGCTGATAGTTGTACCGAAATCATAATACGAGCACAGGAGGATTCCTGCACATAGACATACTGAAGGAACGAGGTTTTGATATACAGAGATTATACATTGCTTCCCTTGTAGGCTATTTAGCAAGGGGCGGCAGCATAATTACACTTGTCTCGTTTCTTCGTTTGGTTGTATTCGCCTAAAACCGTTTTCCCTATATCGAATATATAAAATGTTACGTACTCTAATACGAACGATAAGAACACATTCTTGATTTGTTTTTGTGGTGGCGAAAATCAGCTCCTCCGTATACCCACACATTCCAATGCGCAGCATCTGAAACGGCTTCCCTCAGTGCTGTCAATTGATCCCCAACCTCCGGAGATCTGCGGCATATTGTCGGTAATTTATGTGGTTTCAACCAGGTTTAGTTGCGGCAGATTTATAACGCCTTGCATTGTACCACATCGATGCACGGCCACAGAGGTTATGGGGGCGCAAGTTGTCCAATGGAATATCTTGTTACACCTTCCCTTTGGCATAACCGTTTGGGTCGTTACGAACATGACCCCCACGATTGCCCCCAAAAGTAGATACGCTGTATATGCGTTAGGGGTAAAGAACTAAGTCCGACTGGGACCCTTTTAGCCTATTTCTACCATGAACAATGTCTTCACTTACGAGGCGCCAGTTCAGAATAACATCTACCGAGAGGGAGGCGGTGCGCATCTTTGTACGGGGACACAAGGGTTGAACACCAATCGTTACCGAGAGCTGAGCATTGGAGCCTTATGGAGCCATATCGACAAGTTGCCTCGTGACGCATCCACAACGTGTCTTATTTTGTTGGGATGGATACGTCATTTGGGTAGTAAGTGCAGGGAGACATAGAAGATTGAATACGCTGCTTCTCTTTTGCGGGTTTCAGGGTTGCCATTACTATGCTGCGTCGAGAGTTGAAGGCGAATATATTGTTCAAGTCGGACACGGATGCAGCACGACATCCGAAAAAGGCGAATTCATCCAGATAGAATCTAATAACCTAGAGTTCGCCCGATCAAGTGATGCGTTCAGGCCAGAGTGTCCCTACTAGGCTCAGCCCATCGCAGTAGACCGGGGTTTAGCAAACGCCGGGAGATTTAGCCGATTATGATTTGGCAGCAATTTATCCCGCCTTATGTTATGTGGTTTTCTAATAGTTACTATTTACATCGTTCCAGCATTCTCGTTGACTCGAATGTTTTGGGCATTAGAAAATATTGACAGGATCAAGATAAGCGAGAACCGGATATGTAATGTTTCATGTTATCTTGATCACCTGACCTCTCACCGCCAGCATAATGGCAATTATCTTAGTTTGAAGATATGGCTCATGCACCGTTAATGCAGGCCTGTTTTAGCGGTGTGGTTCAGCGATCCGAAGTTTTTGGGTGGTTGCTAGCAACTTCGAATTTCCCCGTACAAATTCTTAAAAACAAAGTTTCAATATTCTAACGGAGAGGAAGTAGAGTAGAAGCATATTTAATGATATCTATTGTCATATAACATCCATTGAACTTCTGTTCTTGGGCCATCCATCTCACTAGCGCGGTGCAACACCAATATAAAGAGTTCTAGTAACCTTCGATCCGCGATCAGAAACGGAAACTATAAGAACACATTCCGCTGCAATTGCGGACTGAGAAGCGGACGGTTTTATGATAACGACGGTGATGTCGTTTGGAATTCAAGGTGAGGTTAAGACAAACTCAGCACTAAAGCTCGTGTTAGTCTGCTCGGATGCTGCGGTCCGAGACCACTGGCTTGTCATCGATTGGTTGGCTGCATCAAGTTAGCCAAGTCGGACAACCGATAAGCGAAAAGCTTATCACAGCGCTGGGTGTCTCTCTACTTCCCAAATGATTGAACTTCCTGGACAAGAAACTAATCCGAAATGACTGCGAGTAGCCGATGATCGACGACGTTCATTGTTCATCAGTCGGTGCAATATCTTAGTCATCATCGAGTAACTAGCAAAGTAGTCCTAGTTCTAAGCCAATAGGAACGTGCTGATGAACTAAACAATGTATTAAACAGTTTACTCTAGACATACGACAGAACTAGATCCAAATAAGGGTGGACTAACCTGTATAGACGCATGTTTTCAATCTAAGTGAGAATTTAAGGTTATCTGCAATACTGTACCGGCAATTGCGGATGATACGTCAGCTGTCAGGAGGGGTGTAACTCCAGATTATATACAACGGCCATGGTCAGAAAGGATTTGAATCAGCAATGGGATCTGTCAGTTGAGCACACATCAGGGGAAACATAGGACAGATAAGAGTGGCAAATACAAAAAAAGTGGGAAATCTGAGTATGACGCCCTCAACAATCAGACTTCCTGGTGGTTCTATGTTCATATCTCCAGTGTGGGTTGCTGGGCGGCTACTACTACCGACTCTATAGATATGTCAGTTAGATGGTATTCCCATAATTACTTATCAAACAAAGGATGTATCTTGAAAATTACTGGTCTGAAAAAAAGCGTATCATCCGCAATGGCCGGTACAGTATATCAAAGGAGAGTTGAACTGCAAAATTAACAAATCACAATAAGAAATGCATGTCACCCTCCAAGAATACATGAAGTTTCAAAGTTATCTCCATCCACTAAATTCAATTACCACAACCTCTAGTGAGACTAGCGCATCAATATCGCCGCCGACAACACTCAAGTTTTCTACCAGATCCTTCAGCGCATCAAGAGCAGACAGAAACTTTTCTAAATCCTTTTCACCCATGAGATCTGCATTTCTGTCTTTGCCATTTCCAAGGAGTTTTTCCACCACCCGCTTATATATTCTTCCAAATGTCCTACAAAGATCCACCAAAGCTTTTTGCGCCATCTCCTGGTCTTTAATAAGCTCCCCACAATTTCGCTGTCCAAGCAGGAGCAAAATCAGCCCTAATACAAGTAGTTCCTTATTTTTGTCCAATAAGGTTTCGAATGAACCTTGGCTTGGTTCGGTCCGGACGGGTATATATGACGGCCAGCAAGGAGAAGTCTCAGCGTGCATATCAAAGAAAAAGATCGTCTTTAGTGTGCAATCTCTTATCCAAGAGAAGAGTAATAGTATAGTGCGGAGATCGCAAGGTTGGCAGCGATGCGGTACTGATCTAGGAAGCAGAGCCATGGCGGTGTAATTACATCGTTGAGGGAGACAACGTGGGCCGTGTTCATAACGCTTCGTACCTCCTCCCGCTTCAATAAAACAGGGAGTAAGATTCTCCGCTGCCATAAGGCTCACAAAAATATATCTCGTAGGGATCATTTAATTCCAGGAATTCCTCGCACAAATGGACAATAAGTAGTAACTCGAAGGTATCCATTAGAGAATTGTTATACGGAGAATTTCTAAAGTGCCTTTTGAAAGATGTTTACACTTTTCACCCGGTGTCAGTCTCGTGTGGTCCATGCCTCATTTCGATCTCAAGAACTGAGTGAAACCCCGTTCCAGAGGGCAATCGGCGTCCTTTAGGATATTTGTTAGCATGATGACACTCGGTTTTTCTTATGGTATAGTAGGAAATAGCCCGCTTTATTATAGAGCTCCTATGCGATTGCCATTTCCACAGTATCATCAATTTCTTCGGGAATTTTTCCTTGAGGTTTGGTAGGAAATTTGGTGGGGCCTGTGAAAAGAGGTACTGTTTGTATATGGCGTAGCCCTTCGAGGCTGAATGAAAATAATTACAACAGCCTCTAAGTGCATAAGAGTCGGCTGTTGGACTATCTAAATGTTGACTCTTTAGTCACTACATCTGGCCATTGTAGTAATTATCATACACAGACGGTATTTCATTGTGTATTAGTGCGGAAGGCTACTTTTCCAAATTATGGTAGAGTGGATATGTCGAAAAGGAAGATTCCTTTTTTTTTATTGGAACCGTTTTGCAGATGGTTTGGTGTTTGTCTGAGCAACTGCAGTATTACATGCGCATGGTATGGGTAGATAACACTCTAGATTCCGAATCATTCTCCTGTTCTGGCGACTTTGGAGCTCAAAGCCATCGTTCTAAGCATAATGGTTAACTCTCTTTGCTGTGTCGGATTGCTGTTACATTCCATCACCTTTCACAAATATCGGCGAAACCCACAGAATATTTTCTTAAGTATTGTCTTGGATAGAAGATCAAAGATTCCCGAATTTGAGGGAATTAATCCCCGAAATGTTATGCAAAGGTGTTTCGGTTGTGTAGGTGAAGGCGGAATGGGTTTTGATGCCGCCCATCAGCAAGGAAGCCATCGATCATACGGTCATCACTCGATTGAGGTGGGACAGCACGGGATCCCTCCGGACTATCACCCTCACTATCACCCCAAGACATTTTACCGCGGTTATGCGGCGAAGATGCCAATCTTATCTGTACTTTCACTAGAGTCTAGAAAATATAATCTATGTACCATAAGATGAAATATTTCAAGCTCACAAATGTGCAATGGTTCAAACAGAAATGTATGTGGTTTGAAATAACGGATTATGGTAGGTTTAAAAATAGACAGGCTGAGGGATACAGTAGCAGAAGCGGAGACAAGATGATAGTGTGGCTGCTTCGGAGCTAAATGCCTAAGTGACAAGATGCCCAAATACCGAAATTCCCAAGCAGTCAAACGACGAAACGGGCCAACTTATGGACTATTGCGCTAACTTGCCCAAATACCCAAATGTAGCATCCAGCAGACCGTCCATTGGATGCCATACACTCAAATTCCCAAGTGAAAACCGAGTTTAGAAACCTGTATTCTTTGCAAATTTACATTTGGTACTTTATTCCTTTGAGAGTTGCCAAATTACCGAGATCCCCTTTCTACAACAGTAGGGTCAAGCAGATTCCACACAGACTCTGCAAAGGTAAATTTGATTTCCCCCTAAATCGCCATAGAGAATATCAAAGTTATGCATTTTGAAAAATGAAAAACCCGGTAAGCAAGCGCACGTAACTGCGGTAAAATGTCTTGGGGTGATAGTGAGGATGATAGTCCGGAGGGATCCCGGGACAGCATCCCTGACTTGTCTTGGGGCAGTCAGTTTTCAGTCAAATCGTGAAAACAGTAAACTTTCTAGCCATACTAAATTTAGTTAGTTACTCAATTTTATGGGTACAATCGCTGTGTCCATCCATAACTGTGTTCACGTCAGGACTCATCCCAGGGGGCTCCTCATGGTAGTGGTTATAGCTGAACCCATGCCCGTGCCGGTTGCTGTGCTTGTCTCAATGATTGTAGCTACGATTGCTGCCACCGCCCACATCAAGTGGGTGTAGGTTCCTGCTGGACTCTCTTCGGGCTCTCTTCGGGCCCTCGAATGTTTTATTCTCTTGTTCGCTCGGCCTGGGCATGGGGGTGAATAGATTTCCAACATTCCACATTGTTGTTATCACCTATCTTAAGGCCCATCTAAGCCCAGCGATGCATGAGCACCAGAGAAACAAGTCAGTAGCCCTGAAAGTTTGCTGTTATTGCAATTTGATTGAGTAACCAAGTAATTTTGGCGCCACTGAGAAGTTGATTGCGCCCGCGATCTTGTTGATGGATAAGGTTCGTGACTGCTCTTTAGACTTCAAGCTTAACTCTTCCCTTTCCCTACGCATCTTATGCCTTTAGACCTGTACCTAGTCATCACACCATAGCCAATGCACACGGTTCTCCCTTCAAGTCGCAACAGATCTAACTGACAACGTGGCTAGCCCGAGACACGCTGCAGCGTTCCTACAGCGGTCCTAGTCCTAGAATTGCGATTCCTAATCAGGTTCTAGAGATTTCTCCTATTCTAATCTTTTCGTCCGGCATCTTGGCTTTAGTTTACTTTAGCACAGGAGAGCCGTTGTCAAATTCAGGTTCCTCAGCCCGGGGTATATCTAGCCTCCAAGTCAACATTCTATATATGCAACCCCAGTTATTGTTATACTTCTTCAAATTAATGGAACTTATTTAGATGTAAATCCTCCATATCTGGTTGCCATGCATATTCGCAAACCTCTGCCGAGCCTGCGAGTGGATGTTCCATGGATCTGAGTACAAGACAAAACACTCCTATAATTTGGGTTCTCGGATTTTTTCTTTGGACCAGTATGAACACAAAATCTTAGCGATGTTACTTATACTTAATGGCCTAGAGTGCATTAATTGGCGTGGCGTGGTTTAAAAGCCACCGTACGACTCAGTTCAAGCAACACCCAAAAAAAAGGTTTACCGTAACACTAAAAAGAAATTGACAGAGTGATTAAAAGGGTAGCTAATTGAATGATAAGCATGTCTTAAGGTCTCTAGTAGCGAGAGTTACCTCTATGAAGTCAACAGCCGCCCTTTCCCGCTGATGACATTGTTTCGCTTCTAAGACCCATCCTAGTATCCCTCGTTATTATAAAGTTTCGCTTATCTTACACTACCCAAATGCATGCTAAACTAGAGAAAACTAGACGAAGCCGACGACCCCCGACCCCACGAAATGTAACGTCTCTACGGTGCTGAGCGAATACGAGTTGCGCTTCACGACCAGCTTTGGGAGCTTTTTCTTTCGAGCAAATTAAAAGTGACATGCAAAGCATATGATGCTTCGTACAATGACATGAGGGCTGTGATAGATTTTGGTCGTACAATAAACTGAAGTATAACTAGAATCCCACAGAAGCCGGTTGGCGTTGAAGGAACATATGTACTCCTTTACCGCGTGTGTTTTACTGTCACGCGCAGTGTGTGCGCAATTCCAGCTGAGGTCCCGTAGAACCAATGCTCGCAGCAACAACAATCACCCGGCTTAGAACGGCTTGCCAAAATTCATGGTGAAATAACCAAAAGACTCTAAATAGAACTACGTTACTTTGTGGTGGAACATTAAATTCAACGGGGCACTGGAGCCTACCCTTAGTCCGTTTCCAGATCACCGGATCCTCTCGGCAGTTCCCTCCACATAAGGAGCAAAAATAGCTAATGGCTACCTAGGGTGGTATCTCAACCATTTGCGGTAGCAGAAACAAGGTGCCACAACACCCACGTCAATAGATGGGACGTGTCATAGTCGAGAGTCCAGCTAGCAGTCGTGCTCGCTACAATCATATTCTCACCCCTTGCTCGTCTAAATCACACTCTGAAGAACACTTTCCATCGGAATCTAATCTGTAGCCAGGAATGACGAGGCACCTTAAGGACCAGACTGGGTTCAGAGTTCACCGGGTGATATCCTCATGATCAATGGTTGACTCCCACCTGACCTGCCATACCTATAACCCATTCCGCATTGCCTAGAATCACTACGACTACCTTCGGAATCCGTCATGGTTCTATTGATCTCTGTTTCGGGGGTCTTGACGCTTTCACATCGACAATGGGCCTCCTACAAAACCCAGAGACTTGAATGCTCTTCTGGTGGGTTATTAATTGAGACCGCTCGAGGACAATATGATCGAACTTGTCGGACTCATCATGACTCGCCCTGAACCGTTTATAGAAGGCAGGACATTCGCACTGTGCAAAAGATAGCTAAACGACTTAGCTAGGAACTCTAGTGATTCGGTTTAGAGAATACTTAGCTCGCCGAGAAAGCTAAACCCATCAGGACGACTGTCTCTCGCCTAACTGCCAAATAACGACCTAAGTCGCAAGTTCTTTTTAGTGGTAATTGCGATCGGGCCCTCGAAGAGCACTCTGGAGCCTGTGTCTTGCCACTCCTCAAGTATTTGCATCGATTTATTTGTCAGGGTGGCCCTCGCCGAGTTTGTTCTACCCCACAGGCCAAGTCGTCCCCTTGACTAAGGGGGTTATCCTACCCACCAAGTAAACACCAAAACCACCACAATCCGGGGTCAGATCTCGCTCAGAATTTCCAGTCACTCTCATTTGGTTACCCGTAGGAAACTCCTAGAGTTTGTTTAGGAACGGGCCATATTGGGGGCTGCTATGCTCACTGGCGCGCTCTCAAGCATAACTCTGGCAACGACACCAGCCATCACAGCACCAAAAATCTTCTAGGTTCTTCATGCTTTCATACGTACTTTCAGAACGCCTCGAGAAGATTTTCTGCAAATTCGAGGGCGCTGTGTAGTCAGAAACTCGACAAAGCGTCCTCATATCACGATTTACTTGGTGGCTGGGACACATGGTGGTGGTGTAGAGCATGTATTTTAATGCAAGGTTGAAAATTCTAGTAAGTGTCAAGGGTGTTCGTAGCCGAGAACCTTGATCGCCATCTCCGTGGCGGATATTTGCAGCTCGTCGACTTCCTTCCACCGACCTTGGCAGCAGTATAGTGACGCGAGGTTGGCGAAGCTGATGATATGCGAATGCTCACGATCAGTGTTCCTAAGCGGCCCGGCCGGCCGCCCGGCTTTTTAGCGGCCTCCATTCTGAAAGCGTGCGCTAAGGGCGGCCCGGCCCGGCCTGGGTCAGAAGCCGCCCGGCCGGCCGCCTGGCCTGCACGTGATTTAAAAAGCCTGCATCGGCCTGCATAAGCCTTGGTCTGGTTGATGGATGGAATACGGCAATGGCAAGGCTACGATGATTGAGTTGGATATGGTTTATGTTTCGTACTTTGGAGACTTTCTTAGTAAAGGCAGCAGACAATCTTTCAAACAAAATATTCTGTTTAGGCTTAGTCCACCAAGAAAAGCCGCCAGGCCGGCCGGAAAAGCTGCCAGGCCCGGCCCGGCCCTCATTTGAAAGCCGCCGCTAAGGCTGGCATGGCCGCTTAGGAATACTGCTCACGATCAAGTATCTTTTTTCTTACCTGTAGCACTTGCTTCTCTAATATCTCAGCCCCATTTCATCGTCTTGGTTGCCTCACCATGTACTCGGTATTAACGCTAGCTACACAACTACCATCTGCCTCAGTTGGCCAGTAAGTCTATCTACAAGGTACGGTCAGACCTCCCAACGGTTGAACCAGTGCACGGTTTATGAAGAGTAAACCAGTGCGGTATGTAGCTAGTTCTTGGCAGTGCAGTGCAGTTGGTGGGAGTTTGCAGTGCAGTGCAGTGCAGTGTAAGTTCAAAATCCACTGGTTCACTACTGGTTAGTTGGTTTGCCACCCATGACTAATTTGACTTCTCAATGGTTCTTTGCCTTACATTATGAATGATCTCAATGGTAATGCTATGTATTACTTCATATATATCTTCCTGAAGGTTCTAGCTACCTATTACCTATCTTCTTGATGGTTCTTTGCCATTTATTATATATCTTGTCAATAATTCTTCATCCCTCAGCATATCTCTGCTCACTGCTTTATAAACTCTAACACTACTCCTCTGCATCTCCTTTTCTGCATTCTTCATCTTCATCTCCACTCTATTGACATCCCTCTACTCTGCATATGCTTCTCAGATATACTACCACCAATATGGACTCAGACAATATCAGTGAATTCAGCTAAACCTCATTTTCAATTCCTTCTTCCTTTGACAATAATGCCACAGTGGGGGAATCACCAAGTATTCAGAATAGAGTGGAGGTAAGTTCAGAGCTGAAGAGTAAATGAGAGTTGGAGTGTAAATCATTTGTGTGGCAACATGTCATTCGTGTCAAAGATGATGGATGCCTGTACTGGGTATGCCATTTGTGTATCAATTGATCACACTCCCAACTATACAAAGACTCTTCTGGTAAAGCAACTGCTGTAGGCCACCTAAAGAACAAACACCGAATTGAAGAGAATATCAGCCACAAAACAACTAGACTCCTCACAACCAAGCAAAGCATTCAGGAAGTTTATGAAGTAGCTACAATAATAGAGACCAGATAGAAACCAAAGTTGATCGAAATCAAAGTCTGGTGGCTATTGTGTGGGAGCCAGACCTGCATAGAGCTATACTTGAATTGTACCACCTTGAAAATAAAATCATATACATTAACATGATCCAGAAGGAATGATTGGAGACATGAACAACTCATTTGCAATGCCAATTTCTGCTGCAGTCCATGCATTTATTCACTTCTTCTCTTCAGAATCAGCTGTCCACCTTCCGTTCTATTTATCTATCATTCAACAATGAATTCACCAATTCTGACAATCCTAGTCCATGATATAGCTCAGTCAAGTCTGGTCTAAGTGAAGATTTGACTGGAACGATCCACTGACTGGCAGTCTTGGCCTAGTGGGGCTTGGTCTGGACCCATTCATTTATGCATAAAATTTTGACAATTTTGTTTAGCCAAGTACTACTGAAAACATGACTCATCTTTACTGTTTATCACCTATCACCCCTTAAGAGTATTCCTAAACAGCCAGGCCAGCCCCACTTTGCATAGGCCGGGCCTACCTGGCCATTGCGGCAGCTTTAACTTGTGGGCAGGACCGGGTCTGGCTGCATTTCCAGCTGGCCTGGTGGCTTTTCTTTGCAGAGTAAGCTTAAACAGAATATTTTGTTTGAAAGATTCTCTACTGCCTTTACTAAGAAACTCTCCAATGCACTAAAGATAAATCATATCAAACTCAATTATTGTAGCCCAGCCATTGATGTATTCAATCGATCAATCAGACCAATGTATGTGAAGTCTGACGCAGGCTGTTTAAATCGTGTGAAGGCCAGTTGCCCTGCATTGAAGTGTCTGACACACGCCTGGCCGGGCTGCACTCAGGGGGGAGATTTGGAATGGAAGCTGTGCTGTGCCGGGCCATGGCTGCAGGTCACTAAAATGCTGAGTGGCTGGACACGCTGCCTAGGTACACTGTCATTAATTACCCACTCCAATGAAGATTATACCACTTCTGTTTGTATATTCAGCATTATCGAGATATATGTTCCGCTCTACATGACTTCTAGCTTGGAAAGTATACTCTAACTCTTGACACTGTAAGGGACTGGTCTAGAACAAGCCCAGTCCAGTCTTTCAGAATCTGGCATCTGTCCAATTGCAGTCACAACATATCTTGAACTGGACCTGGACGGGACAGGACAGTTCTGGTCTGGAATGATCCATTGCTTGACTGGTGGATTCATTGCCATTCATTATTGGATCACTAATATCTATGCAATACAGTAAGAGGTTCATGTTCACCAATTGTATACTACCAGTGGACTTGGCTACATCAAACTCAATGAAGGTACTTCGTGCAACACCTAGGTACTGCATAATGTATTAGGACATTCATTTGGAAACAGTGGGATTCCTGCATATATGGTGTTGGAGCTAAGGCAAATTGAAGTAATGCATGACGGGGAGAACCTTGGTTTAGTACATATTGCAATACATTCAGACTACAATAGCTGATTAGACATTGGTTACTTCATGATGGATCATGCCTGTAATAACGATACACTGCTACAAGCATTTGCATTATATATGAAAACGCTGGGTATGTTATGGGGGTATTTTCAGTCCAAATAATTAATATAACATTCATTAGACCAAATACAGCTGTCTAAACAATCCCCTTGTTATCTTCATCTTTCCCAAGACTCAACTTCATAGTCTGACAATTAGAGCTGACCATTCTGTCTCATCAGTCCAAGTTCATTCTGATTGAAATTCTACAAACGGTGCACTGGCAACCCGGGAGTTATGTATCCGTGTAGCTTGTACCTCATACCATCTATATTTGCAGAGACTGAAAGTATTCCGGATATGTGGGTTAAACCCTGCTTGTGGTAGAAATAAACAAGATTGCCAAGAATTTCGGCAAACTGCTGTTGAGTGAACGGAGATGGTAACAGTCTCTTAGAACACATATAACGAGTATTCACAAAGGTCATTTAAAGAAGTAATTTTGAAGATTGTGTATAGAAAACTTAATAATATTTTAAGGTGTTCTTCTCTGGTAATGACTGACTGTAGATTGCTGCTAGATGTTGGTTCATCTCGTTGTTGGGGATGATGTGAGAATTTTATTGATAGTCCAATAGATCAAGCGTACCTTAGGATTCACGCTATAACACCATGATTGTGTGATAGCTTATCCCCGAGATCAACAGGTAGATCTCACTGATGGTGTCATGAATTCCCTTAGGTTATCGTGATAATGTATAAGTGGGTTTTGACATTACTTCCCCCATCGAGCCATGTTCATGATTATTATATCAAAGGCCAGTAATATGCCTAGTCAGCATGGGATTAGACATTCAATCAGAGACCAACCGATCATCTACCGACATTGATATTGACACGTCAACTTCAGATTCTTATCAAGTGTGAAATTGCAATGCATGCGGCCTCAAACCAATGAGCCGGTTTGTGTCTGGACTCTTATCTTCAGCCAATCACATTAATCCCTCCAACACTGCATCCTTAGGTCTTGACCTTGAATAGACTGGGGAGTGCCAGCAGGTATTCCCACTGCTTAGAGCTTGGGTTTGTTAATCCCTCATACTCGCATATTGCATTATCATCTGGTGCACAAGTCATTCTGCTTTATCGCCAGCTTACTATGTATTATCCCGCTAGTTAAGGTATAGTAGGTGGAGCCAATAATTATGGGAACAGCTGAAAGTTTTTCACTTCTCTGTTATAGTGACAAAATTTGCATCATCATAATGCATTCTGCTAGTGTGATCATACTCGTCACTAATTGATTGACATGTGGCTTAAATGTAATTCTGGAAAGAATTATGTAACTGAGAACATGATCTTGTAATCACAGGGAGGTGTTTTGGATGTGAGTCTAGTGCCATTGTCACATATACCTGCTCCGATCAAATGATGTATTATTACCACTGCTCAAGGGGAACCCCTATTAGGATATTCCATTCACTGTGCTTCACTGAGGGTTGCAATGTACTGCACACATTATCAACCTGTCAGTTAAGTCTTGCCTATTCGGCAACATGACAAGTAAAATTTGAGGTGGAACATATGTGGATATTACCAAAGACCAGTGGTCATTGTGCTGGCAAACTCGACTACTTGGATAGTGTTATAACATCTGAATTCATACTTGGAAGAGCCCTAAATAGATTAAAGAGTTCAAATGGCTGATATGCAGAATATTAATACAGTGGGATAATAATACTAGATGGAATTTGTAGTACTGTATGCATTAGTAACTTTGAATGCCAAATGTCAAAGGAGAGATTGCACAGTATACAACAATGCATATGGAGGATCTCATTGGGAATTGACTGATACTAGCAGATGAGATGATTCTCCAAAAGGTAGTAGCCATTCTACAAATATTGTATCTAGCAACAAAATTCTATAAAACCGGGCAGTCTACTCTTGAAGATATAGTACCAGTAATTGACTATCAACTCAATGCATCCTCAAATGCCAATGACACTGCCAAGTCTGAATACAATCGAGTATGTTTGAAATGGTCAAATGTGGGTGGGAACTACTCGACAACTACTATAGTCACACTGATCACAGCCCAGGCTATGTCTCAGCATATATTCTTCAGCCGGTAAACCAATCAGACTACTTTATGAAACACTTGAAACAATACTAGCTTCCAAATACACCATGGAGGATGCTTGATTTTTGGCATGATAAATAGAAATATACATCAGCAAAATGACATTATGCCTCTGGGAGCCTCTGGGAGTGTTTGGGAGTTGTCAGACCAGAATCCCTGGGTGGATAAGTTTCAGAGTTGGCTGGATCGATGCAGTGGCCTTCAGATTCTCATAGGAGTGCTGCGGAAAAATCTGTCTGGACAGCGGAGGTCGAGTGACCACCAGGGGAGTATCGAAAATGACATGAATCATTGCTGGGCATGGCGGCAACGCAATTGGGAGTACTGATAACATATCTCGGAGTATCAACATCTTGCCAGGGAGCACTGTCAACACCTGTTGAAACACTGTCAACAAGCAAGAGAGCACCGGCAACCAGTCTGGGAGCACTGGCAGCATGCTTGGAAGCAACTCAAATTACTGTAGAGCAGTGTGAGTGTTATGATTGTATTTAAGTCCCAATAAGCACTACATTATTGATTAGACTAAATACAGCCGCCTATCACTCTTCCCCTCAAGTCCTCATTATATCCCAAAGCTCAACCTATTCTCAAATATCCAAGCTTGCCACTCTACCTCGCCCAGCCAATGTCGCTCTTCGGAGCATTTTTCACAGTGGAACAAATCCACATTCGTGTATCTTGATACCACATCTTTGATAACTTGGATAATAGCCGAGTACAAAACGACTCAGGAGTGGTGCATTCAACTGCGCTGATGGAGGTACTGAATGAGATTGCCAAAGTTCCGACAGCCATCGGATAAATCTATTGAGAACCTGTTAGCCTCTTCGAACACATATAGAGAATATTCACATTGGTGAAATAATGAATTATTATTGCAGAATTGGGGGTGGCAGACTTAATACTATTTTGGTGTGTTTTTCGTTGGTAATGTCTAACTGTGGATAGCTGCTACAGCTTGGATTTTCTCATTGTCGGGGAGCATGTGAGCTGTGTCTAAATGGATCTTCAAGTCAAGCTTGTCTTCAGAATTACACAGTGGTACCAGGATTGTTTGATAGTGTATCGCCGAGAACAGCTGGTGTGCCTCATTGATATTGCCACAAGTTTCCTTTGCAAATATAACACTCCTGCATGAGTGGTGTTCACATTATACGTCCCCTGTAGTGGTATCCTCATGATCATGGTATCAGACGCACAAAATAACACCTCAAAACTTCGACTTTGCCATCTTGCTTCCCATTCGTTCAGTCGTTGCACCATCTGATGACTCATAGTCCTATCAGTGCCTATTGCAATTTGTTTTAATAGCTCTTCCCTATTAAGTGTGTTGCCTATAATTTGGCTAGTCGGTATTGCATCAGAGATTTACTCAGCAACCAACCAACATCGTGCCAAGGAAGAATATGACACCTGAACTACATTTTACTATCGAGCATGCCCTTGTAATGCATACGGTCGCACCTTGACAGGCTAGTTTTCTTCTGCCCTGTTATCTTCGGGCAAGGTTATTAATCCCTCAGAGGCTGCATGCTTAGATCTCGACCTTCCATAGACTGGGGCGTGTTACATAGTGTTTTCACTTCTTGGCACACAGGCCCGCAGATCCATCTGGCTCGCATATTGCAATAATGTCTGCTGCACCCGTGATTCAACGTCATTGTAACTTAACTATTTGGTGTCCCGCTAAACATGATATAATAGGTGTGGGCAATAACTATGCACACTGCTCAATGTTATTCAAATCCCAGTTATGGGAACATAATTGCGTCATCTTACTTGAATCTGTTCGTGCAAGCAGTCTCATCACTGATTGATTGACACCAGGCTCGAATGTAATTCCGCTTAGAATCATTTGATTGACAAACATGTAATCATAATCACAGGTAGGTGTTTTGCATGCAAGTCTCATGCAATCACCACATGTACCTGCTCAGATCTCATCATATATCCTTACCTATTCCAATGCAGAACCCCTAACACTACCTCACTCCCTTGAACCGGTTACCCAATGGTAGCTCTGACTTAAGAAGTGAACACAACACAAGATACCACTCAGATAGGGAAATGAAATAATTCGAAATTGTAACAAAGTAAAAAAATAAATTTGCTTGCCCTTCCGCATCCTTTTGTGTTTTTCTGATTGGGCTCCCACTAATTTACTTCCCGAGCTGTTTTCAAACTTGTTATCTTCTTCCATATTCTGATTGTGCATATATTTTTCATCGGACAATGATCTTATATTATAGTTCACATTATGGAATGTTTCCGAAGTATTTTCCTCATGTGAGAATCCTTCTGGCAGGACCAAAAACATTTATTTAGTTGCAGCGTCATTGGAGGGTCCGCTAGCTATTTTCTTGTCCATCCACTGGTCTGTGTTATCTGTGTTGATTTCCACTACCTCTTTCTCTGCATTGTTTCCTTGAAATCGTTCCAGTAAGGTGATGTTAAAAGTTGGATGGATTTTCCCTCAAGTTGATATTTCAAAGTTGCAATACCGATAATTGTGTCCTACTGATCAGATTTTAAGAGGTCTGTACACATTATCTTCAAGCTTTCAGCGCCTGCCATTAGGTCATATATTTTTTCCATTCAGCATAACTAATTCTCCTTTCTTGAACATGTCGATGGACCTTCTCATGATGTTGTAATATTGTGCCATGGATTCTGGTACGGCTTCCAAATGAATCATTATTGTCTTATGTATACTCGTCATGAGTTGACCATGTATTGCCAAGTCTTGATTGTAAAAATGAATCTCGGTTGGCCAATTGGTCCTAGGCTGGTATCCATAATTGGCATAAAACCATGACATTCTGATCAAACTTTGGTTGAAATTGTTGTTGGCAAACTCTGCCATTGCTAACATTTCCGAGCAAATGTTTTGCTCATGGTTTCAATCAGAATGTCAGTATGCCTCAATGACTTGGTTTTTCCATTACGTTTGTGGGTCTGTTTGAGGGTGAAATGCGGTACTTATGGATCTCTTTATTTGCAAAAATATGGAAGATCTGTAAAGAATTTTCTGGTGAATGTTCCATTCCCGTCTGATAAAACATCCTCAGGAAACCCATGATACTTCCCAACATTCTCTAAATATGCCCTTGCCACTGCAGGCGAATCCTTTTTGGCTATTGGTATAAAATGGGCCATTTTCATAAATCAATCCACAACAACCAATATATTCATATACTCTGATGAATTAGGTAGATATGAAATCATGTCAGTAGATCTATGTGTCCATGGTTTCCTGGGTTACTCGAGAGGATGTAGCAATCCATGTTTTGCATGCCAAGGTGTATTGGTTCTTTGGCAATTATCACAATCATTACAGTATTCCGTAACATCGTATTCCATTTATGACTAATAGCAATGTTGAGAAACAAGTTCCATCATAATGTGTCATCGAAGATTTCCTGCCAGTTTCGAGTTGTATTCTGATTTCATGACTTTCTTTCTCATTGTTTGTGCTGTATATATTCTTCCTTTCCATCATAGAATGTTGTTGTGAATTGAATAATTTGCATCCACATTTTCTCCTGTTGCAACTGCTTTGCATAATTGTATGTACTTATCGTCCAGCATGGCTCTCAGTTTGATTGCCTCCATATGTCCTGCATTCGGCAGAGTAATTTCGAATGCTCCAATATCAATATACTCTGGATCATTACCAGAGATGTCAATAGCCCCTACTTTGAGCCATTGTTCTGGACCAGGCAGTGGTTATTCTGTTTCTGCTGTTGTGCCTGCCGCTTTACAGGTGCAGGGTGAGCACCTTCATCATATATCCCCTTGTTGATTCAAAGATCCTTTTCGGTATATGTTAACACAGCTGAACTCTTGCTAGACTGAAGCCCACATGGCTTGTCGTCTATTAAGTTTTATTTTCTTGGTAAATCAAGAGAGGTTTTGGTGATCTGAGAATATAGTTGTCTTATGTTTCGTACTTGAGATATAATGTAGTTATTTCTGGAGGGCATAAACTATCGCTAACATTTCTTTGTCAAAAACATTGGAATTAAATTCAGCCAGTGACTGTATTCTAGATCAAAATGTTCGAGGGTTAATTTTTCTATCTTCAAACTTTTAGGATAGGACTGCAGCAATTGCAAATTCTGCAGCATCCTGTTCGATTATTGCTTGTGTATCCTGGTCGAAATGTCTTGAGATTCTTGTATTCCCAGACGTGAATAGAATTGTAATTTTGAAAAATGGAGCCTCCTTTCCCTCTCCAAATGTAAAATCTTCGCCATTTTGTTTTAACAAAGCGGTTATTGGTGGAACGATCTGGCCATAATTTGATATAAAGGGTCTGGTGAAGGTCAATAAGCCCAATATCTATTGCGTTTCCGTTTGATTTTTTGGTCTTGGCCAATCGACAATATCCTGTGCTTTACCAGGACTGATTTATATTGATTTTCCGCTGACGATTAATCCGAGGAAAGAAGCCTCTTTCTGTTTCACAACCAATCTGTTTGTTTCCGTACATAGAGTTTAGCCCAATGAAAAATCAAATACTCCTCCAACTTGTTGTCTGTGCTTTTCAATGGATCCTTTAGAATCCATAACAATATCATCAATACCAGCAACCACCACTGATCCATTATTGTGGTCGATATGGATATCTGTATTGATGACCAACTCAATTGCTAATATCTGTATCAGAATTCAATTAATGTTTCTGTGGACTGTTAGTGGTGCGTTTGTCAATTGGAAAGGCATTACTTTATACTTCAATAGTTCGAATTTTGTATGAAAGGCTGTATATTTTTCATCTTCTAATAGCATTTCAACCAAATGGAAACTAGCTTTAAGGTCAATCTTCGACTTTAAGTGTACGCCATTAAGACTGTCCTGTTACTCCTGCATTATTGGTAATGGAGTCTTGTACTTGACCGTATTTTGGTTAAGATGTCAATAGTCGACAGACTATCATAATCCTTTTGCATCTGGCTTAGGAATGAACAATATTCGACATCAAACCACATATGATCAGGGTCGGATGTGTAACTGCAGGAGTTGGTTATAACTGATATTGGTAACACTAAGGTGCCATTGCAAATTGATCATAACCCTCGTAGTTTCAATAAGCAGAATCAAGAAAAGACACAAATTGAACGAGTTTCAAGCTTGTACTTGCTTTGTTATACAAGACAATGAGTAAAGAGAAACCAAAAGGAAATCCTCCAGCGTCAACAGCTTCTCTTTGTACACATCATCATCCGCCACCCTTGAACCATTCCTCCTACCTTGATTTACAATCTGAATCTTGTGCTATGATTTTACACACCACTAACTTGTCCTGTATCAATCCAATCATGCCACACCACCTGATGTCGCAACACTTCAGGCCACTTCCTTATCATAACATATTCTACCACCACTATTTTATCATATTCCCACACCTTAGCCACATCTCGCGACGTCTCTCATTTTGTGACACCGTTGCTATCATGCTTCCCCGAAACAATTCATTTATACACCTTCTAATCTATGCTTGCCAGCTTTGCAGTGACAATATCCCCCCCCTGAAGTCTGAGGTCCTCCGAGCACATTCTCCAGTGTTCTCAGCTTACAAAAATATCGTTGATGAAACTCACCCACCACCTATAACCCATCCACCAACTTTGCATGTTCCCAAGTGAACAAACTATACCCTGTCCAATGTATAAGGTACAGCAACTGACTTCAGTACAGCCAACTATACTCAATGCTCGAAACCTGATAATCTTGCTCACCATGAACCTCAACCGGAGGTGGCGGACAAATTTGTTGTCAGGCCTTTCGATCATTACCTACAGGGTCGAAATGTGCAACAGGTTGGTCGAAATGTGCCACAGGTTGTACTCGATGAATCTGCATAGATGCAGACTCTTCCAACTCGTAAGCGTAAGTGGACGCTCAACCAACAACCAGAAAAGAACTCAATGCTTCCAGTGCGATCTCCATGTAGACATTGCAGTTCAAATATGCCTAGCATCCAAACACACCCTAGACCCCTCATGTATATTAGGTGGCGTAATTGGCCCTCGTATTACTCCCTCCGCTCGCACTGCCTGGCTCCGCCTCATTTCCACCCAAATTTATTCATGGATCTGGTGGATCATCTTCTGAACCTGATTGGCATCCAAGCAACTCTGATCCCGCCCCTCTGTAGATACACCTAATAATGACACCCTGGGGTCCACACCGTCAACAGTCCAGACTGGGGAACATGTTGCTAGTTCTGATATCACATTATACACGGGAAACTCAGCCATTAGAAGCCATCTCACCCAATCCTCCCAGCGATGGTTTACCAATACGCAATGATACAGTTCCATATTGGCATTCATACACCCGGTTTTCCCATCTAGTTTGGGATCAATGGGTGTTGAGATGCTTTGATCAATACCCAAATGGTCACATATCTGCCCTCAAATGGTTGATCCAAACTGCTGACCACAATCCAAAAGAATTGTCACTGGGAGTTCAGGGAGAGGTATTACCTCCCATATAAACAATTCGGCCAGTCCAACGGCATCTACCGTTGTTTGGCATGGGATGAAGTGTCCCATCATTGGACATCTATCTACTATTGCCCACATTGCATTATACCCCTCACACTCCTGTATACTTACTACAAAATGCATTGAAATATCTTCCCATGATCTATTGGGCACTGGCAACAGTCAAAGGACCCCAAAATTTGCATGTTGTGAGTTCTGGGACCTTTGGTAACTATGACAATTCCATACAAACTGTTCAACATTCTTTCGCTGATCTTTCCAATCGTATTCTTGATCCAGGAGGTCAAACAATTTCACTCAGCCCAGATGTCATGCTGATAGTGTATTGTGGTATTGTGGTATAAAACCTGTGGGCAGAACATTACCCACCGAATTGTACGAATTCCCCATGTATTGAACCTTTTTGTTGTCCTGGATACATTCCCGATTTTTATCTCGTGTATCCCGTATTTATTTCGATCTCCTCAAATATTTGCTCTTATAGTGGATCGATTCTATATGCAGCTGTCGTAGGATCAGAAATTGATGGACAGCCCCGAATGAGCGGATAATCAAATAACAAATGCAACTGTTCCGGTAGATTCTGTGGCTTTAGAACCCCCTGTTCCATATTTTTTCATGTTTCATCCCCCCCCTCAGAGAGGTCTCCAGGCCTCCTTGTCAGTGCATCCCCCTGACCATTGGATTTTCCAGGCCTATAAACTAGTTGATAATCATACCAGGTTAAAACTCGGACTATCATACCTGTTTTCAATTTATAAGCTTCTTTATCATAATGTGGACCAGGTGCTGATAGTCAGTTATCAACTAAAGAGGATACACTGCCCCTTCACATTCCGGTCCCCATTGTTCAAAGCTTCAATCATTGCCATAAGTCCCTTATCACAAATATGATAATTACATGCGCCCAGGGAATGGTTCTTGGGAAAATCCGTTACAGGGAGTAGCACTCCCGGTATTCCTAATCGGCCAGGACGACCCGGCTTTGCATAGGCCAGGCCGGGCCGCCATTAGTTGCGGCAGTTAAATGAGAGCTGGGTCTTCAGGCTTTTCTGGCTGGGCCTGAAGGCATTTTCTTAGAGGCCAGGAAGCCGATGTACAGGCTTTCTCATGGTGCCCAGGTGGCAGATCTGGAGACAATTTCTTGGGGGCTGGGGGGCTGTTCTTCAGGCCTCAGCGGGTAGGCCAGCCTGCAGGCATATTCTTGGCGGCCGGGCGGCTGGCCTGCAGGCTGTATTTGCCACAGTATACATTCAATCAAACAAGCATAAACCTATTTTTTAAATGACACCCATTGCTGCTACCTAATGTCATAAAATCAAAAAAGCTACCAAAGTAAACTCAGCCATTGTCCAGTATAAGTTCATAACCTTGCAATCAGTTTTGCCAGCCGGCCTGCATGTTTTTTCTTGACAGCTGTGCGGCTTTTCTTGTTAGCCTGCAGACTATTTCTTGGCGGCTTCTAACCCAGGCTGGGCCGGGCCTGAAGGTACTAAAAAGCCAGACCGCCAGCTGGGACGCTTAGGAACACTGAGGACTCCTTCATCACTATCTTGTCATTGGACCCCAGCTAAAAGGTAAACAGAAGCATCAGTTTCAATAACAACCTCTCATTCATAATTGCAATGCTGAAGGACTGGTGCTGGAGTAAAAGCCTCTATCATTATTTCAAAAGCTATCTGTTGTTCATTTCCTGATGTACACAGTTCAGCCTTATGTGTTGGCTTGGTCAATAGTTATGCATTTTTGGAATACTTTGAAATGAAGTGTCAGTAACAAGTGCTGACTCCGGGGAATCATTCTATATCACACATGTTGATCAACCTGCCATTGTCTCTCTTCTTCTCACATCTCAAATTCCTCACAGTGTCAATCATATCCTCATCCATTCAAAGTCCTTCCATCGATATAATTAACCCCAAATATCTCACAGTTTCCTTGTGCAATTCACACTTCTCAGGTTTTAAACAAAGTCCAGCTTCCACAAGGCGTTTCATAATCCACTTACCATGCTCCTCATGTTCCTCCTTTCAATTACTATATATCAATATATCATCCAAATAGGCAGATGCAAAGTCGTCTAGAGCCTCCCTTATGATATTATTACTATATCCATTGGTAATCCGCAGGTGCATGTGTTGTCCCAAACTGCCTAGCCGCAGGGTGAAATAAGCCATACCTCGTCCCGAAAGCCAGCTTACATTTATCACACAGCTTAATTTGCAGCAGAGTATACATTGCTCAAACATCCCACTTTGTATATATCTGCACCCCTCAAAACAGATGCAACAATTCCCACGTCAAGGGAAGGGGGTTATGGTTGTGTATTGTTTTGTTTCTGATGTCCCGATAATCCATGCAGAACCACAATCCCACATCTGGTTTGCTTGCAAATAGAAATCGTACTGCAAAGGGGATGATAACTGACGAATAAATCTCTTGGACCTATTTTCCTGAAGCCATTTCTTAAGTACTATCAGTTCGGCCCATGACATTAAACTGAGGGGTCCCCACGTCATAGTTTCCTCTTCCCTCTGGCATACCTCGTCATCAATACTTGGTCCATGTGTAGGAAGTGGATGTTCCAGCACCATATCAGAGATGGGAAGAAACTCATAATATCATTTTGGGACAATTTCTTACAATAGTCATTGCTTTAAATTGTTTACTCTGATGGCCTTATTTATATTGTATACTGATAACTTCAATATTGGCAGTTTTCCTTCTTAAACGTCCGAAAGAAGGAAGTTCATTGTGCATGGCTATATGTTCTTGAAATTGCCGTTGTGGTCGTATCTGGGGTTCCAATACTCCTTCTTCCTGAGAGTGAACGGGTTCCGGGGGTTAGTCCATAACTCCAGGTACTGCGAATGGTACATCATGGTAATGTGTTATCTGATATTGAGATCAGAAGTAACCATAGTTGAGGCAAGGCATACCGCCACCTCATGTAGCCGTAACCAGGAAATCCCCAGTCCAAAGGGGAAATGTTCTAACTTTGTAACACACATAGCGAACTGTTCCTTAGGGTCCTGGATTCCCATTCTGACTTTTGCAATATGTGCAATGTCCCCTGACCCAATGGGTTATCCCTCAAAGACCTCAACCTGGCTTTTTTCCTATAACTGTTGGAGTGGTATTCGATGATTGCGAGCAAAATCTTGATACATGAATGCCATGACTGTAGCTCCGTAATCAATCAGAGCATGGGTGGGTATCTCATGGTTCTTCACAGTCAATATCCACATTACAACTAAATGTTTCCCCTCCATTGATTCTTCTACTACCTCCACCTTGCTAACTGACAAACACGAAATTCCAGAACAATTCAAAACATTCAATGCAAAACTTTTATCGTCAATTGAAGAGCCATCAATCTTCAATTGACCAGTCTATTTCCCGATTCCTCTGAATTAGTCCTGGTTCCGTACTTCCTTGATCTCCCCACCAGGCTCCTGCAATGTCTGGGGCTTCTTACTTGCCACGCAATCTGCTGCCCAGTGGTTAAACACACCCCAATATACACATCTCCCATCCACAATCCTTATCGCCCTTTTGTGTAGTGTCATCCCACTCATGCCTACTCTAAGATCCATTGGCACTGGTCTGGTATATCTGGCAACAGCTCCAGCAGGAGCTGCTGCTGCATTGTTTGGAGGTGTGGGGGATCTGGGTGAATAGGCGAACTATGTTCCACCCCTATTTGGTACCACCTGCTCTGCATTCTGCTGTCGGATGTAACAGCACGGCAGCTTACGGGTCCAGGGCAAGGTAACACCCATTTGATATAGTTGCCTCGCTACAAGCCTTAAATCTTTAGCAATACTCTGACCTATACATCTACTCCTACAATCACTAGAGTCCACATTTGAATCCACATCCACTCAATTACCGCACGTGAGCCTATGTAGCAGAGCACAGCTGTACGTGCCCTTACATCGGATCTGATTTCCCCCCTCTTGGCACCCCATTATTAAGGTTGGGAGTCCCTCTAGCATATCGCTATTGGTCAAGTAGTTGTTCATTTGCGGGGAAAGTCCCAATGACAATGCGTTCTGAAGTGCCGAGGAATTCCAATCAGAATCAGGAGGTAAAACTTGAAAATGAGTGTAATGCTGGGAAAACTCATAGTGTTTTTGTTTTATTTCCTGCGGCTTTCATTCGAAGGTGGCCACCCTGTCACGGTCCCTGAAAGCTGCTTCCAGGAGTTGTATATATGCTAGTAGGCCCTCCCGTCCTATCTTCATTCTCCTGGATATGTGGCAAGATCTAGCAAAAAGCTACCAAGATCTTGTAGTTGAATGCATATGGCATCTTCGAATATTTTTGAGGCAAGCTGGCAGGTGGTGTGGCATTGCCATCCAAAGTTCCGAAATCCAGCCTCTCCAGTCAGCTTGATCCGACCTGGAACAATCCGGGGACTTGGAAAATATTGGGCATTTGCCCTTCTGGATTAGGGGAGCAGCCGGTGCCGCACCAGCTGCCAGAATCAGGGCATTAGCTAACCGCATCCTCCCATCCCGGACTTTCTCTCCAGATTACTGTGCATCTCTGGTCGTTACTACCAATTCCCCACATTGTTCCTTGTCCATGCCTGGGGCTGCAGGTCTTCTCCTGGCCATGCGCCTTTCATTTATTCAAGCCTATATTCTTTTTTCCATCTCAGTATTAAAGTATTGAAGTGGTAGCAGTTGTCATACCTTGGGATGGGTGTTAGCAAAAATACCATGTTCAGACCTGTTGTACTATAGCGGTTCCAGGAATACCCAGAACAGGCCGGTTCGGTTCTGGTTTTGGCCAAACGATTCCCTCAATTGAGTCCATCAATATTGATCACAAAATTTGGAACTTGGTATGTGACACATGCAGCTCTCCATGGTGCATCTTTTGGTGGTCTCCAATGTTTGATATCTTTAAAACTCAGCAAGTGGTTTTGAAAATACAGCCATTTCTAGTCCAAAAACAAGGTTTTGCGCCACCACGTGCAGAGTGTTGACGATATCGAAAATCGGAGACAACTACTAGATGTTTCCTGGATGTTCCATATTTCACCTACCAAGCTCTAAATTGTCTGATTAATATTGGTGGACTAAATTGAGCGGTTCACATAAAAAATCGTCGATTTTTGATGTGGTAAGGCCATTGTCATACTGATCTATAAAACCAGCCGTTCCAAATATGAAACAGTTGCTAAAACTACTTGATGTCCATAATGTCCCTCTGTAATGTGATTATCTGTGGCGGGTGATCGCACACCCTGTATATGGTGCTCGCAGGTTCCGTGTACAGTAACACACTTCTCAACAGCTTCTGTGCATCCACTAACATCGTCTGTCGCTCAGTGATCTCCACCCCGTCAATGTTGCTGTTGACAATTTGTCCTATGATTGCCTGGTGGTCCGTGGACATGAGAGCCACCCAGTTGTATTATTCTGATCCTGAAATCGCAGCAAATCAAGCACAGCTACCACTGCCAATTGTCCACGTCAATTTCAGAGTGGGTAACAGTCGGTGGTACTGCAACAATTAGCGCAATCCCACCGAACTTAGATGTTGTTGCAGCTGCTGCTGCGTGACTGACTGTCGAGTGTGTTCCTGCGCAATTTCATCCTTCACAATCACAAAGTTCTTCCAGAGTACAGGTGAACCAAGAATGTACGCCTACATATCTGGTCCAATGTTGTCCAAACACTGAATCACTAATTTCAAACCCTCTACTTTCTCCGGCTGCGTCAGTCCAATTGATGATCCAAGGGGAGGAAACAGTCGATTGTTCCCAAAAATAGACTTCCATGGGTCCTTCCTCAAAATGAGCTGTCTGTATTACTACAATTCTCTCGAAAACATTCAAAGGTTGGCATCGAACAATGAGGCAAGGGGTTCAGGCATGATTTAATCAAGTCGTTCGGAAAATTCAATTTGTGATGTATTTTTTCGTTCAAGGCTGGTTATCGAGGTGGGTATTGATGTATCTCAAATAATGTAAGTCAACATAGTTTGTCAACGCAATCGTCCCAGATAGGTATGCAGCAGTCATCAGGTACTGGGTAAACCCAACACGAAACCAAACAAAGTTTGGAACAATACTAACACTCTACCAAGGGATGTACGCACATTCAACATGAGGTATGGTATGTAAAGACTCATTCTAATGTAATGGGTGGGGACAGTCTGAGGCACAGGTGGTATTGGTAACAATAATGTGATATCGGAAACGGAACAAGATGATCAAAGTTGATATTAGTGGAATCAATACAAGACAAGCATTGGAGCTGTTTCTAAGTTGTACTTGCTGTGCTCCACAAGAGAACATGTAAACAGAGAACAAAATGAAATCCTCCAATCCCAACAACCTCTCTTTATATACATCTTCGTCTGCCACCCGTGAACCATTCCTCATTCTGCAATGTACCATCCGAACCTTCTCCCCTGACCTTACACACTCCGAACTTGTTCTTTATCAATTCAACCACACCATATCGCCTGACTTTGCATCACCTCGTGCCATTTCCTTATTGCAAAATATTATACCAGCACAACTTGATTTTCTTCCTGCATCATTTCCATGTCTCCTGATGTCTTGACCTTACCGTAATACAATTGCTGTTCTGCTTCCTCGAAACTGTTCTTCTATACACCTTCTAATCATCACTTGCCAGCTGCATCTGTGTAGTATTTTTCCTTTGAGAATCATCTTGTCAAGGTATTCTTTAAGTATTTTTTCCTCTTGTTTCATTAATTGATAAATAGGGTTCATTTTTAGGTTCTTGTACAGTACTTTGGGTTTTATTCGGTGGTCATCTACATTATAATCCGGTAACATCTCTACTTCCTTTGGATGGAAGAGCAAGAGCGGTTAATGGTAGTGCACTGGTAACTTTCTCAGTATATCAGGAAGATTGAGCATTACTACTTCTATATGTATCACATGTGGCCATAACGCTACCAGTTTATTGTAAGGAATTTTGTATTATGGGTGTACCATTCCATATCCGAAACTCATTTCTGAACAATATGGAAAATGAAGATGTCCAGTAGTTATTCCATGAGCATTGTGCTGCTCCAAGTACCAGGCTGGGATTAATGCGTCATAGTCAGATAAAGTTTTCATAACTTTGAACGCATGGAATGTATTGTCTCACAATATGTGATTGCTGAAAACTCAACCTAAAGTTATTGTGAAAAATCCTTCTGGATTAATCTTTCATCCTCTCAGGTCCGAAGCTTTCCCTTGTATTATTCTTTTTAGCATTGGGATTCAGCATACTTTTGTTGTGTCTGGAGAAATCACGAACAATGAGCATTCTAGGTCTGAGCTGCCTTGCAAAGGAAAAGTTTTTGCTTCGAAATCAATGAAGTATTTATACATTCGTCTTTTGCTTATTGACCTAGATCTAACTTTCTAAATTTTTCCGTGTTTTTTGAAGTAATTATAAAAAGCATAGTTTTATGAAAGGTTGAGTTTGTTGGGTGTTGAAGATGACTCCTCGGTTGCTTTGGATTTCGAAATTAATATCCTTTCGACAATACTGTGGCCACAATGGCTCAATGTAGTGCATAGTAATAATTGTAGACGTTTATTGTTGTGCTTGAATCTCCTTACTGGCCAGCAGTTTCAATCTTCTGCTCAGCCTCTGAGGAGAAAAATAAATCCTAGCTTAATAGTATATATATTCCACAATCTTTCTTAATCTGAATGCCACCAATTAGCAACAGCTTCCAAAGAATAAGAGCTTTCACTTGTTTCATCACTACTGGTGTCCTCAGATGTTAATCTCACTGATGCAGTATTACTGAGCTTCTCGCTATCAGATCCTTCAATATACAGATCATTCTGATCTTCTTCCAAATCATAACCTCCTAAGTGCAACAACTGATATTCCTTTACTTTAGGAATGTTTGCTGTTTCTACATCAACCTTTACTGGTCTGTAGCATTCCATTGTTTTATGGCTCCCTTTTCTATCTGCAGGCCAACTACGCCTAATGCATACCCTTGATCTTTTCCTTCTATCTCGTTCCTCTTGAGCTATTCCCCCAGTCTCAGAGATAACTATCTCAAGGGTGGAAATATCTCCACAATCAACAAATTTGCTCCCTGTGAAATTTTTTTGCCCCTGCGATGAACCTTTTCCCTTATAGCTCCATTTCGAAATGTCCTCTCGTACTCAGAATTTACCTTTTGGTTTATCTGCTGCTCTCAGGATATTTGAGCCTAAATTCGTTGTGGCTTCTTTATATTTTTTGCCCATTCTTCCTGCTTTTGAAATAATGTCCACAATCTCTTGGTCTGATTTCCCAGTTAGAGCTGCAGTAATCATTTGTTCCAAAACTTTTACTGGCAACCTATCCAGTATTAGTATTTTCAATGCCATACCTGTTAACTGTGCTTTATCATTACACATCTGTATTTTGCTGATCATATCTTGCATATCTCCATCATATCAAATATTCTCCATTTCCGCATATGTTTCATCTCTGGCTTTCTTATCCTTAAACCTCAACACTAAGTTATTTTGATATATTACCCAGGATCACAGATATTTCCGGCCAACACCGGTCTGTCCCACTGAACATGCCAAGCTGTGGCATATTGTTTTGGTAATGCTCGGACTCAGAAAATGGTTGTCCGTTTATCTTCAAATGTTTCAGGTTGATCTTCGATCACAGTTTGCACTGTAGCCTACCAATCATCACAATCCTCGCAGGGTTTTCCCTCAATCAGATATGAATCTTTCAGCTTAATCGGCATACTTTTTAGTTTCTGTGTTTATCTTTCTGGTGGAGGTGATGCTGACTGATGTGGTGGTCATGCCGGGTGTTGTGGTCCAGGCACATTTGGTGGTCCTGAGTGTCCTGCATGTCCCGGCGGATGTGATGGTTCTGATAGTCCTGACAGTCCTGGAGGGGTTGGTCATTCCTGCACATGATTGTGTTTCTCTGTACCATTTCCCCCTCTCAGATGTTGGAAAGTATATTCTGCATCTTCTTCTGTATATATAGATGACTATTAATCATCTTCTTGTACTTGTGGTATTCTTGCTTGCTGTACATAGCTTGGTCCTGTCTGCACCGACCTTGTTCTGTGTGGTCTACTTTTGGATAGTTTATATCCACCTGTATGTTCAGTCAACCCAGAACCAACTGCTTGAATCTGAACCATGGTTTCATTCATAACCTTCGTATGTTGCAGCATATCTTCCTGCAAAATTCGAGTTTGCAAACACTTATTAATGGTCAGCAATTGATTTTCCATGTTCTTTTGAAAGTTTATATAAATTTAAAGTCATCCGGTGATTTCACTATTGACCTTCGATAATTAAGTGATGTTGACCCGTTCTGAGTTTCCATTCTGATCCGGTGGCTAACATCCATAAGGACTCCTTGGAATATGTCTACCGCATCTTGGACGATAGTATTACCTGGTGTTTGGAGAATCGGTATTCCATTCCTCATCTCACTGAGCATGGCCTGTTGAACCAACATCTACCATCCAACTCCTGGGAGTTCACCTTATATGCTGACTTTCGCTGCTCAAAGCCTCCCTTCCAGCATTGCGAGATCTTGTCATACTGCAACACACTCTTCCTCTATCAATCATTTCTCTTCGTTGCAGGCTAGTATCACATGTACCATCTGCTGCGATATCTCCTGCAGCTTCATTTCCATTGTATCTGTCTCTTGCATTTGCATTTCGCCATCCGCTCCCACCACCTCTTGTAGCTCTCCAGCCACTCTGTTTTGTCAGAGATGGTTCATTGCTGCATCGAGCCGGAATTGGTTATTCTTGCACCATGTTGGTACTTTCTTTGCTGCTGGACACTTGTCTGAGCTTCTCTTCTCTATACTGGAAAATGTCTGAATCGAGACTCTGCCCAAATATGTAAGCCTGCGCATTGGGGCATCGATTTTGTATGATTTTAGTGTGATGTGATATTGGTGTTGAAAATAGTTCTGTTTCATATCTACTTGGGTCGTGATGTTCTTGACAAGTTAGACACTGGCACCATGCAGTTGGGCCATGTTCGTAATAGATTGTCATGAATTTGTAAGATATTTGTTTTCGGAATACTTCTGTGCTGTGGATATATAGTATAACGTTTCATTATCGCAGAATCTTCCCTGCTCTGCTTCAGTATACCCAATGTTATGTTGAATATTTAACCAAAGGCAGCAGCAATTTTCTTTGATGCAATGATATGTGCAGTAATAGTTTGCATTTATGATGCAGTAATACTGGTGATGGCAATCGATACAATCGTTCATTTTGCATTATTCTCAAAATATTATACTGTTACAGGTCTATTGATGTCCCAATAATCAATATGACATTTATTAGACTAAATAGAGCCGCCTATCACCCTTCCCCTCAGGTCCTACTCTTATCCCAAGACTCTACCTCTCATCAAATACAAGAGCTGACTAGTGGTAACAATGATGCCATTATTCCCAGTTCAGTTCCAGTGTCGGTTCCACCTTAAACTTGACCATTCCAACGGGTCCTGCCATAAAAAAAACCCAGACTGTTGGAAATGGGCCGGTTTTGCCACCCAAAACCTGGCATTTTACATTCACAATTTGGGCTAGATTCAAGTATATGAGTTCTGATCGTATTGTGACAGGATCAGTAGATAGATTGTGCAGTTGGAGCCTCTCTTTTACAGGTTGCTGTGAGATTTTCAATTAGAACAAAATTCCTAGATTCACTATCAACAATGTGCAACTTTCTCCTAAAGTACGGAATTATTTCACAGTGATTCAACGAATATTGGTCCGATCGCATATCTGCAATCTGCATGGGAAACAGTCGAAAATTCTGTACAGTCCACGTACTGATCATGTCCCGATACTATCAAGACTCAGCAACTAATTTAGAGGTAACATTGCAGGAACCATAAAATGGAACGACAGTTTGGTTTCATCGTGGCCACCAAATTATCGGTTTAGTTCGGGTCTGGGTAACATTCGGGCCGTAGTTACCTTGTTCGGGTTGCTTGGCAGTTCCTGACCCTGAACAGGGCCTTTGGTTCAGTTCCATCCTGGACCGAAGTCCAGTCACCTGGCACCATTGCTAATACTAGAGTTTAGCACTCTGCCTTGTCCTTCCCAGGTTGCTCTTAAGGGAATTCTTTAAATGGCTACAACCCTGTATCAGTGTATCCCGACACCAGCTATCTGATACTGTCGACAATTGCTGTGAACAGACCAACTCAGGAGAGGTGGGTTACATCTCGAGGGTTGTAGTACTGGATGAGATTGTCGAAAGTTTCAACGGCCTTCTGATGAGCATGTTGAGAATGTGTTAATCTCTTCAAACACATACAGCGAACATTGATGTTGGTTAGTCAAACCTTATCAAAATGTGGATCAGTCCGAAATCAACATGCAATCCCCTCAGACATGCCTGGCGACCTCACCAGTTTTTCTTAGTATTTTTAGAATCTTCCAGACCCCCCTGGAGCTAAGAAATGTGCTCTCAGACTCCGCAAGAGCAGTCTCAGGTGTTCCTAAAATCGTCTGCCGTTAGGCAGCTGCATTCAGGATGCTACAAGATTTGACTTTGGGGAGAGTAAAATGTTGGAACTTCTGTGACCTCGGGGCATATCTGCTGGAGACTTCAATAGCAGCTAAAGCCACTGCTCAGGTCTGTGGGAGACTTCGAGAACAGCCGAAACTGCTGTGCAGCACTGTGGGAGAGTTGGTGCCATATTGTCACCACAGTGGTTCTTACATTACAAGAAGGCATTTCGTCATATAATAATGGTCATTGTTATCATTATAATAATTGCTACATCATAATATGCCATGCATTATTTAACACTCTGTATATATGTACATATGGTCAATCTAGCCGCAGTTGGTATTCAGACATAATTGGAGCAGCACCTTGAAACGCCCATTGAAAGTACTTAGTGATTCACCACTTGAAGGGCCGTTGTAGTGAAACGATGGAGTGAGATGGGACAAAGCCTATCATCAACACTCTGCCACACCTCTCATGACTTCAAAACGGAATTCATAAAAACGGGCTGTGTTGGTTTGATGAGTGTAGGAATCGGGTGAGAAGAAATGATGCAACCTGGCATTGAGGATACATGAAATCTTGGACACAGCGAGTCAGACCAAAAGTTGGGAAAGATAGAGTGTGTATTTTCATTGTATGATAAGATAAGATGGAAATGAGATGATGTCTATCTACTCTGGGGTCTGCTGAATATGTACTCAGCGTCACTGTCTCCACCTCCGTTACCCCTCTACCTACATATCCCCACCATCCCTCGTGGAAGATGTACTTGGAGGATTTGATTGAGCTAGTTTGGAAGTACCCTTGGATGGCATGATTGTGTGAATGTGAAGGCCATAATGTTGAGAGTTTAGAGATTCACTTAGATGATGTAATCGAGCGAGTTTGGAGATGCACATGTAGGGAGTGAGTGTGTGAGTTTAGAGATATACTTGGAGGCTGTAATTGAGCGAGTTTGGAAATGCACTTGAAGGCCATGATCGAGCAAGTTTCGAGATGCATGCGCACGCTGTGATCGAGTACGATTGGAGGAGTACTTCGAGGCGATCAATGTGGAGGCGGCAGTTCTCGATGGAGGCACGAGAGGAGCGAAGACTCTATACATTAGTAAACTCGTAACTGTGTGAATGTAGAGAATTGAGTCGACCATGCTCTTCTGAGAGATGATGGAATGGCAGGGAGCAGGAGACAGTCGATCTTGGGATGATCCAGTACGCACTGTATGCAGAACTCAGTGTATGCTGTACTCGTCGTATGCTGTACTCAAAGTATGCTGTACTTCGTGTATGCTGTACTCGGTGTATGCTGTACTCTGCGTATGCTGTACTCGGTGTATGCTGTACTCAGCATATACTATACTTGGTGTATTCTGTACTCGGTGTATGCTGTACCCAGCGTGTGCAGTACTCGGTGTATGCTGTACTCGGCATATGATGTACTGGGTGCATGCTATACTCATTGTATACTGTACTCAGTGTTTGCTGTACTCGGTGTATGCTGTACTCGGGATATGCTGTACTCGGTGTATGCTGTACTCTGTGTATGCTGGAGTTGCAGTATGATGTACTCAGTGATAACTCTTGATCATTGCTTGGAGAGATAGAGAACAATTACTTAGATTCATGTTCTTAGGTGATGGGGGAGTGATGGACGAGAAAGAGTGAGATGAGAGGAAATCTCGGAAACCATTATGAGAAACTGGGACTAAATAGAATTTCCTGGGCAAATCACTTAACCATCCCACATAGAGCGGGTACGAGTTCCAATCCGGTCTGTAATAACACTGATCCATGGTCTTCCCCACCCAATGAAGCATGTCGTACACCTCATATCTCGGATCCACTCGTATCCTCTGCGTTATTCTCCACTCATTTACTATCTCCCACTTTATCGTCCACAACTCTACCATCATTGCAGAATACAAAGTTAAGTCATCCTTCTCTATCTCACCATGTCATGATCATGAGTTGACACCAAATACAGCATACACCAAGTCCAGCATACACCAAGTACAGCATACACTGAGTACAGAATGCACTGAGCAGTGCATACACCAAGTACAGCATATACTGAGCACGGCATAAACCAAGTACAGCATCCACACAAGATTGTTTTTTTCCCATCAATCTCATGATCACAAGTTGACCCCTCAATGTAGCTTCAATATCTGGTGTGCCTCCCTATATGACGGATTGTCATCAGCCAGCTCTCCATGAGAGCTCAAAGGTATTGTTACCTGGTGACATTTTCACAGTTGCAAGTTAACTAACCGTTGAATGGAGTCTCAGCACCCTATGCGCCATGCATATACTGCCTCTGAGTAATTGTTGAAACCCCCTCGATTACGGCCTCGGAGTGCATTTCGGAGTTCACTCACTCACAGCCTCCATACTCCCTCAATTATGGCCTCAGAGTGGATCACTAAGCTCACTTGATCACAGCCTCTAAAATCGGTCTATTACAGACTCCAAGATGACACGATCATCGCCTCCCAAGTGCGTTTCCAAACTTGCTGAATCATGGGCTCCAAGTTTGCACGATTATGCCCTCCCAGTGCATCTCCAAACTCGGTGAATCACAGCCTCCAACTGCACGTCTGAGTTCACTCCATTGTCATTTTCGGGGGCATCTCGAATTGCTCTCAAGCACCGTCTGAAGCCAGTCCAGATATACTGTGTGTAGATGGGTAGCTATATAGAAGCACAGTTGAGAATACAAACTAAATACATCTGTTCAAATAATCGTTGAACAATAAGTAGTAGCTATGATATCCAGGCACACCAACAACGTTCCCAAAGAAGATGTTGTTTTTCCCAGACTGCCCAACTGTGATTCGAGGTGCTCTTAGACTTGTCGCAAGCGCTTCCGAGCTTGTCGCCGGCGCTCTCAGGTGGTCCCAGGTGCTCCCAAATATCGCCCCAGCTCTCCAAGGTGTTCTAAACCTATCACAATCACTCAAGTGGTACTTCTGTACCAGTCATGAGAGATCTCAGTTACTCTGAAGGACGGCAGGAATGCTCTCCTAGCGTCTGATACTCTTCTGAAATTGACTCATCTAAGTTTACACTCCACATCCTCTCAGACACTCCTGGAGACTTCCAGCGACCAAAATACAGTTTGCTGATAAAGTAGTAATTTTGGAGAATTGAATGTGCAAAACTTAAGAATATTTTAAGGTGTTCTTCGCTGGTTATATCTGACTGTGGATTGCTGCTAGAGCTCAATTGTTCTCATTGCTGGGGACAATGTGAGCATTTTATAAACAGTTCTTTAGGTCAAGCATGTCTTCAAAAGTACACTATGACTCGATGATTGCTTGATCGCATATCATCAAGAACAACTGGTGTGCCTCATTGATATTGGCACAAGTTACCTGTGGTTATTGTGCTCCTGCATGAGTGGTGTTTAGACATTACATCTCATGTAGGGCAATTTTCATGAACATGTTATCAAATGCCCAAAATGACAAGTCATAACTTTGACTTTGACATCTTGCTTCCCATTAATTCCCTACTTGGAACATCTGACGGCTCGTGGTCTGATCAGCACTGATCATAATATGATTGAATACCTCTTCACTATTCAATTTGTCGCCTTCAATATGACTATTCTGAATTGCATTAGAGATTTAATCGCCGACTAACCAATACTCTGCCAACGTACATTATGACATGTCAACTGTATGTTCCTATCGAGCATGACATTGTAATGCATATGGTCACAACTCCACGAGCTGGTTTGCCTCTGCCCTCTTATCTTCAGCCAATGTCATCAATACCTCAGACCATGCATGCTTCTGCCTCGACCTTCTGTAGACCGGAGGGTGCCACAACATGTTCCCACAGATTGATGATCCCTCTAACTTGTGTATTGCAATATCGTGTGCTGCTCATGTAATTCTGCATAGTCGCAACTGAACTCTGTGTTATCCCGCTATACAAGGTATATTAGGTGTGGCCAATAATTATTTGCACAGCTGAAAGTTTTTCACTTCCCAGTTATGGCAACATAATTGCATTATCATACTTGAAAGTACTAGTGCGAGCTTACTCGTCACTAAATGATCGACATGCAATTCAATAATGATTCCACTAAAAATCATGTGACTGGCATACATGTCATCATAATCACCGGGAGGGGTTGGGGATACAAGTCTCATGATATTGTCACATATACCTGCTGCAATCTAATCATGTATCATTACTGCTGCTAAACGAGAACTCACAACAGTGGGAAAACCATCTTCTTTGGAAATGCTGAAGGCGTACTGAGAAATCATAGTTACTACTTATAGTTAAATGATATTTAAACCCCGGAATTCACATTGTATTCTCATCTTACCAGTGATATAGACAGTGATCTACACATTGTGTATCTCGACTTGATGCAAATGGTACTTCAGAGCAATTTGAGGTATGCCTAAAGGTCGCAATCAAGTGAATGCAGAGATATACTTCGAAGAAGGCATCATATGAACATGAAGATCCACTTTAAGTTCATGATCAAGGGAGTTTGGAGGTTCACTTGAAGGCAATAACAGTTCGAAGTTGAAGGGTGTAATCGACGGTATTTGTTGATGGACTTGGAGGCCATTGGCGAATGAGTTTTGAGAAGAACTCACAGAACATCATAAAGGCAGTTTAGATAAGCTCTTGGAGGTTGGCATCGAGTGAGCTCAGAGATACCTTTCGAGGGCATAATTGCATCCGTTTTAGAGATGCTCTTGCAGGCTGTGATCTAATGAGTTTGGAGATGCTCTTGAAGGCAGAGATCCTGTGAACTTAGAGATGCACTAGAAGGCTGTGATTCAGCAAGGTTAAAAATGCACTTGGAGGCAATAATTAAGCTAGTTTGGAGATGCACTTGAAGGTGATAATCAAGGACACTTGCACAATATCATCGAGGGAGTTTGCGGATACCTTGGTATACCATGATTGATCAAGATTGAAGGAGTACTTGGATGTGGTCGATCTGGAGGTGGTCGATACATGGCATACCATCTGCCGACACTCTATTCATAGGTTACTTTACTTGGAAACATGGGAATGTCTCTGTCCCTTTGCACTCTCATTGACTGCTGGCCGGTGGCAGCCGGTCTGACCAGAGGCATCACAGAAGCTAGAGCAACATTGAGGCGTCGACTAGGAATTATGAAAAGGAAGGGAAGACTAACAATCTTGGGTGGAGGATATATGTGCTATACATTGTACTTAGTGTTAACTCATGATCATGCCATGGAGAGATCGAGACAGGTGACTTAACTTTGAATCCTGCAATGATGCGAGTGTTGCAGGTAGTGTTAGCAATGCGTGCGGGTTTGGACCGCAAAAATGGTTCAGTTCGGTTCCAAATCCGTCCAAAAACCCGACCCGCTGCATCTTGGTGGGTGATACCCAGACCTGTACATGTCAACCTGCCGGTTTCTCTGGGTTTGGCTAGACCCGTCGGTTCCAATCTCCAGTTCCGGTATTCAGGTAATTCTATTTAAGGTCGCATTCAGATATCCTATTGCTAATGGCAAAATATTGACATTGGTAGATCATTGTCCTTTTCTGATGTATTGGCCGGCTTTATAATCAAAAACAAGTGAGAACCGCTCCCTGCCCCATCCTGAAAATGAGAGTCAACAGCGAGTCAATGATTTTTGGTCTTGCTCCTTGGGTAATCTGAGCGGTAATTGGATTCAGACGTTCATAAATGAGGTATAGGCTGCCTTTATATGCAAAAGAGAAAGTGACACACTCCCTGCCCTATTCTGAAAATGAGCGTCAACAGAGCGTCAACGATTTTTGGTCTTGCATCTTGGTTAATCTAATTGGCAAACGGTCGCAAACGTCTATATACCGGGAATTGGCAGTCTTTATAGGCAGATAACAAGCAACGTTCTCGTCACAGCCTCCCGGACAACAAAAATTAGTTCATATTCTAAGCTGCAACCAAGTGATACTGAACGTTTTCGCCAATAAAACCGGTCACAACTTTGTATATAGCCATTAACTGCCACATCGCGCTTTGATTAACCATGATGCAAGGCCAATAATGATTGACGCTGTGTTGACGCTCATTTGCATGATCAGGCAGGGAGCGTGTTGCTTTCTTTTTGGCCTATAAAGGCGGCCAATACTCTCGGTATGCGTCAAGATGGCCAAGTCTCTGATTGATTACCTGACTTACAAGACCAAAAGTCTTTGACGCTCTGTTGATGCTCAGTTTCAGAATCGGGCAGGGAGTATATTGATTTCTCTTTTGCCTATAAAGGCAGCCTGTAGGTCATTTATGCATCTCTGTAACCAATCGCCACACAGAGTAATCATGATGCTAAGCCAAATATTGTTGACGCTCCGTTCACACTCATTTTGCCCCGGGCGTATCCACAATATGGACCAATTCACTTTGGCATACTATATTAATAATGGTCTTGTGGCAGCCGTTCTGTGCTACTCATGTACGTTCTCCTTTATTACTACATTGTTCTTTAATGATGCATATAAATATACCCTTTAAAATATACTCTAAAGTGTCCGCTAATTGTAGATAATGATAATACTCAAAAATCCTGGTCCATTCAGTCAACTCTCGTCTTCGCTGTCAGATTCACTCAAACGGCTGCCCTCGTGGACACAATGGCTGTCAGCTGCATTACCACGCAGCTGATAGTATACTAACCTGTTAATGGACCATCATCAGTCAGCAAATCTGGAATAAAATCTTTATCGCACATGCGATTCTTGGCAAAAATCGAGCATTGGGAAGCGAAGTATGTATATATACACATATGTGGGTGGCATACCTGCTGTTTCGGACCTCTCATCGTCATCACCTGGCACAGGTGGCGATTCGGGCCGCTGTGGCGCCCGTCTTGGTGGAGGTGCACCCTTGCCCTTGCGCCTCCAGCGTGTCTCTGGATTTTTTGCGGTGCCATTTTGGCAAGGAAGGCAGCCGTCCGTTTCATTTTCGCAAACCATTGCTGGGTGTCTTTCGATCGCAGGCTTCACCTTGTTCTGCCCCGGAAACTCAACACCCCGCTTCTTCTCTTCTCAGGCTTCGGCGCGAGGTTTCTTGATTAGTTGTTGCATTTTCTCTATTGCGGCACGTGAAATCCCTCCTTTCGCCATTTTGGCCATATTCAAGGCAAGACGCATGTCGGACTGTTCAAGCTGTACCCGACCTCCTTGTCTTGCCATAGTAGCTGACATGTTGAAAACCTCCAAGAAATTAGTTGCTGCTTGTACAGTGA
>Ga0307514_10000943_pt1 | contig 44033 bp, 53 predicted proteins | sample 16_EM_MG_FD_203088 | JGI IMG/M metagenome (GOLD analysis project Ga0307514, IMG submission 203088) | Populus trichocarpa ectomycorrhiza microbial communities from riparian zone in the Pacific Northwest, United States - 16_EM | ecosystem: Host-associated > Plants > Roots > Unclassified | place...
TGTTTCAGGAACCCCCCCCCCCCCTCACCCTGTCCTGTAACTTTATTCTGTTCGGTGATTTTAATGTCCTTGTCGTCGAGACTTTGTTGGCTATATACGAGGAATTCTAGGACATCTAGTTGTAGGGATGATTATTGCGGGGTTTTTCACACTGTAGGGGGTGTCCATGGCGTCCACCGTGTTGGGGTTAACTTATGGATTCACCAAGGGTGTATTGTGAACTTGGCGAGGAGGGACGGAGTACTGGGAAAGCTGGCGGGGGTCAAAAAGTGAATCATCACTTTCGTTAATCGAGGCTCCCTGCTAGCATGATTTGGCTCGTCGTGTCGCGTAGAAATAAGTGATCGAAGTAAATACAGTACATACCCAACCATGTCGACATGTATCGCCAGAGGCACGTATGGAAAACAGGTTAGCAAAAAAAAAAAAAAACGTGTATAATACCGCCAAACTCTCTTAACTACTCACACAACACCTTTCTTAATTCCTCCTCCTTGGATCTCTCCTCCCCCCACCACCGCCGCCTCCGGAATTTTCCCGTAAACTCTCCTCCTGGGTAGGTAATGGAGCTCTACTCCTCCCACCACCTCTTCCAACCCCCCCACCACCGCCTTGCCCACCACTCTGCCCACCACCAGCACCAAAACCACCAATGTCTGTCCCTCCCAATCCTGGCATCCCCAACCCGGACAGCCCTGGAATAGGTGGCATCCCCAGCCCTGGCAGCCCTGGAAACCCCGGCGGTAGCATCCCCGGCGGCGGGACCAGACCAGGTGGTAACAGCCCCGGTAATGGCGGAGGAATCACCTGCGTAGAACTCGTCTGCGATTGCTGCTGCTGTTGTCCTGATTGTGATGACATCTGCGGCGGCGGCGGCGGTGGTACAGGTGGTAGCCCCCCCGGAAACAGCTGTCCAAGAGCCTGCAACCCCCCTCCCTGCACTAACGCACTCAAATCCCCCAACCCCGGTACCGACCCATTAACCACCGGCGGGGGCGGGGGCGGGGGGAAGCCTGGGATAATCGGTAAGGGGACCGTTGGACCACCTTGTTTAAGCCCGGGGAAGTTCGGGATGGAAGTTGGCCCTTGCCCGGCGACGGGCATTTTTTGATCGACTAGGCCGCCTTCCATGTCCTCTTCTTCTCCTTCCTCTTCTTCTCGCATCATTCTACCTCGCCCTCGTCTGTCACCAGAGTAGCCACCCATTGCTTCGGCGGCGGCCTCACCAATATGATATCTGTCTCGGTATCCGTCGACTTCGCCTGGCCTAGGGCGCACCCAGAAGCGGGTAATTCGGTCGTTGGAACCCGTGCAGAGGATGTGGCCCATGGGGTGGTACTCCATGGACCAAATTGCAAACTCGTGTGCATAAGGGACCATGTGGGCGGGGTGAATGACGGTTGTAGTACCGGCAAGACACGAGTCCGGGGAGATCTCATCAAGAAGGTAATGATTTAGCGCGCCATCTGAACCACCAGTTGATATGAGCGAAGGGTGAACTGGGTGCCATGCTAGAGTGGAGATATCCTTCTCATGCCCGCGGAGAATGGCAAAGTCTTTCATTGCTCTGAGATCAAAGATGCGGCAAGTTTGGTCTCGCGCAGAAGTGGCGAGAAGGTCACCTCTTGTAGGTTGGAATTTGGATCTTGTTATTGTGTTTTTGTGGCCATGGAGGGTGGTGAGGCAGCGGGCGGAGCGGGGGTCCCAGAGTTTGACAAGGTGATCTTTTGAGCCGGAGACGATGAGGCCCTTTGTAGGGTGCCAATCTACACTTTTAACATCCCACCCGTGCCCACTTAAACTCCGCTCCATAGTCCCCTCGTTGAAATTCCAGATTCGGAGTGTTCCATCATCGGATGCAGTTACGAACTTTGCGTCTGTAGGTGCGAACGAGAGGTCTCGGATAGGCTCGGTGTGTGCTTGGAGGACTTTGACGTTATTGAAGTTGGGCTGCCAGTATTTGATGATGCCGTCTTGGTCGCCGGAGAGAAGCCAGTCGTCGCCATGGGAGTATTGAGCGACGCGGATGGCGCAGTCGTGGGCTTGCATGATGGTTTCGAAGTTGAAGCCCATGCCATTCCAGAGAGTGAACTCGCCGGAGGAGGAGCCAGTTAGAAGACGCCGGCCTTCCGGGGTCCACTAGGTGAGAGGAGGGGTTAGTGGGGGTTGGTGGAGCGAAGGGAGAGGTAAGGAGAGGGAAGCAACCTTGACGACGTTTATGGGGTGTTTTATTTTGTTGAGGGAGGCGTGGGCGTGTTTTGTGCAAAGAGACATTGCTGGATTGTCGGCGTAGGCGGCAGGTGGTAGTAGCTGTTCCCTGGCAATTAGCCAAGTATCCTCAAGTATCCTCGTTTCATGATCCACATGTTCTCCCTCCGTAGCTAAACCGTCCTGGACTTACATCAATCACCCACGGCGCCGCCGACCTCATCTGATTCCTGCCCATCCCCCTCCAACCCATCATCCTCGCCATCACAAACTTGGCCACACTGCTCCCATAATCAGTCACCGGCCTCCTATGTAGCGGCCTTCCTCTCCCTCGGTATCCATCGGGCATATCCCCCCCACCCCCCCCACCCATTCCTCCGAATTGGAACATATTCCCACCACCACCACCACCACCACCACCACCACCACCAGCACCGTCCACGGAAGGATATCCGCCACTGGTATTATAACCCGCCATCACCTCCCGCGGTAAGACCTCAAGGATAATCTTCTTTTTTCCCGTCCCTCAACTTGTCGGGCCAGTACGCCTAACGCTGGTCCTGGGACATAGAGTACAACTGGGAGGAGATACTGCGCAAGCGTGAAATATTATGATAGTCGTGTGATTGGGGAATTAGAGTTCCAACCCTAGATATTGCTACTTGATGGGAGAAACTCGGTCGTGGCGGTTGGTGTTTGGGGCAGCCCAGTACATCTGGGGAAACGCGAATGTTATGTCCCAATGGCATGGTGGTACTCTTGGCAATGTGTCTTGGCAGCATCACCGAGAGGCTGAGGCAATGGCAAATCCGTCGTGCCATCGTCCATTCTCTCCTCAAGCAGCGCAGGCAAAACGGATTACAGTATTACTTGATTGGATAGAGGTTCCCTTGAGCTACAGCTACATATTGTCTACAACACCCCAGACTCTCCTTTGACTGCATATGTCTCCCAACTTGGCCAGACTAACTAGAGTATTAGGAGTAAAAAATAATTGGAGAGTCCGGGAAATGTCTCCATTATGCCCTCGGTAAGCAGAGTGGGTGCCGCGAGCGATTAATTACGTGGGGATCTAGTCTGGTTGGCACGACCCCCTCTCATAGTGGGGATCCACCGCCGAAGAGGCCGCATCTGGATTCCAGGAAGGCTGTATCATATGGTACCTTTTACCTCCTCCTATTGTCATCTTTTCCCACTGGGCTTTTTGGCAAACTGGAGAGATTTTTAACGGCCATGGCATACATGTGTAGACACACTACATGTCTTGTGGGACTCTAGCTAGGAAGTACTCTATAGGCATCTGATGGAATATGTTAATATATACTCTCTACCGAAAAGTTATCTAAGTCATTACTAACACTCTTCCAAGTTGACCAGGGCTCTTGAGGACAACTTATAGTCTCATGCCAAGACCCTTCTGAGGTCACAAGGACAACTGCCCTGTGACGGGAAGTATATAATACCAGTATTACGGCCTAGATGGGAGACCTCCACCCTATATAGCACGAGTTGACAACCTACCAGTATATCCCTACTGTGTCGTTAGTCATCCGCTGATAACATGGACTGATCACCCACTAGGCAATGCGGATGGAGCGTCTGAAGACTAAGTAGGCATTAATAGGAGTTAGTCTGGCTGCACTGCCCCTCGTAGAATAGGAGTACATCATATAGGCACAGGGACGTGTGTATCCTCAGCATTGGTCCCATGCATGTTGATTGTATCTTTCCTTTTGTAACTGTTGAAGGATTGGATAATGTCTAGGAACAACGTACGATATCGCCAATGGGAAAGTCGGGAAGGTGCTTTTTATCCGTTTCAGCGTGAAAAAGAAACGGAAGAAACCAATTAATTATGCCAGACTGTCAGAACTGATTTTAATTGTGTTTGCTCTTCTCCCCGATGGTCCATCCTGGAAGGTCGGGTATAAAAGGCTGAAGGATATCATCGTTGAAGGGATAGGACTCAAACAGTGTTCTGAGCAATATACAAGCTTTATTCCCATCGAATACTCTTTGCACCAGTTTCATAGGCAACCACTGTGAGACCCCCGCAACACTTCTTGCCACTGTATTGCTCCCTCTGCCCACCACCACTTCCATCCCCATCTACGCCTCCATCAGCACCCCTACCCTAAGCTTCATACACAACCACCTACGCACCCCCCTCCCGCTTCGCATACTCCTCCTCCATCCTCTCCTCATACAAGCTATCCGCCTCCTCCTGCGTCAACGTTTCCTCCCCTGCCGTCCTCGCAATGAGCACATGTGGTTCCTGCCCCGACCGCGGGCCCACGCTCCCAGTGGAATTTGTGTTTGCTTCTGGGAGGGGGGCAGAGGGGGATGGGACTGGGACCCTTTCTGAGGAGTGGACGTGTGTGGGGTCGTACAATTGCATGTCTGTTTTGGAGCACGGGGGCGCGGAGGACAGGGATTATGACGGCTTTGCAACGATGTAGAGTTGAAATAAGTATGATAGGATTTACACTAGTATGGTGCTCACCAGACTAGGTAGGATTGTATGTGGAGACAGTAATCTGGTTGCACAGCCCCTCGTGGAGGATAAGAAGGGGTATAAAAAGTATCTTGGAATTGGGTTGATGGGAAAAAATTCAACGAGTTCTTTGTTCCTTTATAAGCCGTCCTTGGAATTCTTAAATATCAAGCTCCCAATATACATACGTCATTGTGCAGCCCCTCCTTGCGCTAGCACTCCCCGCTAGCATCCCCCGCTAGCACTAGTCCCGTGCCGCTACCAGTACCGTAGCACAATCGCAAATCCAACTCTCCTCAAACTCAGCCACAGCATGCGTATGCCCCGGAGCTTTCTCCTGCGACAGTTCAGTTATACAGCAAGATCTTACACGCCTCGACCTGCACCCGCAAGCTTTAAAATGGAGACTTCGAGGTTAGATGTGGCTAAAAGTCGGTATAGTCATGTAATTGGATCTGAAGTCATATAAGCTGGATGGGCTACTAACAGTGCGTCAATGTGATTAGAACATGCGCTATTGTAAGTTGAAGATTTTATACATATCCGTGGTGTTTGGGGTGTGAGCGGGGAAAGGAACGGATTATGGTAGAGGGGGTAGGAAGAGATAGATAGGATTCATTGTGTTGCTGACACTGGCACGGCAACAGTATCTGTGACATCCAAGAAGGCTTCCGCACTGCCATTCATGAATTCCCCACAGTGTAAGCTTCTATTCCTGTTCCACTCCCCCCACTCCACTCTCCCCCCCCCAACCTCTCCACTCCTAACCCTCCACTAACCCCCCGCTAGGATTGCCACCGCCACCAAAGCCCTCCAAGCTTCCATCCCCCTCCAAATCCCCACCGTCGTCACGGAGCAAAACCCCTCCCGCCTCGGCTCCACTGTCTCTGAAATTACCTCCCTCCTCTCCCCCACCTTACTCCTCCTCCCTCCTCTCCCCAAAACCCTCTTCTCCATGATCCTCCCCGGAGTCCTCCCCGCCCTCCGCCAGCAAAACATCACCTCCGTCGCCATCGTCGGGATAGAGTCCCACGTGTGTGTTCTGCAAACCTGTCTCGACCTTCTCAAAGCTGACTTTGAGGTCTACGCAATCTCAGATGGGATTAGTAGTTGCAATAAGGAGGAGGTGCCAATTGCCATTGCGCGCATGAGACAGGAGGGAGTGAAGGTTACCACCAGCGAGAGCTGGTTGTATGAGGTTATCGCGGATTCCAGTAAGCCTGAGTTCAGGGAGGTGTTAAAGGTGGTTAAGGCGACGAAGGACAGTACGAGAGAGGCGCTAGGGAGGCTGTGTAAGAGTTCTTTGTAATATGTGCGTATAGATATGGGTGCAAGGCCCAAGAATCCATTACCCTCAAGTTCTTGGCAATCTCTGTGAGCCTAGGTTTCTGTATTGGGGCGGGAAAAGTTCCATTTCAATGTTAAATCCCATGCACCAAAGGAACCCCACAGTCTAAATACAAGAGGGTAAGAAATGCAGGCTATTCCTGAGCAATTGGGCGTCGAAACGACACATTACTAGTATTCACACTTCTTACCAGCCAATTACCAGTGCAATCTCATACATAGGAATACCACCCCGAATAAGGTGGGTGGATAACCCGAGAATGATGCACAAATAAAGGGGATAAAATCAAATAGGAAATTCCAGTGATACAACCGAAACCTCTCCAAGTATGAACCCTCCGTTCTAAGCCCTGTCATGTTGATTGCGCCCTTCTACTCAGCCCCACTGGCCCCCGCGCTACTCCCTCCATTACTAGGCCGAGGGCCGCTCATCCACTTAAACGCAGTTGCTCCACCAACAACGTTCGTGCTTGGCCTTGACTTTGTATGGCCAATTGGGCGCGGCGTTTCCAACGAACTCGACCGGGCGGTCTTCGTCGCCGTGTTCAATGAGAACTCGTTCATTGAGCACGATGCCTTAGTATTTTCGTCTACCATGGATGAAAGAAACGCCATCTGCACCGGGGTTGGTGTAGCGGCTGCACTGGTTTTGGAAGTTGAGGGTCGGAGGACCTTCATGCTTCGGGAAGCTCTCCTTTGGACCTGCTCGCCTATGACATTTCCACCTTTGGGGGAATTTGATGCATTACCAGCTGTTGCTGCAATACCTGCGAGACTGGTAGGATTTGCATCAGATTTCCTCCAACTATCCCAAGTATTACCACCAGTTCCAGATAATGCTTTGCTCGCAGCAGCAGCGTATGGCCCTTTAATGATTCCCTCTCCTGCGCTCTTGGTTCTCTCCACACTTTGGCGGATGGTGGATGTGTCGAGTGCGGAAGGGAGGTCGGCATTGCTGTGTATCACACCCTGGAGATCATCATGGGAGCTTACAGATCTTGTCAGAGGTGCAATTGAATCCGTTCGTGGAGATGGCAATACTGTTTCCACAGTGGACTTTTCTTCATTCATAGGTGACGGCAGCACCGGGGTGAGTGTAGCCTCCGCTTCAGCACTCGTATGAGTATGGTTATCCTTAGGCACATTTTTGTGCTCCACTAAATCCCTATCCCCGTGTCCATTTCCAACATCCAGGGGATGTCCATCGACAGTACGAGCCTGGTCAGTTTTGTGGAGAATGTTCCCCGTATGAACATGGGGGCCATGTGGAGTGGTATCAAAGATATCAAAACTGTGTGCATCTGGTTCGAAGTCAACGTAGACTTTTTGGCCGTCTCTCACTACGAAAGTAAGCTGCCTCTTGGAGAAAAGCACATCTGCTTTTATGGCTGATAATATATCGCTTCCCAGGACAATTTGAACCAACTTCTGGTTATGGGGGCGCTCTGGAGATTGCAATACCGTAAATTCGATCTTCAAGCGAGGTAGCGTCGTATGAGATGATATACTCTCCGTTGGAACACTGGCACTTCCGAGAAATAAAGATAATGATATTCTTTTCTCTCCGTCTTCTGTCCATATTTTATCTTTGAACCCACACCTAGCAACGAGTGAAGCGTCTATCCATGACTTGCTGGAGCCAGTACAAATCAAGGCGAAGAGGATGGAATCGTATGAGCAATCCATTCCTAGCCAGCAACGAATCACAGTTGGTGCAGAATCATATGCTGACGGGGTATTGCATTCTATTATATCCCGCGGCCTGAGTGCCGATGGGAGAGTACAGTCGTGTTCGCTACCACCCATAGAGAAGTTATCAAACGAGCGCATGGAACTTTGCCTTCCATCTGACTTATAATCAGATTTATATGATAGTGATCTCTCCATCAAAGGGCCTCCAATTCCACTGTTGCTTCTGGCTGGAAGATACTCGCTGGAGCTATGAGACTCTGGGGCCCAATGACTTTGTATGGCACTCTCATCAAAGCGAACACTATTTGCCCGGGAGGCACCCCTCCTCGGGACGTCAACCTCATCCAGTGCAAGGCCCGTGACCAGGTTTTGGGGCTGTTGACCGTCAAAGCCATTAAAGGGTCCTATGGTTGGCTCAGCTGGAGGGAAGGCTTGAGCTATATATAACCAGAGCAATCAGCTATTGAAACGGCCGATGGGCTGGGTTCGTAGGTGAACATACGCTGAGAGAAGTTAGGTGGTGCATGAACCGAAGGAAAATAGGATGTCCACAAATTTTGAATTTTTGATTCATCCCCACGCCTCTCGACATGCAGTAGTCTCTCTGAATGATTATGCAGCTGCCTGCCATGTTTTGCCTGTACTGCTTTAATGCCCTTGAGCTCCTCTTGAATCCTCCATATATCCTCCGGGGTATAGAAAACCTCCATTGCCTGGAGAGCATGCAAAACCCCCTCAGGAGTGAGCAAGGCTCTCACAAACTCCTTCCGTAAGGGCCAAAATTAATTGTTTGTCAGTGTTGGATGAGCCAGATGTTCGAGTTCTAGGGTTTTAGCGGTGGAAAGCAGCACTTGATTCTAAAATGGAAAGCTGGTAACCTTTCTATAGACTCCTTCTGTTGATGTGGTCTGAGTGGGTTCAGGTGGATAGGTTCGAAATGACTATGATAGGTTTGGGACGCAGGCTGATGGGATGGCTTCCGCGATTGACAGGACACGAGATATGTTTACGTGAAGAGTTGTATCAGAGGTAGGGTAGGGGCAAGATGCATATGGGCCTGAGGGTTAGGCACTGTCGTGCCGATTTGGGCTGTGGTCGTGATGGCTCTAGTGCGTTTGCGATGCAGTGTAAGAGAACCTTGCTTTGAATTTTGTTCAGTTTACTGGTTACATAACACAAGTCTGGATACACAACTACTACACAGAGTGTTATAAGAAGGCATGCCTAGATCGCTTAAGACGCCCCATGTGTGCATACAGGAATCGCTCCCGCTATTTAGGTGTCTCGTATTTGGGAGCGACCTCCCAAGCAGGGAAGATAATAGGTAAAGCATCAGTCCTCAGCTCAGGATAATGTTGGGTAATTGTCTTCAACACTTCGTTATACATGATTTCATAGCCCTTTGACGTAAGGTGAAGGCCTGTTTTTTGTCAGTATAGGATCGCGCAAGTCTGTGACACGACATTCGATGTTGTCTAAACACATACCGTCTCGTAAGAGCGCACCGAGTCTTTCATTCCTCGGTTGAGTCTTACACCCAAACAAAGGCTCTCCTTCCCTCCAGCCAGCATATTCCATGAAGGCACTCCATAAATTCACAGTAGGAATACTTGCTTCCTTGCCAACTTCAATTGCGACATCCACATACTGCTTAGTCCTTGTGGCCACCCTCTGCTTATGTGTTCTTCCATTTTCACGATCATGCTCCTGTGTTTTATACTCACATACCGGGGGAGGGGTAATCAAAATAAGCTTCGAATTGTGGCCCTGAAGGGCCTCGTGCGTGAGTATTTTGTGTAAGTTCGTACGATATTCTTCCAATGGCACATGCTGAGGCAGTCCCTCGAGGACAGCATCGTTCGCACCAAAGAATACTGTCTGGCCTGGGTAAGCTAACATGTAAAGGGGCCCGTGGAGGAGAGAACTAACCATGAGCCTGATCTGTGAGTGCGTTGGTGGTTGGATAATCGAAGGTAATATTCTCAAAGCATGAGATGTATTGTAGCCCGCGAAACCACGATTGATGACATCCAGTTCTATACATTTTGTTTCCCAATTAAAATCTTGCCAGCGCCTTTCGAACGTTGAAAGTCGTACATACTGCGTACATAGTCATGCTGGAGCGCCGCGGCGAAGCCAAAACTATAGTGTTGTTAGAGTTCAATTCGATGAACCCTGGACATGAGCACGAACCCGCTTGATTGGTCAAATGCCCCTTGGGTGATGGAGTCTCCAAAGAGGAAGAACTTATCATAGTCCACAAAAGAAGAAGAGCCGGCGTTTGCCATTTTGGTGGCGATCGATGTTCACTTCTTCCGATTGATAGGATCACCAGAGTAGATGGTTGTTTGGATGAGAATCTCGAGAAACAGGTAATTACGTTATTTCAGACTTTTAATTTGATGATTCCCCTCAACGGTGGGGGTGAACTACCCCAATCAATATTAAACATGTAACCCGTTAGCGGGGTGTTGTGCCAACCATGTCAACAGCTTACCAGATACCGTAGGCAAATTTGTGCTCATCTCAAGCAATCTGCATCGGCTCCGTTGGTCATGCTCGTATCGCGGAAGTTGACAAGGAAAGGAAAAAAATGAGTGATTTTATTCTCAAAAAGAAAGCTCATCATGCTGCTTGCGAACTGGAAACATGCCAAGATTTCAGACGCCACGGTTGGTGATTTTGACAGACAAGTTGAACGGTATATACTGTGGTAAGCAATGAGCGGGGTGTAGATAGATGGTCGTGGGAGTTCTGACACTGTGGGCATGCTCATGAGGACCCTTAAAGATATCATGATCACCAGACAGGCGAGCAAGAACCCTGCTAATACTTAAGCTGTCATTTTGACCTATCAGCATGAGCAGCCATTCCCTCGTGGACACCCAGTGGGAACAGATATAATCATATGTGCAGCCCTGGTGCAGTCCTAAGCATTGTAATTTTCCCGCGTTATAATTTTAACATAACCATAACTTGCCGGCCCCCATACCTAAGCACGTTACTGCACGTTTCACTGTGTCATCCCTGCACCTCTGCACTCGGTTAATACAGTTAGGCAGAGTATATATGGGTTTACAAGCCCTGGGTTTCCCAATCACGCGGAGCCTTGAACGTAGTAACGTCTCCGCCGCCTGCAATTTGGACATCGATACATCAGATATTCGTCCTGGGTGGCCTGTACTGCGAGTTGTACCCTCCATTGGCTCGTTCTGCAATAAAGCACTAGCCCACAGCTCTTCGTCCCGCTATCTAATGCCTATTCTGTGTTTGTGACCACCTGCCGTCCAACATTTTCATAAGATTTCTATAATCCTGCTAGCTCCTCTTTGCCATCAATATAAGTAGACGAGGCTTCACCTCGTACCTCTTACCCAAAATGGAGGACGACAACGCCGGAAATGGGCTTAGGATCTCTCGCCGGCCCTCTGCTGCCAACTTGCGGAAGGGCCGTCATCACAGGCGGAGGTTATCAGCGTCGTCTGCTAGACAGGCTGATGCTGACGAGTGCTCCAGTCTGTTAAATGCCGCAGACTTGGAAGACTCCTATGCAACAATACCAGGAACACCGAGGCCGAGACTCTCTAGAACTCAGTCTTCCGCGTCTCACCGGACTGTTAGAGCTTCTTCATTCACTAGCCGGCTTTCACGGTCTCTGGCCACCGTCGAGAGTAAGTTGGGACAGCAATGGGCGGATGAGAGGGTTTGGTATGATCAGGTAAGCTCCATGATGGTATGTTTGTAGTTTGGCAAATCACTGAGATATTGTACAGTTTACATCCACCGGTATAGTCCGCACAATGCGCTGTAAGGCACCCAGCATGACGTTCTAACGTATGTGTGTATGTGTGTAGATTGGGTACACGATGCACAGAAGGATGCATACAGGGTCAAGGCGCTTCGAGCCAGGAGAGATTTCAAGGGGAGAGTCTATGCATTATTTGATGGTGCACAAGGCTGGATTTTGGTTGCCATAATTGGGGTGCTCACTGCATGTGTAGCATTTTTTGTGGATGTTTCTGAAAATGTGTTCTTCGATTTGAAGACCGGCTATTGCACAAGTGGGTAACGCCCACGCGTCTATATCTTCAGTGTCACACGAGCTAACAAGCCCGTTTATATAGAGGGTTGGTACTTGAGCAAGAAGAAATGTTGCCTGAGTGATACCGGTGGGTTATTGTACGATCTCTGCGATACAAATCGAAACTAACTAGAGTTTAGTAAATGAGTTTTGTCCTATGTGGTCACACTGGTCGCTTGGTTTGATTGGGCGGGAATCGCTATGGGTCGATTGGACTATTTATATTCTGACTACCATGGCTCTTGCTACACTATCGTGCCTTCTCACATTGACAACTCGCACGACCTTCCCAGGCTTACTAAAGATCCAGAACGTTGATGAGGATATCTCACTCCCAGGAAGGGATGCAGAGGCTTCATCATCGAGTCCAGTGGTCGCAAAGCCAAAATCAGACTCTCACTCTCCCCCTGTTGTGTATTACCCAGCAGCTGGTAGTGGCGTTGCAGAAGTGAAAGTCATTTTGTCTGGATTTGTTCTCCACGTATGTATAGCAATCTCCCAGCTCCCCGAGCTCCGCGATGCTGATAACTCTTGAAAGGGTTATCTGGGTTTCAAAACACTAGCAGTCAAGGTAGTTGCACTGATATTGAGCGTAGCATCAGGTCTGAGTGTGGGAAAAGAAGGGTATGTATCTATAGGTGACGTTTTAGGGGAGTTCCTAACACCTAGATAGACCTTTCGTGCACATAGCGACCTGTATCGGAAATATTGCATGTCGTTTATTTGACAAGTACAACTACAATGATGGTAAGGACTTCTCCCACGTATATTGAGGATATAATCCCATACTGAGCAATAGTACGATGTTAGCAAAGAGGAGAGAAGTCCTGAGTGCCAGCGCCGCCAGTGGTGTTGCAGTTGCTTTCGGGGCACCTATTGGTGGTGTCCTCTTCAGTCTCGAAGAAGTCAGGTAAGTTCTGCATTCCAAATGATATTAAATTAAATTAAACCAACACCGACAGTTACTACTTTCCGCCAAAGACCCTCTTCAGAACTTTCTTCTGTTGTATTGTAAGCGCCCCTCTATCTACAGCACTTGGATCGTTCATTCATGCCATCCTCAGGTCGCTGCACTGTCCTTGAAGTTCCTAAATCCCTATGGGACCGGCAAAATCGTGTTGTTCGAAGTGCGGTACACGGTCGACTGGCATATATTTGAGCTGGTAGCCTTCATCTTCCTCGGAATTTGTGGTGGCATTTACGGCGCACTCTTCATCAAAGCCAGTAAACATTGGGCGACAAGGTTCCGCCGTATCCCATTCATCAAGAAGAACCCAGTTGGCGAGCTCATAATTGTGGCGTTAGTGAGTGCCTTGATTAGTTACTGGAATAGGTATTCCAAGATGGCCGTCAGTGAGCTGCTCTATGAGCTTGCTAGTCCTTGTTCAGGTGGCGCTTCGGAGCATAGTGGCCTCTGTCCCGCACCAGACGAGATTCCAAGGGCAATTGGAGATCTTGCCATTGCCCTCGCCATCAAGAGTTTCCTGACGTAAGTTTATACAGAACCGACCCACTAAACGATTACTAACGTGATACAGTGTTGTAACTTTCGGTACAAAGGTCCCAGCGGGGAGTCAGTGGCCTCATCTCAATTCCTCATTCGCCTATCCATACTGACCTAAAAATAGTCTATGTACCTACCATGGTGATTGGCGGTCTCATGGGTCACATGGTTGGGTTAGGAGTCGAATACGCCGTCTAGTAAGTCATTGCATCTTGGGGCCCAAATACTTGGATTGAGCTAATACTGCACGAAAGCAAATACCCCCACTCGGTACTGTTTGCCTCTTGCCCGGCTGGAGCGCCACCATCGAGCTGTGTCGTTCCCGGAGTTTACGCCTTGGTACGTTTAATTGCTCTCTTGAATTGAGTTCAATAGCTCATTAGCACAGGTTGCTGCCGGAGCTGTGATGTGTGGTGTCACAAGGCTATCTGTTACTCTAGCCATTATCCTATTTGAAATGACGGGTAGTTTGGACCACGTCCTCCCTTTTTCACTTGCTGTGCTGGTATCAAAGTGGACTGCGGATGCTATAGAGCCACTTAGCATTTATGTATGTCAGCAAATGAGAAAAACAATCCCACTGTGCTAACTGCGGTATAGGATCTTTTAACAGACCTCAACTCTTACCCCTTCTTGGACAACAAAGTACGGCCCATTTTCAGCTCTCATCTGGCAGATATAACACCGAAAGCCAGGGCTGAAAGGATCATTGATATTTCGGAATCACCACTGGTGCCAGCGACTAGCCTCCGTGAGAAGCTACGGCTATTGCAACAAGCGGGAGAACTGGACGGAGGGTTACCAATCGTAAACAGCAATGTCCTTGTTGGCCTTATACCTGCACCTGACCTGGAATATGCCCTAGATAATCTCCAGTATGAGGACGACGATCTATGCCGTATGGTGGCCATTGATGATGGCTCAGAATCTGACCATGAGGGTGGATCCTTGAAAGATCCATGCGATTTTACACCGTACATAGATCCTGCACCAGTGGCATTGGAGAGGCATTCTCCAATGGATCTTGTGTACGAATGCTTTGTAAAGTTGGGGCTCAGATACCTCTGTGTCCTCAGGGACGGCAAATTCCACGGTGTGGTGAGTCAACTCTTGTGTTCCATAAATCCTGGTATCTAACGCCATTCATTCGACTCCAGGTCCACAAAAAGACATTTGTAAAGTACCTTAAAGAGGTGGTCGAGGGGAAACATGGGTAAGCGGTGGGTTATTTAAGCAAAACCTCGCGGTGTTGTGCACAACCTCCGGTATATTTTGCATAGTCGAATTTATTTCCTTGATATTATTATACGGTTCTTTCAGTTTTCTAACTGCTTTCTTATTTATATATAAGCTTGTGTTTCTTCTCACTGCAAGATTCTTCCCATCGTTTTCTTGTTTATTTTGTCGGTTGAAATCATATCCTTTTTCTCGAGCATATATGCATTTGTGGCATTGGGTGGGGTGAATTTCCTAGGGCTTGAAGAGGACTAGACGCCAGCAAGCACGAGCAGGAATCTCAGCTGAGGGGTGTATATATTTTCTTGCATTGAGTTGCTGTGGTAGTCACCTTTAGCGATACAACTTTTATGTTGCTACGGACTGTCAATATTGACGAGTTAGAAATAAAGAGGGTATATTGAATAATTTTCTTCACAGATAGCGTCTGCCCTCCTATTTTACAGCATAATATATCCCTCCCTTTTTCACTTTTTATGTTTATAAAAAGAAAGGGGGGTCATTTATTATCTAGAATGCTACACAAAATCACTCCTTTGAGCTCTCGGGATGTATATACTCCGGTATTTGTGGGGTAGGCTAAACCACCTTACCCTGAACTTGGCAGTATGACTATACTTAAGCATGCGTGTATCCAGCTCAACGTCGGTGAGCCTATATCCTTCCCTCTTTCTCCCACAACTGATACTCAAACCCCACACCTCCCTCCACCTGCACCCCGCTAGGCACAACATCGCCTACGAACGTGCACAAGTCCTCATGCCCTCTCCTCTGCCACCCCTCGGCACCCCCCCGAAACTCCTGCAGGAAAGTATCACATTCAAACTCATCCTTCTCTCCCGTTTCCACATTCTCATCATGACCCAGTTTCCTCACTTCCGTCAGCAAAACCCTCTTGGCCCCTGGATGACCAAACGCAAGTCGATACACCTCCGCTCCGCCAATTATAAATATCTTATTCACATCCAAACCCACCCTACCCCCCTTGCCACTGTGTAATAGCTCAAGCGCCTCATCCAAGCTTGCAACAGCGTGTGGCCCCCAAACGTTTCCAGAGTGGGGATGACTATTTGTGAAGTTCTGGGGATCTCGGGTAATGACGATGTTTATCCTGTTACCCAGCGGCCTAAACTTTGGAGGAATGGAGGCCCAGGTTTTGCGCCCCATGATAACCGCGTTCGAGGCTTGAGGGTCTTCGGAGGAGGCGGCGTGAACACGCTTAGTCGTTCGTGCGAAGTACTCCATTTCGGCTTTGAGGCGCCAGGGGAGGCCACCCGAGCGGCCAATACCGAGGTGGCGTGTAGCAGCAACGATGAGGGTAAGTGGGGGGTGTGAGGTCATTGTAATGGCTTGTTGAATGTAACCAGTGCAACGAATTTAAACACATGATCATTTTTGTGGTACTTAGTAAGCTCGTAGTCCCAAGCAGATTTTTTTTGCAAGCAGATTTTTGTACGCATAACATATCAAATATTAGAGTGGACTGTTAAATACACTAACGAGTCTTAGGCTGGTGGGCAGTCTCAACTGCTCGCTCAATCCCAAAAGAAATCATATCCGCTGGCTAGTAGAAGTAGAAAGGGTCCTAATGTTGATAACATGCGAAGCACAAACAAATCGAACAAACAGAACCAGTGACAATTTAGAGATGCAAATGAAAGGAGTGGGTTTGGGACTGCACAGAGCAGATTATTTCCTCAGTTCAGCTTGGATTTCCCCCTCAGGCTCTGCTATCTCGCCTCCACTGCGGGCAACCCCTTCGCTCAAGAAATCCCCGAAATACTTAAGCACACCTAAGCTTTCCTCACCAGTTGGTAAGATGTTCTCCCGGGGTAGTAAAAAGCCGTAGCTACCAGTATCCCTGAGTTTGATTTGATATGCAAAGGGGACGTGGTGGGTATACAAGTAGTCAAGCGCGCTACCCCCTCCACCAGTTTCGGTCTGAGTGAAGTACCCAGAGCCACCACATGCAGAGGCCACCTCATAATGTTCACCAGAGTGAGTGCGGATGACTTTGGCCAGGCCCATTGCCAATTCTTCTAGATTTTCAAGATCTGGTGGCAACGTGCTACAAGAATAAGAGTATGGGTAGAGAACTGGAATTTTGGTTAGCTCTGTGTGACAATATGTAAGAGTCGAAGATTTTACTTTGCTGGGAGTAGGAGTGGAAGTCAAGGTAGCCAATGAAATCCAGGCTTTCTTCCTTCATCTTGGCAACCCAATCCGACAACCTCTTAGATTCAACTGCCTCAAATGGTTTTTCTCCGGGGAAACCTATATATTATGTGAGCAGACATGTGCAAACACGCAGAGGGCGAGGGAGTCCTACTGTCGCTACATGGGTTAGATTGAGTCTTTTGAGCCGCCCAGTGTATGTCGTACGCTCGGTCAAGATCAATGCCCTGGCAAAATGACAAACTGGTAGGTTGCCTATTCTTCCTCCATAATCTGTCATGCTCCCATGTATACGCATACCCATCCACGTTGAGAGTGGGAATGAAAATCCAGTCAAAGTTGTCAAGCAAGGCAGTGATTCTCTTATCCTTTAGATGATTGATAACGAAGGAGTAGGCAAGATATGACACAGTCGATACACTGATCCATTCACGAGCGTGGGCTGCACCAGTCACTATTATGGCCTTCTTCCGCTCTCCGTCGGGTTTCTTGGTGCCCACCCTCAGTCCCATAATCTCCCTTCCCTCATGACTTGCACCTATTGAAAAGGCTTCGACATATGCGGGGAAAAGCGACTCCAGAAGCTTCATCCACGGAACTATTACAGACAAAGGCTGGTAATCCTGGAAGAATATGTTGGATCCGTCCACTTTTTCCCTCGAGGTCTCCTCGAGCAGTGGGTCAGAAAACGTATTTTGGACACCAGGGAAGGTTTCCTGGACGGCACGGCCTAGATCAGGCATCAAGCGGGTATGGGCATGTTGCAAAGTATTGGGAAGGAGCCCAAGAAGCGAAGGGACCTAAATGAGCATGAGAGGTGTACCCAATCTCTGGACGTCACTAAGCTTACATCGCGCTCCGGCAATCGTATATCAACATGTTCCTTGGTTGAAGACCACACATCCAAAAGCAGCACTTGCGACGCTTCCACTAAAGCCTTCCCTTCAGCTTGAGTAGTAAGATTGAACCGGAGGACAAGTTCGCCTGCATATCTGCGCATCTGGGATGAAGCCAAACCCAAATGCTTCTGGTCGTGATTTCGTAGACCATGTTTCGTCCTCCCTAGTAATCTTTCGCCCAATCTCCGAAGACGATCACTCCAGGGAGTGGGGTTTCCAACAAGGTCGGGCAGTTCAGGCACAACACTGCTCCTCGTGTGCGACGGAGGCCCTGAAGGAATGGTTGCTGAATTGACTATGGAGCAAAAGGCCGCAGCTCCCAAGATAAAGTAATCACTACGCATCTCGAGCAGTCAGTAGGTGGAGTTGGTGAGGATGGTATGGGACAGCTCAGTGGATGTGGCTTGGCGTGGCGATGGTTCAGATACTGGGTGGCTTGCCGCGCCAAGGGTGGATTTCTGTGTCAGCAAGCCACCCAGCCCCAAGCGTTATGAGATACTGCCGAACTAGGTAGTGATGTCAGATATACTATCACGTAAAAGTACTAGAGTACGCTGTAAGTGGATGTGAGTTTACGGGGTGTTGTTTTGATCATTACACCGCATATGTACTCATTCAATATGCCTATCGATATCGCCATGGCAAAGTCGGTGCTCTACATACCGCGTACAGGCCCGGAATCTCAAGTCTTTGAATTGCTATTAAGGCATTAGAGATTAAATAAATAATTTCACAACTCGTTTTCTTGTTAAGATTCTTGTTAAGATGCCATGGTAATCATGTGTTTATAAACAAATTTATTTGGTTAACAACCCCCGCTCTTGTAGTCTGGCTGGCACAAGCCCCCCGCCAACCAACTATTTGTTAAAAAAGTAGAGCAAGAAGCCTGCCACACTTCCGGCACTCCAGGTCTACAGTGTCGCCGATTTTGTTCCGCCAGGCTTGGGGGTTGCCTTTGCCAGCTCGACAGTACATATAATTCACCAGTGCACTCACCACTCTCGCCACTCCTCCGTCTCATAGCCACGGGCTTCCCCTTGAGGGGAAAAGACGCATAGACTTCAAGAAGGAAAAAAAAAAAAAAAAAACTCTCGCCACTCCACGCCTCATAGCCTAAGGCTCCCTTCGGGGGAAAGGCGTGTAGACTCAAAAAAAAACAAAAAACTCTCCCCACGCCCGATCCCCCCCCTACGGGGGGTCGTGCAACCAGACTACCCGTCCCCTTCACCTTCCTTTCTACCTCTCTCATCTTCCGCTACCAGTACAACCAGACCTACTATTGCGGGAAGGGTCTCAGGCAGAGTACGCTAAACATTTCACCATCCTATAAAGGAAATGCAGCTATATGTTTTTTGGTTCCTGGCTAATATGGCACATACATAGCTATTACAGCGACCTTGCTGCATAACAAAGGAGTTTTTGCACATAGGTTGCGGGAGTGGTGTCTCACAGGAGTCTCAGTTGAGCGAGTGGAGTTTCCTCGACCTCTTGAAAAAAAAACATACCATCCATTACTCAAGAAGGGATTGTAACTTCCCCACCACGCGCATCAGTTGGTCTCTCACAGGTATGCCATGTTCATCAAATGTGACCAAATTGAACTCATCACACAAAACCTCGTCATCCAAACTTTTCAGGAAAATCCATTTTTCAAGGTTTGTCACAACACCAAATACCTCATGACTGTCATCTAAATCTGCAGCAATCTGTAAACCGTCAGCAAAATATTCTACTTTTGTATCCTAATAACATAATTATATAACTTTACATACCTCACATCCTACTAGGTTCTGGGCCAACCCTTGCTTGAATTTTTCTTCTTCAGCCTCCAAAATACACACCCGCTTGGAGTCATGAGTCAGAATGAAATCGAAATGGGCGTGGGCATGGACTCGATTCCCATCGAGATCTTGTTCAACATTGACCTTCACGTCTGGGAGGAGTTGGACAACCGACCATAGGACTGGTGCGATTAAATGGATACGTTTTTCAGTATCCTGGAGGGTGCGGCGGTAACATTTGACAACCCAAGACAAGACCACAGACAAAATCTCATAGTTGGCGTCAGGGATTGGTTTCACCGTTTGCTCGTACTTCCAACAAATTGAGTCGAAAATCGGACTAACATTGGGCAAGCTTGTATAGGAATATCCGGTGCTGACTCTATTCTCCTGATCCGTGAGTGGCCTCTTACTTTCGTTTTTATTATTAGCAAGTATTGCGTTCAATTTGTTCCAGCGTTGCTGGCGACGATGAACGACAGGGACAGCTGGAAGTTACAAGGTATCAGCATAAAACATTGATTGTGGTTGGGAGGCCTTACGTTGTGGTTTCTTCAACGTGTCAATGAGTTTCAAAATTGCTCTTGCTGTGCCAAATGCCAGGTTGAATGGATTTCCACGAAGGTCCTCTGCAGTTAGTTCAAGGAATACATGTCCGGGACTGTGTTCGCAAGGAAAAGGTTGATGTCGTCATCACTGAGGAAGAATTCTTTCTGTTTAGTTTTGAAGAACTTTTCCACATTTGTTGCACTCCATTTTTGAGGATCTTTGGGGATGTCGGGTTCCTCCACCGTGCCCAGGGGGGGGTTCACTTGAGGAACTTTTCCATATTTGTTAGACTCCATTTTTGGAAACCCTCGCAGGTGTCGGGATCGGATCCTCCACCATGTCGGGGGGAAAGAGGTTCACCAATGGGGCATCGGCAGACTGGTTGGCGAGGTTGTGGTTAGAGCTGGGGAGCTGGGGAGCGAGGAGGCAGGATTTAGGTATGAGCAGTAATGACGTTTTGCATTGTAAGGACCTTCCTGCCAACCAGACTATATATCCTCCACCTCTACCTCCACTACCTATCTCAGTTCTGGTTGTCACAGGTACTGTAGTAAATATTGAGACTTGCATGCTATATAAGGGACTACATACATGTACATGTACTGTATGTACCTATATAGCGTCCAAGGCTAGGGACAGCATGTATTCAATCGGAACTTTTGTCATCACTCTTGCCAAGGTGGCTTGTGTGTGGCATTCACCTGACGGACATATACTGTATATACCTACATTTCGGCGACATCAGCAATTGGCATGACGAGAGATTGCGGCTGTCAGGCCCAAGTTGCATACTCCAGGCTAGGGTTCCTGATCTCCCACGCCTGAGGGGCACTAGGATGTATGAACTTAGTCAAGTCTGGGAGGTGGTACAACCTTTTTGCGCAGCCTCCTTTTCCTCAGGATTAAACAATCCGCCGTTTATGCGTTCCAACTCATCTATACTCAACTGTCAACTGCACCACCGGTAGTCTTGTGCCAACTGTCGTCACTTGGACAGGCTTACAATTCCTGGTTACAGGATCCCACAAGCGAATTACGTTGAGAGGGACTTGGCGGGACATGACCTGAAATTACTTGTGGAGACCACTCCATTCAACACCTGGAATGAACAACATGCCGGGAATACATCGCAAGAGTGAATCGAACTTGAAGAGTCCGGATGCCGAAGTACCTAACTGCTCGAACCAAAAACTGAGCGAGAGCTCGGCGTCCAGCTCTCCTGCTCCACGCAGGCCAGGGCGTCTACCTTGCTCTCCGGTCGTTGAGCACAACCCCCCGAGAAGAACATTTAGCCTCTTGCGTCTGCGAAATATATCAGATCCTTCTTTAGGCCACAAGGCTAGGAAATATGAGCAAAAGAATCACCCACCACTCCCTAGCCCACCGTCAATCATAAGGACCTCTCCCACGCTCGAGGTACGCAGTCATACCTCGAGCAGAGGCTATTTTCGAACCAAGTCAGCTGATAACTCGCACCCAATACCACCGTCAACAGCTCCAACCTCACGGACTTCCTTCTCAAGAATACGGGAGGGGGCAAGCCATTCGAATAGTCCGATGCGTATGAGTAGAGTGACTTTCGATGAGCCTGAGCGACAAGGGACTAATACGCCAGAATCCTCCATGAACAATCCTCCCCCATATGAAGACCATGGGAATACATTGTCAATTCCAGCACCTAGGCTTTCTGAGTCCTCACGATCGACAGCAAGTTCAGGGGAACAAATTGCCTTCACAACGACAACTACGCACACAGTATCGACTACTACGACTTTTTGGAAAATTCCTCGTCGTAAAAAATCCCCGCAGCACCTCTTCCCGCTTCCACCAAAGGTCGAGAAGGAAATCACGCACACCACCCACACCCATGTAGGTCCGGAATTAATACTACAACCCGAACTAGAGATTGCGTCTTCATCAACTGTAACGCCTCCTTCAAGAACTAGTGTGGTTGACCGGTCTCAGAATGCATCAATCACATTTGCAGCTTCAGCTCTGGGCTTGGCTGGCCCTGGGACCCCACTTATCAGATCAAACTCAACAGCCTCATCTCGTTCCTTGCGATCCAATCCAGCGTCACTGAAGCAGCAATCGGGTGTGTCAAGGGGCCGTAGCATGACACTTGGGGCTATGGAAGGCAGCATTAGTCGCAACAGTATCAGCGGTTTGTTTGGCCTCCGCCTAAGGCGAGAGAGCGAGCCTGGCGCCGTTGGCGATTTATCAAGAGGGCCATCTCCACAGCCATATCGCACTGGGACGATACCAAATTCAGTTGTCGGCTCCAAGGAGAGATTGATCATACCAGAGCGCCGTAACGAAGATACACCACAAATGTTCCTTGGCAGAATGGAGAAGGCTGTCAGCAAGAGCGTATTGGCATCCTTACTAGCTCGGTCGGATGATACCTTTCATGTAGCTGTTTTGAAGGCGTATATGGCTACGTTTGAGTTTCGGGATGACCCCATGGATATGGCTTTGAGGTGAACCACCCGGAGCATATAGTGCGCCCCAAAGCTAACATTGGGCAGAAAGTTATTAATGGAGGCAGAGCTGCCTCGAGAGACCCAGCAAATTGACCGCGTAGTACAAGCGTTCGCAGACAGATATCATGAATGCAATCCGTGTATTTACACCTCACCTGGTATGATAGCCTTCGATAACTTCTTTTCAGTACTGTTTCTAACGCAATTATATAGAACAAGCTTATTTCGTTGCATTTTCACTGCTCATCCTGCACACTGATGTATTCAACAAGAATAACCGCTACAAAATGCAAAAAATGGACTATGTGAAAAACACGCAAGGGGAAGGGGTGACCACTGATATATTGGAGGTGAATCAAACTTACTACGGATGGACCGCTGTGGGGCTAACAGAATTGCAGTGTTTCTATGCGAATATCACCTATACCCCGTTCATTCATGTTGAAGATGACTTTGACATTAACGGAGAAAAAATCGTGCCACAGAAACCTAAGCGTGGCCTGTTCAGTCGGGGGGGCTCAGACGGGAAGCGAAATATTACTATCAAGGAACCAGTGGACCCTTACGCCTTGATCATGGAGCATCGTTTGGACATACTGCGACCAACTCTTAAGGAAGTTCTTGCGATTGAGGACCCGTACAGCTACCTTGGTACAGCAAATCGGCTTGACATATCTGGGCTTCATCAAGCATTCTTTCGTTACGCCGTTCTCCAAATAGTGTCACCACGCTCCAGGCCTGACGCCTTTCTCTCACCGTCTACTGTTGCAAATCCTCAGGCCGCGGACCCGGGTGTTGTGGATATCAAGGTCACAAAGATTGGTATTTTATGGAGGAAAGACACGAAAAAAAAGAAAATGCGGGACCCTTGGCAAGAGTGGGGTGCTATGTTAACAGGCTCACAGCTATACTTTTTCAGAAACGTTGGCTGGATCAAGAATCTTATGGGACAGCTTGAACAACACCAAAAGGCTGGAAATAATGGTATACCTGTTGTTTTCACCCCTCCGCTCAACACTTTCAAGCCGGATGCCTTAGTTTCCACAGATGATGCAGTAGCACTGCTTGATCATTCTTATAAGAAGCACAAGCACGCATTTGCGTTCATCAGGCATGGTGGAGTTCAAGAGTACTTTTTGGCCGAATCCGAAGCTGAGATGAATGACTGGTTGGCGAAATTGAATTATGCGGCAACATTCAGGACTGCAGGTGTTCGAATGCGTGGTGTTGTTGGGGGCAATTATGAAGGCCAAAAAGTGCGGGTGATACGGCGACTTGGCGACTCTGCCGGAGCACGAATAATAGACTCCCCAACTGGTAGGGTGTCGATCTTAAGGGGTGGCATTGACCAACAGCTAGCTGCGGATATCACAAACGCGCGTCGGCAGATTGTGGAGCAGAAAATATTGGATTCAGAGGAACGATTAGTGAGCGCGAATAAACAATTGGATGCTTATCTTAGAAACGCTAGACACCTATCAATTCTCACACCAATTCAGGTAAAAACAAGGGAACATGTAGTCCTTGCTGCATCAGCATTAGCTGCGAAACTCCAATGGATGAGGATGGATATGTGGAAACTCAAGTGCCATCGTGATATTCTGGCCTTGGACATGGAGGAGGAGAAGAAGGTTATGAAGGAGCAGGCGAAGAAGTCTGCTATCTATTCCGTTGCCCGCTGTGCAAGCAAATGCAGCACGCACTCAGCGCGAGATGGGGATGATATACCGGAATCGCTGACACCCACACCGAGCATGCATGACACCAACAATGATAATATCGAACCAGTTCCATCGCTAGATCTTCCAGAACCAATTGCCCATGATAATTGGGAACTCCCTTTCTTGACAGTTGATTCGAAACCTCGGGGGTCTATCTCATCATCCCTACAGCGACCTCAATCATCCGCATCTTTAGCTCCTCCACTAAATGATGTCTCAACTGGCACGGATTCTCCTAGTAATCGAACCAGTCTCAGCATTCAATCTACCGTGAAATCAGAGGATGATATTGAGTTGGACCTAGAAAAGGCCCCAGACACTGAAAAGGGCAAAGGTAAAGAGTCAGGATCGCTGCCGAAACTTCGCCGCGGTCTTCAAAAGACCCTACGTGAAGCGCATGTTCCTAGCCATAGGAGCAAAAAGTCGAGGGATATGTCGGCAGAGATCGCAAACAGTGCGGAGAAGAATGGCGGTGCGCAAGGAGAGGGACTGGCTCGTGCAACAGGCAGTTTCACTGTGCATGGTATGTTACGCCCTGAAGTCAATTGGTACTACTTTCTAATCCACCAAAACTGTACAGGCAAGAAAGCGTCGGTGATTACATTCGGCTCAGAATGGAATTCAATCTCACCAGAAGAGCGCATACGTAAGCACAAAGCTTGCCTCTCTCCGGAGCTGAGTGCAGAACATAAACCATCCCTCTTGGGGGATTCCACGGGTTTCACGACCCTCAGTCGACAGAACTCAGACATGACCACAACTAAAATACAGACTTCCGTCCCGAAGGATGGCACTGAGAACTCCAACATTGACTCGAAAGCCCCGGTGTTGTGAACGTCGAGTGCTTTACTTCTGAAGTAGGTGTAAGATCTGGAGTAGGCTTCGGAGCTCTGGGTTTCCAGAGTGACCAATGGAGCGAGTTAGTCTTTCTGCTTGGGATACCTGATGTATTTGGTTGTATATTTTGTATTGACTCGGCGGAAGATATTTAACATGGGGTTCGCTTGTTTGTTTCTTGATTCATCTGAAGGCGTTTACCCCTTGGCTAGGTTTTCTTTTAAAACGTATGGTGGTTTTTCTGTTGATTTCTTTGGTCATTCATTCGTTGTGTCCACCTGTCCCTGGTACCTTTGCTATTTCGTGCTGTGTTTAAATGTTGAAATAGGCAATGATGTTGGGGCAAGAGATTTAGCCACCTTCAGAAAAAGATAGGCAGAGCTAATATTCTGATAATGTACAAGATGCGCCATCAACATTGTAGAGAGGAAGGGTGATGTGCGGACTAACAAATGACCTGGACTAGTGATTGCGGAAGTTCTTTTTCTGGTCTAGAGGTAGATTAGCAAGGAGAACACATGAGTAGGGAGAAGACCAGGTGGACGTACAAAACAAATCAGTCCTCGAACTACCCAGGTTGATGATCTTGGGGCAACCGTCTCTGTCTTTTTCCAGGCGGGTACATTCGAAACAATAAAAGGCATCAGAGATGCCCTGAATATACCTTAGAGATCAGCCCATATCAAGCGACAGTCAACAGCTAGTGGAAGCGCACCTCCCCACCGCACACAACGCATTTGTTTTGATAGTTTCCGAAAGAGCATTCATCGCAGATTCGCACCAGGGTAGTGGGTCGGACGTAACTATCGCACACTGGACATTTGCCGTCGCATTTATCACAGAGGCGGCCAATGGCGATTCCGGGCTGCTTGCGGCACATGACAAGATCTCTAGAGAGACATCTAGGTTAGTACTCCTGACATCGAGTGAATTGGGCGTACTCACGGGTGGTGACGCGACATGACTTCCTACATGTAAAGACCGAAGGGAAGTAGAGTGTCGTTCCTACTTGCCACAAACGGTGAGGTACTCAGTAGTGCAAGGTTGCTTGGCACATAACTAATGTGCATGTGATGCACACCTCCGTAACCAAGCCATCTCGCAGATTCTAGTTCACCACCACTTACTTATTTTTGCTGTGTAAATTTGAATAGGCAACTACAACATGGCGGAGGATGGATCAATGTGAGCTAATCTCTAGAGTTAGGGAGGTTGAGAGGAAGAGTGAGAGGGGGGTAATGTGCTAGGGGTTCGCCGTTGTGACACGCGTTGAAGTGCACTGCTGACAATCTGCTGTGCTTTAGAACAGTCGCCTCGGCAGTAATTGTGCCTGGAGAGACCCCCGAGCGGAATAGTAAGCGGCGGACTTCGTCCTCAACTGTGGATGGTTCGAAACGTCCCCGAATTGACCAAATTTGTGGGGACGCAGCAGATGGAACACACAACACTGATAAAAGTCATAATGAAGATGAGCCGGGGACAGCACGGAAGCGGAAATCACTAGGCGGAGATGAAGTCAGAGAACAGGAGCGCAAGAGAGGACAGAGATTGTTTGGGGCATTATTGGGCACAATAGGGAAGTTTCAACAAGACTCACAATCGGCCCGGGCCAAGGCGGGTGCCAATAGGCGGAAGGAAATAGAAGAGAAATTGCAACAAAAACTGAGACAACAGAACGAGGAGCTTGATGAGAAGAAACGGGTAGAATCTACAATCCTGAGAGAGAAAATCCAGCAACAGCAGAAACTCTTCGAAGAGCGCTCAGTGCGTATGATATGAGCCCGACCCTGACTGCAGGGGTGTAATTCAGCACAATGCTGACCATTTACAGCTAGAGTTAAAGCATGCAAATTTACGAGGGACCGCAAATTACCTTTGTACAAAAGCCAAACCTCCCCTAGTATGTCTCCTTGGGTTGCAAGGCGATAGTTCGGTCAAGCTGCTAATGACTACTTGAATGCAGTATTACCTTCCGTGGAAACTCACCTTGGAGGAAGAAGCCCGCATTCAAGCACAGCTGGACGAAGCAGAGAGAACCATCAAACGGGAGCGAATGGAGGTTGACAGGCGGCGTGCACGTGAGGAGGATGGAAGAAGCCACAGTCGTGATTCCCCAGCCGAGGGACGTGCTAACACAGACCAGCCCTGCCTGTCACATTCATCCCCAAATGCCCAGCGAGGAAACAGGGATGATGACTTGGATGTAGTAATTGGAGACGACTACATTACAGACGCCGATCACGGCTCGGTAAATCCTGTGCGTGGCAAGCATGAGAGTACTAATGTGGAGGCAACTGGTGATAACAAGGAGAGGGGGCACACAGACGCTGCGGTCCAAGACGGAGGGGACGTTGTGATCGAGGCAGGGGAAGATGCTGTAATTTATTGATATATCTGCTAGGTGCGTAAGACCTGGGTCTAGTGTGTTTCGCGATGGGGCCTGGGAGGAGGTGGGTATTGTTGGTCTGCGAGATGGTGGTGTTTGTACTGCTAATTCTTTGTTCAACCCGCCCACTTGACAGGTGCTGGCGTGACTTGTTTTAGAAGGGGTTACATGTTATGCGTGCGAATCTGTGTTTGCATGGCAATTTCTGTTGTAAGAGACATGTTCAGGGTTTTGGTATGTGGCCAAGGTTTGCGCGTTTAGGTAGAAAGCTAGATGCAGCAGTAGAGAGATTACTAGCTTGCTAAACCAAGTGTCGTGCCGGGAAAGCAAACTAAATTATATGGTGGCTTTGGATAGACAGCATGGAAAGTAGGAATGCAACGCATGCGAGAGGAAGAATTCATGCATAGCGCAGGGGAATTCAGGGTATGACTGTAGCAGGTCATAATGTTCTCCATTTTCCTCCTGGATTCGATACCCTCGCAGCTGTCGCGGCGGCCTAGTTCATGGTGTTGCCCTGGTCTCTTGGGGTGTCCTGGGTGTCGAGATCTGTGCGGATTGTCCTCAAGTCAGCTGGGGTAACTGACATGAAAACTGAGGGTAGGCATGTATCGATCGCTTTATTCATAACAAGGTGTTGCTACTATCCAACTGCCCATACAAAAAGAGAAAACACTGGCTCATATATAAACCATCCACTCCCGTATCATTCTGATTGTTCCCCCATGCATCATCCAAACGACACTCCCCATGACTCCCTAAACGACAGTTCCCATGATTCCCCAGATTTAGGATGAACCAGATGTAAGCAGATTTTCGGGACGCATTGTGAAGCAGCCTGACGCAAGAAGCTTGTGGCGTAGCAAAACGAGAATTGTGGGAAGCACGGAATGCAAAGTATTGCCAGTCGCCTTTTCCCGTTGCCGAAGTATTACAAGCCACTTTTTCGCATTGCAAAAGTACTGCAAAAGTGGGTTTAGGGTGATGCTGGGACGCAAGCCTCGCTTCACGATGCAGATTTTGTTTTGCTGATGATGGTCTGCTATTATTCTTGTATCAAATATATTCTCATAATAAATGCTTTTATATTGAAGGTATACTCTAGTTATATCTAGGTAGATCTTACCTAGTCTAACTTGGGCCTGACATTTACTTCCAATTTGGATTCTCTATGTAGAGGACGAAGCAGGATTTTGCTGTATTCAACTTCAGCAAGTCAGGTAGTGTATGTTTGTAAGTCGGTCTGGGCACGAGAACAAACATGTAGTTGTCTTTGATCAATGAGGCGATCTGGAGATCAGAAGTTAGCTCATAGTCTCTATATAGAGTGAGACGATGAAAAACGGTTGTACCTAGTCTGGTTGGCACAACCAGACTACCAGATAGCGTACCAGTACTGGTGAACAACGGTTCATGTCGCTTTTTAAGACATAACGCAGAAAGAGCGCAAAATAGGTGGATAACAACGTGCTCCTGAGGAATGACGATACAAATACATCCTATGTCTTAAAAAGCGATATGGATCGTTGCTCGCCAGTAGATGCAGTAATAATTGGCCCAAAAAAACTTGCATTAATGATAATCGGGGGTTGTTGGCAATATTATCTGAGGCTTTGTGATTTGATTGAGACCATGAGGGATGGGAATTGGGAGACTAAGGAGGAAGGTGAAGGTGCATGTTTTAGATGTCAACGATTGGTCGTGATGTTGCTATATAAAGGTAAGCTAGATCTGTCTGCGACCTCACTGTATATAGCCTGTGATTTGTTTCACCATTGCCTATATCTACCGTAGATACCGGTAGCTGTGCATGACACGCATGGTACAGATGTCGTGCAATACGAGGAGAACAAATACACTGCTCAGGAGATGCATTAGCCAGAACACGTTAATCTGCAGAAGCATGGGTGACAACCATGCAATATTTATACTGCAACTCCCCATTTCTCATGTCAGTGAAATTTACGTATACCGAGCAAGCCCTCTCCACCTCTGTTGAATGACAGAGCCGCTCAGCGATGAACAAAAACTACCTTGTCTGTATGCTTTGGCTCTTTACCCTCCACGTTGCAGGTGCCCCCCAAATCTCTACCCGTGCTACCGAATTCGAGTGTGGTGATGGATCCGATTGCCAAGCCCGTCTCCGCGAAGTCCTACGATGCGTCTCCTTTCCGGCAGGAGTATTCGGATTTTACGCTTGGCTCTGCCTTCTTGTTGCACCTATTTGGAGCATGGCAAATTTATATAGACAGGCGGCTAAAGCCGATGGGAATCTCAAGGGAATGACGCCTTGGGACATTGCTACCACCAGCGCATCAGTAGTCCTGACTACACTCTCGGCTACGGTCTCAATGTACCAGAACATCACCTCGATTAGCCAATGTGAGCACGCACAAGAATTCAGCCTTGTCCGAGATCTTGTCCAAACCCTATTGGCCTCTGACGTCATTGCTTTAGCAGCGGGTGTGACGGTCGCATTCTACAAGGTTGAGGGGCACTTCATGTGGGTCGCAGGAACCCTTTATGCCATCGCGTTTGCAATCGCAGGACTCGGGGGTTGGTTGTCATACCTGAAGATGCTCTTTGAAGGAGGGACATTAGCATGGGATGTACATCCACTACCCCACAGCCCCATGGCGGTCTGTTTCATAGGTTGGATACTTGTGGTATGGCTGGTCTGTATAGTTTACTACAAATTGAGAAAGAGACTAGAAAGAGTGCTGAGGGGGCTAGGATTGGGGTGTGTTTTGGGTTCTTTCTGGCTGGTTTTATCCTGTGCATTTGGTGCCGCCGGGTATGTACTTCTCGGGACACTTGCAGGTGATGTATGGGGAGCATACTGGGCGAAGGAACCAGTGGGAACCCTTCTGGCGGTTGTAGTCCCAATCGTCCTCCTAGGTATTGCGATTTTGTGTTGGCTAGATACGAACCCACTTGATGCAACTCTATGGCGACCCAATAACATACTTTAATGATACTTTAATTGTACCCCTAATAATACTCAATTGATACTACGCATTTGCGCTGTCGCAACAATTATACTTTAATTATACTCGCGGCCACAATTGTACTTTAATGATACTCCGTTAATTATACTTTAATAGCCTACCATATAGTACTACTCCGCACACACTAGAGAAATAATACTTTAATGATACTTTAATGGTACTCCACACACACTAGAGAAATAATACTTTAATATGGCCTACTATAGTAGTCGGCACCAGCGCTACAGCAAGTCAGCAGTCAGCACCACTGATTGGGCATGTTAATTACCCTGATCTCGTGCCAAGACTCTTATATTGCTGACGTAGGGTAAACCCCTACCCAACAGGGACAAGCAGTCCACAACGTCTAGGTTCACTCTATATACATATGATATTCCGCCCCACCCATTTCCCCCACAAAAGCCCATTCAGAAAACCCCAATGACCTCCCAACCTTTTGATTAGGAAGCTTTTCATGAAACCTCTATGCTTGAAGATGCTGCGAGCAAAAGCTTCGCAAAACTCATTGACAAAATTCACAAACAGCATGCACAGGTCACCGAGATTCTCACTGAAGAAGATGCTAGAAACCAACATGTCACCGAGTATGGATTGATGAGCTCCAGCCATTGGAAGAATCCGACATTGGTATATACGGGTATGTATACAATCAAAAGTAGCAATACTATCTTAAGTATAGTGTGAAGCAAAGTTTTTGTAAAGTCTTAAAAGTAATATGAACAATGATTTTGAGCAATGTATAAAGTAGAATTCATCTAGTGGAATCCTCAATATATACAAAAGGCTAGTGAGAGCAATAACAAAGTAGTATCAAAATATAAAAACTATGCAAGAGTGATAAATTAATTAATGTCTAATACATGTATATATAGCTTCAAATTGATATTCATACGGCTCTTGACTACCTATATCTTAAGATATTTCTTTAAAAAACAATAACAACCAAAGGTTTATATACAAAACAACAAAAAGATACCCCATTGCAGTGTCGATATCCTGCTCTCTGTGATCTCCGAGGCATGGCAAAGTCCAACTTTTCACGCAGCCTACAACCTACAAATAGCTACGTCGGGGGTTGTTAGTCAAAAAAAGTAATTTCGCTCAATTCAGCTAAGTATGTGGCGTGCGCTAAAACCCACGTACTGGCTCGAACTTGGACCGACAACCCCTAGAGTTTTGATAGTATCGCACAGAGCAATAAAAAACGTTGCTGTAGAAAAAAGTTTGCTCTATGGAAGCTACAAGAGCTCATGACCTTTCACTACCAGAGTCTTGGGTGACGGACGTTATTGTTCTTTCTATCTATATATCTCTCACCCGATAGTGTAGACCTTAATACTAAAGCATTACGGATACTAACCCATAACCTATGAGGAACCCCGTCCTATATCCTACTCATCAGGCATATCTTCCTCCTTCGATCTTTCCCTCACCCGTATAAAGATAATCCATATGCTGCAGATCACCCACACACACATCAATCCCGCCGCGATTCCCGCATAGCGCTTTTTCAACCCGAACACCAACCCCGTACAAATTCCAGCCGTTACGCCTAACCATAAGCACGCCCAAAGCAGACTCCCTGCGCATATGTTGATGAAGCGACCCAGGGGAACAGGCTCCCTCCCCCCAATTTCAGGATAACCCGCTATTTTACTCCTTACCCTCGTCATCAATCTCCGCTTTAGTCTCTTCACCCACCGGCTCCTGACTAACAAGCGTAGGCCATAGGAACCCAGCACAGTGCCAAATGCGGTAGCTAGCCACGTGTAGATGGATATACGATTGGCAAACTCCTAATTATAACCAGAGTCTTAGCTGAAGGTCCACCTATATATTTCACAGAACGCGATTTAGCTACCTTGACTTGCATTCCAAAGATGGATGCTGAAAATCCTAGTGGAATGAAGAAAAACGCAAGCTCTGTGAGCTTGGATACCCCCTCAGCTTCCTCTATTGCCCTGCCGGATTCAATAATTGACATCGTTGACATTAACGTGGTTGAAGTCTCCTGGATCTCGAGATATACCGAATCAGCTTGCTCAAGGAGGCATAGAAGTTGACCATATAATCGCGGGAACTTCTTTGCGGCATTTGAAATCGTCCGGTCATAGATTATTTGAGACCGATGCCCTGCGTGCCGTGTAAAGTTTTGCGCACAAGGGTCTGTATGCTCGGTTCTAGCACTGAGTGTCTCCAGGTTGTTGACGAGGTTGCTAATACAGGCTCGTGTAGAGAGGATCTGTTCGCGATAAACCACAAAGAGCTCTTGCCAATCTTCAAGTCGTTGCTCAATGGTTTCTTTGAGGAGCATCTCATTATGGATATCCTGCAGACTGTGGGTTATCATCGCAAGCAGTACGTAGCTATCTCTTTCGATAATTTGAAACAATAAAACAGCAACCAGAATATCCGGCTCCAGAGGGTCTTGGCTAATCGAGTCGGCCGACTGTGGCGCATGTGGTGTTGGGATGTCACGCGGAAGACTCTCTTGCAGACTCTGTCTAGTGGACCTCTGTGATGGAAGAGTGATATCGCTATTGGGGTCTACCCCACTCTCTATTCTGGAATTCCTACGTTTGTAGCTCGTCGGCAGTGGTGGGGAATTTTCGCCCACCATGGAATCCCATTTCCCTCGGCAGTGGTCGAAACTGATGACCTCACTCTTGATGAATAGCTTATCGTGCTCCTCACCTCGTCCAGCGTCCTTGACCTTACCCTTAAATAGCTTATCGTGCCCCTCACCTCGTCCAGCGTCCTTGGGAACGAGCCTCGGAATGAGCTTCGGCAGCGGATCCAGCAGAAGCAAAACTAGGTCCAGTGGCATGAAATTAGTCATGTAAACTGAAAAACTGAGCAGAGGTCAAGCCAGCAGAAAATTCCCCTTATGGAATTAGGATCTGGTAGTCTAGATTAGTCTGGTTGTCAACCGGATCAATTCTAGATCCGATCCAGAGGCCTATGGCATAGAAAAAGGTTGTGTGGGCCAAGAGAGAATAAGTCTGGCGTACCCGTGAAAGACCCATTATTGTTCTTACTCCAGGAAATTGAAGCCCCTTCATAGTGAGCCGCAATTCTGATAGACTCGGTGAACCCGCCGCTATCTGTCTTCCCGAGGAAAGCAAATGGGCGGTGAATGTTAACGGTTTCTTTTGACTCGGTTTCCTTCTCCTCTGTATGTATCAAAACCCGTGGCCACTGGATTGATATGTAATTCTTTTGTCGAGGGACGAACACCTGTGGTGGTCCAATGTATGCATTGCGCTGCCGAAACCTACGCTGACCTCCGCGCCCCAATTGAACACCATGCCGGACGAAGCGAAGGTCTACCTGGAGTGCTAGGTATTCGATAATTTGATCAGGATCAAGCTGGAATTCCTTCCCAAGAATGTTTATCGCCTGGACTGATATATCCTCCACGATGATGATTCGATACCAGATGTCATCACCCATGTTTTTTAGTAGCTCTGCGCTGAAGTTTGCATCAATTTTAGACTCTACAGGTAACTGAACTTCACCATTCTTCTGTACATCCACTATAGATACAGTCGCCTCGGGAAGACTCCCCAGTGCCGAACGCCTCCCGTCCCCTAACTGGGCATAGTTCATATAGCCGGGGTTCGAGCACTTCTTGACCTGTGACAATGAGTCCCAGTATGTCAACGGTATCGGTTCCGTCGCTGAATCAGCTGGCGGCGCTTTGGGGTCGGCTCCCAAAGGCAATGGCTGTGCCTCCTCTGGGTCCGTGGATATTTCCCTCGCTGAGGTGTTGCCAGTGGACGATAGACTACTAGCAGGGGCTTGATCCGCGCAGCCAGCTGTGGCAGGACCCTGGTCTGGGTTGCCTGACATTTTCTCTTGCTCAGGAATCTAGTCAAAAACTCAGTAAACATTCATTTGCGTCAAGTGGGGTACTTCGACATACTCAATCTCCAGCGCAATTTGCTTTGGAGGTCGGTGGTGGAACGTTTTAATTTTGTGAAGATCTGGAAGATATGGGCAGTAATTGCCAACCAACGACCGCCTTTATATGTGTGAACCTAACGGCCTTGAGGACCTCAGGGTCGTGATGATCATGATCGACACTTAGCAAATTTTTTTTTTTCATAGGGCGTACCTACTGAAGTACCTACGGTACTGCGATGAAGTGTTGCACGCTGCACACCCAGGCCAGCTGATAAGTGGCCAATATGAAATTCAAACCCTGTGTTGGCGGTGCCGCTCCTTCAACCAGCCTAGGTGTGCAGCTCGCATGCAGCGTGCAGCAATTCATTCTTGTACATAGGTATGTAATACCTACCCACCTCCACTGGGAAAGAAGACTCCATGTCGCTTTTTAAGACATAGGCTGAACTCACGTTAAAGCCACTTTCTTTTGACCTTGCATATCGACTTTCCTGCGTGAGCTCGACCTACATATGTCTTAAAAAGCGACATGGAGTCTTCTTTCCCAGTGGAGGTGGGTACCAGTACGACCCGGCACTAGCGAGATTCTAACGTAAAGTGGCAAGATTTTCAGGCTGCAAGCCACAATTAGACCTATCAAAGAGCTCGCACGAGTGGAGCTGCAGAATGGGTACAATAAATATAGTACAGTTCTTGGTAGGTACTCCGTACCGGTACAGGCATGAATTATGGTGATGCATGCAGCTTGCATTGCGCAACCCATTTTCTTCGTGATGCCTTGTCGCCTGTCACTTCTATGATACCACGCATGGCCACCCATATATACTATCTACGAGTTCTGACTTGTTCATCCCTGCATTTCGAAGCTACGTATGGGTACGTACTGTACCTAGATGCCGACCAGACTGTATCGATATTTCTTTTTTTGGGGGGGGTCTAGGTATACACCTTTCCCCCAAAGGGAGCCTTAGGCTATGAGGCGGGCTGTATCCATATTTTCCTTTTTTTTTTTTGAGTCTATACACCTTTCCCCCGAAGCGAGACTTAAGCTAAGAGGCGGCTGTATCTTCCCCCATATATCTCTAGACGATGATAGTTTAGTTAGCTGCAAGGTGAACATGCTAACAGTCTCACCAACCAATAGAGGAAAGGAAGCAGCTTATAGGTACAGTCACACAAGACGTTTTGCCACTCGCTACGCAGAGGCCCTTGGGGCAAGGGCGATATACGCGCTTCCCGATATACAGTGCGTACAAGCAAACCTGGCTATATGTATGTATATAGTGAAGTGCAGAAATCTGGCAAATCTCTTCACTATAGCCAGGTTTCACTATAGAAAGGGATCACGTGAGCCAAGAAAAGCAAAAAATTACTGAATATATGTGGCATTCTATATCAGTTCTACATATCTATCAGGCTATCTACATACTAGATCGACCGCTATGCCTCCACAACGCAGATTTGGACGTACTATATATATTAGAAAAATGGAAAATCTATCAGGCCCGACAACAGCCAGACCAGCAAGACGGAGAGATGAAATTAGAGGAGTTTTGCAAGCTAATCAATTGCTTTTACAGACGCTCCTAACACCTCTTATCAGCGGTTCACAGCTGTTACCTTTCTCCAAGCTTACACATTACTTTCACGCTGTCCCAGTCTCTTCTCTTCCACCAGTATCTGGATCTTCTTGCATCATCATTTCTGATTTTGCAAAACCTTGGTCTAATACCCATCGGTCTCTCAACGAAGCAATCCAGTCTTAATAGCTGGCTTCATCCATGCTCATCTTAATTCTTATGTTATTTGGTACGTCCTGTATCTAAGTTGTGCCAAGGCCACTGCCAACACTACGGCACTTCATTATATCCAGTGTACTTTAGCTATAGCTGAATTAAAGTAATAAATCGCTGCAAGCGCTTCACTATCACTATAGCCCTGATTTCACTATAGCCAGGGTGGAATACGTGTGTACAGAAACAATCCAGCCAATCTCTTCACTACCGTACATATAGCCAATTTTTCACTACTGCAAGGTTCAATAGCCAGGTTTGCCTGTAGGTGAAAGTTATGGTGTGCCCCCCTGCATATTTATTTGCGCCAACGCGCCATAACTTTCACCTATATACGCACTGTACTGTACCTACCAAAATCACATGGTTGAGTTGGTGATTAATTCTTGCTGCGCAAGTCCCGCTTTTGCACTCCATCTATGTATGTAGTTATCATAGCTATAAATTAAATCAGAGGGCTACTACTAAAGCTCATCGCCACAGCCATGGATGAAGTGTAACAGTATGCAAGTCCTGGAATGCAACCCCCCCCGCTAACTGTTGCCATCCCTGCCTCAACCACCGCCTCTGCCGGGACTTAGATATGTACTGAAGTAAAAGAAGATACACACCAAGTAAAGACTCAAACCCACTGTCAGTCGTGGGGAGAAGATCGGAATGTGTATTGTATTTAAGAACTACCGTCGGATGATTCTAGGTGTCCTAAGTACAAGGGATGATTCGTGTATAAGTACATGGACACCAACCATCAAGCTTAATCAACCTTTCCTCACCCTGAGACGTCACCTCCTATTTTAGGTTAGACCAACAATTAGTCCGTCAGTTGTTACCTATTTTTTTATATCTAATTCATAGCACCTAACAATCCTCAAGTCTAGATATGAGTGTGTAGAAATCACCACTCAAATCACTCCAGAAGCCACCACCCAGACTAGCCTAGAAATCAGCGCCAAATCAGCGCCAAATCAACTCAAATCCTCTGGGCCTACCGGTAATCAACCTGGAAATCAGCGTCAAAATCAACTCAAACCACGTCAAAATCAACCTCGAAATCGGTACCCAAATGAACCTAAAAATCAGCATCCAAATCAACCTAGAGTCAGCGTCCAAATCAACCTAAAAGTCGGCATCCAAATCAACCTAGAATCACTATCCAAATCAAATTAAAAATCAGCCAAATCCTTTAGAGTTAATCAAGCTAGAATCAGCATTCAATATCAAATCAACCTAGAATCACCCTCGCAGCGAATGCCAAGATCAGGCTAGAGTGGCGGGAACGAGAACATCTCCAAATCAACCTAAAAAACCTAATCCAAATCCTGTAGACCTAATTAACCACGTCTAAATAAACCTCGAAATCAGCACCCAAATCAACTAAAAATGGGTATCCAAATTAACCCAATCCAAATCCCCTGGAGAAATCAGCATCAAAATCAACCTAGAATCAGCATCAAAATCTCTGCGTCCAAATCAGCCTAGAATCAGTATCCAAATTATATAGTGTCCAAATCAACCTAGAATTAGCATCCAATAAACTTAAAAATCAGTATCGCAACCCAAAACGCCAGAATCAGGAGCGACCCCGGGCATGTTGTAGGTGGGAATGTAAGGAACCCACTGGCAGAATCACAGCCATAATGAATGGAGATGGGTGGGAACGGAGGTGGGAATTGGAGGTGGGAACGGCGGCCTGGGATACTTAAGGGAGGTGGGAATGGGACCCTGGGATAAGGGAGGGTAGGAATAAAGATGTGGGAAGGATCACTGCACTGTCTCTATGGAATTACCTTGCAAATCCCTATTACTACGGAGTACTTATGCGATAGTTGAACCAGATCAGCATGGTCCCGAGCACTCTTGATATCCCCGTTTTACTACATACATATAGATATTAGTTAGCTGATATTTTGTAAGGGAGATGATAAGATAGGGTCAGGTGACCTGTTCTATACGGCCGTCTATCTTATCAACTAGTTAATAAATCCCGAGTTGAGGAATTACGGACCAGTTAGGAATAACTAAGGGTACAAGGAATATGTACAGACTCAAGGGACTTGTGAGAATCAATGACAGACATCTTCATACACATATCTTGTCACCTCATAGCCTAAGGCTCCATAGACGTATAGACTTCAAAAAAAAAAAAAAAAAAACATGGAAACGCTCCAATAACATTATAATTCATGAACTCAGCCAAAACAGAAGGCAGCATTACATTCATGTACTTGCAACCTTGACATTACACATGCCTTGGCTTTTCGTACGCTGGTTAACATAAGTTAACGCTTCAACCCCCTATCAAGCCCATTTGAACTAGTCCCTGTAAGTGCCTGCTTTTAGACCTTTTCCAATAGTCTGGTTGGCACGACCCTCCTCTGTAGGAGGCTTTTGCAATTAGTCTTTCCCTACCCACGGATTGCATCTAAAACACTCGATAACCAGGCCGTTACTCCCATCCCAAGTCACCCCACCAATAAGCAGTCTTCCGCGTCTCTTGCGCTAAACACTGGTGCCTTAAATAATTGACAGAGGCCTTGTTTCCAATCCCAACCCCACCCTGTCACTACGTATATTTATCCTCCCAACCCGTAACCTGATACCAATTATCCCATCCATTCCAAAACAAAATACCGTATTATCGCCCATCCTCATCCATCTCTACACAGTTGGCATCCCACTCTAACACTAGGAATCCCTTTGAATGCATACACTTCAGGTTGGTGCCCTGCCAGTCTCCTCTTCTCCATCTCTTCTTTCGCCACCTGAAACCACGTCTCTTTGACCTTCGGCTGGTAGTCCTGGCCTCCGAAGTTGATTGGACTTCGTAAGTCCGCCTCTTCCTTCTCTCGCTGCATTTTCTCCATGAATGCCTTCCTTAAATTGCGCCCGCCATTGCGTGTTGTGCCGGAATCCGCGTGGAAATATTCCAGGATACGGTTCAGTGCAATATGAGATCGCAATAGTGAGCACACCAAGGCATCGTTATGATTGTGTGGGGGTTCCGGGGCTAGGGATAAACGCATTGTGTTGACGAGGAAGGTCATGCAATGGTGGATGGTGATGAGAACTCTTGACGGCAGGGTTGACACAATTTCCCGCTGAATGTTCAGATATGTCGTGAGCAGTGTGCTAGGTTCCGTGAGGAGAAGGTGAGACGTATAATCCAATGCCAGTTTGGCCCTCGCGGAGTCAAGCCGAAGATGGGCGAAATATATGAAATAGTAAACATAGTACCTATTGAATCAGGTTAGCCTGTTTCGATTTCCTTAACCTAGAGAATCGTACAGCTGGGTTGTAAGTGAAGCTTGTACAGTTCGAATGGCAGTATTGGCAAGCTCTTTCCTCTCTCTCCGAAGAAAGGTCTCCGAAGCTGGATTTATGGCCCTCTCGGCAAGATGATGAGCCAGTTCCGAACAGAGCATATGCGACGTCTGAAGGAAGTAGATGTACTTTAAGGAGTAAAAGTTCTGCATCTGATCTGGTGCCACTTTCTGCTTGGGTGGTGGAAACAGCTTGCTCAACTCATTGAACTCACACAGTTCCACCATCTCGCGCACAATACTGGACTCGTTCACATCGATGAGGTTCCTAAAGGCGCGCGACGTTCGACGGAGACTGAGTAGATCATGATACGAGCAATGACGAAATATGTTGACTTGCAGTTCAACTGGCAGAAGGTCAAAATGAGTTGACGTGATGGAATGTCGATCGTTAGATGAGCTACATCACTTGTGACACAGGGTTAGCAAAGGCCAACAACTGAGAAAATGTGGTGAGGAATGGGTATGCTGTACTGAGAGATTCGAGAGGCTTTATGCAGAATTGCAGATTTTGCCTTGTCAACGACGTTATTCGCAACCCGGAGCAAACGCTGTGCCCTCTTTTCCAGCACTGATGAGGATCGACTAACGGCTGTTATTGTGGTAGACATCAAGCCAGCAGGATGCTTCAAGCCCAAGTCAAGATCCAGTATCTGCCACAGAAGGAGTTTGGAGTGGGGGAATCAAGTGTTTAGCCACTGTACGATCCGTGAGGGGTGAAGAATAGTAAGCAGCAGCTCAGAAATTGGGTTAAGATTATGCTCCAGAGACCTGTTGCACGAGAAGCCGTGCGTTGGTGGTGCAGCATGATCATACATATATACAGGGGTCGAGACACTTCCTCTACGGACAAATAGGAAGCGATGGAGAAGAAAAGTAGGTACTGTAAGTATATACAAGTATATATATAGTAAGTACAGTGAGGTGGGAGGAGACACAAATTGCAAACACCTGTGAGCCTTGTGTTGTTAACTTTGGTGCTGACTAATTTGATACCTACCTAGCTATCATATGTTAAGTACGGTAACATACGTATATCTGGCAAAAAGTTTCGTACTCCAGGCCTGCCATGTTCTCGTATTTAGCTTATCTCATATCTCATATCTCATACTCAAAGAGCCTGCCATACGGAGTCCAAATGTGATAAAACGTGCCTTTTAGTGCAGGGGGCGTACGAAACTCTTTGCCAAAGACCCTGAGACAATTATTGCCAAGACTTCAATATTTGTACGGACAATGCTGTTCTGGAGTCTGGTTGGACAACTGGGATAATAAGTGCTGGGGTGGAAACTCACCTCCTCGATACACATCTTCATTTTGGTGCCACCGTCAAATGCCAAGCCACTCTTAACAAATCAAAACTACACAATCGCGTCCAACAAACGCTACTGACATAACCCGTTCCGGCGTCGTTGGTGTGAATATATAACAGCGACAAAAATTGTGGAACGACTTCCACACCCACTTCCAAGCTCACCACTTAACCCCTCCCCTCCTGGAGGGGTCCTCATCCTTCGTCGGTAATTTCAGGCATCCTAATGTCGGATACCGAGGCTATGATCAATGTGGTGCCTCCACTACCCCCTCCGGACCCGGATGCTGCTACAACAGTCCACGACTTTCTGGAGTGTGAGTCTTAACACTCCCCCAGCGAATGGCCGTGAATGGCCGTGAACGTTAACCCAAGAGTAGACACGGAGCATCTTCATAACGACGTCGCACGATCCCTACGCCTGATCGGAGTGCAAGACCATGATTACCATAGATCGACAGCCTCACTGGAGACAGCATGCGTCAAATATGCTGAAGCACGCAAAAATCCGCCTCAACAAGTAACCGAAGCCAACGGCACTGAAAACTGGCCCTACAGTGTCAGTCAGCAGGATATGGGGTCACTAAAGCTGAGGCTCAGCATGGCCCGGAGGCTGAACGAGGCCATTCGTGCTCGGGAAGAGGCGAGTGCCGAGTCTGTGCGATTGTACGACAATGTAGCGTGCCGCAATACTTGCTGTCTCTCAATTGATGCTGATTAAGATTAGGTGGATCGGCACTTCAATAAACTTTCCTCCACACTGCTCAAGCTACAGCAAATACCACTCCCCGACCGAGAACCGACACCTCTGCCAGCGCCCCCACCGGAAGCAGATGGCCAGCCACGCATCACTCTTCGTGTGGCAGACCGTTTCGGGCCCAGGACACCTTTTGCAAACTCAGCCGGGAGACGGAGAAAGGGAGCTACGTATGGCATGGGCCGGGCTGGAAGAAGACCCACAATACGGAGGGAGGATGACTGGGAGGATCTTGGAGATGGTGAAAGACCAATTAAGCGGCGCGGGCGCAGGCCTGGAGTTGGTTTCCAGCCGAAACCTCTACCACCACCTCCGCTTACTGAGAATGGAGAGCCTGTGGATCCCCTAAGTCTGCCTTGGAATCGACTTATGCCTCATGAGCTTGCCCGCTTGAGGAAACGCATGAAGAAAAACACCCAATGGACACCATCCTCGACAATGATTTTACGAGAACTGGAAAGTTTGGGTCGGGGTATTGCTAACAAAGACAAATTCATGCACCAAATTGAATCTGGGGCTTATCCTCATTGTACTCCAGAGGATGGTGGTATTGGTTCCTTGGCCACAGAGAGCAGCCTCATGACAACCGAGAACCGCGGTATGAAGCTTAATGCTGCAAAACGGAAACTGAAGGAGGCTCAAGCACTTGCTGCGGGAAAGACGCTACCGGGGTCGCAGCGTAGAATGGACCATGACACAAAGATGGAAGACTCTGTGGTAGTTGGGCCAAGCAAGCCTCCTGTATATGGTGGGAAGGTCATGACACCAATGGGGCCAGTTCCAACATATAACACTAGACTGTCACCACCGAGGCCCGAGTCAAGCTCAATCCCAACCAAGGCTCCGATCCAGAATAGTAGAGGGAAGGATCCTGAAGCCATGAATCACCTCAAACTCCGAACGACCAATAGTGCAGTTGCCAAAATGCTGCAGCAGCGGCAACCTATTGTGAAATCTATGGCACAGTCACCCCCCCCCCCTCCACTTGCGCCAAATGCTCCCACCCCGCCACCTCCGCAGGCACAAGCTGCTGAGCCAGTGCCCGAAGCTGCGCCGCTTCTATCGTCAGCTTTAAGCCCAACCCCACCTCCGCCGAAAGCCATACCGACACCCTTACCCCTCAACCTACCAGAGATACCTTCACTGCAAAGCGTTCCAACTACGACAGGTCACAAGCGGAAGCGGTCGTCAGCTTCATCCCCGCCACCACCCTCTACACCACCCACCGGGAGGGCTAAATCTTCTGATTCCACCATTTCGCCAACTTCTACACCTACATCTCCCCCAATAACCAGACTGCGCGGTTCAGTATCTGCCCATACTCCTGTGCCCCCACCCCCACCAAATGGACCAGGAAGCCCGCTACCAGCGACCCAACCTCCAGATTCGAAGCCTGTTATGGCACCACCTACACAAGAGCCTGCGAAACGCCGGGGGCGGCCACCTGGGAGTTTCAAGGTTGGCGCTGCTAGACGAAAGCATGCGGCCAAGATGGCAAAGCTAGCGGACGCAGAGAAAGCCGAGGCTGCTGCCGCTGCCGCTGCATCAGCTACAGCAGGAAAGGCACCCGAAAAAAAAGAAGAGGAAGGCGAATGGGAGGAGGACATGGAGGTTTACGAGCATGAGCCAAGGTATTGTCTGTGTAACGGGGTGAGCCATGGGCTTATGCTGGGATGTGACAATGAAGAGGTTTGTGGGCCCGTTTCGTTCCAATTCCTCTCCTGAGGGCCCAATCTCAGTTATCTTTCTCTTCACTTTGAATTTTTTTCATAGCACAGTAAAAAAATGTTAGGGAGGTGCATACTTTGCGAGGGTATTTTTATTTGCGGATATCCTTTTGGGTGGAAGAAATGAGTCTAGTATTTACTTGTATGATTGCCTTTTACTGTAATTTTCTATTCATAAATAAAATACCACGCACTATCATGTCACATGTTCCTCATGTCAGTTTCATCTCATCTCCTTTCCTGGACTATGCGACGTTATGATCCTACAATATGCTACATTTTGCTAATTCTATCTTCTCTGCGATAGTGCGACCTGCAGTGGTTTCACCTCGAATGCCTGGGGTTGGCAAAGCCGCCCCCTCACAAGGTGCCTTGGTTTTGCCCCTTTTGCCGTGAAGGAGGTGAGAATGGGAACCCTCTTGTTAAGGCACGTGGCACAGGGAAAGGGGCAATAAAGGGGCAGAAGAAGAAGCGGAGGAAATTCAAATAAGCAAATCGCCCAACGATGGGTTTTAATGTCATCACTCACTATATTGAAGCCTCCCCAGCCAGTATTTCTTCATTGGAGATGGAAGTCATTTGAGCCCTTTGAGTTTTTTTACAGCTTCTGTTTTTTGTATTATTATGCGCGCTTACATTTTTACCTCCTTTGGTACTTTTGATGTTTGCATTTGTCGTGTAGGCTGTGTTGCGATTGAGCTTGTTTCCAGGCAAATGATAATGGAGTACTAAGGATGGGATTTTTACTTTTGTGTTTTCGAAATATGGATACCGTAACTAATTCAAATCCCTTTTGTGGACAGTAACTGTTGCTTCC